>MDTG01047671.1_pt1 | contig 57530 bp, 51 predicted proteins | sample 811421 | NCBI WGS metagenome assembly MDTG01 (sample SAMN05326645, study PRJNA326480) | marine metagenome | isolation source: seawater | place: Pacific Ocean: South East | collected 2011
CTAACTTTACTCTCGCTAACTTTACTCTCGCTAACTTTACTCTCGCTAACTTTACTCTCGCTAACTTTACTCTCGCTAACTTAAAAACAAAAAAGCCCTTACAGTAAGCTGTAAGGGCTTTGTTATCACTATTTAACGTTATTATTTACGTTTACGGCGACGGCCGATAAGCGCTAATGGTGCAAGTAGTAGTGTTAAGAAACCAAAGCTACCATTGCTAGATTTAGTCACTTTCTTCTCTTCTACTGGCTCAGCTTCGTTAGTTACAGCAACAGTGAATTGCTCTGATACAGAGTCTGTACCATCATTAACTGTTACTTCAAATACCAACTCGTCATCGCTTGAGATAGCGCCTGGCGTGAAGCCTAGAGTAGCTGTATCAGCACCAGTTAATGTAGCAGTTGTACCGCTTAGTTGCGTCCATGTGTAGCTTAGTGCGTCATCATTACGGTCTGTAGCTGTTGCAGTTAATGTGCCTGAAGCAGACTCAGAAACTGACTCATCACCCGATACAGAAAGTAATGGTAATGCGTTATCACATGCTAATGCATCACCAGCAATCACGTTTGAGAAGATTGGTGAAGTCACGTTGCTTACCGTAACGTTATCAATCCACCAGCCGAACTCACGTACTGCGCTGTCTGATGACATACGGAAACGTAATTTTGCACGGTTACCGTTTAGTTCAGTACCGAAACGAATTGTTTCGTAGTTACCATAAACACCGTTACCATCAACATTGTTACCTGTGAAGGTATCGCGATCTTGTAGTGCTTGCGCGTCGTTTTCGATTAGTGGGCCATCGTAACCTACATCAAAAGTACCGCCCATCTCAGTAACATCTACCCAGTTACCGCCGTTTACGCTGATTTCTACAACACCACCATCCCATTCGTTTTCGATTAGGTAGAAGTGCCAGAATGAAACTTCAAAGTCACCAGCAAAACCGATATCAAACTCTCTTGATTCAACCGCAACATCAGACTGGAAGTCATTGTTGTTTAGGTACATTGTTTGCTCGCCAAGACCGAAGCCAAAGCTGTTGAAGAAGTTAACATTACCGCCGGTTGCCATGCTTTGCGTGCCAACAGCTAAGTCATCACCTGTCATTACGTTTTCTTTCCAATCACGTAATGATGCACCTGCTACTTCCATATCGTCTGCCGTTTGTGAGCTAACTGGTGCTTTATCTTCAAAGTCCATATTCACAAGGTAAGATACTGTATCGCTTGCTGCTTCAACAATTTCGTCATCAGCAGAAAGCTCTGGGAATGACACTTCGATTTTAAGTGTATCCGCAGTGTCAGCATCATTTAACGTGAAAGTAATCGGCGCGCTTGTTTGTGAAGCATATGGGTTTGTATCGTCGAATGTGATTAAACCATCATTTTCGAAAGTTACATCGTGGCCACTTACAACCGTTAACTGAGCTTGTGTGCCAGTCAGTACTTCACTACCTGTGTTCATGATGCTAACAGTTAATGTACCTGTTTCACCTTTATCTAGCACGTTATCGTTTGAACAATAACCTAACTCAGCACCGTTGTAGTTTGCATTCATTGCCACATCTTTAAATGTGAAGCTAGCAAGTTTCATTTTGTCTGATTCAACAACACCTGTTAAATCTTCACTGAAACGCTCTGGTGCTTTAGCTCCTAAGCCCATACCACGCTTAGCAAATGCACCTAAGATTAGTTTGTAATCTTCTGGGTCTACAGCATACGCTGCAGCTAAGATAGCATCACGTGCTTCTGTGTATAACGGTGCAACAGGAGTCAGCTTGTAACCAGCTACTAAGTAATTAGCCATACGGTTTTGAGCATCTTCAAAGCCGTGCTCGTTGATAAGCGCTACATAGCTTTCCCAAAGCATAGTTGCCCAAATTTCACCTGCTGCGTGTGGTGAAGCAACACTTGTTGGTGAAATACCTACATCATCACCAGCATTTTCAGTAATGTGACGGAAAGACAATGGGTTTACTTCCATATTGGTAGAATATGGAACACGACGAATACCGTAGTAGAAGTCTTCTACGAAAGTACCGCTACCGTATGCTTTTTGGAACTTGTCGTTACCAGGGATGTTAATGTCACCTGCTTTAGCAATGAACATTAGAGAGTGGAAATCACCCCAACCTTCACCCATCGCGCGGCCCTGGAAGTTGATAAGGCCTGATGAGTTACCCACTAAGCGGTTACTGATATAGTGACCCCATTCGTGAGCAATAATACCGTTATCTAAAGTACCGTCTTTTAACGTTGCTTTATTGAACATGTTAACAGTGACAGTTTCGCCTGCAGCGATACCATCGTAAAGCGCATGACCGTCAGCATAGTTCAGACCCATGTTAGGAATGATAACTGCATCGTCTTCACCGCCCATTGGCGCTGGCTCATCCGTATCTGGGTTGTTGTTTACAACGATTGCACCAATTGCACCGGCTTCTTGTGCGTGTAGTACTTTTGCTGTGAAGTTACAAGAACCACGATCTACAAGCGCAATTTTGCCAGCGAGTTCTGCTGCATTTGTTGCAGGTTCACAACCATCGTTTACGCTACCAGAATCTACGTTATTACCGTCAACCAGACGAACAACTTCCCCTGCGATATCAGCAAATTGCATTTGACCAAAGCCAGATACTTTAGAAGATTCTAGAAGACCAATCGTTGCATCAGATGTTACAACCACACCGTAGTCAACGCCTACTTTTGCGTCTTTTGAGTTGTATAGATACATTTGCATGCGTGGGCTTGCACCGTCAGCAGGCGTAGACATGTTCGCGTTGTTTAAACCGCTATTATCTTGTGCTTGCGCTTCGATTGGATCGCCTTCAACACCACCACGACCGTAGTTAGATACTTGCGCAACATTTGATGTTTCGTCAAAACCATGATCATAGAAAAAATCGTGTAAGAAGTTGTTCATGTAGAACAAGTTAACGATCGCCGCTTTACGGTTGTCGTAGCTGTTTGCTACTTGATCAACTCGGTAAGGGTAATCGAATGTGTAATCTGATGTTGTTTCTGCAGTGAAGTCACCTTCTGTGTAACCTTGAGGTGCGATAACATCAGCATAAGCAAATACATTGTTACCTGATGTTGTTGTAGCATCATCAGCAAGCCACGGATCCATCGTGCTTAATTTTTTGTAATAAGACAAGCTTACAAGTGGTGCATCAAGGATTTCTGTTTCATCAACTTGATCAGGGCCATCAGCTGGGATTACGTCACCGTGTGGGCCTTCCCACGGGTAACCATCTTCATCAGCCCAAACACGGTAGTTAAAATCTGCCGCGTGAGCTTTTAAGTCTTTCTTGAAGTAAACTTTGTTGTTTTGCGCGCCAATAACATAACTGAAGTAATCGCTTTCTAGGCTATTTTTGTCAGCTACTTCTACTTCAACATAGTATGCAGATTGCAACTCACCCGCTACTTCAAAGAATACTTTCTTAGCACGTGGCTGACCTAATACAACTTTGTCACCATTTTGGTTAGACACATTGTATTTAACATAGTCGCCTTGCTCTGTTGACTTAGTTAGCGATACATTGATATCTGCAAGCTCTTTAATAGCACGCTTGATACTTTGCTCAGCGCCTACAAAGTCAGCTAAAGGTGCAAATGATTGTGTTGCGTTTGAGCTTGTATTAGCGAAGTAACCAGAACCTGCAACTAGGTTGTACTCTTTGTCCATGATCAGGTTGTATTCACGGTTGAATACTTCAATGTCATGTACTTTTTGCTTGTATTTAGCAGTGATTGAACCAAGCTTTTGTTCAGATAAATCTGTTAATACAGCGCTTGATACACCTTTTTTAGCTGTGCTAACGCCAGTTAAGGCATTTAAATAAAAATCTGCGGCATAGGCATTGCGTTGCTCAGGAAGCACCATAGCCATATCTGGCTTAGCTTGACCTACTGCATTCCATAGGAACGTGGCTTTACCTAATTGCGCATCGAAAATAGATTTATGACCCGATACTGTGCGACGCTCAGCTAATGCACGTTGCTGAGATACTTGAGGATTAAATTGTACTTGCGAGCTAACACTTGAGGCATTATAGAAGCGAGTTTGTTCACTTGCCTGTAATTGAGATGATGCCAAGATAGCCGTTACCATGGTAGCAACAGCTGTTACTTTAAATTGAGACATTCCTTACGTTCCCTATTGTTATATTTTTATTTTCGGTTAACAATCATAACCGAGTCCAATGTACCCAATATGGCAATTAAAAAACAGAATTAATTGTAAAAAAAAGTAACAAACAAGCAGGAACATAATGAATCAAACAATTAAGATACAAGCACTTACACTAGCATTAGTACTAGTATCAGGCTGTCAAAAAAATGAAATAAGCGAGCAAAATACAGCACAACAGCCAACGACCAGTTCACAAAAAGAACAAGTTTTAGTTAAAGATGTTAAAAAAGCAGTCGAAATCAACAAACAAAAATCTACTAACGCTTTTAGTAATAATGGCGAAAAAATTACCTTTGATGCGCCTAATTTAGTCAAAGGCACAGAAGTCTTTAATCATGCAATGCAAGAGCGCGGCATCGCTACTGGGGCAATTTATTTAACTCTAAAAGAAAACAGTTTACCAATAGAACTTAGCAGCCAATACACACTGAAAAAAATGACCAACAAAAATTATCGATACATTGCAGATAAAAACACTGATTTATTAAAAGTACAAAACGCTTTTAAACAAAATGCCAACGTAGATGTTGTTGAAATTAAAATTGATTATTCACCGATTAAAGAAGTGATGTAGGACAGGAGCTCTCAGCCTTCTGCTATCAGCCGTCAGACGCGCGAAACAAGTTTCACGCCTACTTGTAGCAGCGGATTTATCCCGCGCCATCATGCGCTAGGTTCTAAGCCCTAGGCTCTAGGACGCGATGTAAAATCGCTGCTACCTCGAAACTCGCTAACTTTACTCTTTCCCCTCGTAACTCGCTAACTTACTACTCCACCACAAAGTCAAAATAGGTGGCTGGGTATGCTTGAGGTTGATAAGTGAAGTGCCACCACTCCATTGAATATGGGGCGAACCCGGCATCTGTCATAAGGGTTTTTAGTTTATACCTATTTGCTTTTTGCTCTGCATTAATACGCGGATCGTCGGTGTTAGAAAGGGTATCGAACATATCAAACGGTGAGCCCATATCAAGCTCTTTGCCTTTTGTATCGACTAACGTTAAATCAATCGTTGAGCCACGACTATGGCCCGATTTAGCAGCGATGTAATCACCAAGCAGCTTATCTTTGCCTAAGTTTGGATAAAACTCAGCTTTAGTAACTGTATCCTCTAAATCGTTAACCCATCGCACAAAGTGGTCAACGGCGCGCTGTGGGCGGTAACAATCAAAGATTTTTAAATTAAGGCCTTGTGTTTGAGCTGCTGTTTGCACATTTTTAAGAGCGGCAGCAGCGCTATTATGCAATAAGCATTTAGGCGCGTTGTAGCCATCAACAGGTTTGCCTACAAAGTTATGATGACCAAAATAACGAATATCTAACAAGGCATTAGGAAGTAAAGCACCTACATCCACAAATTCACTTCGCTTATCATCGCTTGGGTTTGCATAAGCAGTGCTTGTGCTAATAAGCGCTATACTTAGCAAAGAAGAGGGGATAGTTAAACGTGCCAACATAGTGAATGCCATTTTAATTTCTCGTAAATAACTTAATACCACTCACTATTGCACATTAAATAACTTATTCCAAGATTAAAGACTCAGAAACAGGAGTAATATGTTGGCTATATAATGCATCTACAACTGAGCGGTTGCGACCCGTCTTTTTAGCCTGGTATAAAGCTTGGTCGGCAAGTTTAAATACTTCATCAATGTTTAATTGCTCGATTGGCCAGCCTGAAATACCAATCGATACATTAATGCAGCCAACAGGGTCAATGTAGCTTTCGGACACCCGCATACGCAAACGTTCAGCGAGTTGATACGCTCGTTTTGCTTCGACTCTTGGCATGATCACAATGAACTCTTCACCGCCTGTACGGGCAACCACATCACTATCACGAGTGACATCTAACAAAATTTTAGCTAACGACTGTAGTACCACATCACCAATGTCATGACCAAACTCATCGTTCACCCGTTTAAAATGGTCGATATCGATAGCCAACACAGCAAAAGGACAACGCTGAGCTATAAAATGATTAATTTGTATATCAAGGCTACGGCGATTGTGCAGGCTAGTTAATGGGTCTGTTTGCGCTTCTTGGCGCAATAAACCGATTTTACTTTGTAGTAGCCCCACTCCTTTTAACATGGCTTTTCTTAACTCATTACTTTCAAAATACCATGAGCGGATTTGTGTCAACTCTAGTGACGTTGAAGGGCGATCTAAGGTATTTGCAGTCTCAGCTAATTGCCTTAACGGCTGTGAAATTAAACGTGCTAATACCCAAATAAACACAAATGTAAGTAAACCAATTGGGGCTGTCTTTACAAACACTTGCCACATTAAGTCATCAAGCGGTGCAAGGGTGTTTTCAAGCGGTCGCTGAGTGACTACCCCCCAAGAGGCAACTGTCATTGGCGCGTAACCGGCAAGCATTCCAACGCCTTTGCTGTTGGTAACAATCTGTGTGCCTGAGTTACCTTTTAATACCTCATCAATTACTTGGTTATCATATACTTGCTCACCAATTCGGCTTTTATCAGGGTGATAAAGTAAGCGATGATTTTCATCAACCACATACAGATAGGAACCGTCTTGATAGTAATGAACTTGCAGCAATTCATTTAAAATACTGGTCCGCTTTAAGTAAAGGGTGCCGCCAACATAACCAATAAAATTGCTATTTTTGTCAAATAATGGCTGCGAAATAAAGATCAGTAAATTACCTGCCATCGAAATATACGGCTCACTGATCATTGGAATCCGATACGACAAAGCTGCCTTAGTACCAAAACTATCTACTTTTCGGTTTTGTAGTTTCAGTGACTTGGGCGAAACACCTAGAATATCGCCTTGTGCATTAACAATAATTGTCGAATTAAAACTATTGGTTTGTAGTCTTAACCTGTCTACCTCAGAATTAATTAACCCTTGATTATTAAAATCATCCTCAAGAATTTTACCGACATAAGCAAGTTGTTGCTGAGCAGCCAGTAAAAAGTTATCGGTCGCCGACACCAACTTAGCGGCATAGGCCTTATGATTATTAAGGGTTTTATCTATTAGTTGTTGCTTTTGAACTTGGTAGCTCGAGTAATAACTATTTAGAAAGGTAATAAGCGTTGCAGAAAACGCTAACAATAAAATTAAGCGACGTAGGTTTAAACCTTTACTTAGACTCTTAAGCACGATACTTCTCACATATGGGGCCCAAAGTCCATATCGGGTACATCTAATACCTTTATACTAGCAAGATGTTTTGTGTACCTCTATAAAACTTTTGTCATAATTTGATTTAGCGCAAATAAATGAGTGCAATTACTCTAATTAATTAAAGTAACTTTGTTTAATAACTTCAGCTAACAAGCACTCGTTGAACATGAACGGCATCAAAGCCTCTTACCAGCAACCTTCGTTATTTAACATGTTGAATTTAATAAACTATAAACTTAAGACAGTTAAAAGAATGGCTAATACATGCGATTTATATTGTTCAAAAGCAGCTTGCTTTGACGTAATAATTTATTACACTATAAAAACAAAATAACAATAAAGTTTTCCTATGCGTCAACACTGTGCTGAAATCATCAATAAACTCCCTTCACATCGCCTTATGGCGTTAGATGTAATGCGGGGCTTGACTATTACTGCCATGATCTTAGTGAACAACCCGGGCAGCTGGAGCGCTATGTATTGGCCGTTGAAACATGCAGACTGGCATGGCTGGACACCTACCGATTTAATTTTTCCCTTTTTTATTTTTATTGTCGGCATGTCTATTACGCTATCTGTAAATAACCTGCGTGGTAAAGGGGTAAGTGATCAACAAATATTAAAAGCAGGTGTTATTCGCACCATTAAACTTATTGTGCTGGGTTGGTTTTTAGCCTTGTTTTATTACAATTTTCAAGACCCTTCTTTTAGCTGGGTTGATGACAAATTATTGCAACTGCGAGTTTTGGGTGTGCTACAACGCATCGGTTTGGTGTATTTAGCAGCCCTGTGTTGTTACCTCTATTTATCGCCGAAAAAAATAGCCATTACTTGCATCGCTCTTTTATTATTTTATGGCGCCGCCATGCTTTATATCCCGTATACCTTGCCAAACGGCGAGGTAGTGAGTGGCTTATGGTTACATGGCAATAACTTAAGTGCTTTCATAGACAACACCGTACTTGGTAGTCATCACCTGTATTATGCCAATGCTAAGCCACTGCCATTTGATCCTGAAGGGCTGTTCTCAACTCTTCCTGCGATTGCGAGTGCGCTCAGCGGCATTTTGACTGCAGTTTACTTAACCAAACAACTCGACCTTAAAAAGCAAGCACGTACACTAATCTTAGCAGGCATATTAAGCGTTATTGCCGGCTATGCTATTTCGCCAATAACGCCTATCAATAAAGCATTATGGACTCCTAGCTATGTGTTACTCAGCTCAGGGCTTGCTGCGATTTTTTATGCTTTATGCAGTACTATTTTAGATATTTATAAGCTGCGCAGCTGGAGTACTCCATTTATTGTTTTTGGTGCTAATGCGATATTATTTTTTATGTTTGCAGGCGTGTTCGCACGCCTATTAATTATGGTTTCGTTAGGCGATAGCAGTTTAAAAGGCAATGTTTATGGTCTTATACAATTAGCGATCAGTGATGATTATTTGGCATCTTTTATATTTTCGCTGTTGTTTTTAGCAGTGTCTTATATTGTGATGTTCAGCTGCTACCGCAAAGGCATTTTTTGGAAGGTTTAGTCTTTGAAAAAATGAGCCAGTCAGCAACTGGCTCATCTGTTCAGCAATTATGCCTGTGGTATTGCATGGCTTTGCTTATCGAGTAGATACAAAATTGACTGATAACTAATGCCACTGTGCTCAGTTAAACCAATTTCACAGCTACGGCTATTAGATACGCCGCGACTACAATTTTTTGGCACTTGTTGTTTAAGGGTTTTTAGCGCGTTGCTATTTAGTTCTGGCAAGTTAAAACCCTTATCACCAGCAAAACCACAACACTCAATATCGGCTGGAATAATCACCTCATTACTACATGCCTTGGCAAGTGATACTAGGCTTTGCTCTTTACCTAATCGCTTTGAGCTACAGGTAACATGGAGCATCACAGGCTCATTCACGGGCGTTACTTGCAAATTAGGCAGTAAGTACTGAGCTGCAAAGTCGGCACTTTCGTAAATTTTGAGTGCAGTATTTTGCGCAGCATTAAGGGTGGTGAGCGCACAGGGGCTGGCATCAAAAACGATTGGATACAGGCCATTATTTGAAAGCGCCTCGAGCTTAGTAAGTAATTGCTCACTTTTACTTTTAGACTCTTGATTAAAACCTTTACTAGCAAATGGCATACCGCAGCATAGTGAATCAGCTTGTTTAGGTATCACCACTTCATAGCCTGCTTTTGCAGCTAATGAAAAGATTACATCAAGCAGTGGACGCTTATCATCGGCAAGTTTATCGGCCGCAAAAACCCGGCTTGCGCAGCTTGGCATATAAACTAACTTTTTCGCTTGTTGGGGTTGTTGACGTTTTCTATTAATTGGCTGCTCGGCCCTTGGCCATGCCGAATAATATAGCGGTGTACCAAGCAACTTATTAGCAGGTTTACTCAGGTTTCTTAAGTTACTGCTGCCAATTGCTTTTTCTAGCACCTGCATGACGGATAAGCCAAACCGAGCACCAGAGGCGACAACCGCAAAATGCTTGCTGGCAAAGCGTGATAATGACCGCGCTACCTTGCTTGAGGAAACTTGCTCAGCCCTAAGTGATTTTATAAATTCACCAGTGTTTATCCCCACTGGGCATTTAAGTCCGCAAAGACCGGTTGCTGCGCACGAATCAATACCAAGGTATTTAAAGTCGGCCTCGATAACACTGAGCTTTTGATTTAACTTCTGCTTACTCGCTAAATCATCGGTTGTTAGCAATTGATTGTGTAATTCGGTGCGGTGCCGCCATAAAGTAATACGCTGCCTAGGTGTTAAGGTAAGCCCTTTTGATGGGCAAACCACTTCGCAAAAGCCACACTCAATACAGGTGTCAATAATATCATCACTTTTTGGCATGACTTTTAAATGCTGAGTGTGAGCATTTTTGTCGTGATTAATAATAACCCCAGGGTTAAGAATATTCTGCTTATCGAATAATGCTTTAAGCGCAACCATCACCGAGAAGCCATCATCTCCCCATTCGGTGGCAACAAACGGAGCCATGTTACGACCTGTGCCATGCTCTGCTTTTAATGACCCTTTTAGTTCAACTGCCACTAAGTTCGCCACATCAGCCATAAATTGCTCGTAACGGCTTACTTGCTCGTGTGTGTCGAAGGCTTGAGTAAATACAAAATGCAGGTTTCCGGCCAGTGCATGACCAAAAATAATGGCTTCGTCATAGCCATATTTAATAAATAACTGATGCAGCGCATTTACGCCCTCAGCTAATTTATCAAGAGCAAAGGCGACATCTTCAATAATCACTGTAGTGCCAGTTTCACGCACCGCGCCAACCGCAGGAAACGTTCCTTTGCGGATATTCCAAAGTGCTGCATTACGGGCACTGTCAGCAGAAAACTCAATCGCTGCCAGCTGGCTTTGCTTAAACTGAGCAAGAAGTTGCTCGGTGATCTTAGTAAGTGCATCAAGAGCCTCTGCATTTTCAGCTCTTAACTCAATTAAAAGTGCCGCTGATTGCTCTGGATAGTTGGTCACTTCTTTTGGCATTATGGCATGTTCAGACACCGACATCAGGGCACGTTTATCAAGTAGCTCAACCGCAGCAACATCAAGTTCACTCAGTCTTTGTACCAGCTCACAAACCTTACTGATATCGTCAAAGATAAAAAAACCTGTGTGTTTATACTTATGCTCGACCACTGTGTGGTAGGTAATATCTGCGATAAAAGCTAACGTACCCTCAGAGCCAATAATTAAATGTTTAATGATTTCGATTGGATCAGAAAAATCCAGTAACGCATTTAAGCCATAACCTGTGGTATTTTTTAAACGATATTTATGGGCGATGCGTTCACTCAAATCTGGGTTCTGCTTTACGCTATCAACAAGGTTCATTAGCTCATCAACCCAGCTACTATGGCTTTGCAAAAAGGCGTTACAGCTTTGGTTATCAGCCGTATTAAGCACAGTGCCATCGGCAAAAATTAGGGTCATATCTTTTACTGTATGGTAGCTGTTTTGCGCCACCCCACAACACATACCCGATGAATTATTTGCCGCCATCCCCGCTATTTTGCAACTATTAATTGAAGCGGGATCAGGGCCAATTTTTTTACCAAACGGGGCTAATACTTGATTCACTCTAGCGCCGATGATCGCCGGTTGTAAGCGTATTGCATCGGCATCATCAATAATCTCAAACTTACTCCAACTATCGCACAATAAAACCAATACCGAATCTGTAATTGCTTGCCCAGATAAACTCGTCCCTGCAGCTCGAAATGTGATAGGTATTTGTTGCTCGTTTGCAGCAATGATCACTTGTCGTGCTTGATTTTGATTGCTAACTAATACAATTAACTCAGGAACTAATCGATAAAAGCTTGCATCTGTTCCATACGCATAACGGCGCGAGTAATCTTCTATTAATGCAGACTCTGGTAAAAAAGGTGCAATTTGCTGTTTGAATGCGTGCAATCTTGTTAAAGCCATCTCGCCCCCAGGCTTGTCATAGTTACGCTGATGATTATGGAATATATTATTACTTTAAATTGTACTAAAAAGCGACCCATTAAATTGATAAATTATCATCTTCAAGCATTTTCATCAGCATAAAGGTTTGGTTATTTAAGCATATCAGCCCTATTTGGTGATCTAACTTAGCTTTTTGCAGTCATGCAGAAAAACCGCTAGGGTAGCAAAAAAAGACTGTATTTATATTTAAAAACCCATTAACATCAAGAATAATTTATTCTAAAAACTAAATAAGCGTTTTGCTTTGGAGCTTGCTGTGTTAAATAAGTTTGCACTATCGTCACTGGTTATCGGATTAGGATGTTTCATGCCATTACAATCATCATTTGCTGAGTCTGCATTAACTTTAAAACAACAGTTAGGACAAAAGCTCATGCTCGACCTGCGCTATTACTGTGAGCAAGACCCTGGCGAGCAAAAATGCCGTACACCGGTCACTCAGCTGCCAGCCGATTTAGCCAATATCATCACTAAACATAACATTGGTGGTGTGATTTTATTTGCTGAAAATATCGATACCGTGCCACAGGTGATCAAACTTAATAATGATCTACAAAAAGCTGCTGCTAAGTCTGAGTTAGGCTTACCGCTGTTTATTTCGATAGATCAAGAAGGTGGCCGAGTAGCCCGAATTCCTCGTGATGTAGGCACTTCATTCACAGGTAATATGTCGATTGGCGCAACCTACAAAGAACATGGCACATACTTCGCGACTGAGTCTGCGCGCATTATCGCCGACGAGCTTTTAGCACTGGGTGTTAATGTTAACTATGCACCCACGGTCGATGTAAACATGAACCCAGATAACCCTGTTATTAACGTACGTTCTTACGGCGAAGACCCGCAACTGGTTGCGAAACTAGGTGGTGCACAAGTCGCAGGGTTCGAAAATAACGGCGTTATTTCATCGTTAAAGCACTTTCCGGGGCATGGCGATACTAACGTAGATAGCCACACAGGCTTGCCAAAGGTAATGCATGATAAAGAAACCATTTGGCAGCAAGACCTACCACCATTTAAAGAAATTATTAAGAATCAACAGCCGGGTATGATCATGACTGCACATATCCAATATCCAGCCCTCGATGACACTACGTTTGTCAGTAAAGAAGGCAAAACCATGATCAAACCTGCAACAATGTCGCGCAAAATCATCACCGACTTATTGCGTGATGAACTCGGTTATCAAGGTGTTGTGATCACCGATGCACTTGATATGGCAGGGATTAGCCACTTCTTTGAACCAATTGAAGCAGTGATAAATACCTTTGCAGCGGGTGTTGATATTGCGCTTATGCCAATTGAAATAAGAAGCCCTAAAGACTTGGCGGTGCTTGAAGCCCTAATTGACAGATTAGAGCAAGAAGTACAGCGTGGCACTTTAAATGCTGACGAAATGAGTGCTTCAGCAACGCGTATTTTAAGACTTAAAGAGAAGTTTAAACTCACCTCTTCACTTGACGACGAAGCAGCTATCAAAAAAGCGCAGCTTTTACTTGGTGATCAAGGTCACAGAAAAGTAGAAGCCGAATTAGCATTAGCAGCTATCACCGAAGTTAAAAACGAAAAAAATACCCTACCACTCGACATTAAATCAGGCAGCAAAGTGCATATTATTATGCCAGATACCCGCAAGTGCTATGCCCTACAGCAGGCGTTAGTTGATAACACTGATAAGTTAATCAGCTTTAGCTGCACTAGTTTGCAAGGCTATGAGAAGCTTGCCACGTTAAAAGAAATTAACGAAGCCGATATAATCATTGCCGCAAATGCGTCACCAAAACAAAGTGCTGTTGAAGTAGGTGGAATGGACGATTTAGCTGATAACCCAGAGTTTGCAATTGCTAAAGCAGATCAATCTGCGGCATTAGAATCATTGCTAAAACAAGCAAAATTAGCCCATAAGAAGACCGTATTTGTAAGCTTACGTGCCCCTTACGATATTGCTCAATTTGGAAAATTTGGTGATGCTGTACTTGCCACCTATGCTTACAATATAGATGTAGATACAGATGAAAAGATTGCTGGTCCTGCATTCACAGCGCTAGCAAAAGTTTTACTAGGGAAGGCCCCTGCTAAAGGGCAGCTGCCCGTTACTATTAATGACCTCAACTGAGTGTTATTGTAGCAACTATGGGCAAGTGTTAACTTCAAGGAGAGTCACATGCAAAAAAATGCATCTTTAACCACTCCTGCGGCTATTCGTAAAATGGTACGTGAGGGTGACTACAGTGGAAATACATCGGGTTTTGCACCGGGTTTTGTGCAAGCAAATTTAGTGATTTTACCTAAACAATATGCGTTTGATTTTTTGCAGTTTAGCCAAGCAAACCCGAAAGCTTGCCCGATTATTGCTACTAGCCGTTTACCGGGCGTTACCGATATGCCAACCGTTGGTGAAGATATAGATATTCGTAGCGACTTCCCTCGTTACCGCATATTTAAAAATGGCCAAATGGTTGAAGAAGTAACTGATATTACAAGCCATTGGCGCGATGATTTAGTCACCTTTCTAATTGGTTGCTCGTTCTCGTTTGAAGAAGCGCTTATTGCCGCGGGTCTTGAGATCAGAAATATCAGCGAGCAAAAAAATGTGCCTATGTATGTAACCAATATGGCCTGCCAGAGTGCGGGGATTTTCCACGCCAATATGGTCGTTAGCATGCGCCCAATGAAACCTGCAGATGCTATTCGGGCAATCCAAATTTGCAGCCGTTTTCCAAGTGTACATGGTGCGCCAGTGCATTTTGGTGACCCTGTAGCAATTGGCATAAAAGATATTAACAAGCCTGAATTTGGCGATGCGGTTACCATCAAAGCAGGTGAAGTACCGGTGTTTTGGGCCTGTGGTGTTACTCCACAAGTTGCGATTGCCAACGCAGCACCTGATTTTTGTATCACGCATAGCCCAGGACACATGCTGATCACTGATATTCCAAATAGTAAAATGGCAGCGTTATAAATGACGATGAAACTTAATTGCGACCTTGGCGAAAGCTATGGGATGTGGAAAATGGGCTTAGACGAGCAAGTTATGCCACATATTGATATGGCAAACATTGCTTGTGGTTTTCATGCTGGCGATGCCGATGTGATGGCAAACACCCTAGCCCTTGCCAAGCAACACAAGGTAATGATTGGCGCACACCCAAGTTACCCAGATAAGCAAGGCTTTGGTCGCCGTTCTATGGCTATGAGTGAAAAAGAGCTTACCAATTGCCTGCATTATCAAATTGCTGCAATTGATGGTATGGCTGCGGTACATGGCTTAACGCTCGAATACGTAAAACCACATGGCGCCTTATATAACGATATGATGAGTGACGAGCAAACCTTGAATATCGTTATGCGTGCTGTGGCTAGTTATGCAAAGCCACTAAAATTAATGATTTTAGCCACCAACCAAGCAGCCGAACACAAAGTACAAGCAAAAAATCTTCAACTAGAACTCATTCTAGAGGCGTTTGCCGACCGTCAATACACAGACGAAGGTAAACTAGTCACGCGCTCTTTAGCTGGCAGTGTACACGATAAACCAGCGCTAATGGCGCAGGTTAGACAGTTAGTTGAACATGGCACAGTCACAACGCGAAGCGGTCAGCAGCTTGCGCTTGATGCCGATAGCCTGTGTGTGCACGGCGATAATGAAGCGGGTATTGCGCTCATTCAAGAGATCAAAGCACTATGTCAGCAAGCCTAAGTGACGCTGCGCTCAGCCAACAAATTGAAACCATGATGGTTGAACAAAACCCGCGTGGTATGCAGCATTTATATGCAAAACAACTAACGGGTACGTATTTACGCGCAGCGAAATACCTTCATCAAGCACAAGGTACTGTATTGATTGGTACAGGCTTTGCAGTCAACAATACCTTCGAAACCGACGGCCCAGTTGGAGCGATTGCACTTTACAAAGTACTCAAAAAACTTGGTAAACAGCCCCTTTTGGTTACTGGCAACCCCCTTTACAGTGCCCTTAAAAAAGACTTCAACTGCTTTGAGCTGCCAATTAATAGCATTGATAATGCCCACACTTTTAGCATTAAAGCCCTTGCACAGCTGAAACCTGATTGTGTTTTATCAATAGAACGCCCGGGGCTGAATCAGCATCAGCGTTATTACAATATGCGCGGTATTGATATTTCTGAGCATTGCGGCTGCTTTGATTTTTTTGTAACAGAAGCACGTTGCCCCACCATAGCGATTGGTGATGGCGGTAACGAAATAGGCATGGGTAACCTTGCACAGCACATGCAAGCGCTAAACATTACTCCTTGTTTAACTCCTTGCGATGAGCTTTTACTCGCCGATGTATCTAACTGGGCGGCGTACGGGCTGATAGCCTTTTTAAGTCGCTGGCATAACACCGATTTGCTGGCTGAAATTGAGCCACTCAATATTTTACATTATCTAAGTGAGCGCGGTAGTGTCGATGGTGTCACCCATAAAAACGAGCTCACCGAAGACGGCCTGCATGCAATGCATGGTCAACAATTAATAACTCGGCTTCGCCAACTTGGCGGCTTTACGACAGAGAATGAGGTTTAACAATGGGCACGGTATACCTAAATGGTGAATACCTTGGCGCTGATGAAGCAAAGATTTCACCAATGGATCGCGGCTTCTTATTTGGCGATGGCATTTATGAAGTGATCCCATCATACCAAGGCAAAATGCTAGGCTTTGGCGCACATATTGAGCGTATGAATAACGGTTTAAACGAGCTTGAAATTAAGCTCGATTACAATCCCGATACGTGGCGTAAAATCTGTAATGATTTATGCGAAAAAAACCAAGGTGACAACCTAGGGATTTATTTGCATGTGAGCCGCGGCGCTGATACAAAACGTGCCCACGCCTACCCAAGCAATATTACTCCGACCGTATTTGCGTTTGCTTTTGAAATTCCGGCAGAGCCAAAAAGCGACATCGATAGCGCAACAACTTACACCGTATCACTTGAGCAAGATCGTCGCTGGCAACGTTGCCATATAAAATCAACGGCACTGCTTGGCAACGTGATCCATTACCAACACGGTGCAGCAGCGGGTAATAAAGAAACCATTCTATTTAATCGTTTAGAAGAAATTACCGAAGCCAGTTCAAGTAATGTGTTTATCGTAAAAGATGGTGTGATCAGCACGCCACCACTTGATAACCAAATTTTACCGGGGATCACCCGCTGGTTAATCCTCAATATTCTTCACAGTTACAGTGATTTTAAAGTGCAAGAGCGCATTATTAGTAAAGAAGAGTTACTTGATGCCGACGAGGTTTGGATCACCAGCGCCACTAAAGAAGTTGGCCCAGTCGTAAAAGTAAATGGCAAGTTAGTTGGCGATGGCAAACCAGGTGCAATTTGGCAACAAGTGCAAAGCCTGTTTACCAAGCATAAGTTTGATTACTAATTTAATCGCACTTTAAAAAAAACGCCTACTTAAAGTAGGCGTTTTTTTTAGCTATTATTTAATTGCTTATTATATCAAATGGCCAAGCTTGCAGTAGGCCGTCACTGGTTTCTGAATATAGCAGGTTACCATCGTATGCCACACTCAGTACTGACGTACGCTGGCGCTGTTGTTTAGCTTCGTATTCAGCGATTAGTTCACCATCTGCAACGCGATATAAACGCATCTTCATTTTTGGCGAACCCGTTAATAGCCATTTATCTTGATTAATAAATTGCGATGCGGTGAACTCAATAAAGTTAGCGTATGAGGCCACTTCTGATAGTTCTTTTTTATTGGCTAAATCAAAAAATACTCGATCATCAACCGAATCAATTGCAAAAGCCAAGCTCGCTGTTTTATTTAAAGTAACGTGATTTACTCTAGTAGCTAAACGCTCTTCAAAGCGAGTGCTGCCATCGCTCGTTGACCAAAGCTTTACGTATTTGTCGCTCGAGCCAGTAAACGCCCACTGACCATCAGCCGATAACGCCACGCTATTAATATCTAAGCGATGAATATCAAAACGCTTAGTATCACCTGTGCGGGTATTTATCACCTCAGCCTTACCGCTACGATAGGCTATAACCAAAGTATCGCCTAAAGCTGAAATAGCAATGTCTCTGGCGATTTCTTGCCCAGTGAGCCAAGTGCCAATACTACGCCCGGTGCGAGTATCGTATAAAGTCACTGATAACCGATTTGAAATGAAAAAACGAGATTTGTTGGCACTAAAGCCCGCAAGCTCAACATGTTCAGCGCCCTGCCCTGTTATACAATCGTATAGACGCGCTTTTAACTGATTATCCCAAACGCACACCTCTGATTGGGTTGCCACTAACGCGTGACTAGCATCTTCACTAAGCGCCGTGGCGCTTAATAGCTCATTGCCATGCGCAAATTCACTACTAGCAGAGGCAGTAAAAACCTCACCTCCACCACAGCCCACAAGGCTTAGTGCAAATACACAGCAAAGAGATTTAAGCAGTTTCGACGTCATGATCATTCTCATTTTTTATAATTATATTGTATAGGAGAAGTGTAATGAAAATAAGCGGAAGTTGGTAGGAGTTCTGACTTTTAGCTGTCAGCTTTCAGCCGTCAGCCATCAGTTTTTGTAGGCGTGAAATTTATTTCGCGCGAAGTGCCGGCTGTTCGGCGATGCAGCAGGCGCGCCATGCGAGCATGGCTCCTACTCAAAACGATTATTGATCTGTTCTGCTAACTATTTCGTAGCCTTCAGCTTCATAATCATTGATGCATTTTTGAAATTTATTTTGAAGTTTTATTTCATCGAAATAGCCAAGTGAGTATACATCACACTTTACTTTCATATGTTCACTGTTTTCCAAAACCGCATTAAGTTTAAGCTCAGCAAAACCAAATTTATAGGCTAATTCTGTGAACTGTGAATACAGAACTAAAAGCAGTACAGCAAGAAGGGTAAGCGTTAGTGTATTTTTCATTTTTATTTCCTTTAAAAGTGTTGGTAAAAAGTCTGGAGCAATTATCGAACCAACAATATAACTTCATATAAATCAATACAATGAGAGATTAAAGCAAAAGCATAGTTGATATTTTCACCAATAAATAGTGAAAAAGACAACTTTTCCCCTAAAATAAAAAACAATATGGTGATAATGCTTGTTTTAAAGTACTAGAAATGAGCTTCGAGGTGTGTGAAAGATAGGCGAGAAGCGAGATAGGAGGTGCTTTAGCGCCGAACAAAAGCCTCCTGATTCTCTGCTTAAGGTAATCCAACGGTTTTCTTGTAAACGTGAAATTTATTTCGCGCGAGGGTTCTAACTTTCCCCTTGCTAACTCCCCTCACCCATGCGTAAAACAAAACACATTAAGTTTGTTACCGTCTAGGTCTCTAAAGTATCCCGCATAAAAGCCCGGCATTTCACGTGGGCCGGGAGCGCCTTCGTCAGTGCCACCTAGTTCTATGGCTTTTTTATAAAAGGCATCTACTTGGGCTGGAGTTTCGACTGCCAGAGCGATCATAGTACCGTTACCAACTGTGGCTTTTTCATCATTATGGGGTTTAGTAACCGCAAAACCGGGCTTATCTTGACCTGTACTCCATGCGACAAAGCGATCAGTTTCTAAAAAGCGCTCGGCGTTTAGAGTGGCGAACAATTCATCGTAATACTTTACTGCTTTAGCTAGGTTGTTAGTGCCTAACATGATGTAACCTATCATTGTGTGCTCCTTACATTTAAAAGTGTCTTTACTCAACATAAAAGGGAAATGACCATCTGTCTATTGATTTCTTCATTCATCGCAATGGACTATATTTCTTATGGTTGTTACTTTATAACAGGTCAACACGCCCTAATCTCTGCTCACTAACAAGGAAATAAAATGAAGTTTAAAACATCTTTAGCACTGCTTGCTGCAGCTAGCTTTTACAGCCACGCAGAAGCTAGCAATACCTTTGACCTCGAAAATGTTTTTGATCTTGAATACGCCAACCAAATAGAAATGACAAAAAATGGCGATACAATTTACTTTGTGCGTAATCGCATGGATATCAAAAGCGACCGTAAAGTCAGCAATATTTGGTCAGTAAACCCAGATGGTAAAACCATGCTACCGCTAACGTCTGGCGTGCATATGGATTACTCTCCGGTGCTGTCACCGGATGAAACTCGCTTAGCGTTTATTTCTACCCGTGATGGTAGCAGCCAAATCTATGTAAAATGGTTAAAAACCGGTAACGTAGCGAAAATTAGTAACCTAACGCAAAGCCCTGGTGGATTAACTTGGACACCAGATGGCAAGCAATTGGTGTTTAGCCAGTTTGTACCAGCAAAATCAGCAAGCCCTGTGTCATTACCGGGTAAGCCTGAGGGCGCTAAGTGGGCAGAGCCAGCTAAATATATTGACGATACTTATTACCGTGCCGATGGCGGTGGCTACTCTGAAAAAGGCTATCGTCACTTTTTTATCATCAGTGCAACTGGCGGCAATGCACGTCAATTAAGCTCAGGTGATTTTGATCACGGCGGAGCAATCAGCTTTAACGAGCAAGGCGATGCGTTCTATTTTTCGGCTAATCGTTATGAAAACAACGAACTACACCCAACTGAATCTGAAATCTATAAACTTAGTTTAGCGGATCGTTCAATTACCCAAATAACAAACCGTAAAGGCCCAGATTCACGCCCTAAAGTCTCACCAAATGGTCGTTACCTTGCATACACAGGCTATGACGACAAAAAGACTAACTATGAAAATAACGACATTTATTTACTTGATTTAAATTCAGGTAAAACCTCAGTGCTCACTGCTGATTTAGACCGTAGCGTCGAAAGCATAAAATGGGATGATAGTGGCAGAGGTCTTTATTTTAGCTACGATAGCGAAGGTAAAACACACCTAGCTTACCAACCTCGTAGTGGTAAACATAAAGTGATTACCTCAGAGATTGGTAGTGTCGCCTTTGGCCGTCCGTATTCGGGTGGTGACTTTGACGTGAGCGAAGATGGTGAAGTTGCATTCACACTTGCAGATACCCAACGCCCAGCTGATGTAGCACTAATTAAGCGCGGTAAAACAGCGCGTTTAACGCAATTAAACGAAGATGCGCTGGGCGACAAAGAACTCGCTAAGGTTGAAGAAATTTGGGTTAAGTCAAGCCACGATGGCTTGGCTATTCAAGGTTGGGTTGCTTACCCACCAGGTTTTGATAAAAGCAAAAAGTACCCACTTATTTTAGAAATCCACGGTGGTCCTGTTGCAAACTATGGCCCTCATTTTAGCCCTGAAGTGCAATTATATGCAGCCAAAGGTAACGTTGTGCTTTATATGAACCCACGCGGCAGTGATTCATACGGTAAAGAATTTGCGCAAACAATTCATCATAACTACCCAAGTAATGACTTTGATGACTTGATGACAGGTGTTGATGCTGTCATCAATAAGGGCTTTATTGATGAGAGCAAATTGTTTGTTACCGGCGGTTCAGGCGGAGGTGTTTTAACAGCATGGATTGTGGGCCATACAGACCGCTTTGCAGCAGCGGTAGTTGCTAAACCTGTCATCAATTGGATCAGTTTTGTACTAACTGCTGACTTCTACCCTTTCTTTGCTGATTATTGGTTCCCTGGTAAGCCATGGGACAACATTGAGCATTACATGAAGCGCTCACCAATAAGCTATGTTGGCAATGTTAAAACACCAACCATGCTGTTAACCGGTGAATCAGACTATCGCACCCCAATTTCTGAAACCGAACAATTTTACCAAGCCTTAAAGCTACAAGGTGTTGATACAGCGATGGTGCGTATTCCTAATGCCTCACATGGTATTACCGCTCGCCCATCAAACCTGATGACTAAAGTAGCCTATATTCAATGGTGGTTTGATAAAAACAGTGGAAATAATTAACGACATCGAGCGAAGCGAGAACATTTCGTTTGCACAAGGTGAACGAATTTCGTGACGCAGTTTCGTTTAACTTATCTCAAATTGCATTAAGCGCGGCTTTATGCCGCGTCATTTAATAAAACTATAACGCGGGGTAAACCCGCTGCTCCTTTCTAACTTTTGAATTTCAATCTGATAGCTGACGACTGAAAGCTGACAGCTTTCTTTTCTCTGTAAACCCCCTTTACACTTAAAATGTGAGTAACTCCTTACATACTTTTCTCCAATATCGGACATTACCCAAAAAGCAGTTAGTAAAAAATCGGTTTATATCCAAAATCAGTAACTTGAGTTAGTAAAAAATCGGTTTGTGCCGCTAAAAACCTAGCTTCAGTTAGTAAAATTTTGGTTTGTAAGGGTATGGAGTTGGTAAAAAATCGGTTTATGGCTTGGGTGAGTTAATAAAAAATCGGTTTATAAATCGCTAGATTCTACAAAACAACATTAAATTGCCGTTTATATGACCCATTTTTAACCATTCTAGAGGCTGTACTCAGGCAATAAGCCCTAAATTAAAGCTCATAAGACGGAGGTAGTTAAATCCTGATCTAAAATTATGAGGCTGGTAAATGCGTGATCTGTATTTTTATAAAGCTAGTAAATGGCTGATCCAAGACTTGGTTAAAGAGTGATCCGAACCTACGAGATGCGAGTCTGAAAGCTGATAGCTACAAATGAAAAAGGGCCCGAAGGCCCCTAACAACATTATTGAATTTTATACCCAGACTGCGTGGAGATGCAGGTTTCAGCAAGAGATAAAACGCATTTAGACAAGGCATTGATTGCAGATAATGGTGGTTCCCTTATTAAAATCAATAACGCAGTATAAATGCGTTTTAACCTTGCCCTTCGGGCGCTTCACAGGGGCTCCACTACTACGTTGTGACAAATCGAAAGGTACCTACATTCCTTCATTGTCACGCCTTGTATTGAAACCCCTGTGATAGCGCTGAAAATTACATCTTCACGTAGCCTGGGTATACGCAGGAAATTACAACTTGGTTAGAACTGGTTCATGGTATTTGCTTCACCACCGGCTTTAAGCGCATTTTCACCAGAGAAGTACTCTTTATGAGTATCACCAATGTTAGAACCTGCTAGGTCTTGGTGTTTCACTGATGCTTGCTCACGGCGGATTTCTTGACGTTGTACGTCACGAACATACGCTAGCATCCCTAGGTCGCCGAAATAGCCTTCTGATAGAATATCAGTGCTTAGCGCCGCTGTATGGTAAGTTGGTAGCGTGATTAGGTGATGGAAGATACCCGCTTCACGTGCACCATCTTTTTGGAAGTTTTGCACAAGTACGTCTGCTGCCGCTGCAAGCTCTGTGTCATCCATTTCTGGTGCCATTAATGCCTTATTATCATCGATACTTGGGTAAGCAGATAAGTCTTTACCTTGCGCTTGCCACTCAGCATATACTTGCTCACGGAATTTAAGTGTCCAGTTGAACGACGGTGAGTTGTTGTATACCAGCTTAGCATTTGGTACTTGCTCTTTAACGCGGTTAACAAGCTCAGCGATTTGTTTAACGTTAGGCTTTTCTGTTTCAATCCACAGTAAGTCTGCGCCTGATTGTAAGCTAGTTACACAGTCTAGAACTACGCGGTCTTTCTCTGTGCCTTCACGGAACTGGTATAAACCATTATCTAAACGTGTTGGTTTGCAAAGTTGACCATTAAGCTTCATTGCTGTGTCGCCTTCATTTAAGTCATCCACACTGTTTACTGGTGTTGTTTCAAGGAACGACGTGTATTGGCTAGCAAGGTCGCCAGGTGTTTTAGATACAGGCACTTTTTGAGTAAGGCTTGCACCTAGTGAGTCTGTACGAGCAACGATGATACCGTTATCAATACCAAGCTCTAAGAATGCGTAACGAACTGCGTTAATTTTTGCTAAGAAATCTTCATGCGGTACTGTTACTTTACCTGCTTGGTGACCACATTGTTTTGCGTCAGATACTTGGTTCTCGATTTGGATAGCACATGCACCAGCTTCAATCATCTTTTTAGCCAGTAGGTAAGTTGCTTCTTCGTTACCGAAACCCGCATCGATATCAGCAATAATTGGCACAACATGGCTTTCGAAGTTATCGATTTTATTTAGCACAGCTTGAACGTCACCGCCGTTTGCTTTCGCTTCGTCTAGGTCTTTATAAAGGTGGTCAAGTTCACGTGCATCAGCTTGCTTTAAGAAGGTGTAGATTTCTTCGATTAGCGCTGGAACAGATGTTTTTTCATGCATACTTTGGTCAGGTAATGGACCGAACTCAGAGCGAAGTGCCGCAACCATCCAGCCACTTAGGTAAACGTAGCTGCGTTTAGTTGTTTTGTTATGACGTTTAATTGCCATCATCATTTGTTGTGCAGTGAAACCATGCCAACAACCTAATGATTGTGTGTATTGGCTGTGGTCAGCATCGTATGCAGCCATGTCTGCACGCATAATGTCTGCAGTGTATTGTGCGATGTCTAGACCCGTACGAAAACGGTTTTGTAAGCGCATACGGCTTGCGTATTCTGGGTTGATTGACTGCCACGTTTTGCCTTGTGTTTGACATAAAGTAGCTAGGTTATCTGTTTCGCGTTGATATGTTGTCATAATAAAATCCTTCGAACGGGTTATCTATTTTTGTTAGTGAGAGTGGCTACTTGGCGTTTGCTTCGTAGCGCTTAATTCAACATTAGGCGGATTTTAAGGATTTAGTAAATTTATAGTTGTTATTGCCACTATATATCTAGTGAATGACAAATAGCCTGCTTATTAGCCTTTTTTACGATATGGTTTAGCCATGAATGATCAATTTAAGCTCGTTTAAAGGACATTATTATGACCACTCTCTCACTTAACGGTTTAAGCGTTGATCAACAACTAGCACAGTTTGTTGAGCAGCAACTTTTACCAGGAACAGGCATTAGCACAGACACCTTTTGGCAAGGTTTTGCTGAAATCGTCAATGAATTAACGCCAATCAATCGTGCGCTTTTAGAAAAACGCGAACAACTGCAAGCTAAGATTGATGACTATCACAAGCAGCAACCGGTATGGGATGCAGCTAACTATCAAGCATTCCTTGAGGACATTGGCTACCTAGTTCCCGAGCCAGCTAGCTTCAGCATAGAAACAGAACAGGTCGAGCCTGAAATCGCTAGCACTGCGGGGCCGCAGCTTGTTGTGCCTGTGAGCAACGCACGCTTTGCCTTAAACGCAGCGAATGCCCGCTGGGGCTCTTTGTATGATGCGCTGTATGGCACCGATGTATTAAGTGAAGATGACGGCGCAGAGAAAGGCTCTACATACAACCCTGTACGTGGCTTTAAAGTAATGGCTTATGCCCGCCAGTTCCTTGATAAAGCATTACCTTTAGCAAATGGCTCGCATATCGAAAGTACTAGCTATTCAGTGGTTAACAATGAACTTTTAATAACATTACGTGACAGCAGCCAGGTTCGCCTAGCAAACCCTGATCAACTTATCGGTTACCAAGGTGAAGCGCAAAACCCAACCGCTATCTTACTGAAAAATAATGGCTTACATATTGAACTGCAAATCGACCATCATCACCCAATAGGTCAAGCTGATAAAGCAGGCCTTAAAGATGTGCTACTTGAAGCAGCCTTAACAACGATTATGGATTGTGAAGATTCAGTTGCCGCTGTCGATGCCGAAGACAAAGTAAACGTATATCAAAACTGGCTTGGTTTAATGCAAGGTAACCTAGTAGAAGCATTTAACAAAGGCGGTAAAACCATTGAGCGTCGTTTAGCACAAGACCGCCAATATCAAGGTGTGAATGGTGAAACACTTACGCTAAAAGGCCGTAGCATGATGTTTGTGCGTAACGTTGGCCACTTAATGACAACCCCTGCAATCCAAGATAGTGAAGGCAATGACGTGTTTGAAGGCATTATGGATGCCATTATCACCAGCACAGCAGCTCTTCATGACTTAAAAGGTACAAATAGCCTAAAAAATTCAACGGCTAATAGCATTAATATTGTTAAACCAAAAATGCACGGTCCAGAAGAAGTGGCATTCACTAATACATTATTTACCCGCGTTGAGCAGCTATTAGGCTTGCCTGAAAACACAATTAAAATGGGTATTATGGATGAAGAACGCCGCACTTCAGCTAACTTAAAAGCCTGTATTTTCGAAGCTAAAAAACGTGTTGTGTTCATTAATACTGGCTTCTTAGACCGTACCGGTGACGAAATTCATACTTCGATGCAAGCTGGTGTTGTACTGCCAAAAGGCGCTATCAAACTTGAGCCTTGGATCAGCGCATATGAAGATCGCAATGTTGATATTGGGCTTGCTACAGGACTAAGTGGTAAAGCACAGATTGGTAAAGGTATGTGGCCAATGCCAGATAAGATGGCATTAATGATGGAACAAAAAAGTGGTCACCCGAAAAGTGGTGCAAATACCGCATGGGTGCCCTCTCCGACAGCTGCAACCCTACATGCAATGCATTATCACGATATAGATGTGTTTGCCTGTCAAAAATCGCTTATGGACCGCAAAGAAGCAAGCCTTACCAGCTTACTCACTCCACCGCTTATGAAAGATGCAAGCAGCTTAAGCAAAGAAGATATTCAAGCCGAACTTGATAACAATGCACAGGGTATTCTAGGTTATGTTGTACGTTGGATTGACCAAGGTATTGGCTGCTCTAAAGTACCAGACATCAATCATGTTGGTTTAATGGAAGATCGTGCCACACTGCGGATTTCAAGCCAACACATGGCTAATTGGTTGTATCATGGCGTTTGCTCTGAAGAGCAAATTAGAAAAACTATGGCGCGTATGGCAAAAGTTGTTGATGGTCAAAATGAAGGTGATCCAGCCTACAAGAATATGGCAGATTCTGCCGAAACGTTAGCACAAAGTGTGGCTTATCAAGCAGCGCTAGCCCTTGTACTAGAGGGAGTTAAACAACCTAGTGGCTATACTGAACCATTATTACATGCGTTCCGTATAAAGTATAAGTCGTTAAATTAGCCACTACACAACTCCCCTTCGAGTTTCATGTGTCGTTCCTAGCAGCCTAAGGGCTGCTTTTTTTTGACTAATATCAATTGATACCAATCCGCAATAATACTTAATTATTTTGAGGGATTAAACCTGTCGCTACCTGCGTTAAAAATTTCTGATTTAGAACAACTAAATAACGAAATTTTTGCCTTGTTATCAACAAGGTTTTATTGCCTCAAAATAGACCATTAAATTAAGCGTATTGGTATAAACTCATAACGACAGTGAATACTCATCATTCACGGCATAATAAAAATCTATTAAAAAAGGGGGATTTGTTACCAAATCCCCCTTTTTTACATGCTAATTTCTTAAAAATTAGTTATTGACAATCGCATTGTGATAAACGTTTTGAACGTCATCACAGTCATCAAGCATAGAAATAAACTTTTCAAAGTTTGCGATATCATCTGGATCAGTGATGTCAGTATGAACTTGTGGAACAAACGTAATCTCGTCTACTTCAAAGTTAATACCTTCAAATGCTTCTTCCAGTGCTGTTTTTGCTTTGTAGTACTCTGTATGAGGAGCGAATACTGATACTTTGCCGTCTTCTACTTCTACATCTGTTACGTCTACATCCGCCATCATCAGCGCTTCTAGCACGACTTCGTCGTCATCACCTTCAAAGCCTAAAACAGCTAAGTGATCGAACATATGGGCTACACAACCAGGTGTGCCAATTTTTGAATCTGTTTTTGTGAACGGTAAACGTACATCTTTGATAGTACGGTTAGGGTTATCAGTTAAACAGTCAACAATAACCATACAATTACCAGGACCGTAACCTTCATAACGTGCTGGTGAATAGTCTTCCCCTGCCCCACCGGCTGCTTTTTTGATCGCGTTATCGATTACATGTGCTGGAACTTGGTCTTTCTTGGCACGCTCAATAATACGCTTAAGCGCTTGGTTAACTTCTGGATCTGGTTCGCCATTTTTAGCAACTACGTAGATTTCTTTTCCGTATTTAGAATTTACTTTTGTTTTTGCATTGGCTGTTTTAGCCATGGCGTTTTTGCGGACTTCAAATGCTCTGCCCATCTTATGCCTCTATGAATACATTTGATAATTGCCGATATTTTAGCAACTCATGACCGCTTGGGCTAGTACTAGGACATTTTGAAAAATAAAAAACTAACAATTAATCTCGGGAAAAATAAAAAACAAGGCTATTTAACATAACACCTTATTTTCTTGGAATGAGTCAACCAAAATAGGTAGTTCTGAAAAGTGATGCATTACATAATCAGCTTGATTTGCGTATTCGGGAATTTCGTCTGGTGCATATAAACAAGCTCGCATATTAGCATTATGGGCTGCTTGTATATCAAATAAATAATCACCAACATAGAGTAACTCTGACTGGTCAAGTTCCCATAATGTAGCAATGGCATTTAAAGCACTTGGGTCAGGCTTAGCTGGCGCATCAGAGCGAGTTAACACTGTTTCTATAGGTAAGGGGTTATTCTTTAATTTAATGGCAGCAGCCCGATCGTAATTACGGGTAACAATAGCCATTGGGATATTATTTTCTTTTAGCCTGGTAATAGCTTCAGCAACACCAGGCAATAAATGAGCGTGCTGAGCATCAATAAGTTCATGTTGATGGACAATATTCATTGCTTCTTCACGCATGTAAGGCGAAGGTAATGATGCAATATAAGCGAGTAAGTCATTCTCGATAGGACAACCTACCTGTGCTTTAATTAACGAAAAATCTAACTCCGATGAAACCAAAGTACCATCTAAATCAAAAATTACGCCACGGATTTTATTGTCATGGATAGTCATATAAATCCCTGTATATGAGAATTGGGAAAATTTTGAAGCCCACTAATAAGATAGTTTACGAAAGAAGTTAATTAAAGGATCAAAGGATTAAAAAAGTAACTTTTTTAATCCTTTAGGATTGCTATTACTCTGGATTTACCGATTCAAACCTTGCTTCAAGCCAGGTATCATCTTGGCTAAAGGTCAGTGTTTTTACCTTACCTTTACCTTCAATATTAACCATATTCACTTGTGCCGGCCAAAGATCGCGAAGTGCACCGTTGCTCATGCGTATGCCATGAATCCCTTCTGGTATCGTGACTTCTTGATAAACCCAAAAGAATTTACCATCAACTTGCGCACCTACATCTTTTAGCTCAAGTGGCTTGCCATCTAAAGTTTGCAGAGCAATATGTGACTCAACGTAGTCAGCAAAACGCTTCTGATCTTCTTTATTAGATAGGATATCAGCATTGCCATCAAATAAATGTTCAACGGCGTGCTCTGTATCGTGTAAATAAAAACGATGCATCAGCTCTATGTTGTTAGTGCGTTTATTAAATAGCACAGTTGTCACAGACGCTTTTAACTGGTGCGCCATGCTTGGCGCACTCAGTATTAAAGCAAAAATAATGGCCGCGAAGCGCATTATTGTTGCTCCTGGGCATCTTTTTCGTCGTCCTTTTTCAGCTCAGTTTTAATATCTTGCATGATATCTCGGCTAACTTTCGCTTTACTCTTTTCACGTTTGTACACTTCAATGCGTGATGGAATAATACGACGCGGGTAGTTATTGTTTTCTACATCAACGTCCGCTGTTTCCCAGCGCGGATCGACTGTAACAGACACTAGGTTTTTACCTTTATCGGTTACAATTAGCTTTTGTACATGCTTGTGGTTACGACGCCAGATTTCAGCCGGAATGTACTTTTCTTCTTTCGTACCATCTTCATAAGTAAGCTCTAATAAGATAGGCATTACTAAGCCACCTAAGTTTGAGAACTCAAGTACGTAGTAGTTTTTATCTTCTTTGATTGCACGCTCAAACGTTTTACGTTCCCAAGGCTCTAAACCTTTAAGGAATTTGTTATAAGCGTTACGCTCTTTGTTAGTTACTGTGAAGCGGTCGTTTTCGTCGTAGAAGTCAGTCACATCAGGATTTTCTTCAACCCATAGTTTTTTACCTTCTTCTTTATTACGTTTTACGAATAACGGCATTGGCTTGTCTGCTTCGATATCACGTAAACGATTAAAGTCGATATCAGGGTTTTTCGTATCTAAACGCAGTTGGTAAACCTTGTCTAGCGAGATATCAACGTGATCTGTGGTGTAGAACCAACCACGCCAGAACCAATCTAAGTCAACACCTGACGCTTCTTCCATTGTACGGAAGAAATCAGCAGGAGTAGGGCGCTTGTACTTCCAACGCTGTGCATATTCTTTAAATGCAAAGTCAAATAGCTCTCGACCAAGGATCACTTCACGTAAAATGTTAAGTGCGGCAGCAGGCTTAGTGTAGGCATTAGGACCTAAACGTAATACGCTGTCAGACTGGGTCATAACTGGTACTTGGTTTTCAGACTTCATGTATGCAACAACATCGCGAGGCTCAACACCCCAAGGAATTGTGTGGTCCCACTCACGACCAGCAACACCATCTAAGAAACTGTTAAGGCCTTCATCCATCCACGTCCATTGACGTTCATCAGAGTTAACCACCATAGGGAAGTAAATGTGACCTACTTCGTGGATAACAACGCCGATTAAGAAACGTTTTTCTGCTTGTGAGTAAGTACGTGTGCCGTCGTCTTGTAAATCAGTTCGCGGACCATTGAAGGTGATCATAGGATACTCCATACCACCTACAGGGCCATTGACTGACTGAGCCACTGGATAAGGGTAGTCAAACGAGAAGCGCGAATACACTTCCATTGTATGAACTACAGCTTCAGTAGAGTACTTCTTCCAAAGGTCGCCACCTTCTTTCGGGTAGAAAGACATCGCCATAACTAATGGCTGATCTTTACCACCTTGATGATAGCCTTTGGCATCCCACATAAATTTACGCGAAGACGCCCACGCAAAGTCACGTACGTTCTCAGCTTTAAAATGCCATGTTTTAGTTTTATCGGTGCCTTCTTTCTCGTTTTCTAACGCTTCTTCTTCAGTCACGATGAAAACAGGGCGCTTAGCATCTTCAGCTTGCTCAAGGCGCTTACGCTGCGTGCTAGTTAGAACACGGCTTGGGTTATCAAGTTTACCAGTTGCAGATACAATGTGATCAGCAGGAACGGTTAACTCAACGTCATAGTTACCAAATTCAAGAGTAAACTCACCACTACCTAAGAAGGCTTTATTCGTCCATGCTTCATAATCAGTGTAAGCAGCAAGACGAGGGAACCATTGCGCTAATAAAAAGATATCATTGCCATCTTCTTCAAAATGTTCATAACCCGAACGTGCACCAACGGCATCTTCTTCAACAATGTTAAAGGCGAAGTCCATGCTGAACTCAACGTCTTTACCCGGTTTAAGCGGTTCGTTTAAGTCGATACGCATTAATGTATCTACTACAGTAACTTTAAGCTCTTTTCCGTCTTCGTCTTTAACATTGGCGATTTGATAACCCAGCTCGTTGTCGGCCATAAATTGCTGACGACGTAGCTGTCCTAAACTCAATTTAGTTGATTTTGGCTGAGGGTCACCTTGCAATGTTTTACCATTAAAAGTTGATGTCATTTCAGCAATTGAGTCAGATTTAAAGATATTTTGGTCTAGTTGTAACCAAAGATACTTTAAAGTGTGCGGCGAGTTATTTTTATACTCGATAGTTTGGCTTGCTGTTAAGCGGCGTTTCTTTTCATCAAGCTTTGCATCAATTTCGTAGTTTACTTGCTGTTGCCAGTAATGCTCAGCAGGTTCACCTGCTGCACTACGGTAAACGTTTGGAGTTGGAAGTGCTTCATCTAGCTGACGGAACTTGTCAACGAATGAGCCTTTAGTTTGCTCAACAGATGACGCCATGACAGCTGAAGATACTGCTAAAGGCAATACCAAAGCACTCAACTTGAGAACTGCTTTTTTCATTGTTAATCCTGTAATTAATTTGCAAGCATACCATCGCAAACTGCTAACAAAGTTGCAATAAAATAACGATAAAGCGCGGTATTTTTCGGGTAGTATTCGATGTTTTACTGAGGTCCTATTTTTCACAAAAAAAATAGCTCCGATTAACTTCCTGTAAACCCCCTTTACAAAACACTGGTTAATTTTAGTTCAGCACTAATTCATCCCAAAGTATTACAGTTAATAAGTAAATACTCTGCTTAAATTCTAGTTAATGATGAAAGGGTGATTAGATGAAGTTTTATATTGTAAAAAAAGACTCTCGTTTAGCAGCCATTCCTGCTCAAGAATCGATTCTAAACGAGTACAAAGAACGCGGATTTGAATTTGTTGAAGTCATTGCTGCATGCGATGAGTCAGATGCATTGTCTCGAACCACTCCAAGTGTAACTGGGTCTAAAAAATGGTTAATTTACCCTACTGCACTAGTAATTTTATCCTTAATTGCCATTATTTTTGCAATAAATTAAATTTTGCGACATTTGCTATTGAAATTCACTGCCATTTGTATTTAAAATCGCCCACTTTTTTGATTTTGGGGTCTGTTGTGCGTTTGTTCAAACCCCAAATGTTTTGGTAATCAGCATAGAATTCGGTGAGCTTATGGATTTCTATATCCTAAAAAAACAACAAGAACTAATTGCAATTCCAGCGGACGAACAAAATTGTAAACAGTACCTAGATTCAGGGTATTTTTATATCGACAAAGTAGCGGCATGTAATGAAACAAATGCCCTTAAAATATTGCAAGCTAAGCAAACAAAAGCACTTAAAGTACCTTTGATAATGGCATTATTAGCTCTGCCTATGGTGATTTTTGCTTGGTATAGCTTAAGTTAACAAACCAGGCTGGGCATCTTGCCTCAGCTTAGGTATATTGGCGCTCTTACTAAATAATAAGAGCGTTTAATGAAAGTCCTTCATACATCTGATTGGCATTTAGGCCAACAATTCTACGAGCACTCCCGATTCGATGAACATCAAGCATTTTTTGCTTGGTTAACCGATACGCTTGTGTCAGAACAGATCGACTTACTACTGGTTGCGGGTGACATTTATCATACGGCAACGCCACCTGCCAGCGCAGAAAACCAACTCTACCAATTTATTAAAACCACTAAGCAGCATTGCCCAGACTTACACATAGTGATTATTGCTGGTAACCATGATTCAGCAAATCGAATTATGGCGGCAAAGCCCTTATTAGCTCAGTTTGATACCCATGTTGTTGGCCGCTTTGATAGCAATGCTCCTCATGAAGTAGTACTGCCAATCAGCACAAAAAACGGCGATGCGAATGTTGTTGCCATGCCATTTTTACGTAGCAGTGATTTAAGCAGCTATAACCGCCAACAAGAGCAACCATTAAGTTATAACCAAGCCGTTGCCCTTGCCTACAAAGATGCATTACAAGCAACAAGCGAATTACCAAACGCGCCATTAATTGCCATGGGTCATTTACATGCAAAAGGCGGAGACATCTCATCTGACTCTGAACGTAACTTAGTCATTGGTGGTGAAGATGCGATATCGGCAAGCATATTTACTGAACAACCTGATTATGTCGCGCTAGGGCACCTTCATAAAGCTCAAACCGTCGCGAAGAAAGAGACTATTCGCTACAGTGGCACGCCATTGCCAATGTCATTTTCTGAAAGGCGTTATCAACATCAAGTTGTAATTGTTGAGCTTAGTGACTCAGGAACTTCTGTAAACCCCCTTTACATTCCTAGCTTTTGTAAAGTCATGTTGCTACCAGAAAAAGACTGTGTGCCACTGAACGAATTATGTGAGCTTATAAAACAGCTCGATTTAACGGATGAAGATTTAGCGCCGTATCTTAGGGTTAAATTGAGCGCCCATGACACTGACACCACTTTTAGAGAACAAATAGAACAAGCCCTTGAAGGTAAGCAGGTTAAGTTTTGTGGCATTGAAAGGGTGCGACAGCAAAGCAGCCAGCAAGACGATGAACAAACCTTATTTGAAGATGTCTCGCAAATTGAAGCGCTGAACCCACATTCACTTTTAGAGCAAGCATTTGCAAATAATAAAGATATGGCAGGGCAGGCTGTGCCAAAAGAACTAGAAAGCTTATTAAGCCAAGTGATCGATGAATTGAATGCGGAGGATCTACTATGAAAATTTTAGCGATTCGTGTTCATCAACTCGCCTCTATCTTAGACGCCGAAGTCGACTTTAGCACTTCGCCTTTAAAAGAGGCGGGGTTGTTTGCCATCACAGGTGATACAGGCGCGGGGAAAAGTACTTTGCTTGATACTATTTGCTTAGCGCTTTATAACAAAACAGCAAGATTACGCGGCGATACAGGCAATAAAATTGACTTTAACGGCGACAATATCAAACTCAATGACTCGCGAAATTTATTACGCCGTGGGGCAGGGCAGGGCTTTGCCGAAGTCGACTTTATAGGCCAAGATAAACAGCAGTATCGAGCAAGATTAAGCTTTAGCCGAGCGCGTAATAAAGCTGATGGCAAGTTACAGCCCGCACAACATAGCTTGCACTCATTACCTGATGAAATCCTGATCGCTGACAGAAGCGCGGCAGGTAAAGAGATCGAGCGTATTATTGGTTTGAGCTTTGAGCAGTTCTCTCGAGCAGTGCTGCTTGCGCAACATGAATTTGCAGCGTTTTTAAAAGCAACCGGTGATGAGCGTGCGCAATTACTTGAATGTTTAACAGGCACAGATAAATTCAGCCGTATTGGTCAGCGTATTTTTGAGCGCCACCGTGAGCAGCAGCAATCGTTAGAGCAGTTAAAGTTAAGTTTAAGTAATTATCAGGTTTTAAGCCCTGAAGAGGTCGAAACTAAACAAGCTGAGCAAACGGCGCTTGAGGCAAAATTTGCTGAGTCACAAAAACAAATAAAGCAATTCGAACAGTACCAAACCTGGTATAAGCAAGCATCTCAGCAGCAACAACAGCTAAACCAAGCTGAGCAAGCAAAACAAGAGTTACAACAGCAATTAGAAGCCCTTGCTGAAAAAGCCACTGAAGCGAAACAAGCTCAGCAATGCCTTGAAATAAAAGATAACCGCGAACGCGCCGCTACAATTACAGCCCAACAAGGTCAGCTAACCCAAAATCGTGAGCAGCTATTAAACGTTGACCATAAAGCACTGATCAAAGATGCTGAGCAAACGCTTGAAAAGCAAACCGTGCAACTAAACCAAGCAAAGCAAGCACAAAAAGACGCGCAACCTCTTATTAGCCAGGCCCGAGAGTTAGATAAGCAACTTGCCGTATTAAACCAGCAAGCAGCGACGCAAAAAGTACAAGCGGATAAAGCAAAGCACCATCATAAAGAGCTGACTAATACACTAAATAGTCATAAAGCAGAGCAGCAAAAACAGCTTGAGCAACAAGCACACATTAATAGCTACTTAGAAACACACGCACAGTGGCAGCCTTTAGCAAAAGACTGGTCATTCTTTAAAAGTGAGCTAAGCCGCTTTAGTCAGCAACAGCACACAATTAGCCAATCACAGCAAAACGTAAAAGCTCTTCAACCTAAAATTGATGAGCAGCAAGCAGCCGCGCAGCAGTGCAAAACCCAGTTTCAAACCCTTGAGCAAGAAATTAAGCGCTTAAATGAACAAGATGCCGCCTTTAAATCGAGTTTAAATACCCAATCAATGGCGGATATTGATGCGGGGCTTGAGGCGATTAAGCACCTGATTGAAAAGCGCCAAGTGTGGCAAACTAATCAGCAGCAGTTAAAAAACTGGCAAACCCAGCTAAACACATTAAGCCAAACTGAGCAGCAACTACAAACGGCATTAAAAGATGCACAGCAAGGGGCAGAGCAAGCACAGCAACAGGTTTCGCTTTGTGAGAAAAATTTACAGCAAGTGCAGTTAAGAGCCAGTGAGGGAGTCAGCCAGTTACGTGCCACTTTAAAAGCAGGGGAGCCTTGCGCGGTATGTGGCTCAAAAGAACACCCCTTTATGCATGAAGAAATGGTTAGCGAGCAATTTAGCCAGCTTATTAACGACTTTACCAGGGAGCTAACTAACGCCAAACAGCATTTAAAAGCTCAGCAAGCATTACAGCAAACTAAAAGTAATGAGCTGGCGGCATGTAGCCAACAGATAAGCTCGTTAAGCGGGCAAATCTCAGAACTGAGCGCTCAACAACAGAGCCTCAAAGAAACCATGGCAGCTAGCCGTACTGAGCTAAATGATTTAACCGAAGATCAGTTAAGTGAGCGTCAGCAACAGCTCAGCCTGCAAAAACAGCAATACTACAAAACCCTCGAGCAGCAACAGCAGCTGCAAAACACACTTACGGCTAAGCAAACTGAATATAATCAGCAAGGGCAAGCGCTACATAGCAAAGAGCAGCAATTAAACGAACTGCAACAACAGCTAAATAATCTGCAAACACGTTTAAATGAGCTCAATGATGAGCATCAGCAGCTCTATACGACACTAAATCAACAGTTCATCAGTGCACCTTGGTGGCACGCATTAAATGAACAAAGTATTTCTCTAGAGAACATCGCTGAACATGTTAAGGCCTATCAAGCTTCGCTACAAACTGCAGATGAGCTTAAAGCTAGCTTAAAAACGATTGAGCAGCACCTTGCTCATTTAACGCCGCAGCTTAACGAAGCAAATGCCTCTTTAACTCATTGCAACGAGCAACTAAGCCAAACTCAAAACGAACTAACGCAGATACAATCAAAGCGCGAGGGCTTATTGAGTAACGCTGCAATTTCGGTAGATGAGTTTATTGCAGAGCTAGAAAAGGCGATAGATTCAGCGCAGCAAGCACTACAACTTGCCCAGACAACCCATAGTCATGCGGTAAAGGCGCGTGACGAACAAGCCATTCAAATCGCCAATATTGACGAGCGTGAGAAAGAACTAAACGCTGAACAAGCAGCGCTTAATGAGCGCTTTTGCGTTTGGTTTAACGATTTTAAAGCGCAGCATCCAAACTTGGATGAGCAAGCAATTAGTCAGCTATTAACGATAAGCCCTACTGAAATCAAGCAAACTCTGGCTGAATATCACTCCGCCGAAAGCGGCTTAAAAGACGCTGAAGCTCTTTTAAAACAACGACAACAGGCTCTGGCTCAACATCAAAAAGATAAGCCAGCTCTGGGAGAAGGTGAGCTGCAAATACAACTTAATCAGGCCACAGAGCAACAAGTACAAATGAATAACGCATTATTGCAAGTTGCGACGGAGCTTAAAACCCATCAACAAAATAGCCAAGCGCTGGCTGATAAACAAAAGCTATTAGTGGAACAACAAAGAAGCTATGAGCACTGGTATCTACTCAATAAGGTGCTAGGAGATGCAAGCGGTAAAACCATGCGTAATCTAGCGCAAACACAAACCTTAAAAATACTTCTACACTACGCGAATAGTCACTTACAGACACTAAACAAACGCTACAAATTAACAGCCATAGGACAAACACTCGATATCGCAATTATCGATAAAGACATGGCCGATGAGCAGCGCTCTGTAAATACGTTATCTGGCGGCGAGTCATTTTTAGTGTCGTTAGCACTGGCATTAGGTCTTGCATCGTTGTCGTCAAATAAAGTGCAAATAAACTCTTTGTTTATCGACGAAGGGTTTGGTACTTTGGATAGTGAAACGTTAAGCATCGCGATGGATGCTCTTGATTCTCTGCAAGCACAAGGTCGCAAAGTGGGCGTTATTTCTCACGTATCGGAAATGACCGAACGCGTTGCCACGCAAGTGCATGTGGCGAAAAAACCAGGTGGTTATTCGACCATCTCAGTTATTTAAAGGATTAGCATGCCAACTTTTAATCACGAAGAAGCAAGTCACTACGACGAACGTATTTTGCGCCTAGTTCCAGGTTATGAGCTATTACATCAAGCAACCGCCGCCCAACTGGCAACAACGCTGAGCGATGATGCGTGCATTTTAGTTGTTGGAGCCGGAACAGGTAAGGAAATCATCGAATTAGCAGCATTAAACCCTAGCTGGCAGTTTATTGCTCAAGATATTTCACAAGACATGCTCGATATTGCCGAGCAGCAGTTTGGTCAGCATAACATCAGCGACCGCGTGACTGTACACTGCGGTGATATCAACGACATCGACAGCCAATGTGACGCAGCATTGTGTTTATTGGTAATGCATTTTGTTGAAGATAACGGCGACAAAAAAGCGCTATTAAAAGCGATTCACAGCAAACTTAAAAAATCGAGCAACTTATACATTGCCGATTTAATGCGCCCAGAATCTGCTTTTGAACGTGAATCACAGCTACAGCTTTGTACGCAGTTAGGTTTAACCGAAGCCGGCGTAGAGCACACGCGCCACAATCTAGAGCACGAGTTTTATCCATTAGACCGAATTCGTTTTTCAGAGTTAATGAATGAAACCCGATTCAGCACCCCAAAACAGTATTTTAAAGTGCTGGGTTTTACAGGGTATGTGGTTGGGAGTTAGCTACTTTACGGAGCTGACGGCTGATAGCTGACAGCTCTTTTAAATTCCGAGCCTAATACCCCGCGGCCTGTCCGTCTTTACGGGTTTCAGATGCGCCGTAATAAACGCCAGTTTTAGGGTCTTTCAATATAGCTTGATAACCACCGTATGGGCCAACGGCGTCTTGTAAGGTGTGGCCTTTTTTCATTAACTCGCGGCGGGTTTCCATCGAAAAGCCTGACTCTAAACTAACAAAACCACCGTCTTCCATAATCTCACCGGTTGGTTGCGATGAACCAGTGTGCAGAATACGCGGTGCATCACCGGCTTCTTGGAGGTTCATGCCAAAATCAATCATGTTGATCAGTATTTGAGCATGCATTTGTGGCTGTGTGGCACCGCCCATTACGCCATAACTCATATATGGCTTGCCATCTTTGGTGACAAACGCAGGAATGATTGTATGAAATGGTCGTTTGCCTGGCTCATATTGGTTCATGTGGCCTTTTTTAAGGGCGAACATTTCGCCACGGTTTTGCAATACAAAGCCTAATTTTGCCGGTGTCATACCTGAGCCCATGCCACGGTAATTACTTTGAATAAGTGAAACCATGTTGCCGTCTTTATCGGCGGTCGTCATATAGATGGTATCGCCTTCTACTGGGCCTGCATGGTCGCGTTTTGCGGCTTTGTTAGGGTCTATCAGTTTACGTCTTTGGTCAGCATATTGCTGCGAAATAAGTGTTTGTACGGGAATGGTGTTAAACGCTGGATCGGCGTAGTACTTTGCACGATCAGCAAACGCGAGCTTTTTCGCTTCAACAAAGGTGTGTACGTATTCTGGGCTATCAAAACCCATTGCTTTGATATCGTAACCTTCAAGAATATTCAGAATTTGCTGTGCAGCAATACCTTGACCATTTGGTGGCAATTCCCAAAGCGTATACCCCCTATAATCGGCGCTCACAGGCTTAACCCATTCACTATGGTGCGCAGCTAAATCTTCATAGGATAAGTAGCCGCCGTTTTCTTTCATGTAGCGACCAATTTCTTTAGCTATATCGCCTTTGTAAAAGGCATCGCGGCCGCCTTTGGCAATTTTGCGATAGGTATTTGCAAGGGCAGGGTTCTTAAATATATCGCCTTTTTCAGGCATTGCTCCATCAGGCATGTAAACATCTTTAAAACCCGGGTATTTACCACGCGCAGCTACACTTTTTTGCATGTAATAGGCAATCAGTTCCGACACAGGGAAGCCATTTTCGGCATAGTCGATAGCAGGTTGTAATAGCGTTTTCATTGGCGTTTTGCCGAACTTTTTGTGCAATTCAAACCAACCATCAACAGCACCAGGTACCGACACTGGCAAGGGCCCATAAGCAGGAATATAGTCCCCCTGTGCTTTTAAAGTATCAAAAGACAAGCCTTGTGGTGAACGACCAGAGGCATTTAAACCGTAAAGTTGCTTAGTTTTGTTATCCCAAACAATGGCAAACAAGTCGCCACCAATTCCACATCCTGTTGGCTCAACAAGGCCAAGCACTGCGTTTGCTGCAATCGCCGCATCAATGGCATTTCCACCATCTTTTAATACTTGTAAGCCCACTTGCGTAGCTAACGGCTGTGATGTTGCAACCATACCTGATTGTGCGATGACTTCAGAACGACTTGCAAAGTTATGTCCTGTGATGCGATCGTAAGCTTGAGTAGCGCCTGTTGTACCTAAGCATATAGCGAGCACTAAGCTTTTAATGAGTGGAGTTGGTTTCATAGTTTTTGCCCTTTTTATTGTATTAATCACTATAAAAAGCAATTAAAAATGAGGCAATGGCTTTGCGTTCGAGTGCGAAAAATCGCGATTGACTTCAAAAATAAGAGAAGTTGCGGATATTTTACCTAAAAACAGTCCAAATTAGTAAATAGCAGAGCCATTTAAGCACGGCTGCACAACTGTCGATACTTCGCCGTGAGAATGCATCTCCTCTGCTACAAACTCATCAACAATTCGGTCTATTTGATCTTCTTGCTTCATGGTATCAAGCGCTTTTTGCAGTGCAGTGATCACCTCTAGCGACGTATTTTTGTTAAGCGCTAAGTAATTACCCACTAAAGCAGGGTGCTTAAGCTCAAATACCGGTGTTACTTGTTCTGGATTCATACCCACATTCATCAATTGTGATGAAAGAGTAAGAGACGAGCCAATCAGCAAGTCATGCTTACCTTGCTTAAACATTTTTAGCTCTTCAAACTTTTTTGAGTAAGTTAAAAATTGCTGGCCTTCAGTTAGGTTAAAATCAGCTAGAACGGTTTGATATACATCACCACGAGATACGCCAATGGTGTAGTTTTGCAACGACTGAGTACTCGTTACTTTAATGTCGTTGCGGTTATTTAAACGGTATAAACAAGAATGCCCAGATACCAAAGGGCCAACCCAATAAAATTGAGTTTCTCGCTTTGCGGTACGCGAAGTAGAGTAAATTCCTGCATTCGGTTGGGCGAGCGTTTGTGACATTGCGCGCTTCCAAGGCAATACACTAAACGTACAGCTCAACTTGGCTCTTTCGCACAAAGATTCCATGATTTTGGTGTTAATACCGGTGAGTTGATTGTGCTGCACAAAGTTATAGGGTGGAAACACTTCGGTGTATAAAGTCAATTGTTCAGCACTTGCCACTGCTGTGCTTACTGTGAATAAACTCACTATTGTTAAATGCTTAAACATCGCTCTTAACTCCAGTTTTTGCTGGTTATTCTGGTTTAACAATTCGACTTAACTGCTTTTGCAGCGTATTTAAACAAAATGGTTTGATAATAAAGCCGTTTACTCTTGCTGTAATCATCTCGTTGACCGTTTGCTTACTATCTTCGCACGTCACCATAAGTACGGGTAAATCTCTAAGTACAGAGGATTCACGAATATGATTAAGCAAGCATTTACCATCCATTTTCGGCATGTGTAAATCAGTTATTATCAGGTCAAAGCTTTGCTTTTCTAGTAAATCTAACGCTTGCGCGCCATCAGTCGCCTCTGTTATATCCTTATAGTTTAACCTACGCAACATGTTTATAAGCACATGGCGCATCAAGGGCATGTCATCGACGACCAGTATTTTCATCTGAAGTACTATTAATTTTTGCGGTATTCTAAGCTTAGTTTGCTAACTCAATAACGCAATAAACTAGAAACTAAGAGAAAATATCTGCGACTAACTGACTAAGAAGTGCGATTTTAATATTGCTTAACTGACGGTAATCAAAATAAGGGCAGACAATCACTTTATCTGATTTACTAATAGCAAACTCATCATCAAGCCAAGTTAGCTGACTACTGAGAAGCCCATCATTGATAAGCTTTTTGGCATAGGTTCGCCCAGCAATAATATGTAATTGCTTTGGTTTGTCTAATAACGGCGGGCTAAACAGTAATGCCGTTTGACTATGTGCTTGTAGCAGTTGTTCATCGCGAAAAGTCTGCCAGTCAGGTGCGCATTTAGCAAAATCATAATATTCACTTGGTAGTGCAAACAGCACTTTGCCATACACGTTAAAAACTTTACGCCAACCATTTCCGCATGCTTGGTTTATTTCGTTAATTTGGCCGGTTTGCATTACATGTAAATGGTCAAGCTGTTGCCAAGCAGGCATTGGCGGGCGTTTTTCTATATAAACAGCGACTTTAAACGCCTCATCACCAAAACCGATTAGCGCTCTGCTATTAGCGACACTCATGACTTTTTAGCTAGAATTCGGTCTAGGTTATTAGCAAAGTTCTGGCGATCAGCTTGGCTTAACGGCGGTGGGCCGCCGGCCATTTCAACGCCACTAGAGCGCATTGTATCCATAAAGTCACGAACGTTTAAACGTGAGCGAATATTTTCAGTTGTATATAACTCACCGCGAGGGTTGAGCGCTTGGGCACCTTTTTCGATAACTTCTGCAGCCAAAGGGATATCACCGGTGATCACCAAATCACTCGGCTCAATGCGCTTAACGATTTCGTTGTCAGCAATATCAAAACCCGAAGATACCTGCAAACGGCTAATATACTTTGAAGGGGGCACTCGCATCGCATGGTTCGCCACTAATGTGGTGAAGGTTTGTGTGCGCTCTGCGGCACGAAATAATATTTCTTTAATAACGACGGGGCAGGCGTCTGCATCAACCCAAATCTTCATACTGTTCTCACTTTAATTTTTGACTTTAATAGTTTACCGTAATTGAACTAAATTAGTGCCATTAACGTATTAATTTGTTTGATTTTTAAAAGGGAGTAAAAGCGTGCAAACATCATTAAAGCTAATCGGAATTTTATGTATCACAGCTATTTTATCTGCGTGTACAGGAGTGCCAGACGATATCAAACCCGTCGATAACTTTGAGTTAAACAAATACACAGGAACTTGGTACGAAATTGCACGTTTAGATCATTCATTTGAACGCGGCCTAGAGGGTATTACTGCCGAATACTCGATTAACCCAGATGGCAGTGTGAAAGTTATCAATAAGGGATACAGCGCTGAAGATCAAGAATGGCAGCAAGCTGAAGGTAAAGCGAAATTTGTCAAGCAACAAGACATAGGCCACTTAGAAGTATCATTCTTTGGGCCATTTTATAGCTCTTATGTAGTGTTCGAATTAGATAAGCAAGATTATCAATACGCTTATATCACTGGCTATAACAAAGAGTATTTATGGTTTTTGTCACGCACCCCTAACGTTACAGAACAGCAAATGCAGGACTTTATAAACACAGCAAAAAAATATGGTTTTAAAACAGACGAGCTTATTTATGTTGACCATAAGAGCTTGTAAAGGGGCTTTACAACTGTCTTTAAACTATCACGAATGTGCAACACAACTGTAATGGAGGGTGAGCATAATACTCACCATTAAATTGTAGCAACATGTGATCCCCAATTTAATCCCCTGCTTGGGTAGGCATTGCCTACCCATTTTTTTATATCAATTCCTGAATTAGGTATTATTTCGAATTGGTATCAGATCAGTTTTTTACTAACTAAACTAGAAAATCATCACTGAAAAGCCACTTAACAGCAAGACAGACATAGTTAATAAACTGACATGCTTAACCCAAGAAACAGTAAAACTGAATAGAATCATTAATATAAGTACACTTAATGCCATATAGCCGCAAAACAGCAATGCGCCATATCCAGCATCTGACAGCACACAAAGTACTAAACTTAGTAAAATATTGATCCAGCCACTTAATAAAAAGCTATTTCTTTGTTTTTCAGTCAATTTCTTTTTAAACACATCACGAAAATGATTAAATTTTGCAAGTGCAAAACAATTAAATCCTAAAAAGCAGAGACTAAATTGTAGTAATTCCATCATCCTTGTTGCTCCTTTAAAATCCTGTTTTTATTTGATCTACCTTTATTTGTAGTGGTTTTATGGCTTGGTATTTTTTTGCTTTGTAGTAAAAACAGCCCCCCAGCACAAATAAACGCACTATCAATACCAAATAAAGCCCACTGTTTAGTTAGTAAATACGTGATCCAATTACCATCTGTTGTCAGCGCATTTACAATAGGCACTAATAAGCAAGTAGCAGCGTTTAACCATGCACTATAGCGCCAATGATGTTTTTCTCGGCCGATCACAGCAACAACTAGCGTCGCAAGCCAAGCTAAGAAAAACACGAGTATTTCTTTATCGGCACGCCCAGCTAACTCTAAAGGTAATAGTCGATTAGCAATGAAGAATGCTGCGGTTGCAAGGGGTAAACCCATCAGTGTGGCTAAATTTAGTGTCTCAACGAACTTAAGTCCAAAGCTTGGTTTTTGCTCTGCTTTAAGTCTCTCGCGTAAGCGCTTTGCCCACATGATGCAGCCTGTAGCTATCATGGCACAGCCAGCTACGCCACAGAAAAAATACAACCAACGCAGTAATGGCTCGGCTAAACGGCCGCTATGTAATGCTGTCATTGAGTCATAAAACTGCGCCGAAGCGCTCCAATCTTCACCTGAGCTCGCTTCGAGCTCACCTGTTACACCATTAAATAAATAGCGTGGTCCGTTATCTACAAGCTCTTTGCCGGTTGCCAAATAAACCACTATTTGTGAGGTCGCTGTATTCGCATTTCTCACAAACACGTGGCTAATGTCGGCATTCGGTGACTTAGTATAAATCTGATCTAATACCTCTTTGATTGCCACCATAGGGCGCTGCTCTTCACTGGGCTTAGCACGCTTGTTAATGGGCAATGCCTCTTCAAACATTTGTCTTAAGCCATTTTCATATACGGTTTCAGCGGGGTAGGGGAACAGCATAAATATCAGAGTAATAATACCCGTATAGGTGATCATAATATGAAACGGCAACGCTAATACCGACGAAACATTATGTGCATCTAGCCAACTTCGGCTGCCTTTGTTAGCTCTAAAGCTAAACATATCTTTAAAAATGCGCTTATGGATCACAATGCCAGTGATCAATGCTACAAGCATAAATAATGAGGCTAAACAAACAATTATCCTTGCAGTAAAAACGTCTATGTAATGCAAATCAAAGTGTAAGCGATAGAAAAAATTCCCCCCTTTAGTATCTCGAGGCGCTGGCAATTGCTCTAAATTATTAGGGTTCAAATAGGTATAATTGAAAGGCGCACGACGCTGCCCTGGCTGTTTAGGCTCAGCAAATCCATAGCTTAAAACTGGATTTCGAGATTCAGGTAAGTTTATTCGCCACGATAATGAGTTAGGTGCCTTCAACTGTAATTGCGCAAACACATATTTAATTTGATCGGCTTGAGACTGAATACGCTTAGGCTGATGCTGCACATGATGCGTTTCGGGCTTAGCCCAAATAGTAATTTCATCCTTAAAAAAGCTGATAGTACCAGCAAAAAATATCAAGAATAATAACCAACATACCAGTAAACCGACCCAGGTGTGCAGCCAAGTCATTGAGCGGAAAAAACTCTCTTTCATAACCACCCCTTAATCAATGAAAGGGCCAGTAATTGCCCACCAGTAGTTAGTAAAATTGTGATCCATACAGTCTTTAAAGACTTAACTGCAAACACCCAAATAAATACACAACAGTAAAAAAATACCGATAGAGTCGTAGTTAAAAGAACACTGTCGAGTTTATTAAGTGGTAATAACACAGCTAATAACGAAATAAGTACACTGGTAAAAGCGTAACCACCAATGATGGCTGCAACAAAACGCAAAAATACAGCGACACGATAAGATAGGCTCACAGAACCCTTTTTAGCTGTAATTTTAGGGTGATTGTTTGTCACTGCATCTAATGATTGAGAGTGCATGATAATCCCTTAAAAAATAACACGAGAAGAAAACCACATATTATATCGCCGCCAAACAGAAAAGATAGTAATTATCATTTGCGTAAGCGTATTTAATAATGAAACAAATTCATCCTGTATTTTTGTTAGTAAAATAATGATCTGCTAGCTTTGTTCTGAGCATTGTCATATGGTGTTATGAAACTAAAAAGAGGTTGTAATGAAAACAATAGGCTTAATTGGTGGTATGAGCTGGGAGTCAACGCAAAGTTACTATCAACTTTTAAATCAAGGCATTAAAAATGAACTTGGGGGGCTACATAGCGCCAGAATAGTACTTGTCAGTCTCGATTTTGCCGAAATAGCAGAACTACAACAGCAACAGGATTGGCCACAGATGGCCGAAATACTGATAAAAGCAGCCAAACAGGTTGAAGCTGCTGGCGCCGATTATTTATTGATTTGTACTAACACGATGCACAAATTAGCAGAGCAAGTACAAGCATGTGTTTCTATTCCTTTGTTACATATTGCTGATGCAGTTGGTGAAAAGCTAATACAATGTAACCATAAAAAAGTGGCTTTGCTGGGTACTCAATTCACTATGGAGCAAGGCTTTTATAAACAACGCTTAGCAGATAAATTCTCTGTAGACGTTTTAATTCCTGATGCTCAGGAGCGTGAAATAGTGCATCGTGTGATTTATGATGAACTATGCAAAGGCATAATCAATCCAGAATCCAAAGCCGAGTACCTAACAATTATTGATAATCTAACTAAGCAGGGTGCAGAGTCCATTATTCTTGGTTGCACTGAAATAGCATTGCTAGTTCAGCAATCCGATGCCTCAATTCCATTACTTGATAGTACAGCACTGCATTGCGCCATGGCGCTCAAGAACAGTTTAAAATAGGAACAAATTATGTCGAACCACCATAGCTTAAATTATGTTGAGTTTGCAGCAAAAGATTTAGCTGCAACAAAAGCGTTTTTTCATCAAGTTTTTAAATGGCAATTTACCGATTACGGGCCTGAATACAGCGCATTTAGCGTTGAATCAGCGGGCCTTGACGGTGGTTTTTACCAAGCACCTCTAAGTAGCTCAACCTCTAATGGCGGTGCGCTAGTAGTGCTTTATTCAAATAATATTAAAGAGACTCAAGCACAGGTAGAAAAACACGGCGGCACAATTATTAAGCCTTTGTTTGATTTTCCTGGAGGCTGTCGTTTTCACTTCACAGAACCAAGTGGTAACGAGTTAGCTGTTTGGTCAAAACAAGCATAGATCATATTTTTACTAACTCATGACTACTCAATCATTATTAGAACAAGTTAGTAAATGCGTGATCTGCGAGACTCATTTACCACTTGGCGCTCGGCCCGTTATTCAATTTAATTCACGGGCTCGTATTTTAATTGCTGGTCAAGCGCCAGGGATAAAAGTACATGAAAGTGGCAAACCATTTGATGATGCTAGCGGTGAAAGGCTTCGCTCTTGGCTTGGCGTAAGCAATGAAGAGTTTTACGATAATAGTAATTTTGCTATTCTGCCAATGGGCTTTTGTTACCCAGGAAAAGGTAAGTCGGGCGATTTACCACCGAGAAAAGAGTGCGCGATTACATGGCGTGAAAAACTTTTAGCACAGTTAACTAATATTGAACTCACCATTATCTTAGGTAAGTACGCGCAGGCATATCATTTACCCCACACTAAGCAGTTACCCTTAACTGAGTTAGTAAAATCGTGGCGTGAATATTGGCCAAGTTACCTGCCATTACCTCACCCAAGCCCTCGTAATAATATCTGGCTGAAGAAAAACCCATGGTTTGAGCAACAAGTATTGCCTGAGCTTAGTAGTAAAATACGTGCAATTTTAGCAAGGTAAAAAATGGAAAATAACTTTTTTGCTGAAAACGGCTATTGCCATGTAAAGGGGCTTTACACAGCGAATGAACTTGGCAAGATAAGGCCCATTCTCGATAAGTTTCATTATAACTGGCTGCTAGAAAACCAACGTTTTTACCAATCCAGAGGGATTAATAGCTCAGGGTTGACTGGCGCTGCATGTTTAAGTACTGAAGAAAAGTTTACCCTTTTTGAATTTATCTGTGCCGATACTCTATTGAATCAGGTTAAAGGCGTTGTTGCTGAACCTCAGTTTATGAATACTCAATTATTTTTTAATCCTTACAATCCCAAACAAGCAAACTATTGGCATCGCGATATGCAATATCACTTTGAGCTTGATGCACCAAAGGCCGCACTTTATGGCCCTGAAGTTTTACATTGCCGAGTAGCTTTTGAAGATGAGCCGGGAATTGAGCTAATACCGGGCAGTCACAAAAACTGGGATTCAGACGAAGAACTAGCTGTAAGATTGGGGCAGCAAGGAGCTAAAAATAATGATTCGCTGAGACGCGGAAAACAAGTCGCATTGAAAAAGGGTGACTTACTCATATTTTCGGCAAATATGATCCATCGGGGCTTGTACGGCATGAATCGATTTGCCCTAGATATTTTGTACTTTGAACGTCACCCGAGCCTGAATGAATTTGTACAAACTGGATTTTTACCAACTGCAGAACAAATGCAGCATCTAAAAAACGCAATGGTATTCGAGTAAGTAGAAAAAAGCGGCTCACTAGCCGCTTTCTTTTTTTTGTGCTGTTACTGCAACATCGCGAATAACTCTTTTAACTGCGGCATGTATTGCTTAACTAAGTTAATATTACTTTCGCTAACATCTGCTGTTGCAGTACTTGCTTTAACACCTTCTAAAGCACCCGCCATTGAGCGAGCCCCCGCATTAGATGATGATGCCGTTAGGCTTTGTAAACCACTCATCGCTTGGTTTACACGTTGCTTGTTCTCTTCAGACATACCTGCTTTAAGGTTTTCTAAATAGGCAAGAGATACTTCTGAGCCAACTGTAACTAACTGCTCAGGAGTGAAACCGTATTGTTTGGTTAACGCTGCAAACTCAGTGTAAAGCTCATGCCTTTTAATGTGGCCTAATGCATCCATAACAGAGGAACTATCTGCACCATTAGAGCTTCCTAACATACTATCGAGATTCAAACTTTCAAGCTCTGGTTGGTTTTGCGACCAATTTACCACTGCTGGCAAAGCCCTGATATAACGCTGTAGCTGGCTTTCAGTAATATCTTCTGCGAAGCTAGAAAAACTCATCGCCAGTAGGCTTATTGAAATAAATAGTGCTTTCATTGTGATCTCCTTTCTTTCAAATTGGTTAGCAATCGGCTCACATAGTCGAGTAATTATGTTTGACCAATTACAAATGTTATAATCCTTTTTTTACCATAGCTAAATGAACCTGATGTTAACTATTTCTAATACTGTCACGATTGCTGAATGGGAGCTCGACTTTAGTGCGATCCGTTCTCAAGGTGCTGGCGGACAGAACGTCAATAAAGTGGCTACAGCAATTCACCTACGCTTTGATATTAACCGATCTAAATTACCTGACTTTTACAAACAACGTTTGCTTAATTTAAATGACTCTCGAATCACCAAAGAGGGCGTAATTGTCATTAAGTCGCAAAGTCATCGTACACAAGAGATGAACAAAGAAGATGCGCTTAGCCGTTTAAAAGAAATAATCGTAAACGCTACACAAGTACAAAAGAAACGTAGAGCAACTAAACCAAGCAAAAGCTCTCAGAGAAAACGTATGGACAGCAAAACCAAAAGAGGACAAACAAAAGCATTACGAAAAAACATAAAACCCTAACCTTAGCACCAGAAAACCGTGTCAAAAATGAGCGAAACTGTAAAGAAGTGTAACTTGTTAACAAAGTTAATTGATGGTTAATCCTGCCGCGTCTATAATAGTAATACAATTTCAGAATAATAAAGGAGGGGCGTATGGGCCAAAAATCACGTTTTTTTGCAGCTGCAATGATAACGCTGTCAACGATGCCTATTTCAAGCTTTGCTGTAGATTCTTGGCAAGCTGGAAGCGCGTATCCGCAAGGTAGTGAAACCTGTTATAACGAAATTCTTTATAAAGCCAGATGGTGGGCAACACCTGGAGAAGAACCAGGCAGTTCTCAATGGGGCGCTTGGGTTGCAGATGTTGCTTCAAAAACTTGCGTACAAAGTGTTGTAAAGAAGCAAGAGGATTTATTAAAGTCTTTACCCACAATTTTCGAACCAAATAATAAAAAAGGGAGTACTGAATAACTCCCTTTTTTGTGCATATTAGATTTTACTCGAATGTGTGATGCCTTGTCATTTCAAAGCGATTTAAAATGTGATGCATAATGTACACTGCACATAAGCTCAGCAGTATTGCCACTGATACTGACGAAAAGCGATAAAGTGCGCTGTATACTAGATCTTGCCCCGGCCCCAATGATTGGCCAAACAAAATACCAAATGTAGTAATAATACCAAAACCGACACCTGGAATACCCCCACCAATTATATGATAACGACTAAAGATAAAAGTTAAGATCCATAGAATTAACGCCGGAAATATCAAAATATCAGTATGGTTGTACAAGAATAACTGTGAAACTAAGGCCAAATTACAGCCAATTAAAGTGCCTATAGCACGTTGCCATGCAGCCATACCAGCCGCTTTCCAGCATAACGAAAATAAGATCAGAACAGATGCTGCTTGAGCAGAAATTGAATCTTGTAAATCAAAAACCTGAAAAACCACAAATGACAAGGTTGCCACCGTTGAGCAAAGTAATACCTCATGGCGTACACTTTCTTTTGCTTTTTCTGGCACCTGACGGCCTTGGCGCGGTGAAACATCTGGGAATAAACCATGCATTAGCATCGAAAACACCACAGTAACCACAACTGCAACGGCATTACTAATAATCAGCGGATAAATACTTACCCCTCCACCTGTGTAGGTCGAAAAATGCAATTGAATAGACAAGCTGACCACTGTTGTAGCGCCAAATAAAAAGTTAGCGCCACGACTCATTTGATAGAATAAAAAGGCAAATGCCACAAAGCAGATCATCGTCATAACAACAGGCAAGTGAGAGAACAGCCCTTGCACTACAAGTACAAATAATGCACTGAATACAGCGCCTGCGTAAAACTGTCGAATGATATGCATGTTTAACACAGGCACTAAGCCGAGCAATAGCATAGGGTAAACAGTAAAAAAGATGCCATTAGGCCAGTTCATCAATTTTGCCAGTGCAAACCCTAATGCTGAGCCCGTAGCAATGCGAAGCGCCTGGCGCAAGCCATTGCCATCGAGTTGCAATACAGACATAGCTCACCCAGCCTTAGTAAATGAAGTGCAGAACACTGATAAAACGGATTTGCATGCTCGCAAACCAGCTACCGATGCTAGAGTCAGGCAAAAGCTGTACGGTTGCACGAGCACCACTTGGGAACTTAGCTAACATCTGGTGTTCATCAAGTTGAATATGAATACGTTGACGCTGTGCATCTCGTACCCAACGATTGCTGCTTTCTGTGGCACTGAGTAAACCGTTTGCATTGAGCTGACCGTCACTTACACCGGCTTCAAAACTAATAATTTTGCCAGTAAACACTTTTCCCGGTAGCGCATCAAAGCTTACTTTTGCAGTACTACCAATTTGTACGTGAACTAAAGACTTTTCACGAAAATCAGCCACTAAATCAGCCTTATTGGCAACAATCGCCATTAACGGCTGGCCCTTATTAGCATAAGTACCCGGTGTTACTTGTAAATTTGCTGTTTTACCGTCGGTATCAGCAGTCACTGTGGTGTACGACAAATTTAGTTTCGCTTGCTCAAGCTGATTTAGGGCATGGCGAAGCGCTAAATTGTCATCACCCATTTTACCACGCGCTAATTTAGCCTCGCTAAGCTGCGCTTCAATTGCAGCTACATTCGCTTTGCTTGATTGGTAGTTTGCATTGATTGTTTCGTACTCTTGCTCTGAAATAGAGCGCTTTTTCAATAACGACTCACCGCGCTCGAACAGCAACGTTTGCTCATGCAGCTTAGCTTGAGCAGCAGCTAACTGCGCTTCTATTGCCTTGACACTACTATCTAAACGTTGGTTTTGTTGTTTCGCATCATCATAAGCAAGTTCAGCTTGTTGAACGGCAAGCTCAAAAGGCTCATCGTTAATCTTAAACAAGGCTTGCTGTTTTTCGACGGCTTGATTATTGGTCACTAATACGTCAGTCACACGCCCACTTACTTGTGGCGTCACTTGCACAACAGGGTGATACACACGGGCCTGTGGTGTGACAGGCATGTATAGATCAGCAATCACAAAATATAAAAATAAAACAATGAAACCCGCCAAAGAGATTTTTACGTAACGGGCAAATTTTTGATCTGGCGTCATAAAGTTACTTATCTCCTGAATAATGACGGATACACTGGCGAGCGTTTTGCTCCATCTGAATTAAACCATGTGCCATAGTATCGAGTTGCTCTGTGGTCAAATCGGCATAAAGATGCTCTTTCACATCAGCGATAATCACTTGTAATGTGTCTAACAATTGTAGACCCTGCTCAGTGAAGTACAGACGTTTACTGCGTTTATCTTCAGCATCAGCTTTGCGAGCAATAATCTCTTGTTGCTCAAGCTGCTTAATAGTGCGAGTCAACGATGGCATTTCAATACCTAAGCTGCTTGCCAACTCTTGCTGCGTACAACCTTGGTTTAAATGAGACAGGTGCATCATTGCAGTCCAACGAGATTGAGTGAGTCCAAGAGGCTCGACCGCCAAAGTTACTGCATCGCGACATAATCGATGCACACGGCCCATACTGCCGCATAATGTTAAATCAAGAGTTTCGTGAAAAGGGGGAGTAGAGGACATGATGCGCTCCATTTACTTAGCATGCTAACTATTTTAATGTAGTTAGCATGCTAAGTAAATATTAGTGCAATTAATAAAATAGATAGCAATGTTCGACAAAAACGAATAACAGCAAAAGTTATCTGCTTAATAATACTAATTAGCAATTAACTCTTTGATATGGCTTTCATAGAGGTCTAATTTATCAGCTAAAAATCCAGTGTGTTGATATCGAACTATACCTTCTTTATCGATTAAAAAGCTGCTCGGCATCCCTTTCAGTTGGTATTGCCTACCAATAACAGCATCAGGGTCGTAAATAATATTAAAGTTCACAGCAAACTCAGTTAAAAACACATCAGCATCACTGCGCTCAACATCAATGTTTACAGCTATCACTTTAAGTCCTTGCTCTTGATACTTACTTTGCATGGCAATAAACCAAGGAAATGACCGCCTACAAGGGCTACACAAAGATGCCCAAAAATCGAGTAACACGATTTTCCCTTTATATTGATTCAAAAGTTTAGACAATTGTTGCTGGCTTGCCGCTAAAGGAGCGGTAGAAGGGTGCTCTGCCGTAGCAGCAGAGCAAGCAAATAAAAGAAATGCAATTAAGCCGTATTTGATCATTGATAATTTAATAAGTTCGCTGGTGAATATTGGTCAGTGAGTACTTTAGTATCAGCAGGCCAATCTTGATTACCCTTAGTATAAAACAAATGCTCGCTGAGTAACTGCAAATCAACATCGTAAGGTGTTAACTTATTTGCTAGTTTGTTGGCTCGTTCAGCTAACTGTTGCTGGCTAGGCATAGTATCGAAGCCAGCTAAAATAATGCGATTAGAGTTTTCATCGGTCACAACATTGACAAAGTCACCAAACACATCGAAGTAAGTTGCCGACTCATGCTGGTAAAGTTTACTCGATGAAAAAGTATTTGCAGCGATAATTCCGCCATCAGCCAAAACACTTTTTACTTCCGTAAAAAACTCCTTAGTGAGTAGATGTTCAGGGATATAATCGCCATTAAAGGCATCAAGAATAATCCAATCGTACTTTTGTTTTTTAAGTGCGGCACGTTTAATAAAAATACGACCATCTTGCACTTTAGACGTTACGTTATCAGTTTCTACAAAACTAAAAAAATCACGGGCAACTTTGATTACCGCGGGATCAATTTCGACGTTTTCGATACTAGCACTTGGGTAAAGCTCATGAATGGTATTAGAAAGCGAACCGCCCCCTAACCCAATGATCAATACATTCTGAGGGTCATCAATAAATAGTAAGCTTGCAAACGTCATTTTGGTGTAATTAAACACCAGCTTTTTAGGCTTACTTTTATACATACAACTTTGCGTACTTTTACGGGTTTTTTCGTTAAATTTTAAACACAATAAATCGCCAGACTTCTCCACTAAAATATTGCGATAAAGCGAGCGTTCTTTATGAATTACTTCGGCAAAGCCATTAAAGGGTAGTGTCATGATCAAACAAACCATTAAGACTCTAAACATACAGTACGCTCCTTCGTTTTTATTTGACTAACAACAATTGCAAGCAACCCAAGCAAGCCTAAAACCGCGGCAAAGGTTTTAATGATGTCGTTAACATCAAATGCTAGCACCATATAAAAAGAGGTTATAATCGTGCCAAGGGCGCTTCCTAGAGTGCTCACAAAATACAAACCACCGGCAACCTGACCACTTTTTTCATGATCGGTAACCAATAATCGCACTGAGTAAGGTGAGATCATGCCGAGTATTGTTGTTGGGATAAAAAACAATGCCGTTGAAGCCAGTAACGAGCCGTAACGACTGTCTTCAATATAGGTGAAAATAAAGGTCATAATTGGCTCAGCAAACAGTACGATCGGCACAACCATAATGCTAGCCACAAAGAAGATTAGGCCATATTTAGTTAATGACGGGTTGCGGATTGAAAGCTTGCCACCAAGCAAATAGCCGATCGATAAGCTCAACATAAATACAGTGATGATACTGCCCCATATATGCACACTACTGCCAAAGTACGACGCTAAAATTCGTCCGCCTAAAAGCTCAATTCCCATAATACAAAAGCCGCTACTAAAGGCTAAAAAGTAGATAAGCGCATTGATCTTATTCATTAAACACCCGCTGATTTTATTGTTATTTTACCCATCTTAACCTGATGCAGATAAGGATGCCATGACTGTTTTTTAAGCTGTAAAGGCCGTTGACAAAATGAGGGGTAATAAAATAAATAATGAAAAAGGCTAGGTTAAAGCACATATGCTCTGGTATTTTAACGGGAACAAAAAACAAGGATAAATGCAATGGATCAGCAAGTAACGAAAATCAATATCGACAACCCAACGACTTTATTTGGCCTCAAGGTTCGCACCAGTAATATGAACGAAATGAGTGGTAAAGGTGCCAAAATTGCAGGCTTATGGCAGCAATTTTACACAGACATAGCGCCAAATTTAACGCCATCTAGCAAAGTATATGGCGTATACACTCACTATGAGTCAGACGTCACAGGGGAGTTTGATGTATTTGCTTGTACTGACCAGCAAGTCACTTCACCAGAGACAGAACAAACTACACTTGCCACAGGTAACTACCTTCGCTTTAGCGCCAAAGGAGCCATGCCACAAACCGTTATAGATGTTTGGGGTCAAGTTTGGCAGTACTTTAGTAATGAACAATGCCCACACATCCGAGCATATAAAACTGACTATGAGTTTTATAAAAGCAGTGAAGAAGTTGAAGTATTTATTTCAGTTGAATAACGCTAAACCCTATTTTTAGTGTAAAGCCCCATTACAGATAAAGCCGCTTATTGCGGCTTTGTTGTGTATATTAATTGGCTTGAGCGTTTACTAAATTAGTGTTGTACAAATAACCTTCATTTAAGTTACTGTGGTTTAGTAAATTTTAGCCACCAAAAAGGATGTTGTTGTGTATAAATTACTACTCTTTGCCAGCCTATCTCTTGCTGTTTTTTCTACCAGCGCAACGAAAATTATCAATGATGAACACGTAACAAAAGAAACAGACTGCTTCACAGGTATCTTTGCTGACTATGCTTCTTGGCACCAATTTATAGCGCAAAAGAATAAACGCAAAGCTAAAACCGAGACTGAGTACTTAAAGCGTATTAAAGCCTTTGAAGAAACCTTTCCACAGGATATGTTCGATAACTTTAAAACAAATTTAACCTGCCATAACTTTAAATATAAGGCTGATGATGTTGAGGTGCTTGGTTATATCATCAAACCTAAAGTCATCAAGAATAAGCTCCCAGTATTAATTTATAACCGCGGCGGCAATGGTAATTTTGGCAGTGTTTATTTTGCAGCAATGATGCGCAATTTATTTCCTTTAGCAGAGCAAGGCTTTGTGGTTATCGGCAGCCAGTACCGCGGTACATCAACTAAAAATGATGATTTAGATGAGTTTGGAGGCAAAGATGTTAACGACGTACTTGCGCTTATTGACTTTATTCCGCACATAGCAAGTGCAGATGAAAGCCGTATTGGCATGTTAGGAGTAAGTAGAGGCGGCATGCAAACCCACCTTGCGATGCAACACACAAACAAGGTTAAAGCCATTGCAACCATTGCGGGGGCGACTGATTTAGTTAAAGAGCTTACGTTTAGACCTAACATGGAAAAAAACGTGTATGTGCGTCGTATCCCCAACTATAAAGAAAATAAACAAGCAGAGCTTAAAGCACGCTCTGTTATGAACTGGGTTGATAAGCTCTCACCTAAAGTGCCCATATTACTTATTCATGGCAGTGACGATAAACGAGTATCGGTCGATAACTCAATTCAATTTGCCAAAGCACTAGATAAGCATCATATCCCCCATAAACTCGTGGTGTATGAAGGTGACAACCACTTCTTAATGAGCCATAAAAAGCAACTAGAAGCAGAGCTAGTTAGTTGGTTTAACACTTATTTGTAACTTTTTTTGAAAATAAAAAGGGCCAAAAAGGCCCTATTTAATCATTACTTAGCCATATCAAAATGATTAAACGCCCCATCTAGCGCACTGCGAACGGATTGCTCTGCGTTTTGTTCATGGTCAGCTCCTTTGTTGATGTGGTGCTGCCAGGTAAGGTCGTTTGGTGCATGCTTTTGAAGAGCATTCACTAAGCCATTAAATGCACCGGTTATGATTGGATTCTCATCACCACCTAATGTGACATAAAAATAGTGAGTGCTGCCTGCTGTATTAGGTAAGCTTTTACTGAACTGTTTTACGACAACATTATCGTCATACCAAGCCGCAGGGCTAAAAGCAAAGTATGCATTAAATAACTCTGGTTTAGTAACCATGGTATATAACACAAAGCTACCTCCCGCCGAAAAACCTGTTAGTGTGCGCTCCCCGCTAATACGTTACTCTCCCTCTAAATAGGGTATTAGCTCTGTTTCAATAAATTTTAAAAACACATCAGCTTTACCAAATATTTCTCGTTGATTTTGATTAATTGGGCGAGCTTCTATCGCCACATCCTTACGGGCGTAAGGTGGCACTAAATCACGATTTCGTGTGTCATGCCAAAACAGGTTCGAGATGGTCACGAGAATAACCTCATGCTTGTCATCGGTGCTTTCAAGAAAACTTAAAGCGTCATCCCAAGTATCAAGGTTAAAATTGCCGTCAGTTTTAATTATGAGCGGATAAGCTTTGTTAGGGTTGTAGTTTTTGGGCAAGCGAATGAAAACTCGGCGCATTTCTGAAAGCGCATTCGACTTTATATCTATATCAATAAAGCGTGAACTATAGTGCTGTTGGTATTTCATCGCGATATACAAGCCTGTAGCTAACAAAACAAATGTAATAAGCCAAGCTAGATACTGAAATCTAAATTTTAGTAATGCCATTTTATATTCTTAATCAATAACTTAATGACACTACTTCAATTATAAATATTAGTTAATAAGACAATTGTAACAGGGTATTAGTTAGCCTCTTTCACCGACTTAACTGTGATACAAGATATTCATTATACGCTTGCTCGATAATCCAATAGCTCGCAGCCGCCATTGCCAGCACTGAAAATTTACATCGAACATTTGATAGCTTTCATCTAAACGCTTTCTTTGTGTAACGGGGGTTTACAGTTTGCATAAAAAGACCGCAGCTTAACGTTGAAGCTGCGGTATTTTTTATAAAGCATATTTACTTGTTATACCAATCCGCTTAATTAAGTAGTCTATTTTGAGGCAATTAAACCTCGTTGATAACAAGGCAAAAATTTCGTTATTTAGTTGTTCTAAATGAGAAATTTTTAACGCAGTTAGCGACAGGTTTAATCCCTCAAAATGA
>MDTG01208686.1_pt1 | contig 57519 bp, 60 predicted proteins | sample 811421 | NCBI WGS metagenome assembly MDTG01 (sample SAMN05326645, study PRJNA326480) | marine metagenome | isolation source: seawater | place: Pacific Ocean: South East | collected 2011
CCGTGAAATGACAGGAAGGTTCACAGGGCGAAGGTCGCCTCGCCGGCAAGGCCCGCGCCCGCGATGGCCGAGATCTGGCGCACCCGCAGGCGCATGTGCGTTGACGGCGACCCGAAGGCGGCGAGCACCTCGCCCGCACTCACGACGAGCGCGGGCGTCTCCGTCTCGCGGGACAGCCGCACCTCGCCCTCCTCGTCCAGCAGTTCGGCGAGATAGGCCTCCCGCTCCTCGGAAAGCGGCACCTCGGTTTCCCGCCAGACATCGCCGCCGATGCGGGTGCGGCGGATCCAGGTGAAGGCGAAGTCGCCCGATGGCGGGCGCGAAAGCCGCAGGTGCACCGGCGCGAAAGGCATCAGCCCGCGCGCGCTCGCCACATGGTCGAGGTCAACTCGGGCGGGACTGTCGAGCGGCGCGCCGGCCGGCACCAGCGCATGGGTGAAGGCCGTGCCGATCTCGTCCAGCGCCAGCGGCAGGGGAACCAGGCTCCGGTCGAGCACCACCATGCGGGATCCCGCCGGTGTTTCCCGAACGGCGGCGGCTTCCGTTCCGCCCAGGCCGCGCAACAGCATGGTGAGATCGTAGCGGCGCGGTCCGGTCAGCTCCGCCCGCGCGAACTGGACGATCTCCAGCGTGCCTCCGGGCGCAAGAAGGCAGAGCGCGTTGGCGCCGGCCAGAACGTCCGCCTCTGCGGCTGACGACAGCGTGCCGCCGGAAATCTCCACCGAAAGCCGTCCACCCCGGTCCCACACCGCCGCCGGACCGGCGGCAAGCGGCGCGGTCAGCGTGCCAAGGAGCGCCGGGCTTTCCACCAGCGCGAGGGCCGCGAGGCCTCCCCCCTCGCGCGCCCGGTAGATCTGGAACGCGCCCGGCCAGGGACGTGCGAAGGCGGCAAGGCGCGGCCGCTCGGGCTCATCGAGGCCGGGCAAGGGCGGCAGGTCGAGAAGGATCGCGTCCGGGGCACCCGTCGCCCCGGTCACCGCGCGCGGGCGTGCCCCGCCACCGGACATGCGCGCCGCGACCGGCACCGGCCGGCGCAGAAGACGGCCAGTGATACGGCGGGTCTCGCCGTCCTCGATCGCTTCGATACGGCAAAAGCGCTCCTCCTCACCGCCGATGCGCACGTCGGCGCGAAGCCGCAACACATCGCCCGCCTCCAGTTCCAGCCGCCCGGCGGGAAGCTCGAAGCCTGCCTCCTCGCGCTCGTTCCAGCGCCTGAGCAGAAGCCGGTCCGCAAGCACCGCCGCGAGGGAGGGATCGAGGCTCGCTCCCAGGTCCAGCTCTTCCACCCGGTTGCCGGCGGAGGGAGACGAAAGGCGCGCGGCGGCGAGCGTGCGCCGGTGATCGCGCATGGTGTCCCGCACGGCGATGCGCACCTCGGCTGGAAGGTCGGCCTCCTGCGTCCGGCGGATCGAAACGGCGGCCTGTTCGGGCGCGGAAACGGCGATGGCGTCCGCATCGAGATCGGCGACCGGTTCCGACCAAGCGGGGCAAAGCGCGACCGCCGTTCCCCGGTCCACGGCGACAATGCCGTGCGCGGCAAGCAGGGGCTCCAGCACCGCACGCAGCGTGATTGGCCCGCCAAGAGCGATCCCGTCCAACATGCCGCCGAACTCCGCGCGCTCGAGCACGCCCTCGGGAAGGCCGAAGTCGCGGGCAAGCGCGTCAACGAGGCCGGCAAGCGAAACGCTGCCCAGCCGGCCGTTCAGCCAGTGCCCCCTGTGCCAGTTGGCCCCATCCGACCAAAGGTCCTCATGAGCGGGAAAGGCCGGAAACGGCCGCGCGTCCCACGCCCACAGATGAACGCGGCCGGGGTCGAGCATCGGCCCGCCATAGACCGGCGAGACCGGGTTTTCCCCCTGCTCCAGATGCGGATGTTCGCCCGACCAGTAGCCAAGCACCGCCTCCAGCGCGCGCCGCTGGACCAGATCGTCGCGCGCGCCGTCCGAAAAACGCGGAATGCGACTTTCAGCCGACTTCGCGTCCACGAAGACATTGGGCTCGTTGGCCCCGAACGTGACCGCCGGAACCCCGAGCTCGGTCAGCCAGACAGGCTTTGACGCCGGCATCCAGGGGCTTTGCACCTCAAGCTCCACCCCACCGACGCGTTCCACATGGACATTGCCCCACCATCCGGCAAGATCCTTGGCGCGGTAGACGAAAGGCTTGGCATATGCGCCATCAGTGATCGGCGTGCGAAGACCCGCGCGCCGGTCCTCCTCGCTCGCGTAGTACCAGTCGAAATCCTCCCCGCCGGCGACGGCCTTTGCCAGGGGAGCAAGCGCGTAGGGATTGGCGTTGCCGTCCGGATCGCCGTCCTCGCGCTGGTCGGCGAGCGGAAAATACGCGTCGATCCCCACCGCATCGATGGCCGGATCGGCCCACAGCGGATCGAGGGGAAAGCGCAACTCGCCCTCCCCGCGCTGATGCGCGCCATATTCGGACCAGTCGGCGGCATAGGTGAGTGCCGCGTCCGGCAGCATCGCGCGCACCTCGCCCGCCAGTTGCCTCAGCCCCGCGACGAAGGGCGCGGCCGCCGTCTCGTCATAAAGGCGCGTCAGCCCGCGCATCTCCGAGCCGAGGAGAAACGCGTCCACCCCGCCGGCAGCCTCGGCAAGCCTTGCATGATGAAGGATGAAGCGGCGATAGCTCCACTCGGACGGGCCGGTGTAGAGAATTCTGGTCCCGAAGGTGACGAACTGCGCCGGCACCGCCGCGCCGAGGAATGAAGCGATCTCGGCCGTCGCCGCCACCGTTCCGTCGGGCGACCCGGGAACACCCGGTGCACGCGATGCCGTGATGCGCCCGCGCCAGGGATAGGGCGGCTGGCCGGTCGCGCCAGAATGCGGATCGACGAGGGTATTGTCCGCCGGAACGTCCATCATGAGAAAGGGATAGAGCGCAACCTTGAGACCTCGCGCCTTGAGGTCGGCGATGGCGGCGAGCACGCTCTCGTCGGACGGTGTGCCGCCGTAGGCTGGACGCCCCTCGTGGCGAGAGACCTCCCCGGCGCTGGAGACGTTCAGACCCGACACGGCCCATTGCGCGCCGGCGGTCTGCCGGCCACGCGTTTCCACCTTCGGCCGGATCGTGCACGCCGAACAGTCGAGACTGTCACCGAACCAGCCGACGACGAGCGCCACCTGTTCCAGGTTCGGGCACAGCGCCTGCAATTCGTCCATCGCGGCGGTGAAATTGCTGTCCGCATGGGAGACCTGCCGGTTCGCCGTCTCGGAGACCCCCGGGCGCACAGTCCAGGTGACCGGGCGGGTGTGGTAGACGAACTCCCCCGCGCCCGGAATGACGGTCACCGCGCGCACCATTTCCTCCAGCGGCTCGACCGGGCGGATCACCTCGAAGGTGAGCTGCGGCAGGCGATCGCCGAACGCGGCCAGCGGCAGGCGCTCGAAAACGACATAGGCCGTGCCACGATAGGCGGGCGCATCGTCCTGGCGCGCGAGGATCAGCGGGTCGGGAAGCTGGTCGGCGGTGCCGTGGTGAATGCGCCAGGTGACACCGTCGAGATCCATCGGCTTGCCGTCCGCCCAGACCGCGCCGATGCGCGCGACCGGCCCCTCGGCCAGCGCCACGGCGAAGCTGGCGAAATAGGCATAGCTGCGCACGGTGGTGCCGCCGCCCCCGCCGCCCTTGCCGCCGGCGCTTTCCTCGCGCACCTCCTCCTCGAAGCGGGTCGCCCAGATGACCTGGCCGGCAAGGCGCACGCGTCCGTAGACCCGTGGCAACGCGGCGCCTTCCGTCGAGGACTGGACGGAGAGGTCGCCGAGCCGGCGCCCCTCCACGGTCCGGCTGCCGCCGAAGAGCCGCTGGTCGACGAGCGAGCCCGCGATGGCGCCGGCGGCCTGACCGAAAATCGCGCCGAACCCGCCGAAGGCGGCCGCGCCGAGCGCCTTTCCGGCGGCGGCGAGGATCAGGGTTGCCATGGATCGATCCCGGGAAAGAGGAAGGCCGCCGCGATCCGGCGGCGCCAGGGCGCGATGAGCGGGCTTTCGGTGACCGACACCCCCTCATAGGCATGAATGAAACTCGGGCAGCGCTCGGCAAAGACCGTTCCGAGAAGCCCCGCGTGCTTGACCGGCGCGCCGTCCCGCCAGCGAAAGAGCAGCAGATCGCCCGGCCCGGCCCGCTCGGGGGCGACCTCGCGCATGTGCCGTCGCGCGGCGGAGAGCAGCGTCTCGCCGGCCCCGGCTTCCGCCCAGTCGCGGGTGTAGGGCGGCAGGGGTTCGGGCTCGGCGCCGTAAAGCGCGCGCCAGACGCCGCGCACCAGGCCCAAGCAATCGGCGCCCGCGCCCCTGCAGCTTGCCTGATGGCGATAGGGCGTGCCGATCCAGCCCCGCGCCTCGGCGAGAATGTCGTTTCGCGTGACCATGGAGTTCCTCTTCGAAGCCCGCCTCAGCCGACCAGCGCGCCGCCGTCGTTCTCGGCGGCCCCGCGGCTCGGGTAGGCAAGCGCGTGATCCGCGCCCGGCATGTGCGGGAAGCCCTGGAAGTTCAGCGCGTTGGCAAATTTCGCCCGGCAGGTCGCAAACCGCTTGTCGCATCCCGCCGACAGGCGCAGCACCGTTTCCGCCACCAGAACGCCGCCCAGCGGGTCGCGCAGGGCAAGGCGGCGCATGTCCCGATCCTTGCGGTCCGAGACGATGTCGCCAACCGCCCCCGACAAGGGCCCCGAAAGCACCTCGAGCCGGCCGCCGGAGAACCATTCCGCCGGGTGGTCCGGCACGCCGTCCACGACAAGACGGTCGGCGGCGCCCGCCTCGACCACGCTCGCACTTGCCTGAAAGCCGCCAGCGACGAGATCGACCCGGCAGCGCGCGTCGCCGAGCACGGCGTCACACAGGTGGGAGAAGACGCGCCCCTGCGGCACGTCGAGCAGATGGGCGAGCCCGCGCAGTTCCGCGCGAAAGGCCGCGCCCGCCCGCGTGACCTCGCCGATGACCGCACGCCGCATCAGCACCCGGTGGGCCGGGTCCTCCCAGTCCACCACATGGATCTCGACCTCGGCGCCGTCCCAAAGCCCCGCCGCGAGGTCCGCCTCCGCGACCGCCTTCGAGGACAGGATACCGGCGGTCTCGGCGCTTCCCGAGGCGAACTCCGGCTCCAGCGTGGTGACACTGGTCTCCAGTCCCAGGTCGGGGGCGAAGGTGACGCCATCGAAGGCAAGCGCGCAATCGTGATCCGTGAAGCCGAAGACGGCCCCATCGCGGCGGGTCACCTTCCAGCAGGTCGCACGGGTCGCCGCCGGCGCGCCAAGACGCGCCAGCGTATCCGGATCGATTGTCTTCATGAAAACCTCCGCAAGCGGCCGGCCTGCCCGTCATGTGGCCGGATCGATCTCAATGAGCGGGATCGTCGGCACACGCCCGGCCTCGAAGTGGGTCAGGCTCATGTCGAGCCGGTCGGTGTCGAAGCGCACGGGCACGTCGAAGCGAAAGCCCGCCGTGACCGGAACGCCCGGGCCGGGCGGCGCGGCCAGGGTCACGAGCCCGGTCGTCGCATCGAGCGAAAAGCCCGCCCCTTCATCCTGTTCCTCGCCGCCGACGGCAATTCGCACCGTTCCGGCCACAGGCTTGGTGATCTCACGCGGGTGCCCTGCGCCGGCGGCACGAACGAGACGGAAGGCCGTGCGTGTCCCGTCGCCCTCGCCGATTTCCCGGTCGAGCGGGGACACCTCCGCGCCGGGCGGGGCCGACGTGTTGTCGAAGGGGTCGCGGAAGCGGAACCCCGTGAGCCGTCCGCCCATGCGTTCGAAGAAGGCGGCGACGGCGGCGAGATCGGCCAGCGAGCGCACACCCGTTCCCGCGTCATAGCGGCGGCGCGCCCGCGCCCAGCGCGCGTTTCGCGCCTCGGCGCCGGAGGCGAGCGTGACGACTTCCGTCCGCCACTCGGGGCCTCCGCTGGCGCCGAAGGAAACGGAGAGCGGAAACCGCTCCTCGATGAAGCTTGCCGCCATGCGGGCCTCCAGAACAGGACATCGACAGGGAGAGGTGAAAAAGCGACGCGGGAGACGCGAAGACGCCGTCGGTTTGATTTCCCTCAAGGCGCGACGCTCCGGCCTCGCGCATGGTCGGGACAACAAACGGAGGACGCCAAGACATGAGCCATGTTCCGCACGAGCTTCACGAGGAATTCCCCGGGAAGGCGGACGCGCTGCACGCGCTGAAGACCGGCAATGCCCACTTCGCAAAGCTTGCAGACGAGTATCACGAGGTGAACCGCGAGATTCACCGCATCGAGACCGAGGTCGCCCCCGCTTCCGACGAGGCGCTGGAAGAGCTCAAGAAGACCCGGCTCCAGCTCAAGGACCAGATCGCGGCCCTTCTCGTAGCCGCCTGACCTGCTTCTCCGGCCCGCCGGAGACAGAAGCGCCGGTGCCTGAGCCCCTCCTCTTCAGGCCCGACGTCAGAGCCCGCGCCGTCCCCGTCCGACGGCGCGGGCTACCATCGTCGCGATCTGGGTTTCGGATCGGGCGAAACTTTCCGCATCCCTCGCCTGCACATTGAAGACGACCGCCGGGACACCCGCCTCGCCCATGCTGCCTGCGGCAACGCCGAGCCGCCCGCGTGCATCGCGTGCAAGCGGCAGGATCGCTTCCGCCCCCGCCTCCCCCATCAGTCCCGTGCCGCCGCCAAGCGGAAAATAGCTCGGCGATGCCACGACGCCCCCCTTGGCGAAGGCCCTCACCGGCCCGCCGCCAAGACCTCCCGACAGACCGGATGCCAAACCGGTCGTCAGGCCGCCGAAAAGCTGCGTGATCCCGCCGGCAATGCCCGCTTCCAGCGGGGCAAGCGCTGCCGAAAGCGCCCGGCTCGACAGCGACAGGGCGATCTGGCGAAACACCTGCTCCAGGGAACGCCCGTCGACCAGCGCGCGTTTCAGGCCTCCCGAAAGGGAGGAGGAGACCGCCCGCGCACTCACGCCGACGCCGCGCATCAGCCGGTCCAGTTCGGCCGCCTCCGCGCGTGCGTCTCCCAGTCCCCCGTCCAGCCTGCCGTCCAGCCCGCCGGCCGTCTCGCCACCGCGTTCATCCGCCATGCCTTGCATCTCCTGTCATGGGTTCAATCGGGAAACCGGCGCATCAGCTCGCCCAGCCGTTCACGGCCAAGCGGTCCGGCCGGGCCGGTGCCCGGTGGCGGACCAAGGGCAAGCGCGACCTCCCGGGGGGTCGCCCGCCACAGGGCTTCCGGCGACCACCCGAGCCGGGCAAGGCAGAGGTGAATCACGAGCCGCCAGGGAAAGGGCCGGCCGGTTCGCCCGCGCCCTCCCCGTGCTCATCGCCTGTCTCCGGTGCGAAGGTCACGGCCAGCAGGTCGGCGACGAGCCGGGCCATGGCCGGCACCCCGCCTTCCATCGCGAAACGCGCGACCTCCGCGTCCGAGACCGTTTCGCCCGCCCCGCGCAGCCCGGCGCCCAGAATGCGCGACAGGTCATGGGCCGACAGCCGTCCGCGCTCGAAGCGCGCGGCGAGCCCCGCGAGATCCCCCACGCCGAAGGCCGCCTCCAGCTCGGCGAGCGCTCCCAGCGTCAACACCAGAACGCGCGGCCTGCCATCCAGGACCGCACCCACTTCGCCACGATGCCGGTTGACCATGCCGTTTCTCCTCAGCTTGCGGCGAAGACGAGCGCGCCGGCCGATTCCAGCGCCAGCTCGTAGGTCACCTCGCCATCGTGATTGCCCGCATAGTCGAGGCCGGTGATCTGGAACGGCCCGGTGATCGTGCCGAAATCGGGAATCACCACCTGCCAGGGCCGGATCAGCCCGTCGAAGAACAGCCCGCGCACGCTTTCGTCCGCCACCGCGTCCTTGAAAAGGCCGCTGCCGGACAGGCTGGCCGAACGGGTACCCGCGCCCTCCAGCAGCTCGCGCCAGCGCCCGACGCTCTCCGCGTCGGTCACATCGACACTTGCCTGATTGAGGGCGATGCGCCGGGCGCGCAGGCCCGCCACGGTGACGAAGCTGCCCGCTCCGGCGGTGTCGCACTTGAGAAGAAGGTCCTTGCCAGCCTGGGCCGCCATTTCGGGTCTCCTTGGGTTTCAGAAGGTTCGACCGTCAGCCGAGCGGTTCGGTGACGAGCCGCAGCCTTGCGCGTGCCCGCCACAGGCGCGCCTGCGGCAGCCGTTCGATTCGCCGCTCGACGAGACGCGTTGCGACGAGAGCGTGGCCGGACGCCTGTGTGGCCAACGCGGCCGCGACGCCCGCCCTGTCGGCAAGCAGGGAGACGGCGCGCGACAGGATCCGGCTCGCCTCGTCACGGGAATCCGCGCGCGAGAAAACCGCCAGGTCCAGCCGGTGCTCCTCGCCGTCCTCCGCCAGAGCGAGGAGCGGGCGGCTTTCGATCGCCCCGATGACGAGGTGGGGGAACGCCGCGCCGCGCGGGGCGCCGTCGTGGATCCGTTGCGCTCCGGTCAGCGCGACAAGGTCCGCATCGCCGGACAGAAGGGCGAATGCCGCTCCGCGCAGGGCAAGACTCGCGTCCGTCATGCCTCCTCCTCCAGCAGGCAGGTGAGAAAGCCGCTCCGCCTGGCGCTGTCATCGACACCGAGCACGCGGAAGACGCGCTCGTCCTCGTCCACGAGGCGGAAGCCCGCGCGAACCGGGTTCGGCGCACGCAGCCGCGCCTTGTGGGTGGCCGTGCCGCCCAGGCGTTCGCCCGCCACCCGTTCGGCCAGGGAAGCGGGCGCGAGCGCCACGAAATGGGCTCCCTCGTCGGCGAACTGCGTGACCGTCTCGCCGTTGACGGCAACGATCCGGTCGGGCCGTTCGAGCCGCATCACGTGGTCGAGCCCACCCGCTCCGCCGCCCGTCACAGCCGCACCCTGCGGTATCCGGAAATCAGCGCGGCAAGCGCGCCCGGCAGGCCGAGCCCTTGCGGCGATCCCGCCTCCGCCAGCCCCTCGCGACGCTCGAACCAGAAGCCGGCAAGCAGCAGCACCGCCTGGCGCAAGGGCTCCGGCACGTCGTCCGCCGCCGCGCCATAGCCGGCAGTGAAATCGATCTCGATGCCGTTGGGCGCGAGACCGCCGGCACCCACCGCGACCGAAAGGCCGGGCGGCTCGCTGTTCAGGCGCGGCGTGTAGGCGCCCACGGGTAGCAAGACGGGCATCCCGTCGTCGTCGTAGACGGTGAGACTTTCCACCGAGACCACGGGCGCGACGGGAAAGCGCACCGCCCGGCCCGGCGGCCATCCGTCGAGATACAGCCGCCAGCCCTGGCGGATCAGCGCACGGCGGGTCAGGCGTTCCACCTCGGCGCGCGCTGCGGCGACAAGGCGTTCGATCAGGGCATCCTCGGCGGTCGCGGTCACGCGCAGGTGGGCGCGCGCCTCCGCCAGCGTCACCGGCTCCAGCGCCGGCGGCGAGGTCACGAGTGCGGTCATGCGGTTTTCCTTGTCGGGAAGAGGCGTTCCGGCGGCGCGGTCCTGCCCGCGCCGCCGACCGGCTGTCCAGCCGTCAGGCCTCGAAGGAGAGCAGCTTGATCGCGTCGAAATCCTGCACCCCACCGCCGACGCGCTTGGTGGTGTAGAAGAGCACGTAGGGCTTGGCGGAATAGGGATCGCGCAGGATGCGCACGCCGGCCCGGTCGACCACGAGGTAGCCCCGGCGGAAGTCGCCGAAGGCGATCGCCGCCGCCTCGATGCCGATGTCGGGCATGTCCTCGGCCTCGGTGAGCGGGAAGCTCATCAGGGTCGCCGGCGCGCCGACGGAGGCCGGCGGCTGCCAGAGGTAGTTGCCGTCCGCGTCCTTCATCTTGCGCACCACCGCCTGCGTGCGCCGGTTCATGACGAAGCGGGCGTTCTGGCGATAGCCGGCCTTCAGCGCATGGACGAGATCGATCAGCACGTCGGCGGGCGCGCTCGCCGGAAAGGCCCCGTCGACGCCACTCGCCAGCTTGCCGAGGCTGCCCCAGCTCCACGAGGCTTCGGCCACCCGCGGATAGTCGAGGAACCCGCGCGGCCGGTTGGTCCCGTCGCCGTTGACGAAGGCCGCGCCCTCCTGCTCGGCGAAGGCCATCTCCACCTCGCCGGCGATCCATGCCTCCACGTCGACGGCGGCATCCTCCAGAAGCGAGGGCGTCGCCGCCGGCATGGCGTAGAGCTCCATGGTCGGGAAGGCGAGTTCGGCCAGCGTCGGCGCGCCGGTCTGCGGGCGCGCCGAAGTCTCCGCCACCCAGCCCGACTGCGGACCGGTCACGGAGAACGGCTTCTTGAAGACGCTCGCCGTGACCTGGCGCGATCCGGCGATGGCACGGATCGGCGAGACGGACGCCATGCGGGTCAGGATTTCGCTCTCGGTCTGCTCGGGCACCAGATAGCCGCCGTCGGGGTCGGACCCGACCGAAAGCGCCTTCTGCTCGATGGTGCGCAGGCCCTCCTCATGGCCCTTGCGCATGTAGCCGGAAAACGCCTCGCGGTGCTCGAGCACCGCCGGATCGGCCGCCCCCGTCCCGTGACGGCCCGACGCGGCGGGCTCGCGTGCCGGACGGGCCGCCTTGAGCGCCATCTGGTCGAGACGCGCCTGCTGGCGATCGAGGGCGGCATCGATGCGCGCCAGCTTCTCCGACACCAGCGGATCGGCGTTGCCGCGCGTTTCCAGTTCGCCAAGCCGCTCCTCGTTCACCTCCCGGTAGGCGGCGAAGGTGGCGCGCATGTCGTCGAGCTCGCGCCGGGTGTCGGCATGGCCCTCGCCGGCGGACCCGGACTTGGTTTCGGGCGCGGGCCTCGGCGTGGCGGGGGGAGCCGGCGCCTTGGTTTCGGGCACCCCGCTGGCCGGGGCGGCACGCTCGCGCGGATCGGCGGCGGAACGCAGTTCGCGGGCGGATCGGGTCATGGGCAGTCTCCAGGGTTTCGGCCCTCGGGCCGTCGTGGGAAGGGAGGGAACGCCTCAGCGAGACGTCGCGCGCGGCGCGGCCCCGGCGAGGGCGTCGAGGCGGGCGGCGGGATGCAGGGGGAAGGTCACCAGGGAGACCTCCCAGAGGTCGATGTCGAAGATCCGCCTCATGCCGCTTGCCGGATCGCGACGGGCGGAACGGGCGCGAAAGCCGATGGAGAGGCCGTCGAGCGCCCCGGCGGCGACCAGAAGTGCGGCCTCGCGCCCCGCCGCCGTGGCGGTCAGCAACCGTCCGGCGAGCCGCAGGCCCAGCCGGTCCTCATGCGCTTCGTCCCAGATACCGATGGGCTTTCCCGGGTCGTGCTGCCAGAGCATCCGGATACCTGCCGCGCCGCGCTCCTTCAGCGAGCGGCGGAAGGCGCCGCGCACCACCACGTCATGCGCCTCGTCGGGAATGCCGAACACACTGGCGTAGCCAGAGATGCGCGCGCCCTCGCCCGGATTGCGCCCGGGGGCCAGGGTCACCGCGCTCATGCGGGCGCGTCCGCCGCGCGCCGGCGCGTGAGCAGATGCCCGAGGCGGTTCGCGAAATGGCGGAACACCACGCGGTGGCAGCCCTGCGCGGCACGCCCGCCGCCGGACGAACGGGGTGGCCACGCGCGCGCGGTCGCGCACGGGCCCGGATGTCGGGATCGCGTCATGAAGGTCTCCGTTGCCTTGTGGAAGCGGACCGGAAAGCGGTCAGTCGTCGTCGAAATCCGCGAAGATGCGGTTCAGCCGGGCGATGGCCGCGACGAAGTCGTCGAAGCGCCTGTTGGCGCGCGCCATCTCGCGCAGGGACCAGACAAGCAGGCTGGTCGCGGAACTCGCCCAGAGAAAGAGCACGAGATGGGCAAGATCGCCCGCGCCGCCGAGGATGCGGGCCATGGGTTCGAGCATTCGAGGCTCCAGCATGTGTGGCTCGACCATCACGAGGCCGCCCCCTCCCCGGCGTCGTCGCCCGCGCCATAGCCGACGGCGGCACGCTTTTCGTCCCGCGTCAGGAAGCTCGCCCCCTCGACCCGCTGCCAGAGGGCGGCACGCTCGCTCGACAGCGCCTCGACCGCATCGCCGTCGGGCTCGAGCCGCAGGGATGCCTCCCGCCCCTCCGTCGCGAAACCGGGCGCGAGGAAGCGCGCCAGAGCCTCTCCCGTGCGCGCGGCCAGCGGCAGCACGGTCTGGCGCCAGAAGGCCCGGTTCGCTTCCTGATAGTTGGCAAAAGTGTTGTCGCCGGGGATCGCCAGCAGCATGGGCGGCACGCCGAAGGCGAGCGCGATCTCGCGCGCCGCCTGGTTCTTCGCACCGACGAAATCCATGTCCTTCGGGGTTAGCCCCATGGGCTTCCAGTCGAGCCCGCCTTCCAGAAGCAGCGGTCGCCCGGCGTTGCGCGCGCCCTGGTATCCCTCCTCGAGTTCGGCCTTCAGCCGGTCGAACTGCTCTTCCGACAGGTTCGCCCCGTCGGCGCCATAAACCAGCGCGCCGGAGGGCCTTGCGGAGTTGTCGAGCAGGGCCTTGTTCCAGGCGCCCGCCGCATTGTGCAGGTCGAGGCTCACCTGCGCCGCCTCGATCGGGGCGAAGCCGTAGTGGTCGTCGAGCGGGTGGAAGATCTTCAGATGCAGCACGGGCGGGCGACCGCCGGGTTCGCGCGCGGCAAGGCGCACCGTGCGCCCGGCGACGGTGTAGTCATGCGCCTCGGGCCAGCCGTCACGGCCCGGCACCACCCGGACCCGATCGGGCCGCAGGGCGAACAGCTCGCGCGGCTCGCCCTCGATCGACACCATCTCCACATAGGCGTTTCCCGCCACCAGAAGGTGACCGTAGACCTCTTCCAGGAAGCCCTTGCCCGAAGCCCCGGGATTGGGCCGCGCCAGAAGCGCGAGCAGCGGATGGCGGTCGAGCTCGCGTTCGCCGTCGAACAGGGTGAAGGGAACGCTTGCCGCCGCTTCCGCGATCATGCGCACCGCCCGGTGCACCACCGGATTGCGTGCATAGCCCTCGCGGGCCAGGGCCGCATAGTCGCGCGGGGTCCAGACCGGGCGCCCGCTGCCCGACAGCGCGATCAGCGGACCGGTGCGCGACGCCTTCGCCTCGGCCGGGCGAAAGCCCTTGCGAACCGATTCGAGAAACCCTCTCAATGCCATGATCGGAAACACCTTTTCGTCCGTCTTGAGACAGTGATTCAAGCTCTTCACACGCTGAATCATCCCGCGCCGCCGGAAGCGCTCCGCGCGGGGGTCACCGCCTCACAGGTTGCGCAGTCGCGGCTCGCCGCGCCGGGCCAGAAGCAGTTCGCCCAACGCCCAGACCAGCGCGTCGAGCCGGTCAGGCGACCGGCCGCTCGAAAGTCCGCCGGGGCCGAAGTCGGCCATCTCGTCCTCGAGTTCCGGAAACGCGCCCGCGTGCCGTACCCGGCCTTGCTCGTAGAAAAGCGCCACCGGCTCGGCGCGGGCGAGCTTGCCGCGCGATGCGTGCACCGCCTTCACCGGAATGCCGGGATCGACGCCGCCGATCACCGCGCTGACCATCTCGCCGCCCTGGTTCACCTCCGCCACCAGGCAGTCGGCCTCGTGGGTGTGCCAGAGACGCGCCGCCCGCGCCGCCCAGTCCGCCGGACGGGCCCGTTCCATGCTCGCGTCGGCGAGCACATAGGCGATGCCCTCGCCCGAGAGCCCCGCCACGACGATGCCGCAGGCGTCGGACCGCCTGCCGGAGGAGGCCGGCGGATCGATCGCGATGACGATGCGCTCAAGGTCCGGCACCCGCTCCGCCCTGGCGCTCTCGATCATCTCGCGGGTCCACAGCGCGCCCGGCCGGTCGTCGACGAGTTCGCCGTCGAGTTCCTGCCGTCCGAGCCGCGTTCCCGCGTAGCGGGCGCGGATCGCGCTGACGAAACCCCTGGCCAGGTGAGCGGCGTTGGCCTCCGTCGCCGCGCGAACGACGCGCGTTTCCGGGTCCGCGAGCAGGCGTTTCACCAGCGGGATCGGGCGCGGTGTCGTTGTCACGAGCTGGCGCGGACTGTCGCCCAGGCGCAGCGCGAACTGCAGCATGTCCCAGGTCTCCTGCGGGTGCCGCCATTTGGCGAGTTCGTCGCACCAGGCGAGATCGAACTGGGGGCCGCGCAGCGCATCCGGGTCCTCGGAGGAGAACACCTGCGCCACCGCGCCGTTCTGCCATTCCAGCCGCCGCCGCGAGGGCAGCCACTGGGGCCTGTCGCGTGGCGGATGCACCGCCAGCAGGCCCGAAACGCCCTCCACCATCACCTCGCGCGCGTCCTGCAGCGTCTCGCCCACCAGCGCGATGCGCCCGGCCCGTGGTCCTTGTCCGCCGGCGCGGGCCCGCAGCCATTCGGAGCCCGCCCGCGTCTTTCCCGCGCCGCGTCCGCCGAGCAGCATCCATACGCGCCAGTCGCCGGGCGGCGGGCGCTGGTGATCGTGGGCCCACAGGTCCCAGTCGTGACGCAGGAATTCAAGTTCGCCCGGGCCGAGTGCCGCCAGGAACTGCGGCAGCAGGTGCTTCCCGGCACAGGCGCTCAAGGCGCTTTTCAAGCTCTCGCCTGAGGCCATCGGCATCCCTTTCCGCCTGTGTCTCGCTGCCCGAAAGTCCGCCCCGCAGCTCGATGAGAATGTCGAGCGTCTTTGCCAGGCTGCCGAGGGTTCGCGCGTTGCGCTCCACCGACGTGGGATCGGTGGCGATTTCCACCGCGTCGCCGCCGAGAAACTGGGCCTCGACCGCACGGATCTGCGCCTCGAAGGCGGCGATCAGCCGGGCGACCATGCGGGCGAGGCCGCGCGTGTCGCCCTTTTCCATCAGCTCGCGCAGATGCCCCTGACGGACCCAGCCCTCGACGCGGATGCGCCGTTCGACGGTCTGGCGCGTGACGCCGAACCGCTGACCGAGTTCCTCCGCCCCGCAGCCCCCTTCCTCATACAGGTGACGCGCCTCGCGCCAGGCATCGGTCCCCAGATGGACCGGCTGCTTGCGCGCCGGCACGGCCCGCGCCCCGGACAGGGCTTGCCCGTCCGGTTGCCCGCTTGCCCCGGTCATACGGATCTCCTTTTGCGTGACTGTCCGCTCGCCCACTCTCCGCCGTCACCCCACTCTCCGCCGTCACCCCGGGCAAGGGCGCAAGCCCGCGACCCGGGGCCCATTGGCAACCTCGGCCGAGGCGGAAAGGTCCCGGAGGGTGCGGCAGAGGCACCACCTTCCCAAGCACCGGCGTCGCGCCTGGATACGTGGATTGGGCCCCGGATCGTCGCCCCTGCGGGGCTCGTCCGGGGTGACGCCGAAGGAGGATCGCACCACCTCAGCACATCACCAGCCCGCCCACTCCGCCATCACCTCACCCTCCACCGCCACCCCGGGCAAGGGCAGCGGCCCGCGACCCGGGGCCCATTGGCAACCCCGGCCGAGGCGGCGAGGCCCCGGAGGGTGCGGCAGAGGCACCGCCGTCCCAAGGGCCGGTGTCGCGCCTGGATACGTGGATTGGGCCCCGGATCATCACCCCTGCGGGGCTCGTCCGGGGTGACGCCGAAGGAGGATCGCGCCACCTCAGCATATCGCCAGCCCACGCACTCCAACATCACCCCCCCTCCACCGTCACCCCGGGCAAGGGCGCCAGCCCGCGACCCGGGGCCCATTGGCAACCTCGGCCGAGGCGGAAAAGTCCCGGGGGGTGCGGCAGAGGCACCACCGTCCCAAGGGCCGGTGTTACTGATTGAGATCTTCGTAGAGATCCCTCCAGTCGGGATTGAACGCCTCGATTGCCTGTATTTTCCAGATGCGATGCCAGCGCTTCAGTTGCTTCTCGCGCGCGATGGCGTCGACAATGGACGCCAACGTCTCGTAGTAGACCAGTCTCGTCGCGCCATGCCTCTGCGTGAACCCCGCCGCCTTTCCGCAACGGTGTTCGAAAACCCGCCGCGCGAGGTCGTTGGTCACACCCACATAGAGTGTTCCGCGCGTTCGGTTCGCGAGAATGTAGACAAAGAACTCCACACTCGAGAGTTGCCGACTGGTGCGACAAAAACAAGAGTGCGCGCGCCGTGCCTGCTGCCCCCTCCGCCATCCCCCCACTCTCCGTCGTCACCCCGGGCAAGGGCGCCAGCCCGCGACCCGGGGCCCATTGGCAACCTCGGCCGAGGCGGAAAGGTCCCGGGGGGTGCGGCAGAGGCACCGCCGTCCCAAGGGCCGATGTCTTGAGAGGATGCGTGGATTGGGCCCCGGATCGTCGCCCCTGAGGGGCGCGTCCGGGGTGACGCCGAAGGAGGATCGCACCACCTCAGCACATCGCCAGCCCACGCACTCCAACATCACCCCACCCTCCACCGTCACCCCGGGCAAGGGCGCCAGCCCGCGACCCGGGGCCCATTGGCAACCTCGGCCGGGATGGTGAGGCCCCGGAGGATGCGGCAATGACACGGCACCTGAAACGCAAACGGCGGCAGGGCCTTTCGACCCGCCGCCGTTCAGCCGCAACTCTGCGACCATGACCGAACACTAGCGAACCAGCGTCACGCTGTCAAGGATTTTTTTCCTAGGACTATTTTCCGGCCCCTTTCCTCACCCCGTGACGACGAGGCGGCCGTCGAGGTCCGCGCCCCCGGCCCGGGTCACGGTGCCCATCTCGCGGATCGCGCTGATGAGTTCGTTGCGGTAGACGAGGCCGGTGTTCTCGAACGGCAGCTTGCGCAGGTCCGGCGTCGCGATGTCGCCGGCGACGCCGCCGCCGATCGCCTTGCCGTTCCAGGCTTCCGAGAAGGCGCCCAGCATCACATAGGTGTTGAAGGCGAAGCGGAAGGGCGCGTCGAGCACCTCCTCCACCGGCTTGCCGGCGAGCGTGATGTCGACCGCGCGCGCATCGGCCGCCGTCTCGCCCAGTTCGATCCGGTAGCGGATGCCGGAGGAGAAATGCAGCAGTCCGCGCGACACGAACGCCGACAGGTCCGTGGAGGCCACCTCGTCCGGGCGCAGCAGGCGCTTGGCGTTGGAGGTCAGCATGTCGCGGATCTGCGCGCCGGTCATGGTCGCGATCTCGACCTGGTCCGCATAGGGCATGACGTCGAACCAGGCACGGAAGCTCAGCGGCTCACCCGGCGCGATGCCGTTCGCAAGGCCCGTCGCGTTGAAGAGGGCGAAATCGACCGCCCCGCCAGGAAAGGTCGCCGACTGGCGCACCAGCGTGTCGTTCATGAAGTTGGCAAGCGCGGTTTCGCCGATGTAGCGGGTCGCCCGGGTCTCTTCCGTCGACACCGGCGCGTCGGCCGCGACATCGCCGATCACCTCGGCCAGCTTGTCGTCGAGGGCCGCGATCATCGGCGCCATGACCTCGGTCTCGAAAGCCGCGTCGTAATCGCCCTCGTGCTCGAGCGCGTCATGGCCTTCCGCCCCTGCGGCGACCGTGTCGTCCCGCTTCTTCACCGGATGCAGCGACACGCTGGAGAACCACTTGTCGCGGCCCTCGCCGGCGGCGATCGACATGGCGATCTCGCCGAGGAAGGCGCCATTGGCCTTGGCCTGGGTGAGAAGCACGCCCGAGACCATGTTGTCCGGATCGATGCCGTCCGTGTTGAGCTCCGTGTGCGAATGGCCGCCGATCAGGACGACCGGCTTCTCGGCCAGCGGACCGACCGCCTCGGCGATGGTGAAGTCGCCCTCGCCGATCTCGCGCAGGGAGCCGGCCTTGCCGGACTTGTGCATTCCCTTGCCGTAGCCGCAGTGGGAGAGCACCACGACCACGTCGGACACGGCCTCCACCGCCTTGTAGACGTTGGTCACCGCCTCGACCGGGCTGGCGACGCGCATGGACGGATCCGCCTTCATGCCGGTGCGGATGTCGACGTTGGTGGTCAGGCCGATCACGCCGACGCGCAGCCGGTTGGCCTCGATGACCGCCGCCGCCACATAGTCGCGGTCGCGGGCGAGATGGGCGGACTCCGCCACATTCGCCGAGAGCACGGGGAAGGCCGCGTCCCGCTCGATGCCGAGCCTGAGCTGGGCCGCGCCGCGGTCGAACTCGTGGTTGCCGAGCACGGCGATGTCGACGCCGGCGGCCGAAGCCGCCCTGTAGCCGGCGTCGACCACGTATTCGGCCTCGTTCCAGCCGAGCAGTTCGTCGAAGATCGAACCGGTGTGGTCGTCGCCGCCCGACAGCAGCAGCACCGTCTCGTCGTCGCCGGCGGCCGCGCGCGTCTCCTTCACCCGCTTGACCATCTGGGCCATGCGGTGGGTGTCGCCGCGCCTGGGGTGCATGTCCGTCATGTGGTTGTGCATGTCGTTGAAATGCATCAGCCGCAGCACATGGCGCTCGCCGTCGGCAAGACGGCGCTCGGGCACCGGCGCGCCGTCCTCGGCGACGATGGTCGTCACGGGACCGGCGAGCGGATCCCCCTTGAGCAGGAAGACGCGCTCGGCGGAGCCGGCGGGATTGGGCGTGACGGAGACCATCTGCAACTCGCCCGCGCCGGGCCGGGCGTTGGCGCGGCGCACCAGCACCGGCGACAGGGCGGCCAGCGCGCCAAGGCTCGCGGCGGAAGACAGGAAACGGCGTCTCGTGAAGGATGTCATGGGAACCTCTCGCGGAATGCGTGAGCCCGTCTCTTTCCAGAGACATGTCTCATCCGTGTGACGGTCCGCGACACGGCTCGACCTTCCAACACCTTGTGAACGCTTTCTCTTTTTCGAAACGGCTGGTTCGGCCGACCTCCCGCGACACTGTCGCGCATATCCGGGGCTTCCGCCTTGCGACGCACGGCGAAGATGCGCAAACTGCGCACCGAACGCCTCCCGTCCCGGACCCGAACATGAACGCTTCCCGACGCTTCCCCCGCCTCGTTGCAGTCGTCCTGCCGGCGCTGCTTCTGCTCGCCGTCTCCCCGATGGCACGCGCCATGACGCCGGACCTCTCGGACCGGCTCAGCGAGACGATGCGCGCGCCGTTCAAGGGCGATTTCGACGCGATCCTGGAGCGTGGCTTCCTGCGCGTGCTCGTGCCCTTCTCGCGCACCTTCTACTTCATCGACGGCGGCACCCAGCGCGGCACCACGGTCGACATGATGGGCGAGTTCGGCAAGTTCCTGGTCAAGCGGCACGGCAAGGCGGCCCGGGACGGGCACATCGTCTTCCTGCCGACCCCGCGCGAGCGGCTGTTTTCGGATCTCGCGGCCGGACGGGGCGACATCGCCATGGGCAATCTCACCGTCACCGACGACCGAAAGGCGCTTACGGCCTTCAGTGATCCGCTCTACACCGGCATCTCCGAGGTGCCGGTCAGCGGCACGGACATGCCGGCGCTCGAGACCGCCGAGGCGCTTTCGGGCCGCACCGTCCATGTGCGCCGCTCGTCCAGCTACTTCTCCAGCCTGAGCGCGCTGAATGAACGCCTTGCGAAGGCGGGACGCCCGCTGGTGGAGATCGTCGAGGTGGACGACGCGCTCGAGGACGAGGACCTTGCGGAAATCGTCGCCGCCGGCGGCATCGACCTCATCGTCATGGACAGCCACAAGGCGGCCTTCTGGGCGGGCGTGCTCGACGGCCTCCGGGTTCACGACAAGGCTCCCTTGCGCGAGGGCGGCGAGATCGCCATCGCGCTGCGCAAGGACGCGCCGAAGCTTGCCGCCGAGCTCAATGCCTTCGTGAAGACGGCGCGGCAGGGCACGCTCATCGGCAACATGATCCTCAAGCGCTATCTCAAGGACACGACGTACCTGGAAAAGCTGGACGACCCCGAGCACGTCCGACGCTACGAGGCCGTGCGCGAGCTCTTCGCCCGCCACGGCGGGTCCTATGACATCGACTGGCTTCTGGTCTCCGCGCAATCGTTCCAGGAAAGCCGCTGGGACCAGTCCGTGCGCAGCCGGGCCGGCGCGGTCGGCCTCATGCAGATCAAGCCGTCCACGGCGGCCGATCCGAACGTGGGCATCAAGGGGGTTGCCGAAAACCCGGACCGCAACGTGGAAGCCGGCGTGAAATACCTGCGCTTTCTCGCGGACAGCTATTTCCAGGACCTGGCGGACGATCCGGTGAACCAGGCGTTCTTCGCGCTCGCCGCCTACAACGCGGGGCCGAGCCGCTTCGCGCGGCTGCGCAAGGAGGCGGAGACGAAGGGCTACGATCCCGACGAGTGGTTCGGCAACGTGGAGTGGATCGTTCGCGCGCGGGTCAGCCGCGAGCCGGTGCGCTACGTCGGCAACATCTACAAGTATTATGTCGCCTTCGCCGAGGACGCGCGCCACGAGAAGGCCGAGGTCGTCAGTCCGGCCGAGTGACCCGGCCCCGGGCACGAGACCGTCAGGCGTCATCCTTGCGCGGGAAGCTGATGAAGCCCACCGGAGGCTTTTCCTCCATCGGGTTCTCGCCCGGCCAGTCGACGAGGAAATGCTCGTATTCCTCAAGCTCCACGCCATCCTCGGACAGACAGCGCCCGCGCACGGAAATGCCGGCCTGGTGCACCGTATCGGGATCGCCGGAAACGAGCGGATGCCACCAGTAGAGGTCGCGCCCCTCGGCGATCAGGCGATAGCCGCAGGTCGGCGGCAGCCAGGTCAGGCCCGGCACGGTCTCCGGTGTCAGCGGCAGGCAGTCGGGCACGGTGGCGAAGCGGTTGGGATAGTCGCGGCAGCGGCAGCTTTCGCCGTCGAACAGCGTGCAGGCAAGCGACGTCCAGACGATCTCGCCGGTGTCCCAGTCCTCCAGCTTGTTGAGGCAACAGCGCCCGCAGCCGTCGCAAAGCGACTCCCACTCGCGGGTACTCAGCTCGCCGAGGCCCTTCACGCGCCAGAACGGCGCATCCGCCCCGGTTTCCGTCGCTGCCGCGCCGGGAGCTGCATCCTTGTCGGAGATGGTCATCTGGCCTTGCCGGTTCTCGGACGCGCGGGCCGTTCGCGTTTCTTGAAACGGCGGCGCGATCAGGGGTAAAAGGAAACGCGGCGGCATGACCCGCCGGCGGTGCACCCGCACCACGGACCGGGCATACCAAAACGGACGGCCAAGGTGAACCAGCGATCCGGCGACGGCGACAGGGACGACACCGTTTCCACGCGGCGCGACAGCGCGCCCCGGCACGGCAGGATCCGGGCACGGATGCTGTCCGTCGATGCCTGGGTCGATACCATGCTGTGGCGGGTCCTCACCGGCCTGCGCACGGGCCTTGAGGGATATTCCGCCTGGCTGAGGCGCTTCCGGGCACGCGGTTTCGGGCGCGTGGCGGCCGAACTCGGCTCGGACGGCCTGACCTTCGGGCTTCTCGGCCTCGTGCTGATGCTGGTGCTCGCCCAGGACGCCTTCGAGCAGACGGAGCGCGCCGACTGGCGCACGACCGAGGACTTTTCCGTCACCTTCCTCGACCGGTTCGGCAACGAGGTCGGCCATCGCGGCATCCTGCTCAACGACACCGTGCCGCTTGAGGAGATCCCCGACTATCTGGTCAAGGCGACACTTGCGACCGAGGACCGGCGCTTCTTCTCCCATTTCGGCATCGACGTGATGGGCACCTTCCGCGCCATGGTGGAGAACCTGCGCGCGCGCACCGTCGTGCAGGGCGGCTCCTCCCTCACCCAGCAGCTCGCCAAGAACCTGTTCCTGTCCAACGAGCGGACGCTGAAACGCAAGATCAACGAGGCGTTTCTCGCGCTGTGGCTGGAGATGAACCTGTCCAAGCGCGAGATCCTGAAACTCTATCTCGACCGCGCCTACATGGGCGGCGGCACCTTCGGTGTCGCGGCGGCGTCCGAATTCTACTTCGGAAAGAACGTGCGCGAGCTGTCTCTTGCCGAGGCGGCGATGCTTGCCGGCCTCTTCAAGGCTCCGACGAAATACGCCCCGCACGTCAACCTTCCGGCGGCCCGGGCGCGCGCCAACGAGGTGCTCACCAACATGGTGCAGGCCGGCTTCATGACCGAGGGCCAGGTGATCGGCGCCAGGCGCAACCCGGCGGTCGCCATCGATCGGTCCAAGGAGCGGTCGCCCGACTATTTCCTCGACTACGCCTTCAACCAGCTCAAGGAGCTGGCGCGCACGCATCCGCGCCTTGCCAACGACCGGATCGTGACCGTGCGCACCACGCTCGACCCCGGCTTGCAGCGCCAGGCCGAGCGCGCGACGCTGGACACGCTGCGCCAATACGGCGCGCGCTATCGGGTGGAGGAGGCCGCCGTTGCCGTTGTGGTGCCGGAAACGGGTGCCGTGCGGGCCATGGTCGGCGGCAAGGACTACGGCGCCAGCCAGTTCAACCGTGCCGTCGACGCCCTGCGCCAGCCCGGCTCGTCCTTCAAGCCCTTCGTCTACATCACTGCCTTCATGAACGGCTACAAGCCCTCCTCCGTGGTGCCGGACGCCCCGATCACCATCGGCGGATGGAGCCCGCGCAACTACGGACGCAGCTACGCCGGCGCGGTCACGCTGAAGACGGCGCTCACCAAGTCGATCAACACGGTGCCGGTGCGCCTCGCCCAGGCACTGGGACGCGACAAGATCGTCGACAATGCCCATCACATGGGCCTCACCTCCGAGCTGCCGATCACCCGCGCGCTGCCACTCGGCGTCGCCGAGGTGCGCGTGCTGGACATGGCGTCCGCCTATTCGGTCTTCGCCAATGACGGCCTGCGGGTGCCGCCCACGCCGATCCTCGAGGTGCGCGATTCCAACGGCGAGACGATCTACGACCTCTCCCGCGACCGCCCGGTGCCCGAGCGCGTCATCACCAGGGAGGCGTCCGAGGAGATGAACGACGTCCTCGTCAACGTGATCGAGCACGGCACCGGCCGCCGGGCCCGCGTGCCCGGTGTCACGGCGGCCGGCAAGACGGGCACGACCCAGGCCTATCGCGATGCATGGTTCGTGGGCTACACGGGCAACTACGCGGCCGCCGTCTGGTTCGGCAACGACGATTTCACCTCCACCGGCCGCATGACCGGCGGCAGTCTTCCGGCCATGACCTGGCAGTCGATCATGGAATATGCCCACAACGGCATCGAGCTGAAGCCGATGCCCGGTGTCGACGCGGCGCCCGGCGGCACCGACCCCGCCCTCGTGGCCGGCGCGCCCCGCAGCGGGGACAGGCCACGCCTGTTGCGCGAACCGTCGATGGAGGTTCTCACCGGGATCGGCGCGCGGCTCGAGGCGATCGGCAAGCGTGCGGCCCTGGCGCCCGCCGATGGCGCGGCCGGATCGATCGAGTGACCGGACAGCCGAGTGACAGGATAGCCGAGTGACGGGGCAACCGAATGACAAGGGCAGTCGAGTGATCGGGGTATGCGCGTGACCGCCAGTCATGTCGTCAATCCGGAAACGGACGGCCAGTTTCCCGACAAGGTGCCGGCGATCCTGTCGGACCGGCGCGGCAGTCTCTGGCTGACCGTGTTCCTTGTCGTGCTCATCGGCGCCGTATCCGGTTTCACCACCGCCTATCTCGCGGTGGAACGGGGGCCGGGGTTCGACCATCTCCGGCTCGGCGTCTGGGAGGCGCGGCCAAGCGAGGGCACGCGCGAGGCCGATCCCTATTCCGCCGCCACCCATGCGCGCACGGGCCGGGTTCCGCTGGCCGGCGGCGAGGGGCTTCTTTTCCTCGCCGACACGGATTCGCTCGGACGTTCACTCTCGCCGGCCTGCGATTACACGATCTCGGGCCAGGCCGCACCGGCGCGCATGTGGACACTGGTTCCCCTCGACGCCGGGCTGCGTCTGGTCGAGACGGGCGATGCTCGCCAGGGGCTTTCCAGTCGCCAGATCCTGCGCCGTCCGGACGGATCCTTCGTCGCGACCGCGGCGGCCCGGGCGCGCCCGGGCAACTGGCTGCCGACCTCGCGCGATGCCAATGGTCTGGTGCTGGCACTCAGGCTCTACGACACGCCGCTGACCACCGGCACGGGTGTCGCCAACGTGCCCATGCCCGAGATCACGCGGGAGCAATGCCGATGATCCGCGCGAGGCTCAAGAGCCTGCATCTGTCCCGGTTCGCGCTCGTGATGCTGGCCGGCCTGTTCCTCGGCGGCATCATCCATATCGCGACGGTGATGGGAATCCCCGGGCAGGTACCGCAGTCGGCGCACGCGCGGATCGCCGCCTTCGGGCCGGACGGGCGGTTCAACATGCTGCCCGCCTCGCGGGCCGGTGCCGAGCCCCTGCCCATGCTCGACCCGACCATGCTTCATGCCACCTGCCGCTTCGCCCTCGCCGACGGTCCCTTGATGATCGAGGCCGCCCTGCCGCCTCCGTTCTGGTCGTTCGCACTTTTCAATGCCAAGGGCGAGGCGATCTATTCGCTCAATGACCGCACGTCGGGCAACGGCGGACGGCTCGAGGCGCTGGTGCTCTCCAGCGAGCAGCTTGCCATCCTGCGCGAGAACCCGCCGATCGGGCTCGAGGACATGATCGTGATCGAGACGGACGAGACGAGCGGCTACGCCCTGCTGCGTGCCTTCGACGGTGACCCGCTGGCCCATCAGGCGCTCGTGGAGGCCATGGACGCGGCCACCTGCCGGCCGCTCGATTCGGACAGCCAGGGCTGAATCACATCTCGTCTACGGGCTAGCCTGCGTCGCGGTCGCGTCTCGGCAGCGGACGGGCCGCTGGCTGGCGCTGCGCATCCGTGCCGCGCGGGTCCGACGCCCGGGCCTCGCCGCGCGCCTGGCCGGAGAACAGCGGCATGTGGTGCTGCCCCTCGCCACCGGCTGCCAGCGGCAGTGCTTCTCCCGCGACCGCCCGCACGCTTGCGGCCTCACGCGCCTCGCGAAGGGCGGCCTCGAGCCCGGCGGAGAGCCCGCGTATCAGGTGATGGGTGGCATGGGGCGTGATGCGGTCATGCAGCGCGAGCAGCGCGCGCAGCCGGTCCAGCGGCAGGCGCTGGCCGAGCAGGCGCACGGCGATGCGTCCGCTTTCGGTGTCGCTGGTGCCGAGCGCGCGCAGGGCCACCATGAGCGCCTCCCCGCCCCGGTCTTCCACGATGCGCGCCGCCGTCTCGCCGTCCAGATCCAGCGTGTAGGCGAGGTGGGCGGCAAAGGCGGCCGCGCCACCGGACAGCGCCGCATCGACAAGGTGCTTCAGCACGTCCGGCTTGAAGGAGGCATGAAGCACGCGCGGATCGCCGCGCCGCGCGAAATCGGCAAGCGCCCTGGTTTCGGCCGCCGCAAGCGCCTCCATGCGTCCCGCCTCGTCGAGATCGAGGAACAGCGCGAAGAGCAGCGAGGCCGGCAGCACGTGGCGCCGTGCCAACGGAACGGCAAGTTCGCCAATCACCTCGGGGCGGGTGAACAGCACATCCAGAACATCGTCGTCGGGACCGGACGGCGCCATCGCGAGCAGGCGCTTGAGGGTCGAGGGCGCGGCGTGACGGGCAAGCGCGAGACGCACGGGCGCGGCAAGGTCCGGTCGCGCCGCAACGGCCGCGCGCACGCGTTCCGGTCCCCGGCCGACGGCCGCGATGAGCGCGGCCTCGCAAAGCGGCGCGGGGCCGGCGAGGGCTGCGGCGGCGACCGCCTCGTCGCTGTCCGCGGCAAGCGTCTCCAGGCACCCCTCGGGCGGATGCTCGTAGGCCGCGAGAAGGCGCGCGATGGCGAGCCGCTGTGAGGCGGGTGTCTCGGGAAGAAGCTGGCGGAACAATTCCTCGAAGATGCGTGCCTCGCCCGCATCATGGTACCCGCGCGCGACATAGAGCTCGCTGGCGGCGAGCAGCACATGCGCCTTGCGCTCGCGATCGGGCTCCAGGGGAAGATCCACGACGCCATCCATCTGAGGTCTCGGGGTGCCGGCCTGAGGCACGGCGGGATGGTTCTTCGGTTGGTTCGACACGGCCGGACTTGTCACGCGTTACGCAGGATACACGCGCGCCGGAGCGCGGGCCGGCACGTTTGCTCAAATTGGCAGAAAAGCGTTAGCGACTTGTTAACTGTGACTCGTTCCTACTCAGGGTTCAGCTAACCCTACGGCAGCACTTGTATGGCGTCGCCTGTCCGGGTTGGGGGAACGGGATCGGAAGCGATCCCCCTCCCCGCGATCCAAGGAGGATGCAATGGGTACGGTTCTGGACTTCCATCGCGGCAATCGCCCTGTCCGCCCGCACATGCGCGCCGGCGCGGCACGCTCGGGCACCTGGGGCGAGATCGTCATCTTTCCCGGCGTGCGCATCGAACGCCACGGCGAGAGCGCCTGCGGCCTTGATCTGGCCGCACGAATCGGGCGCAAACAGGATGGGTCGCCCTATTGCGGCGTGGATCCGAAGCCGGGCCGGCGTCACTGACACCGTTCGGCCCCCAGGATCCGCATCGCGCAAGGCGGCTCTTCCCGCCCGCGCGGCGTCCGGCCATGCCGGCCGGCGTTCGACACGGGCCCTGACCGGAAAGACCGACGGGTGATCATCGCCTCTCGCCCCTGTCACGCGCGTCCGCGCATCGGGCGCAGGACCGGCACGCGCCTCGCGTCGCTCGCCGGACTGGTGCTCGTGACCGCGCTCGCCGCCGCGTGCCAGCGCCCGACGGGCGATTTCGGACGGGCCGCGCCCTCCGTGATCCACGACAAGGTGATGCCGGCTGCCGGCGCGGAACTCGCCGCGAACCGTGGCGAACCTGTCTCGCGCTTCAACCTGACGGACGACGAGCGCGAGCTGCGCGACCGGGGCTGGACGCTGATCCGCCCGCCGTCGTCGCAGGACTGGATCGAGGGCACGCGCACCGAACTGATGCGCACGCGGATCCTGCCGGAGGCCGGGTCCGCCGATCCGGGACGCTACTACGCCTATCTGAGTTCCGACCGCTACCGCTCCAGCGAGGCACGCTACGACCGCGTCGCCGCCGATGCGCTGGCGGACGCGGCCCTTGTCGAGCCCTTCTGCGAGGTGGCGGAGCGGGTAAGTGCGGCGGATACCGAGCGGCTGCGCGCGCTCGGGCGGCGCGACATCTCCTCCGAGGAGGATCTCGCCGGCGCCCAGGCGCGGGTCTGGGAAAACAGGCGCTACATCGACTGGGCCGGGCAGGCCTTGCGCTACCGGCTCGTGTCCTACCGCGAAGCGATCGACAAGCTGGAGATCGAGACCCCGTCGCACAACCGGGTGTGGGACGCCAACGTCGCCTGGAAGCGGCTGGCCGCCGAGGTGGTCGCCCTGGAGAAGGGCTGCCAGGACGGCAACCGCTACGACCAGGACGCTCCGGCCAGACGGTCCCGCATCTATTCCAACTGGGGCACCGAGCGTCCACCTCCGCAGAAGTGACAGGTACGATCCGTGATCCGCGACACAGGCCCGGGACGATCCGGGGTGCATGATGCCGCTTTCGGCGACAGGGAGCGATCATGACGCAGGACAGGTGGTGGGAGGCCTATGACGACAACGGGGATCCGCTTCCCCGGGCGGACGGCATAGACGCCGCAGGGGCGGAAGCGCTGATCCGCGATGCCTTCGCCGACGTCGCCTTTCCCGGACACTGGACCCTTTCGGCTGGCGGGCCCGTCACCGACGAACCGCGCCGGGTGGCCGAGGTCTTCGCCGACAAGACCGACTGGCGCACGCTCGACAGCGCCTTTCTCGACCGTGCACCGGACGGCCAGGGTTCCGCCCTCTCCTTTCTTTCGGATGCCGCCTGGCGCTTCTACCTTCCCGCCTTCCTGATCGCCGACCTGCGCGGGGAGCTTTCCCACGCACGGCCGCTCCACACCATCGTCGGCGGGCTCACCGACGAGGATCGGGAGCGGCGGATCAATCCCCGCCTCTACGGCGAGCGCACCTGGGGCGACAATGCCCGCCACCGCCTGTCCATGCTGGATGACGCCCAGGTCCGCGCGGTCAGCGCCTATCTGGAGGTGAAGGCCCGCGCCAGCGCTTTCGACGCGCGGCTCGTTACCGAGGCGCGGGCGGCGTGGTTCGACGCCCGCCTTGCCCGGGCCACATGAACGCCTCCTGAACGCCGCGTTCAAGACCCGATCAGCGGAGGTTCGCTAAGCCTTTCCCATCGAAACGCTTTTCACGGCAACCCTTAAGAGGTCCGACCATGCTTCGCCTGATCCCTTCCGTTTCCGTCTTTCCCCGCCTGCGACGCGTTGCCATTGGCGCGGCCTGCGCGCTCGTCGCGCTGACCTCGCTGTCATCCGTCGCCTTCGCCCGCGAGGTTTACCTCCAGTCGGCGCAAAACGGTCTTTACGTCACCGAAGTCGGCGGCGTTCTGGCCGCCGCCACCCCCGACGTGAGGCGTGCGGTGCGGCTCGATACGGTGAAGCTGCAGCGCGGCCGGGTCGCCTTCCGCGATCCCCGCAGCGGTCGCTTCCTGCGCGCCGGTGTCGGCGAGAAGACGCTTCTGTCGGTTGCAAGCCCGCATATCCGGGGCTGGGAAACCTTCGAGCAGATCCGGTTGCGCGGCGACAAGATCGCGCTGCGATCGGTCCAGAACGGCAAGTACGTGCGGGTCAACCAGGGCCGCAAGGCCCGTCTCGCGGCCCGTGCCGAACGTCCGGGCGCGGCCACCGAGTTTCGCATCCTGCCGGCGCGGGTGAACACGCCTCCCTCCGGCGGGCGTCCCGGGACCCACCAGGGCGGACAGCAGCGGCCCGGCGGCATCGACGCCGCCGACATCGCCGGACAGTACCGCATCACCCATGTGGCCGCCGACAACGGCTATCTGGTGCGCCTTGGCCGCGATCTCGCCCGTCAGGCCAGCTTCTCGCTCGACCGCTCGGGCCGCGTCAGCGCCACGGTCGGCTGCAACAGGCTTTCCGGCCAGCTGGCGATCCGCGACAGCCGGGTGAACCAGCGCGGCCCCGGCATGAGCACCAAGATGTTCTGCCGGGTGCGGGCCCAGCAGGTGGCGGAGGCGAATGTCCTGACCGCGCTCTCAAACGCCAACCGGGTCGAGCGGCAGGGCAACACGGTGACCTTCACCGGGCGTGGCGGGCGCCCCCTTCTCACCCTGACACGCCGCTGAAACAGCTGGACGGCAAAAGGGGCGGTGCATGGCACCGCCCCTTTCCTGTTGCGTCTGTTCCTGTTGCCTGTCGGTCCGGCTGCCCCGGCTCAGGCCGCGCTGACGCGCTGCACGAACTGCGAGACCTGGTCCCGCATCCGCGCGGCCTGCGCCGCGACGTCGCCGGAAGCGGTGAGCACCTTGCCGGCCGCCTCACCGGTATCGGCGGCAACCCGTGTCATGTCGGAAATGTTCGTCGCCACCTCGCCCGTGCTGGACGAGGCCCGCGCGACGGCTGTTGCGATCTCGCGGGTCGAGGCGGTCTGCTGCTCGACGGCGGAGGAGATCGAGGAGGAGGACTCGTCGATGTGCCGGATGGTCTCGGAAATTCCGCCGATCACCTCCACGGCGCGCTCGGTGGAGTTCTGGATGGCCGCGACCTTGTCGGAGATGTCGGCGGTCGCGCGCGCGGTCTGGTCCGCAAGCTGCTTCACCTCGGCGGCAACGACGGCGAACCCCTTGCCGGCCTCGCCTGCGCGCGCCGCCTCGATGGTGGCGTTGAGCGCGAGAAGATTGGTCTGGGCCGCAAGACCGGAGATCAGTTCCACGACCCCGCCGATGGACGCGGCAAAGCTGCTCAGGTCCGACACGATGCCTACGGTGGTCTCGGCCTCGCGCACGGCGCCCTTGGAAAGATCGGCGGACTGATGCACCTGCCGGCCGATCTCCGCGATCGACTGGCTGAGTTCCTCGGAGGCGCTGGACACGGAGGTCACGTTGTCGCTCGCCTCTTCGGCGGCATTCGCGGCCGCTTCCGAACGGCTGGAGGTGAGCGTCGCGGAATCGGTGAGCTGGCGCGCGGTGTTCTCCAGTTCGCCGGCGGCCCCCGACAGCGCCCCGGTCAGGTCTTCCATCTGGCTGTTGAACTCGGCGCTGATGCGCGCCAGTTCGCTCGCGCGCTCCCTGGTGGCCTCGGCGGCGATGGTCGCCTCGTGCACATCGACCAGGGAACCGCAGGCGCGAACCGCCTTGCCGGCGGCATCGTGAACGACGCCACCCGTGGCCCGGAACCAGCGGTAGGCGCCGTCGGCACACTTCAGGCGGTAAGTGACGTCATAGAACGATTTCTGGCCGGGCTTCTTCTTCAGCGCCTCACCGAAGGCGGCGAAGGTCGATGCCACATCGTCCGGATGAAGCTTGTCCGACCAGCTCTGGCACTTGTTGGGAAAGTCCGCTTCGGAGGTATAGCCCACCAGGCGGCGAAACTCGTTCGTCCATGTCCACTGGCTTCGCGGGTGGAGCGCGTCTTCATCGACGAGAACGGCGTCCCACAGACCGACACCGCAGAAATTTCCCAAAACCTCGATGAGCTCGTCGCTCCTGGACTTCATGCGCTTGAACATAACGTCTTCCCTGATTCCGCTGACACGGTCGCCACAAGTCGGCCCGATATTCTCCCGGAACACACCAACCCCGGAGCCCCGCGTTCAATCGCGCAAGAAACTTCACGAGCAGGTCGACGCCCAAAGGGGGCCAGATACTAGGTGAATTTTACAGGGATTTATGAACATAGACTTACGAGTTCCGAAGCGTTCAGGTCACGAAAACTGCGTATCCTCCCGCGTCAGGCGCGTACCTGCAGTTGCGGAACGCAAGAAAGAGACCACCTTGCGGAAAAGCCAAGGGCGGCGCATGGCGCCGCCCTCACGGTTCGCGAACGATCCTGCAGCCGGATCAGGCCGCACGCACCTCGCCAAGGAAGCCTTCGACCAGCCGCCGCATGGTTTCCGCCTGGGAGGTAAGCTGCTCGGCCGCACCGACGACCGAGGTCGCCGCCTGGTCCGTCTCGCCGGCGGCCGCCGACACGCGGATGATCGACCGGCTGACGTCCGCCGTTCCCTGGGACGCCTGATCCACGTTGGTCGAGATCTCGGACGTGGCTGCCGTCTGCTCCTCCACCGAGGCGGCGATTGCCGACGAAACCGCGTTCATCTCCTCCACGATCCTGGAGATCGACTGGATCCCGCCGACCGCTTCCCGGGTCTCGTTCTGGATCGCGGAAATCTTGGTCGAGATTTCCTCGGTCGCCTTGGAGGTCTGGCTGGCGAGTTCCTTCACCTCGGCCGCCACGACCGCGAAGCCCTTGCCGGCCTCGCCGGCACGCGCCGCCTCGATGGTGGCGTTGAGCGCCAGCAGGTTCGTCTGCTCCGCAATGCTGGAGATCAGAGCGATGACCTCGCCGATATCCTCGGCCACGCTCGCCAGACCCGAGATCTGGGTGTTGGTGCGCGAGGCCTCGGTGGCGGCACTGCCCGCGATGGTCGCCGAATGGGTAACCTGCGAGCTGACCTCCTGAAGCGAGGCCGCAAGCTCCTCCGTGGCCGCCGCGACGGTCTGCACGTTCGCGGATGCCTGCTCGGAGGCGGTTGCGACCGTGGTCGACTGGTGATTGGTGTCGCGGGCGTTCTCGGTCAGCATCGTCGCCGTGGACTGCAGGTTCTGCGCGGCGGACGACACCTCGGACAGGGAACGCTGCACATCCGTCTCGAACTCCTTGAGGGCGGCCGCGACACGCGCGTTGCGCGCCTCTCGCCTGGAGGTTTCCGCCTTCTGTTCGGCCTCCAGCCGCTGACGCTCCACGACACCGTCACGGAAGCCCGCCACCGAGCGGGCAACGTCGCCGATCTCGTCCTTGCGCTCCGCCTCGGCAAAGGCAACCGAGGTGTTGCCCTCCGCCAGTTCCTCGGCGTCGGCCACGAGACGCGCGAGCGGCCCGGTAATCCCCCGCGCGATCAGGAAGCCGCAAAGGGCTGCAAGGACAAGCGCAACCACCGACGCCCCGATGGCCCCCAGGATGGTTTTGGACATGGCCGCGACCGTCGCCTTGCTCAACTCCCTGGCATCGTCGCCGGCGCTGTTCTTCATTTCCCCCGCTTCATCGACGATCGTCAGCCCGTTCCCGATGAGCTTCTCGTCGCGCAGGACGTTGCGCTCACCGATGATATCGCGCACGCGCCGGGCATTCCCGATGTAGGTCGTGGCAAGGGGCCCGATCCCGCTGATGAGCTTTTTAAGGCTCGGGTCTTCGATTTCCTCGCGCAGCTCACCGACCTTTGCCTCGAAGCGGCTCAGGTTCGCCTCGACCTCCGCGAAGTCCGCGGCCTGGTTGTCACTGAGGAACTTCATCATGCGAAGGCGCCCCAGCAGCAGGAACTCCTGCGCCTGAGCCGCATTGTTGGCGACCTGGTAGGCACCGTCGGCGGTGGCCTTGCGGTTGACCTCGGTCAGGATCTTGCGCACATCCGACCCGATGACATAGAGCGAGTCCTTCACCAGTGCGTCCCGTTCCTTGTAGAGGTCAACCACATCGGCGAGCGCGCCGGAGAAGACCCCCGCGCCGGCCTCGATGACCTCGCGATTGGCAACCCGGGCGGGATTTTCGATCTCGCGCCTTGCAATGCCGAGATCCTCATCCACCTGGCCAAGCCAGCGCTGTGCCTCGGCAACCTGGGACGGGTCCCGCGAGGCAAGATAGAGATTGGTCGCCGCCATCGCCTTGGCCATGTCGGCGTTGATTTCAGCGGCGAGTTGCGCGTCGCCGTTCATTTCGGCGAGTTCGTTCAGCGCCTTCGACGACGACATGAACCCGGCAACCGAGAAGGCTCCAAGCAGCGCGGTCAGCGCGGCGACAGCGGCGAAACCCGCCCAAATTCGCATCCGTACGTTCATTGAGATCACTCCACACCCAAAAGGACCTCTACGGAAGCTGACCTTCGCCGGTTAATGCGGACTGAATCTATACATGATCTATTCTTTATTTCATCGATGATACGCAGTCAGACCTACTGTAAATAACAACCATAATAGTAATTCCTGACAATATATCCCTTCACATAATGCAGAAAATATCAGTCCTCGGCGAGGTCCCAGAAGACCCGTGCCTCGCGGTCCTCGATCTCCACCACCCAGATGTCGGGATCCATGCGCGCTTCGGAGGCGAGGCGCGCCTGTATGGCCTCGCGCTCGACGCGCTCAAGCAGTCGCTCGAAAAGACGCGTGCCGGCGTTGTCGTCGTCGAAGGCGCTCTGCGGGGCGGGGCCGAAAAGGTCGAGGGTGCCGTCGAGCCGGTCGAGAACGATATAGATCGCGCCCGCCTGTTCCGAGCCCTTCGACACGACGGCCGCGAAGGCGTTTTCGCCGAAACAGCGGCGCACGAGCGCGGCCACCCAGAATTCCGATGTGAGACGCATGGATCGCTCCCTCTGCCGCCCGGCCAGACACTGGCGCGCGGCACCTTGAGGGGCACGTCAGCGGCGCAGGGCGCGGTCGATTTCCTGCAACACGGTGTCGGAAATTTCGCCGGTAATGGCAAGGCCGCGATCGAGCTCGAAGCGACGGACCGCATTGGCGGTCTGTTCGCCCATCAGTCCGTCCACGTCGATCGGGCCGTAGCCGAGGTCCCTGAGGCCCGCCTGGATGGCGCGAACGCGCGCGCGGTCCACGGATGATCCGCCGACGTCGGCAGGCGGCACCGGGATGCCCGTTTCGCGCGCGATCAGATCGCCGATGCCGGCGCTTGACGTGTTTCGCGCGGGCGTCGGCGCGCTCGTGGGCGGACGCGGTGCCGTGGCCGGAGCCGGAACGCCGGCGGTCGCGCGAGGCGTGACAGAACCCGTATCGGGCGACACGGGAGAGGGAGGCGGCACCGGCACGCCGTAAAGCGCTCCGCCCCGGTCCATGGCGAGACGGCCAAGCAGCTTCTCGTCGACGACGCCGGTCTCGGCGAGGCCCCGCGCGCGCTCCCACGCCCTGACGGCGCGTTCCGTCGCCGGACCGGTCAGCCCGTCGAGGGAGCCTTCGTACATGCCGAGGCGGCGCAGTTCGACCTGCGCGTCGAGCACCAGCTTCTGCCGACGAAGGGCGGCCGGATCCGGCCGTTCCGCCGTGGTTCCGGCCGGACCGCCAGCGTCCTGACGCGTCTCCATCAGCGGCGCCGGATGCGGCGTTGTCTGGAAAAAGGTTGCGTTCGCCACGATCAGCGAGGCCGTCAGCGCCATGACCAGAGAGCCGCCGGCGGCAACGGGGTTGTCCAGCGCGGCCGCGCCGAGACCGCCCGACCCGTGCTCCGGCTCGGGCGGCGCGGCCTTGCGGCTCTTGCCGGTGGCGCGCTGGCCGCGCGCCGGTGGGGCCGAGGATCGATTGCGGCTCATGACACTCGCCTCCTCACGCGCTCAGCCGGGCCGGCGCGCGGGTTGCCTCCGGCTTGCGGGCGAAGGGGCGGGCCGCGAGACCGGCCGCACGCGCATCCTCCGCCACCGTCGCCGCGACTTCCGCGAGCTTCGCGGCGGGACCCGGTTCGCGGATCGGTTCGGCGGTCGCGCCGGCACCGGCCTGCCCTGTATCACGCGCGGCCATGGCACGACGCGGCAGGCGCACGCTCACACAGGCGCCCTCGCCCGGCCGGCTCTCGATCTCGACCCGGCCGCCATGAAGTTCGGCCAGCCCCTTGACCACCGACAGGCCAATGCCGGCGCCCTCGCGCGGCGGATCGACCGGCAGGCGGACGAAGGGAAGCAGGATGCGCTCCCGGTCGCAGTCCGCGATACCGATCCCGGTATCATGCACGCCGAAGACGACGCCACTTCCTTCCTTGCGCGCGAAGACCACCGCGCGGCCGCCCGAGGGCGTGAACTTGAGCGCGTTCGACATGAGGTTGAGCGCGATCTGCCGGCAGGCGCGCGGGTCGGCGCTGATCTCGCCGATGCCCAGCGGCAGGTCGGCGGTCAGCGTCACACCGAGGCGCGCGGCCTCCGGCTCCATCATGCGGCGGCAGCTTTCCAGGCAGGTGCGCAGGTCGAAGGCTTCCGGCGCGATGCTCATCGCTCCGCCCTCGAGGCGCGCCATGTCGAGCATGTCGTCGACGAGCGTCAGCAGGTGCCGGCCCGACTGGTGGATCAATGTGGCGTAGTCGCCGACCCGGCGCGCGTCGAGGCTGCGCTCGGGCAGGCCGCGCATCAGGTCGGAGAAGCCGAGAATCGCGTTGAGCGGCGTGCGCAGCTCGTGGTTCACCGTGGCCAGGAACCGGCTGCGCGCGGCCAGAGCCTCCGCGGCGGTGCTTTCCGCCTCGGCACGGGCGGTTTCCTGCGCCTTGCGCGCGTCGATGCCGGCAAGGGTCGCGACCAGCATGTCGGCACGGGCCGGATGCGGCGCGACCGCGAGACACGCCCAGGCATAGGCAGCGCGGCCAGCTTCTCCGGGGCGCGTACCGCCGGTACGCAGTCGAAGGTCGAGACGCTCGCAGCGCGCGCCGGCCAGAGCGTCGGACACGGCCTTGAGGTAGGCTGGCCGGTCGCCCACGTGCAGGCGCTCGAAGAGCCCGTCACCGACGAGGTCGGCGGCGCCGACGCCCTCCAGCCCCGGAAGGGCTTCGGGCGACAGCGATTCGACACGGCCGCCCGCGCGCAGCACCGCGACCGCCTCGCCGCCGAGACGGGCGACCAGGGAGGTCCGCGCCTCGGCCGCCTCGACACGGCCCCGATCCTCGGAAAACGCCTCGAGCACCCGCGCGGCCAGAAGCGTCGCATAGACGAGCGCCGCGACCAGCGCGATGGCGTGCAGCGTCAGGCCTGTGTCCGCGAAGCCGGCGTCCGCCGGAAGGCTGCCGGTCAGGGTGAGGCCGGCGAGGCCCGCGACCAGCGCCACGGAGATGCCCAGCAGAGCGATGAGCGCACGACGCGAGCGCGACAGCACCGCCTCCAGCGGCACCAGCGCCAGAAACGGAAGCGCCGGCGAGGCAAGCCCGCCGGTCATCACCGCAAGGCCCGCGATGAAGAGAGCGAAGAGCGTGGCGGAAACCGTCTGGGCGCGTTCGAGCGCGCCCGTGCGCGACACATACATGGCGACCGGCAGATGCGCGGTCAGCCAGGCGAAGGCCAGCGTCACCGCCGGCGTCGTCGCTCCGTTGAAGGCAAGCGTCAGCGGCAGAAGCGCAAGCGCGAGCCCGCCGAGCGCCAGATGGCGCAGAATGAACCTGCGGTGGAGGCGGCGCGCGCCCGCGTCGCCGGCCACCTGCGGGTGCACCAGGCTCTCGAGAAATCCCCTGAGCGCCGTTCCTTCTCGCGGGTGATCCGGTTTCATGTCGATCCTGCCGGCGCGCTCGCGCCCGATACGAAATTTCATGGCCGCGATGGTCCCAAGAACGGCTTAAGGAAGCGTGAAACGCCGCGCCGCGCCCTGCCGGGCCACGGGCGGGGGCAACTGATTTTCCACGTGATTTCCAGACGTTCACTGCGGTGAAGGCCAATGCGCGGCGGGATCGCTAAAATTTGAATCAATTCTTCGAAAAATTTGCCTCGAACTTGTCGAAAACTCGAACGCGAGACGCAACCGCACATTCGAACACGGGTGCTAGGGTGCCCTCATAACGATGTCCGGCGACCTTGCCAGATCAGGGCGACCGGCCACGGATGACAGGTTCAAAAGGGCAGAAAACATGTCGTTTCTTCTCAAATCCGCGTTCTGGATCGGGCTGGTTCTCCTGCTCCTTCCGATCGACACAGGTCCCGAGAGCGCCGACACGCCGGGCCTCAATCCGGTCCGCGCCTTCTTCGCGGCGCAGTCCACGATCAGTGACATCGGCGGCTTTTGCGACCGCAATCCCGACACCTGCGAGACCGGCGGCCAGGCCATCGCGCGCATCGGCGCCAAGGCCAAGGTCAGCGCACGGCTGATCTACGAATACCTGGACGAGGAGGAGGCCGCCGCCAATTCCGATTCGGGCCTCGTGACCGGCGGCACCGACACGCTCAAGGCCGAGGACCTGATTCCCGGCTGGACCCTGCCCCAGCACGAGGGCGAAGCTCCCGAGCCCCGGGTTGCGGATGCTGCTCCGGCCAATGCCGCTCCGGTTCCGCTCCCCCCGCGCGAAGGCGACGTGGCCGTCCTGCCGCGTCCCAAGCCGCGCGGCGGCGACCGTCCGGCCTGATCCGGGCGAACACAGACAGCTTTCCGGCGCCTCGCACCAACGTTCAAAGCGCCACACTCAGCGGGACCTCCCGCCCCCGCGGCCGCTACTGCCCTTGCGTGCCGCGGGGTCTTTCTTTTCATGCCCCGCAAGGGCAACGCGGTTTGCCAGCCCCCGGTCCGGATCTGTATAAGGGGGCTTCCATTCACGCGACGAAACGGCCCGAGATGATCCCTCCCCTTTCCGAGATCCTGGACAATTTCGACTTCCTGGAGGACTGGGACGACCGCTACCGCTACGTGATCGAGCTTGGCCGGATGCTGCCGGAGTTTCCCGAGGCCGAACGCACCGACGAAAACAAGGTGCGCGGCTGCGCTTCTCAGGTCTGGCTTACCCGCAGCCTGGAAGATGGAGCGGACGGCAAGCCGGTGCTCGTCTACCAGGGCGACAGCGATGCCCATATCGTCAAGGGGCTGGTCGCCATCGTGCTCGCCACCTACTCGGGCCGTCCGGCCGAGGAGATCGTCGAGACGGATATCGACGAGATCTTCGCGCGGATCGGCTTGAAGGAGCACCTCTCGCCGCAGCGTGCCAACGGCCTCAAGTCGATGGTGGAGCGCATTCGCGGCGACGCCCGCGCGGTGCAGGCAGCCGCCTGAGACGAACCGCTCACCCGGCCCGTTCGGCATAGCCGTAGTGGCGCGCAAGACGGGTCAGCGCCAGCGACAGGATGAGCTTGGCCGAGCGCGCCGGCCAGCGGTGCCCGCGCTCTACCTCCTCAAGTCCCTTCAGATCGCAGCACACGTCGACCAGAACGGGAAAGAGTTCCGGCCCGACGGCACTGCGCGCACGCTCGACCCTGGCGCGCGCGTCGACGGTCGCATCGTGCAGATCGGCCATGCCGCCGGCGCCTCCATGCCCCTGACCGCCCCCGACGCCGCTTTCCAGAACGCTCCACGCGGGGCTGGCAAGCGCGGGTCCGATGCCCGCGCGCGCATGATCCGCGCGCAGACGCTCACCGGCCGCGAACTGGGCCTCGTCGATCATCGGCGCCCCGCCGCGTCCGCGCCGCCGCCGCAACCAGGCAAGCGGACTTTCACTGTCATCCACCTCGACGACACGGATCCTGCCGCCCTCCTCCGGGATCCGCCTGCTGCCCCGAAGCTGATGCTGGCGACGAAAGGCATCCTCATCGCCGCCGGCCCGGGCCCGGCGCAGCCGGGCGATACCGGCGCGCGCGAGCGTGACCGTCTCCCCGCGCCGGTCCACGAGGCCAAGGTGGACGGCGGTGTCCACCAGCGACGCGTCAAGCACGAGCCTGCCCGACCGAGTTTCGGACCTGAGCGTGAGCGTGCCGCCAAACGCGTCGCCGGTCTCCGCGATGCGCCAGTCGCGCGCGCCCGCAAGACGCGCCAGCACGCGCTCGATCGCACGCGGCGAGACCGCATCCCCCGCCGGCCCGGCGCTCTCCCGCGCCCTCATGCCCCGCTCCTTGCGCCCGGAAGCAAGGCCCGGGCGCTACGGATGGCAGCCTCCAGCGCCCCGATGAAGCCGTCGAAAGCCGGATCGTCACGCCTGTCCTCCACCGTCCGGCAGGCATGTGCGACCGTCGTGCGGTCACGTCCGAAACGCGACGCCACCTCGGTCAACGACTGGCGCAGCTCGACATGGTGGAGATACATGGCAACCTGACGCGCCAGCGCCACGGGCGCCGGCCCACGGCTTTCAAGCGCGATCTCCTCCGTCGACACGTCGAAGGCGGACATGACGCAGGCATTCACGATCGCATCCGCCCTCCCCTGCCTGATCCCCGCTCTTCGCCCGTGTCCCTCCCTGCTCGCATTCACCGGCATGACGACAGACTGACCGATCATTCTCCTACCTCCGCAACAACACCCCTGAAGCAATCATAGGTTTATTTTCCTATTCTTTTACGGGATTTTTGCAACCACGGGGATAAGTCACGCGCGAGACGCGCCGGCGGCACACGCCCTGTCCGCTTGTCCCCGCCCCGGCCGGCACGCCGAATACTGGACGGGTGCGCGAGGCATCCCGCCCGCGCCCCGCAGGGGACGCCACCAGCTATGTGCAAGAACATCGAACGCCCGGTTTCGCGGCTTGCCGGCCTACCGGCGTCTCTGTCGCGGCAAGAGGCCAGGACGCTCTATCTGCGGCTGCGCCGGAGACTGCGCCTGGCCGAGGCGAACGAGACATCCCCGCCGACCCTTTCCGGGGACAGGACACGGATCCGGGCGGCGCGATGCCGGGAAATCCGCTTCGGGCGGGACGGGTCCTGGCTCTATGACGCCAACCGGCTCATCGCCCTCCATCAGGCGGAAACCCTGCTGGACCGGGTGCTGGGCGCCGGGGAATGAGCGCTCCGCACCGTTGCGGTCCTCAAACGCGAAAGGCCGCCGCGATCCCTCGCGGCGGCCCTTGCATCAGGTCTCAAATCGACCGCCCGTCCAGGGACGGGCAGGATCTTACTTGCCGCGCTTGCGCTGCTGGCCAAGACCCATCTTCTTCGCGAGCTCCGAACGGGCCGCCGCGTAGTTCGGCGCGACCATCGGGTAGTCGCTCTGCAGGCCCCACTTCTCGCGGTACTCTTCCGGAGACATGTCGTAGTGGGTGCGCAGGTGACGCTTCAGCGACTTGAACTTCTTTCCGTCCTCGAGACAGATGATGTAGTCCGGCGTCACCGACTTCTTGATCGAAACGGCCGGGCGCAGGGGCTCCGGCTCCGGCTCGGCCGCCGCGCCGCTCGTGCGCTGCAGGGCGCCGTAAACCTCACTGATGAGGCCGGAAAGGTCGCTCGAGGCAACAGTGTTGTTGGACACATAGGCCGAAACGATATCGGCGGTCAGATCGATAAGATTGTCGTCAGCGACTGTCTCAGTCATTTGTTTCCCACCATTGGAGCCGAAACGGGTACGAAAATCACCGTCAGGAACCAAAGAAAAACGCTCCGCCTACTTCCGGATACTGGGTGGAGAGCGTTTCCGACCTTGATTCTGCCGGACAAAAGCCACGCCCGTCGTATATATCGGGATATCCTAGATCACAAGGGAAATTTTTGAGGTATCTGGCTGTTTAAGCTGTTTCACGATTGCGGAATTCGTTCCGCACAACAGTCTTCGCAGGATACCGGGGAAGCAGAATACGATTAATTCATGGCACAAAACGTGAATGACCGGTGGCACGACCACAACCGCACCACCGGAAAGATCACGCCTTGTCGCGCGGCATCTCGTCGATCTTGGTATCCGCGCAGGGCCGGTAGCCGACCTCGAGCGCAGCCTTGGCGAGCAGATGCGCCGCGACGGGAGCGGTCAGCAGGAAGAACACGACACCGGCGATCGCCCGCGTGATGACATCGATCTGATGCGCGTGGACCGCGAGCGCGATGAGCATCAGGCCGGAGCCGAGCGTGCCCGCCTTCGAGCCCGCATGCATGCGCATGTAGACGTCCTTGAGACGCAGGAGGCCGATGGCGGCAATGAGGGAAAACAGCGAGCCGATCACCAGGACGATGCCGACGGCAATCTCGAAGAGCGGTGTGGTCATCGTCCGGCCTCCTCCCGGGTCTGGCTCGCGCGGATCTCGTCCACGATGGTCGCGTCCTTCGCAAGGCCGCGGTTCAGCACGAAGCGCGCGAAGGCGACCGTCGCAAGAAAGCCGACCAGTCCGAGTGCGATGGCGATGTCGACATAGAGAAAATAGTCGGTCTGGACGCCGATGGCGGCGATGAAGCCGATACCGACGGCGACCAGCATGTCGAGGGCGACCACCCGGTCCGGGAGCGTGGGACCGCGCACCGTGCGAATGACGATCAGCACGAAGGCAATCGTCAGCAGCGCGAGACTGATCGACACGCAGACATCGAGGAAGCGCGCCGAGAAGACGGCGAGATCGGTCATCGGAAGGCCTCCAGGATCTTGCGTTCGAACCCGTTCTTGATGTCGTCGATCGTCGCCTGCGGGTCCGGCACGTCGATGCAGTGGACATAGAGGGTCTTGCGATCCTCGGACACATCCACCGACAGGGTGCCGGGGGTGAGCGTGATGAGGTTCGCCAGCATGGTGATCTCGAAATCACGATCCACGGTCAGCGGACAGGCGATGATGCCCGGAGAAAGCTCGATCTTCGGACGCAGGACAATGGCTGCGACGCGCAGCGCCGACAGCACCAGCTCATAGAGAAAGAGCGCCGCGAGGCTCGCCACCTGCCAGGCACGGCTGACGTAGCGGCCGGTGCCGACCTGTTCGCGGATGAGGCCCAGCGCCAGCGCTCCGAGCGCGAAGCCGAAAATCAGGTTGGCGACCTCGAAGCTGCCCGTGACCGCGCCCCAGGCAAGCGACATCAGGATGTTGATGAGAAAAAGGCCGATCATTGGGCAGCCTCCCCGAAGACGGAGCGAAGATAGCCAAGGGGATCGCTCAGGCTGGCGGCTCCCTTTCCGGCGAGTTGCATCATCGGCTCCGGTTGGACGCCGAGCAGGACGACGATCGCCAGAAGCACCAGAAGCGGGATCCAGACGTTGGCGCCGGTCGCGCCGGGGGCCGGAACCGAGAAGGTGGTGAGCGACCCGTCGGCCACGCCTTCCGCGCCGCCGCGCCAGAAGGCGTAGATCCACACCCGGCCGACCGCGATGGTGGTCAGGAAGCCGGTGACGAGGATCGCGCCCGCGATCCAGCCGTGGCCGGTCTGCAGCGCCGCGTCGACGAGGATCACCTTGGGCCAGAAGCCGGAGAACGGCGGCAGGCCCGCCACCGCGAAGCCGAGCATCAGGAACACGGCCGCGAAGGCCGGGCTGATGCGGTAGAGACCACCGAGCTCACGCAGCGAGTAGGAGCCGCCGAGACCGTTCATCATGCCGGCGGCCATGTAGAGCGCCGTCATGACGATGATCGAATGGACGGCGTAGAAGACCGCGCCGCCAAGCGCCGGCGTGGTGCCGATGGCAAGGCCCGCGAGCATGGACCCGATGCCGGAGATCACCAGGTAGCCGAGCAGCCGGCGCACGTCGGTCTGGGCAATCGCCCCGCACACGCCCGTCAGCATGGTCGCGATGGCGACGAGGGCGATCAGGTCGCCCAGGATCTCGCGCCCCTCGGGCATCATCAGGCCGAAGATGCGCAGCAGCGCATAGACGCCGACCTTGGTCAGAAGACCGGCGAAGACCGCCGCCACGACAATGCGCGGCGTGTGGTAGGAGGCCGGCAGCCAGAAGTTCACCGGGAAGGCGGCCGCCTTCATGGCGAAGGCCAGGAAGAACAGCACCGCGACGGTGAGCAACGGTCCGGACATGCCGGCCGAGCGCACCTTGATGGCGATGTCGGCCATGTTGAGCGTGCCCAGGATGCCGTAAAGCAGGCCGGTGGCGATCAGGAACAGCGTCGTGGCGATGATGTTGAGCAGCGCGTATTTGACCGCGCCGTCGAGCTGGCTGCGCTCGTTGCCGAGCACCAGCAGGCCGAAGGACGAGATCAGCAGGACCTCGAACCAGACATAGAGGTTGAACAGGTCGCCGGTCAGGAACGCCCCGCACACGCCCGTCATCATCAGCAGCAGGAACGGATAGAAGCCGTAGCGCCGCCCCGAGGTGTCGATGTCGGTCATGGCGTAAACGCCCGCCGCAAGCGCCACGATGGAGGAGGAAAACGCCAGCGTCGCGCCGAGCGGGTCGACGGTGAAGGCGATGCCGAAGGGCGGCAGCCAGTTGCCCGCGACCATGGTCAGCACGCCGTGGTCGATCACCCGCGCGAGCAGCGCGCCGCAGGCGGCGACCAGAAGCAGAAGCACCGCCACGCCTACGACCGGCTGCAGCCTGGTGTTCTTGCGCAGCATCAGGCAGAGCGCGCCGCCCATGGCGGTGATGACCAGCGGCGCGACGATCAGCCAGTCGGCGGCCGCCACCGGCTGGGTGCTCATCGCCTGGGAAATGTCCACGGAAATCTCGGAAGCGGCCATTCTCAATACCCTTGCGGCGGCGCGGTTTCGCCCGTCGGCTCGGCAACGCGCATCTCGCTCGCGTCATCGGTCCCCAGTTCCTGATAGGCGCGGAACGACAGCACCAACAGGAAGGCGAAGAAGGAGAAGGAAATCACGATCGCCGTCAGGATCAGCGCCTGGGGCAGCGGGTTGGCGATCGTCTCGCCAGGCGTCATCAGCGCCTCGGGGATGATCGGCGGCACCTCGCGCAGCAGACGTCCGGAGGTGAAGATCAGCAGGTTCACCGCATTGCCCAGAATGGCAATGCCCAGCAGGATGCGCACGAGCTGGCGCGACATCAGCAGGTAGACCGCGACGGTGAAGAACAGGCCGATCAGGATCGACAGGGCGGCTTCCATCAGTCGCTCTCCCTTTCCTCGAGCGCGAGCGCGATCGAGGAGATCGAGCCCACGACGACAAGATAGACCCCGATGTCGAAGAACAGCGGCGTCGACAGCGGCACTTCCACATTCGCCAGATGCAGGTACCACCACTGGCTGGTCATCCAGGCCTGGCCGGTGAAGAACGACGGCATGCCAGACAGGCCGGCGAGAAACACGCCGGCGGCGGAAATGCTCATCGGGTGGAAGGCGATCGCCCGGCGCACGGCGGCCACCCCGCAGGCGATACCGTAGATGGCGAAGGCGGAGGCCGCGATCAGGCCGCCGATGAAGCCGCCGCCCGGCTCATTGTGACCGCGCAGAAGCACGAAGATCGAGAACAGGACCATCAGCGCCGCCAGATAGGGAGCGATGGTGCGGAAGATGAGCGTTCTCATACGCGGGCCTCCTCGCGCTTTTCATGCGCCTCGTCGCCGGCGGCCCGGTCGAAGGCGGCCGCGCGGTCGGCCTTCGGCCGCACGCGGATCAGGGCCAGGACGCAAAGCCCCGTCAGCATGACCACCGAGATCTCGCCGAAGGTGTCGAAGCCGCGGAAGTCGACCAGGATCACGTTCACGATGTTCCGGCCATGGGCGATGGTGCGGCTGTAGGCCTCGAAGAAGTCCGACAGCGAGCGATCGAACGGCAGCTGCGTGATGCGGATCAGCAGCGCGGCGAAGCCGAAGCCGACCGCCGCCGCGATGGTCCCGTGGATCAGCCGCGGCAGCATCGGACGATGGTCGCGCGGCTGCAGGTTCAGGCGGGTCATGACGAGGGCCAGGATCACCACCGACAGGGTTTCCACCATGAACTGGGTGAAGGACAGGTCCGGCGCGCCGAAGAGCATGAAGATCAGCGCCACCGCGAAGCCCTGGATGCCGAGCGAGACGATGGCCGTCAGGCGCGTGCGTGCGACCAGCACCGCATAGAGGCCCGAGGCGGCGATCAGCAGGACACCCCACTCGTAGAAGCGGAAGGACGGCCAGGAGATCGCCGAGGGCCAGTTGCCGGTCGAGACCAGCGGCACGAGGATCGCGAGCGCGGCGAACAGGAACGTCATCGTCATGTAGACGTCGAGCCTGCCTCCCTGCACAGCGCGCGTCAGGCGGGTCGAGAGCGTCACGATGCCCGCGATCCCCTGGTCGAAGCCCCGGTCCGGGCCCCAGCCGATGGCCGCGAGCACGCCGGCCATGGCGCCACGCAGCCGGTCGAGCGACAGGTACAGGACCACGCCGAGCGCGATAGTCACCAGCGACAGGATCAGCGGCGCGCCGATATAGGTCGGGATGAGATGCAGCACGACATCCGAACGCTCGCCAAGGATGGAGGTCACCACCGGCGCGATGAACATCTCGCCCGTCGCATGGGCAAGCAGCGCCGCCGCAAGACCGGTGAGCGACAGCGCGACGGGACCGGCGAACAGGAGCAGCGGCCCCTCGTGGGCATGCTTGGGCGTCTCGACCTTCGGCCCCATGAAGGGCTTGATGGCGACGGCGGCGGCGATCACCAGCATGAGCGCGTTGCCGAGCACGGCAGTTGCCGTGACCAGAAGGCCGGCCGTGCCGGCCCCTTCCATCGCGTACCAGGTGCCAGCGTACATGTACTCCTTGGCGATGAAGCCGATGAAGGGCGGCAGGCCGCACATGGACAGCGCCGCGAGACAGGCGGCGGTGAAGGTCACCGGCATGGCACCGCGCAGGCCACCGAGCTTCGTCACGTCGCGGGTGCCGGCTTCATGATCGATGGTGCCGGCGACCATGAACAGCGCGCCCTTGAAGAGCGAGTGGGCGAGCAGGTAGAGCGCCGCGCCCTCGATGGCCCGCTCCCAGCTCGTGCCGGTCAGCATGACCAGCAGGCCGAGCGAGGCGACCGTCGTGTAGGCCAGCATCAGCTTGAGGTCGGTCTGGCGCACGGCCAGAAGCGTGCCGACGAGCAGCGTCACGCCGCCAAAGAGCGGCAGGATCGTGGTCCACAACGCCGTGTCGCCCAGCACCGGATGCATGCGCATCAGCAGGTAGACGCCCGCCTTCACCATGGTCGCCGAATGCAGGAAGGCCGACACGGGCGTCGGCGCCTCCATGGCGTTGGGAAGCCAGAAGTGGAAAGGGAACTGCGCCGACTTGGTGAAGGCGCCGCCCAGCACCAGGACCAGCACCAGCGCGTAGAACGGACTCTCACGCAGCATGTCGCCGGAGGCGAGCACACCGGCCATCGAGGTCTCGCCGGTGAGCGACATGATGAGCAGGAAGCCCGCCAGAAGCGACAGGCCGCCACCGCCGGTCACCACCAGCGCCTGCAGCGCGGCGCGGCGCGAGGCGGTGCGAAGGTGATCGAAGCCGATCAGCAGGAACGACGTGATCGACGTCAGCTCCCAGAAGACGAACAGCGTCATCAGGTCGTTGCCGAGCACCAGCCCCAGCATCGCGCCCATGAAGAGGAACAGGAACGAGAAGAACCGCCCCTGATGCGGATGCCCCTTCAGGTATCCGCCCGCGTAGAGAATGATGAAGGTGCCGATGCCGGAGATCAGCAGCGCGAAAAGCGTCGAGAGACCGTCGATGAGGAAGGACAGGTTGACCCCGTAGGACGGGATCCAGGACATCGACGGCGTGAATCGTGCGCCTTCGGCCACTTCGGGCGCGAGCCCGGCGAAGAAGAGGAAGACCGCGGCCGGAACAAGCGCCAGCGGCCATGCGGCATTGTGGCCCATCGCCCGTGTCAGGACCGGCGCCAGGGCGGCGGCGGCGAACGGGGCCAGGACGGCGATGAACGTCGCCTCGGAACCTGGGAGCGGCATGGGCCTCCTCGAAACTGCTTGTCGAAACTGATGACCCGAAAGGCCTCGAATCGACCTTGTAATGGCGTAACGGTTAAGAAATTCGCCTCACATATAACCGCCACATCCCCCCGGGCAAGCGATTTACGCATGTCTTCGCAAGCTTTTCGACGCGAGACATTGCCCCATTGTCACGGGCAAGCCCCGCTCCTATTTGTAGCTGTCGGCACCAGTCCGTCCGCGGGCCCGGATCTTGGGAACACCGGCGCGGGATTTGTTGAACACCCCGAGATTGCCGCCCGCCATGTCCGCGCGCGGAGCGTTCAGACGAGGATCACAGCATGACCGAAACAGCCTCACGCCCCCGCGTCACCAAGAGCGAGGCCGAGTGGCAGGCCGAGCTGACGCCGGAGCAGTTTCACGTGCTGCGCCGCTCGGGCACCGAGCGCCCCTTCACCGGCCCCTACTGGAACACCTTCGAGACCGGCCTCTATTCCTGTGCCGGATGCGGCGCACCACTCTTCCGCTCGGACACGAAATTCGACGCGGGCTGCGGCTGGCCGAGCTTCTTCGAGGCCGTAAGCCCCGATGCGGTGACCGAGATCACCGACCACTCGCACGGCATGGTGCGCACGGAGATCCGCTGCGCGGCCTGCGACGGACATCTCGGCCACGTCTTCCCGGACGGCCCGCCGCCGACCGGCCTGCGCTATTGCATGAACGGGCTGGCGATGACCTTCACGCAGGAGTGAGGGAAGACAGGCGTCCCGCGCCTGCCCGCCCCCCCGCCTTCAGTCGTCGTGGCGGATAATGCCGGTGAGTGCACCGACAAAGATCGCCGCGACGACCCAGGTGAGAAAGAGTTGAACTTTCTGCAGCACGTCGCTGAAGCGATCCCTCCACCCCCTCGCCGGCAATTGGACCCAGGCGGATTCCTGCCCCAAGTCCACAAAGGGCAGCAGCATATCAAACGCATAGAGTTCACTGTTGAACATCTGATAACTGCGCCCCGCTTCCGTATGACGCATCCAGGTCGCGGACGGATTGGTCACAGGCGGGCTTGAGGCGTTCACGATCCTCCGCCACTCGTCCGACAACAGGACAGCTTCGGACGCCGGAACGAAGCGCCCCGAACTCCAGTCGGCACGGATCTGCGGCGTCTGCATCAGGGCATAAAACAGCAATATCCAAATCGCAGACCAAGGTCGCAGACCAAAGCCCACTGCCGTGCCGACAAGACCACTCCAGATGCGATAGGGAAGATTTCGGACCCTGATGGCAATGCGCTGCAGGGGCGAGTCCGCCTCTCTCAGTAGTCGCTCACGTGCTTCGCGCCGCTTTTGCGCCTTCCGCCAGCTGCGGACAGCGGTCTCCGCCTCGTGATCGCCGCTCCGGCCAAAAGCCCCTATAAGTTGATCATAGGGCTGAAAATGGAATTTTCCATTGTGACAGGAGCCCGTTCGAAGCCAGCGTACACGCTCGCTGTGCGCGCTACCGTCGATCCGATCATAGGTCAGCCCCACAAGGCGGACCTTCTTCATCGCCTTCAGGCCGCTCCAGTCATCGACCAGCGTTCCGACACGCGCGAAGGCAAGGTTGACGCAGCCCTTTGCGTAGGCCACCTGCCGCCAGACAAAGCTCTTGCCGACCCGCAGGCGCCCGGCGTCGATCGCCATGCCTCCGCAACCGTTCAGTTTCACGGCCATACAAGACAAGTGGCCGGCGATCCGGGCTCCGGCCAGGTTTACCGTCCCCCTGGTCTCGATCTCGTCGAGCGTGAGATCTCCCGCGATATTGCAGTCGGCAGCCGCAAGGCTTTTCAGTCGCCCCCCGGTCAGATCGAGACTCTTCAGCCTGGCCCGCGTGACGCTAATCCCGTCCGGAAACACGCAATCCCTGAGCACCGTCGCGCTGTGCGCAGTCGTCTCGCTCAGGTCGAGCAAACCGTCGATCCAGGCACCATGGACCCGGATGCCATGCTCATGTGTCCGGAACTGCTCGCAGCCGCCGAGGATCAGGTAGCGCAGCAGGTCCGCTCGGATCGTCCGCTCGGGCGTGGCGCGTTTCGGCCGCATACCGTCACCAAACACGACCAGTTCGCCGCTCTGGCATTCAGCAAGAAGCCGTTCCTCGGCCGGCGTAAGTTCACCGGCGCGGCGCATCTCTTCAATCTGCGTGTAGCTGCGGATGAGCGCCATCGGCCCCGGTCAATTGCTTGCGTGAAATACAACCGCCAGGATATCAGGACGGGCAGCCCCCACAAGTCTGGATATGCGACAGGGATCACCAGACGGGCGGCGTGGTGATCCAGAGAATGCGGGTCGGGCCATTGGCGATGTTGCGAAACTTGTGCGGCAGCGTGCTTTCGAAATAGAAGCTGTCGCCCTCCGCGAGCCTGTAGACGGCCCCGTCGACATAGAGCTCGAGCCGCCCCTCGAGAACGACGCCGCATTCCTCGCCCTCGTGATTGTAGGGATCCTCGCCCGAGCCGCCATCCGTCTCCAGCGCGATCTCCATCACCTGCAGCGCACCCTCATCGCGTGCCGTCAGAAACTCCTTCACCATGCCCTTGTCGCCGAAATCGGCACGCCGGCGCTGGTTGATCCGCACGATACGGCGGCTTTCCTGTTCAAGGGCCGCCTCCGCATCGCCAAAGAGCGCGTGAACGGAGATCTCCAGCACGTTGCACACCGCGCGCAAGACGCGGATCGACGGCGAGGAGATGCCGCGCTCGATCTGGCTCAGCAGACCGACGGACACATTGGCCGCTTCCGCGACCCGCTGCAGCGACAGGCCACGTGCCTGACGCGCCCGGCGCACCGCCAGCCCAAGCGTGCGATCGTCTTCCGTCGGCTCGTCGCCGGTCTCCGCAACACCAGGAGCCTGCGATCCGGAAATCGTCATACCTTCATACGCCCCAAATTCACCACCATGAAAAACCGCCCGTCCGGACTGGACCGCCGATCCGGAGAGCGAGACGCCGGGAAGGGTAAGCGAGATCAATCGGATCGGCAAACCAAAACCAATCAGCCTCCTCAAAAGCCCCCACTTCTTCACCATCATGAACCCCGTGACGAAACCGGGATTGAAACTCTCCAACTTTTCATTATGGTGAAAATCAGGATAGCCGAACGAGATATCCACGCATCCCCGCCTTCGTTCGCCCGCACGGACCGGCAGTGGTGCAACCAGACAACCAAAGGGGAACACGCATGATGAAGAAGCTCGCCGCCACACTGGTCGTATCCATCGGCCTGGCCACGCCCGCGCTTGCCGAGGACCTCACCGTCGGTGTCACCACCACCGGCGTGCCGTTCACCTTCGTGGACACCGCGACCCAGAAGCCGACCGGCGCCATGGTCGACATCGCCGAAGCCATCGCCTCGGACACCGGCATGACCGCCAAGTTCGAGCTGACCGCCTTTTCCGCCCTGATCCCGGCCCTGACCACGGGCAAGATCGACCTGATCTCCGCCGGCATGTTCGCCTCGGACAAGCGCAAGGAAGTGGTCGACTTCTCGACCGGCGTCTACACCTATGGCGACGCCATGTTCGTGGCGGCGGACGACGACACCGCCTATACGGTGGACATGCTGAAGGGCGAGGCCGTCGGCGCCCAGGTCGGCACGGTGTTTGCCGACAAGCTGAACGCGCTGGGAATTTTCAGCGAGGTGAAACAGTATGATTCCCTCGCCGACATCATGCGCGACGTTAAGCTCGGCCGCATCAAGGCCGGCTTCGGCGACAAGCCCATCGTCGCCTACCAGATCTCCCAGAACCCGGGCTTCGGCGTCCGCCTCGTCGAGGGCTACGAGCCCATGAGCCAGGGCACCGTGGCGCTCGCCGTGGCAAAGGACAATCCCGAGCTTCTCGAGACGGTCAATGCGGCGCTCGCCAAGATGAAGGAGAGCGGCGAACTGGCGAAGATCTTCGCCAAATACGGCCTCTGAGACGGTCGCAGCCACCCGACGCGGGGTGAGCCGGCCGCCGGTTCGCCCCGCAGCCGTTCACCGTCACAGGCACCCCGCAGATGAGCACGTTCCTCTCCCAGTCCGCCGAATACCTTCCCTTCCTCCTGTCCGGCGTCTGGCTGACCATCGCCGTCACCGTGCTGTCGCTGGCCCTGGCGACGGCACTCGGGCTGGTCTGGGCGCTCTGCCGCACGTCCGGCATCGCCGCCCTCGCCACCCCCGTCCGCCTGCTCGTGGAGTTCATCCGCGGCATCCCGATCCTGGTCATCCTGTTCTACATCTACTTCGTGATGCCGGAGATCGGCCTCGATCTCACCGCCTTCCAGGCGGGCGTGATCGGACTGGCGCTGACCTATTCCTGCTACATCGGCGAGACGTTCCGCGCCGGCATCGAGGCGGTCGACCGGGGCCAGATCGAAGCGGCGAAGTCCATCGGGATGCGCCAGGGCCTGATGATGCGCAGGGTGGTGCTGCCACAGGCGTTCCGGATCGTCGTTCCGCCCTACGCCAACAACATCATCATGCTACTGAAGGATTCCTCGCAGGTCTCCGTCATCTCGGTCGCCGAACTGACGATGCAGGGCAAGATGCTGGCGTCCTCCACCTTCAACAACCTGACGGTCTTCACGCTGGTCGCGCTGCTCTACCTGTGCCTGACGCTGCCGCTGAACTTCGTCATGCGCCGCGTTGAAGTGGCGATGGGGAAAGCCCGATGATCACCTTCGACAATGTTCACAAGTCCTATGGCACCCACGAAGTGCTGAAGGGCATCGACGCCGAGATCGGCAAGGGAAAGGTGGTCTGCCTGATCGGGCCGTCAGGCTCCGGCAAGTCCACACTGCTTCGCTGCGTCAACGGCCTGGAGACGTACCAGCAGGGCCGCATCGCCATCAACGGCGAGACGGTCGATGCGGGCAGCGCGGGCATCCATGCCATCCGCACACGGGTGTCCATGGTGTTCCAGCGGTTCAATCTCTTTCCGCACCGGACCGCGCTTGAAAACGTCATGGAGGGGCCCGTCCACGTGCTGCGGGAAAACCCGCGCGAGGTGCGCGAGCGCGCCGAGTCCCTGCTGCAGCGGGTGGGACTGTCCGAAAAGACGGACGCCTATCCCGCCGCCCTCTCCGGCGGACAGCAGCAGCGCGTGGCAATCGCCCGCGCCCTCGCCATGCGCCCCGAGGCCATCCTGTTCGACGAGCCCACGTCCGCGCTCGACCCGGAGATGGTCGGCGAGGTGCTGCAGGTGATGCGCTCGCTCGCCGAGGAGCACATGACCATGCTCGTCGTCACCCACGAGATCCAGTTCGCGCGCGAAGTGGCCGACCATGTGCTGTTCCTCGACGGCGGACGGATCGTCGAACAGGGGCCGGCGGCGGAGATGCTGCGCAATCCGCAGCACGAACGCACACAGGATTTCCTGCGCAGGGTCACCCATCCCGTCTGAGGCCAGTCACATGTCCCACACCATTCCCTCGCTCTGGGCGGCGACCGCCCGCCCGCCGCTCGATCTTCCCGCCCCCGAGGGCGAGATGCGCGCGGAGGTCGCGATTGTCGGCGCCGGCTTCACCGGCCTCTCGGCGGCGCTCCGGCTTGCCGGCGGGGGAGCCTCCGTGATCGTTCTCGACACCCATGCGCCCGGCTTCGGGGCCTCGGGCCGCAACGGCGGTCAGATCATCCCCGGCATCAAGATCGACCCGGACGGGATCGACAGGGTCTACGGCGAAGCCACGACGGATTTTGCCGGGAAAACGGCCGACACCACTCTCGCGCTGATCGAAGCCCATGACATCGATTGCGACGCGCATCGGGACGGCTGGATCCAGGGCAGCGTGAAGAAGGCCCATCTGGCGCAGATCGAGCGGCGCGCGGAGCAGTGGCGAAAGCGCGGTGCCAACGTGGCGCTGCTCTCGCGTGAAGAGGTCCGCGCCCGGACAGGATCGGCGATCTTCGAGGGCGGCTGGTTCGACGGGCGGGCCGGCAGGCTCCACCCCCTGAATTACGCAACGGGCCTCGCCGAAGCCGCTCGGACGGCAGGGGCGGACATTCGCGTCGGCGCCGCCGCGACGCAGCTTGCCCGGCAGGGGCGGGACTGGCGCATCGACCTTGCCAATGGCGCGAGCGTGACGGCGGGCCAGGTGATCGTCGCCACCAACGGATACAGCGGACCGCTGTTTCCCGAACTGAGGGCCAGCCTCGTTCCGGCCGGCAGCTTCCAGGTCGCGACGGCTCCGCTTCCAGAGGTGTTGCTTTCGCGCATCCTTCCCGGGCGGTCCGTGGTCTCGGACACGCGCCGCGTCGGAAACTATTTCCGGATCGGCCCGGAAAACCGCCTGATGATGGGCGCGCGCGGCACGTTCACCGACACTCCGGCCGATACGGCATTCGCCCGGGTGACGGGCGATCTGCACGCAACCTTTCCAGAGACGCGCGACCTGCCCATTGCCTACCGCTGGACGGGACGCGTGGCCATGACGGCCGACCACCTGCCCCACGTTCACCAGCCCCTGCCGGGCCTTGTCATGGCAGCCGGATACAACGGTCGCGGCGTTGCGCTGTCGAGCGCCCTGGGGACCGCCATCGGCGCGCATCTTCTCGACGCCGCGCGACCTCTCCCCTTCCGCTTCACCGACATTCGGCCGCTTCCTGTTCACGCCCTGCATCCGGTCTACGCAACTCTGGCGATCTGGTACTACCGGCTGCGCGACGCACTGGAGAGCTGACCGCGATCCGGCGACCTCTCAGATCCCGTTTCGCGCCAGAAATGCCGCGATGGCGGTCACGACCTCCGCCTCGCGCTCACGGTGGAGAATGTGGCCGGCGCCCTTCATCAGAAGCAGGTCACCGCGATCCCCCGCGATCCGGCGGGCGTGGTCGGGCGATCCGTACTGGTCCGCGTCCCCATGCACGGCAAGCACGGGGCAGCCTGCGCTGGCAATCGCCTCGTCCAGTGTCCAGCCGGCGAAGGCGGGATCGAGCCAGGTCCGCGTCCAGAACTCGACCACGAAGCGGGCCTTGTCACCATGGTGGCGGGCCAGGCGGGCGAGGTTTGCCTCCTCCAGAAACGTCTGTTCGGCCTGGCGAATGCCGGCAAGCGTGCGCTCTTCCGCAAAGGACTGGGCGGCGAGCGTCACCAGCCCGGCACAATGCTCCCGCAAGCGGGCCGCCGTCTCGACCGCCATGCAGCCGCCGACCGAGTGACCGCAGGCAACGAAACGCGTAAAGCCCAACGCCTCCTGCAGAAGCGGCACGCTCCCGACGCCTTCACGCGCGATGAAATCGAAGCCCGGACGCCGGCCCAACGGATCCGAACGACCGAAGCCCAGCCGGTCGTAGGCAATGACGCGGCGCCCGGTCTCCCGGGCAAGGCGTTCGGGAAACCGCTTCCATAGGGAAACGCAGCCAAGCGACTCGTGAAACAGGACGAGAGGCGGCAGGCCGACATGGCTCCCCTCCGGATGCGGCATCCACGCGCGCACGAAGCGACGCGCGCCCTCCGGCCCGACGGCCATATCCCGCACGGCAAGCCCCTCAGCCGCTTCGGCGTTCGCCGACATGTTCACCGTCTCCACTCCCTTGCGCCTTCCACCGGCGCCGGCCGTGCTACCCGCCCGGCGTCCGGGCTCTCGCCCGGGCCTGCTCCTGCGCGTCGGAGATACGCGACATGTTGACCTCGATCCAGTCCGCCAACGCCCGCACGCGGGTCGCGGCTTCGCGACCGAGGTCCGTCAGCGTGTAGTCCACATGCGGTGGCACCACCGGATAGGCGCGCCGGTCGACGAAACCGTCCGCCTCGAGCTGCTGGAGCGTCTGGGACAGCATCTTCTCGCTCACGCCACCGATCTTGCGCCTCACCTCGGCAAAGCGCAGCGTGCCGTCGAGCAGCGCGAGAAGCACGAGCACGCCCCAGCGGCTGGTCAGATGCTTGAGCACCTCCCGCGAGGGACAGCCGACATCGAAAAGCTCGCCCCGGCGCAGGCGCTCCGACAGCGACACCTCCCCGGAGCCGGTTGCACCGGCAGCCCCGCCGACAGTCGCGATACTTTTCATCCCTGCAGACATTTCAACCTCTTGCGCCTGCCCATTCAAGGGTCTCGCGGCAGCTGCCCGACTTCATACTAACCTTTATGTGCGTACTTACAATTTGAAAGCAAGAGGCGCATATGGCAGTCAACCGGCCTCACGCGAGCGGGGCCGATCCGAAGCAAGGAGACAGATCCATGATCGCAGTAACCGGCGCCAGCGGCGCACTTGGCCGCCTTGTCATCGAGCGCCTGCTCGGGACGGAAGCCCCCTCCTCCATCCGCGCCCTCGCCCGCAGCCCGGAAAAGATCGCCGATCTCGCCGCGCGTGGCGTCGAGGTGGTCGAGGCCGACTATGACCGGCCCGAGACCCTGACGCCGGCGCTGACCGGCGTGGACCGGCTTCTTCTCGTCTCCTCCAGCGAGGTCGGAAAGCGCGCGCCCCAGCACAGAGCCGTGATCGAGGCCGCACGGGCTGCGGGCGTCGGACTGATCGCCTACACCAGCATTCTCAACATCGACAGCTCGCCGATGATCCTGGCCGAGGAACACCGGGAGACCGAGGCCATGCTGGCCGGCTATCCCGGCACGGTCGTCCTGCTGCGCAACGGCTGGTACCTGGAGAACTACTTTGGCGACGTGGCCGCGGCACTCGCCCACGGCGCGGTGGCCGGAACCTCCGGCGAGGGGCGCATTTCCGCCGCCGCTCGCAGCGACTACGCCGACGCGGCCGCAGCCGTCCTGCGCGACCCGCCGGCGACCTCGACAACCCATGAACTGGCCGGCGACACCGGCTTCACCCGCGCGGAGCTCGCCGCCGAGATCGGCCGCCAGACAGGCCGCGAGATCGCCTTCGCCAACATGGGCGAGGCCGAGTTCGCCGCGCTGCTGGTGAAAGCCGGACTTCCCGAGGGGTTCGCCGCCGTCGTCGCGGATGCCGACGCGGCTGCCGGCAAGGGCGCGCTCTACAGCGACAGCACCGCGCTCTCGACGCTTGCGGGTCACCCGACGAAGACACTGGAAGCAGCCGTGCGCGAGGCCCTGACCGCCGCCGGCTGACAGGGGAACGGGGCCGGCGCGGGATCGCTTCCCGCGTCGGCCCTGCTTGACCGCCTCATCCCTCCCATGGCCGCGCAAAGCCGCGAGCCTCTCGCCGGACATTGGAAACTTTTTCCCGGGCCCTGCGGCCGCGAGGTTCGTACGCCCTTGCAGCTTCGCCACATGAGGGCGCAAAAAGACCGTCCCGAGACACCTCACCCGGACGGCAGACATGAACGACGAAATCTCCCGCGAGCACAAGCCGGCGCTGGTCATCACCTATTGCCGGCACTGCAACTGGATGCTGCGCGCGGCCTGGATGGCACAGGAGCTTCTGTCCACCTTCTCCGAGGAGATCGGTTCGGTGACGCTCGTGCCGGGCACGGGCGGCATTTTCACCATCACCTGCGACGGCGCGCCGGTCTGGGACCGCAAGGCGGATGGCGGCTTCCCGGAAGCCAAGGTGCTGAAGCAACGCCTGCGCGACCTTGTCTGGCCGGACAGGGACCTGGGCCACTCGGACGGGCACAGGCGGGAAGGGTGAAGAGGGTAAGTCCTTGTCAATGAAACCGATGTCGTCCTATCTGTGAACCAATTGGGGGCGAGCAGTCATGGTCCAGGCGGTTCTCTATCACAAGCTCGACAGCGCTTATGACGACATTACCGGGGAACGATACCATTTCCCGAAAATGTACCTGAGCCGCATAGAGCAAACGATCGGCGACTGGATCGTCTACTATGGCCCGATCCCGAAGCGGCGGGGTCGGTTCTACAGTGGCCTCGCCAAAGTTCGCGAGATCGTCGGTGACCCAAACCTAGCCAGCCACTTCTACGCTTACCTGGACGACTATCTCGATTTCGATCGCCTCGTCGACTACGCGGAAGAAGGAGGCTACGAGACGAAAATGTTTCGCGCTGATGGCTCCGTGAATCCCGGGCGCTCAATTCAAGCCGTACGCCTGCTGCTTCCCACCGAATTCGCTGCCATCGTTCAAGCTGGGCTTGCCAACCCCGATGAGTGGCCGGACAGGATTGACCCGCCCGACACTGCGCCTTCGGTCCCAGGTTTTGGTGATGTATCGCAAACGCCCTTCATCAGCGATGAATACGAACGTCCTGTCATTTCCCAACTGCTCAACCGGCCCTTTCGTGACGCCAAGTTTCGCCAGAACATTCGCAAGATTTATGATCGGACCTGCGCCTTTACCGGCCTGAGGCTCATCAACGGTGGCGGTCGTCCGGAGGTTGAAGCCGCGCACATCCAGCCTGTGGAGCATGGCGGATCGGATTCAATCCAAAACGGAATCGCGCTCTCGGGAACGGTTCACTGGATGTTCGACCGAGGCCTTCTGTCGCTGGGAGATGACTTCAGTATTCTGCCGTCCCGGCAGTTGAACTATGATGTGTCGCATCTTCTACACCGAGACATGAAGGCACGGGTTCCCGAACAGCCGCACCTTCAACCTCACCCCCACTATCTGGCCTGGCACCGGGAAAACATCTTCAAGAGCTGATGTCTCCTGACACCGTTGTGTCAGCATGTCGCGAGGTTGCGGAGGACAAAGCCGGAACGCGGGGTTTTCGAACGGCGGCTTTGGGACCATATTGCCGCCATGGCAAAGCGACCGTCCTCCCCTTCCCGTTCCTCCACTCCTTCCGACCGCGGGGCCGCGTCCGGCGACGACCTGCCGCCGGCGGGCACGGGCACACCTGATGGCGACGGATTCGGCGAGGCACCCCAGGCCGCGTTCGAGGGCGTGCCGCTGACCGGCCCTGTCTCCGGCTGGGCAAGCCAGATCGAGGAAGACGCGCCGCCTCGCGCCGAGCCCACGCGGGCGAAGGGCAAGGCCGCGAAGGAACAGGGCAAAGGCACCGCCAGAACCGAAAAGCCGGCCCGTTCGGCGCGCGGCACCTCCATGGGCGCGACCAGCGATCCCCGCGAGCGGGCCTCGGGCGGGCTGAACCCGGTCGCCGGCCTCGACATGAGTCTGGAGGACGCCGAGGAGCTTCTGGCAAAGCAGGTTGCCGAGACCAAAAAGCGCAACAAGGGCAAGGGCAAGGCCGCCAAGCCGGTGATGTCGGACGGCACCACCGGCCACACTGCGACCGTCGAGGCGCTGTCGGCGCTGATCGAGAGCGGCAATCCGCTGCACAAGAACGGCGAGGCCTGGGCGCCGCACCGCCCCGCCCGGCCGGAGAAGTCCGAAGGCGGCGTGCCGATCAAGCTTGTTTCGGAGTACGAGCCGAGGGGCGACCAGCCGACAGCCATCGCGGATCTGGTGGAGGGCCTGTCCGCCGAGGACAAGACGCAGGTCCTGCTTGGCGTCACCGGCTCGGGCAAGACCTACACGATGGCGCAGGTGATCTCCCGCACCCAGCGTCCGGCGCTGATCCTGGCGCCCAACAAGACGCTGGCGGCCCAGCTCTATGGCGAGTTCAAGAGCTTCTTTCCCGACAACGCGGTCGAGTATTTCGTCTCCTACTACGACTATTACCAGCCGGAAGCCTATGTTCCGCGCACGGACACCTACATCGAGAAGGAAAGCTCGGTAAACGAACAGATCGACCGGATGCGCCATTCGGCGACCCGCGCGCTGCTGGAGCGCGACGACGTGATCATCGTCG
>MDTG01294638.1_pt1 | contig 57476 bp, 43 predicted proteins | sample 811421 | NCBI WGS metagenome assembly MDTG01 (sample SAMN05326645, study PRJNA326480) | marine metagenome | isolation source: seawater | place: Pacific Ocean: South East | collected 2011
AATGAGCGCTCAAACATGCGCTTTGCTGCGGTGTACTGAATAGCATTAAAATGCTGTACCCCACGGAAATAGGCCACTTTCTGGTAGGCCCCTTGCATCGTCGGTTGTTCCAACCCTGCGGCAGAAATCGCCTTCATAGCACTCTCGTAATCCTTCGAATTCAAATAAAGATTGGCTAAATATTCATTAGCTTCCCCACGATACTTGCTGTTTGAATATTTCTTCAAGAATTCCTTGAAAATGTCCAGTGGCTGTTCAAACGGCGTCGCACTGTCGTAAGCTAGTTTAGCGTAGTTGAAATATGCATCCTCACGAAGGCGCTTATCGCTCCCGCTCTGACTTGCCTTAAAGAACGCGCCTTGTGCTTCGGTCTTCTTCCCGGTCTTCAGGTAGCAATCGGCCAAATGATAGTAGGCACTCTGACCTAAATCATCTCCGCGATTATGAATCTTATTTAACGCTTTGATCGCTTCTTCATACCTGCGCGTCTTGTACAACACGAAGCCTAGTTTGTAGTTGTCTTGGATGCTCATCTTGCCTCCCAACTCCTTATGTTTTTCTAGATAAAAGGCAGCTTCTTTCCAGTCCGATTTCTGGTAATAGCCCTCACCGATAAGCTTAGCCACCTCAGCTGCGCGCGAAGGAACGGCTTGCGCAAGAAGCGACTCTCCCACTGAAAGCAGTTGATCAATATCACCAGTCTTATAATAAATTTGACTAAGGTAATACGGCACAACTCCGCCAAACTTCCCGTCGCCTACCAATAGCTTGAATTGACTTAAAGCAGTACTGTATTGTTCTGCTTCGTAGACAATGTGACCGTAGTAATAATGGTGGTAATTCTGGTATTCACCCTTGTAGCTCGTCCCCTGAAAGAAAAGATTACGTGCTTTTTCTATGTCTTTTACCATCAAATAACTGTAGGCCAATTTGAAATAGTATTCACTTCTGAAGGAATTTGGAACATCTGCAGCATCAATAGAACCCAACCATTGTACTACCTTTTTGTACCTGCGATTGTTAAAGTAATAGTTTGCAGCAGTGATGTGCGCCTCTTGCCATCTTGGGCTTAGCGGATAGGTCTGCGAAAAGTACGTCAAGAAGTACTCGCTGTTTTCATTCATCAAGTAAAGTGCACAAAGTGCCCTGTAATAGCTACTTTCTTCTTTCAAGAAACTCTGTGTAGGTAAATCTGAGGCCAAAAGCTCGTCAAACCCTACTCGTGCCGCAGCATAGAGTCCGTCGTCGAAAAGGCCGATACTTGAGTTAAAGGTTGCTTCAAATCCTCGCTCAGCAGTAGTCTGTTGGGCGCTGGCACTGAAGCTAAGAACTAGCAGGACAGCTAGAAAAAATTGGGTACGCATATCATTTACGTTTATGCTTAAAAATAACCTATGCTTGTGGCCTACTTTAGGGCCAATCTTGTGAATTCGGTTGAGTTATTCACATCAAAAAACGCGTAAGCTCAATCATTTGGTATTTCTTCTAACTTTGAATCTACTTAAAATCATCCACAGTTAATGGCAATAATTGAAGTACAAAATGCAAATGTCTTTCAAGGCACACACCTGATTATTAATGACGTAACCTTTAAAATCGATACCGGTGAATTTGTCTATTTGATTGGCCAAACGGGCTCAGGAAAAAGCTCACTTTTGAAAACTTTATATGGCGACCTGCCTTTAGAGCAAGGCACGGGTACTGTGGCTGGACATGCACTTAATGGCCTGCGCAGTAAGGATATCCCAGCTTTACGTAGAGATATCGGCATTGTATTCCAAGATTTTCAATTGCTCAGTGACCGAAGTATTGAAGCTAATCTAGACTTCGTTCTGCGCGCTACGGGCTGGAAAGACAGAGACAAACGCTCAGCTAGAATCGTGGAGGTTTTAACGTTGGTGGGCATGCAAAATAAGAAACATAAAAGCACCTTCGAAATCTCAGGCGGTGAGCAACAACGCCTAGCAATTGCACGCGCGTTATTAAACTCACCGAAAGTAATTCTTGCCGATGAGCCAACGGGAAATTTAGACCCTAGAACATCCGAGGAAATCATGTCCTTACTCCTTTCCTTGGCCAATCAAAATACAGCTATCCTAATGGCTACTCACGACTACCAAATGATTCACAAATACGCTAACCGAACTTTGAAAGTCAGTGGTGGTAAAGTAGAAGATTCTGTCGTCTCAAATCTTTAAGCCTTTGAGTACTCCTGCACATATTCTCAGCATCTGCATTGCCTCTTACGGCGATGATGTAAGCACTTTACTGAATGAGCTTGAGCACTGTGAAAAAGGAAACATACCGAACAAGTGGTCGTTTGAGATTATCATCAGCGACCAACACCCTGAAAAACATCCAATGTCTTCCTATTGGGAAGAAAAGATAAATTGTCGCTACATCCAGCGCACTACTAAAGGACGTAGCGCAAACAGAAACGGATTAAGCCAGCTAGCCTCAGGGGAATTTTTACTCTTTTTAGATGCAGATTCACTTCCAAGCTCGACCGAATTTCTCACCAACTACTGCAACGAAGCAGAACATGCTGACGTTGTTATCGGCGGCACGGCATACCTACCTGGTTATAAAACCAAGGAATTACGAGTAAGAGTAGGCAAACAAAAAGAAGAAATCAAGGCGACCGTCAGAATGCAACAACCCTTTGCGAGTTTTTCTGCATTCAATTTCCTAATTCGAAAAACGCTCTTTGATAAGATTCAATTCTCAGAAGATATCGTCCAATACGGCCACGAAGACACTCTCTTTGGATTAGAATTGAAGTACAGAAATGCGAAAATCACTCACATTAACAATCCTGCATTCCATATGGGTATTGATACAGGAGCCGATTTTATGAACAAAACCACTGCAGCTGTTGACGAGCTCGCCCAGCTTATTGCCAAAGGGAAAATAGACGAAGATGTAAAGCTCTTCAAGGCCTATAGATTGATTCAAAAATCAGGCTTCCATTGGGCTTTCAAGGCAACCAATTGGTTTTGGGGAAAGGCTCTGAAAAAGGGACTTGCCGACGGCTTTTTACCGGTGATGTTCTTTGATGTTTACAAGCTGCTAAGGCTGTGCAGTCACTCTATAAAAATTGGCCGTAGAATGCCTTAAGGGGAATCTGCTCTTTTTCCCAACACAGCGCTTCCTGCGCCACTTTCAATGCGGGGTTAAAATCTTCCGAACCCACTGCTTCTATCGCCAAGCGAAGGGCCTCGATGTTCTCAGGCTCTACAGTCCTTCCTATCCCATAATGGTTAACAATACGCTTTACCTCAAGGACTTGTGATGTGACCACAGGAGTATTGCAATGAATATAATCAAAGAGCTTGTTCGGCAAAGAAAACCGGTAATTGATATTAGTGTCTTTATCGAGACTCAAACCAACATCCGCTACACTCGTGTACTGTAACAATTGTGCATAAGAGACGCGCCCTACAAACATAACTTTCTCTTCCCAGCCTTTTTGCTGAACCAAGTCTTTAAGACCTGGAATGGCATCTCCACTACCCACGAGTAATAGAATCCAACTGTTCATTGCTGAGATTGCCTCCACGGCCTCTTCCAAACCGCGATTCACATTCATACCTGACCCTTGATTGATCGCTATTTTCATATCTTTGGGCAAACCGAGCTCAGTACGAGACTTCTGCTGAAAAACAGGCAGTGGGCTTATATTTCTGAATACCTGAGGGCGCTTACCATAATCTTGTTCGTACAAGCCAGCGATACTCTCATTAACCGTCCAAAGGTGCTCGAGTCTTGGAAAGATAAATCGTTCAATGGCCAACCACACACCTTTTACCCATCGCCCCTGAATTTCGGGCACACCACAAAAATATTCGTGACTATCATAGACTAGTGGAATACCAAAGAATCGACTAATTAAAAAATTAGGCAACAACGTATCTAAATCATTAGCCAATAACATAGACTTCCGATCACATTCAAACAACAGCTTGAAGAACAAACGCAATTGAAATTCAGCATAAAACAAGCCGCCATTGGTAAACAACAACTTCATTCGCTCAGTTCCATAACTGCGCTTCAACTCACTACTTGATGCCAATTTTCGTCCGATCCACTTCACTTCATAGCCCAACTCCTCGAGCAATACAGCGACTTTATTCACCCGGTTATCCGTAGTGATATCGTTGGTCGTTGAAATGAAAATCTTACGCTTCATAGCCGCAAAGATATTTTGTCCTGAGTTGCCACTAAGGTAGGGAACCTTATTTTTGCCTAAGTAATAAGAACTCATGCAGAAATCGGACTTTATTTACGATCTCCCTCAGGAAAAGATTGCCACGCACCCCTTAAAACGAAGGGATGAGAGTAAATTTTTGGTTTTCAACGGAGCAATACGCGACCACCATTTTTCCCAATTGCCCATACTTCTTCCTGAAAACAGCCAATTGGTCTTTAACAACACTAAAGTTATTAAGGCGCGTCTAAGGTTCACGAAAATCGAAGTTGCTAAACCAATAGAAGTCTTTTGCCTCAACCCCTTTCAGCAGAGCATCGAAGAAGCAATGGAAGCAAAGAATCAGATTCGCTTTGAATGCATGGTGGGCAACCTAAAGCGCTGGAAAGACCACCCACTACATCTTGAACTTAAGGAAGACCTCACCCTCAGCGCCACCAAAGGCGAGCGCTCTGGACAAGGGTTCGTTATTTCCTTTACTTGGACAGGCTCCTATACCTTTTCTGAAGTTGTTAATATCGCAGGGCAGATTCCACTACCTCCCTATATGAACCGTGAGGCTGAAGAAGAAGATATAGAACGGTACCAGACTATTTATGCTTCAAAAAACGGCTCAGTAGCAGCACCTACCGCCGGTCTGCACTTCACACCTAGAGTACTCCAAGAATTAGAAAGTTTTGGCCACGAGCGTCTAGAGCTCACCCTTCACGTTGGCGCTGGTACATTCAAGCCCCTCGGCGACGGCGACATCAGCACCCATAAAATGCACGCAGAAGAAATTATTATAAGCCGAAAATGGCTTCAGGATTACCTCAACCACAAAGGGCCGAAATTCGCCGTGGGAACGACGAGTTTACGTATGCTTGAAAGCTGCCATTGGATTGGCGCGAAACTCATTACTACGGGCCGTTTTAAAAATCTTGCTCAATTCGACGCCTACGAACTAGACCAGAAAATAACAACTGACGAGGCTTACCGTGCACTAATCGACTACCTAGATAGCGCAGATATCTCCTTGACAGCCCTTCAGACACAACTGATGATTCGCCCCGGCTATCGCATAAAATCTACACAAGGTATCATCACCAACTTCCACCAGCCAGGGTCAACCTTATTGCTTTTAGTCTGCGCTGGAATAGGCGAAGCATGGAGAAGAGTATACACACATGCTTTGGAGAATAACTACCGTTTTCTGAGTTATGGCGACTCCTCAATGCTCTATTTTAACCGTTAGTAACTATAAGTACCAAGGACGATTCAGCTCGATCGACGGTGACCTAACAAGTAATCCCCCTTCATAATATAGGCATTTGATTTAGCGCTACGGCAGGTAACAGAGAAGAAATGAAAAGGCATAAAGCCTCTTCGGCAATGGTAGGGGAACTTTATAAGATCGAATTCTCAGACCAGCTGCCCGTTTACTTCTCGGAGGTTGTGGATATTATAAAATGAGTTATTTTCGTTCTCAGATCAAAAAAGATCGTAACCGACTTATGAAAAATTTACTTGCCCTTAGCGCCGTTGTAGGCGCTTTATTCATCACCTCTTGCGGAACAGGAGGCGCCGAGCCTGCTCCAGCAACCTACCCTGCGGACTCTTTAACAGTTACAGATCAGGCACGTCCTTTAGTAATTGAAACGACAGGTGCATGGTGTCAATACTGTCCTAATGGTGCAGAAATCATGACAGTGATTGACGGCGTACTTGGAGATAGTGTAGTTCTTATCGCTAACCACGTTGGTGATTGGTTTGCCGTAGACAATGCAGCCTCTAGTGCATTTGACGGCAATTTCCCTACTTCAGGTGTTCCTAACTTCTACGTAAACAACACTGACCAAGGTCAAAACCCTACAGGCGCTGCAGCAGCTGCAATCTTCGATGAAGTTGCTTTTGGTGTGGAGGCAGAGGTTGTTGACACGGCGGATAAATTAGTAGTATACCCACGAATCAAATGTTTGCAAACTAAAATCGACGAAGTATTCATGGTACAGTCCTACTTGCTACTCAACGGAGTAGTTGCGAAAGACTACGGCAACGGTATAGATTTGAATCAGGTAAGCTCACTTCCCAAAGTAACTACAGGTTCTGGGGCAACACCTTCAGTTTGGTCACAAGATGCTGCTGAGATTACTTCAGGTGTATTCTTGATTGCTTCAGGTACTATTTACACACACAACGAAGCATTATTCGGATATGCCACAACAGCGGTGAAAGGCTGGACCAAAAGCCCAGACGCTAACGTTGCGGATACATCTTCAATGACATTAGGCCCGTGGGGTATGAACCTGAGTGATATCAATGCATTGGGCGGCTCCTACGCAGCTGGTGATGTGTTTGGTACTCGTTACTCAGCGGTTCAACTTGAAATCGCTAAGCCTACACTACCAGCGGGTATGGAAGCAGATTACAGCGTAGCTACAATCATCTGGCAGTTACGCCAAGACGGTTCAGGAGACTACGACTACGTAAACGGTGTTGTGAGCCACGTTCACTAAAAGTCGTTCGAGATAAAATTAGAAAAGCCCCGCAGTTTCCTGCGGGGCTTTTCTAATTTTAAACTCAGTGAGCGCTCAGCCGTTTCTGCGTTGAGATCTGTTCTTGTTTTGCTGACGTTGCATCTCTGAGAGGCGCTGTTGGAACTTACTTTCCTTCCTAGGCTGCGTGCGTTTTTCTTCAATCTTCGCAAGAATCGAATCGTCGTTAACGGTTTTACGAATACCCCACTGCATTGAGAAGGTAATAATATTCGACAAGAAATAGTAGTAGGTTAGTCCTGACGGAAAGCTATTCAATACAAACATGAACATAAGCGGCATAAAATACATAATAACACGCATTTGCTTCATCTGCTCGCTAGAACCTGTTTGAGGAGTCATCTGCTGGTTCATCCAAGTATATAAAATCGTCGACACGGTCATAAGCAAGGTGAACAGTGAGAGGTGGTTTCCGAAGAAAGTCGAAATAAGAGGAATCTCAGCAGACCATGAGATAATACTATCGTACGTACTCAAATCCGTTGCCCACAAGAAGCTTTCTCCACGCAACTCAATCGATGCAGGGAAGAAGCGGAACATTGCAAATAGTATAGGCATTTGAACAATCACAGGAACACAACCGCCCAATGGGCTTGCACCAGCCTCACGATATAAATTCATGATGGCTTGTTGCTTCTGTACTTTATCCTTGTCGGCTGGATACTTTTCGTTGATTTTATCTATCTCAGGTTTCAGAACACGCATTTTAGCCATCGAACGGTAAGAAGCAAATGTTAATGGACTTAGTGTCAATTTGATGATTAGCACCATGATGAAGATGATCAAACCATAGCCAAATCCATAGCCTTCTAGCCAATTGAAAATAGGAACAACAACACCGCGACCAATAGCCCCAAAAATACCCCAACCAAAGTTGATGGCTTTCTCGTACCCTTGACCGTAGGTTTTAAGCAATTGATATTGATTTGGACCTGCGTACATTTGAAACGGAAGTATGTAAGTACCACTTACCGTCTGATTTAATGTAGCCGTAGCTGTATATCCTTTGATCAGATCTTCATTTTCATCACCACCATTAACTGTAGCTAACTTGGCAACGCTAAATCCTTGCTCAGGATGAACGATTAGTGAAAAGAAACGCTGCTTTTGTGCCAACCAGTTAATTGCATCGAGAGTTTCATTATCGTCGGACCCGCGACCGGCAAGATGTTCAACATCACCATCTTCAGTTAGCTGGTAAACAAAACTAGAATATTGACGCTCTGTGCTAATACCCTTCTCTGTACGCTGCGCACTTCGCTCCCAGTAAAGCTCTGGTTTACCTGTAGCACTAGACGTACCACTTACCACGAAAGAATAATCATACCCTACATCCGCTAGCTCAATGCTCACCGTAGTGGCTCCGTCTGAAAATACCACTGAACGTGGAGCACTTGATACGATTTCAAACTTTTTAGCACTTAATACGTCTCCTCCAGGAAGTTGCAGATTGAACACCTGGTTATTCCCTTCTATCAAATCTAAAGCCTCCGTTTTAGCAGTATCGTCGTAGGTATGGTAATCTGCTAATGCCGCACTGGTAAGCGATGCTCCTGCTGAAGAAAAGGTCAAGCTTAACTCTCCATTGCTAATGGTAACCTCTTTGGCTATAGATGCAGTTGAATCTAATACTGCATTTACTTCCAATACAGGTTTAGAGCCTTCGCTCAGAACATCTGTTGCTGCTTCTTCGACTACCTCAGTAGAATTTTCTTGCTGAATTTCAGGGCTATTTTTAGTATTCCACCACCCAAAGCCAAGTATGATTGCACCAATTAGTAAGAAACCTGCGATCTGATTTTTATCTATTCCTTTATTCTCCTCCATATTATTTTTTTTGGCGGTATTCATCAGAAGCCTTTACAAAGGATACGAAAAGCGGGTGCGGATTTAGTACGGTACTCTTGTATTCAGGGTGGTATTGTACTCCTATGAAGAACGGATGGTCTTCAATCTCTACCACTTCAACCAACCCACTATCTGGATTAATGCCTGAAGTGCGCAGACCTGCTGCTACTAATTCTTCTTTATATTCATTATTAAACTCATAGCGGTGGCGGTGACGCTCGCTGATATTTACTTCGCCGTAAGCACCGTATGCCCTTGTTCCTTCTTCAATGGTACATTTCTGTGCACCAAGGCGCATGGTTCCCCCCATATCCGTGATATGCATTTGCTCGTCCATTAGGGCAATAACCGGTTTATTTGTTTTTAAGTTCACCTCCGTAGTATTTGCATCGGTCCAACCAAGAACATTTCTAGCATACTCAATTACTGCCGCTTGCATCCCATAGCAAATTCCAAAATAAGGGATCTTGTTTTCACGAGCATACTGAACAGTAGCTACCTTTCCTTCGAAACCACGTTTTCCAAAGCCTGGAGCGACAAGCACGCCGTCCAATCCTTTACAAAGTTCTTTTGCATTCTTAGGGGTTAAATGCTCAGAGTGTATCCAACGAACCTTAACCTCTACTTCATTGGCAGCTCCCGCATGAATGAACGCTTCAGAGATAGACTTATAGCTATCCTTAAGCTCCACATATTTTCCAATCAAACCAATCTCAACAGTGCGCTTGGGGTACTGCAGTCTTGATAAGAATTCACGCCATTTATCTAGATCAGGAGTAGTGTCTTGCGGAAGATTGAAATAATCCAATACCACCTCATCAAGCTTTTCTTTGAACATCATGATAGGCACTTCGTATATGGTGTTAGCATCGCGTGATTCAATAACATTTTTCTGACGAACATTGGTAAACAAGGCCAATTTTCCTCGAATATCATCGTCGATAGCGTGTTCACTTCTACAAACTAATACATCAGGCTGCACGCCACTCTCCAACATTGTTTTGACACTGTGTTGTGTAGGTTTGGTTTTGAGCTCACCGGTAACGCGTAGGTAAGGCAGAAGTGTAAGGTGAATAACCATACAATCTTTCTCTAACTCCCACTTTAACTGACGAACACTTTCGATGTAAGGCAACGCTTCAATATCACCTACAGTACCACCAATCTCAGTAATCACGATATCAAAGTCCCCAGTTTCACCAAGGATTTTTACGCGGTTCTTGATTTCATCAGTGATGTGCGGAATAACCTGGACGGTTTTTCCTAGAAAATCACCACGACGTTCCTTATCGATAACACTTTGATAAATACGACCTGTGGTAACATTGTTTCCTTGTGAGGTAGGTCTATTGAGGAATCGCTCGTAGTGACCTAAATCCAAATCAGTCTCAGCACCATCCTCTGTTACATAACACTCACCGTGCTCATAAGGGTTAAGCGTTCCGGGATCAACATTGATATAAGGGTCTAACTTCTGAATGGTCACACGGTAACCACGTGCTTGAAGCAATTTCGCTAATGAAGCTGAAATGATTCCCTTTCCAAGTGATGATGTTACCCCACCGGTAACGAAGATATATTTAGTACTCGCCATAATTAGAATCAAAACAGGGCAAAAGTACCTCTTTTCTGCGCCAATTAAAAGGCAAAACTTGCACTAATAGTCGGCATTATTGGCAATTGATTCACTCGCTCTGCAGCCGTTCGATCGTAGTAAAAGATATTCTCGCGATTGTAGATGTTAGTCGCACCAAATGTCACCTCAAAATCACCGGCTTCGGTATTTGTCGAATATTTTATTGAGGTATCCAATCTATGGTAAGTTGGTAATCGTCTGCTATTGAGGTCTCCGTAGAGGACACTTGGATCTCCATTGGCAGTGGTGTAATCAAAATCGATATCAGGATTTCCAAATTGATCCAAGAAGTCAATACCTGGATAATAGCCTTGGGTGGGTGTGAATGGAAAGCCTGTTCCTAGGTTCCATCGAACCGAAAGGAACCACTTCTCTTCCTTGCCTAGCTTCACATTTCCAACTAGGTTTATGTTGTGACGACGGTCAAAGTTCGGATTGTACAACTGTATGCCATCGTCTCTTGTTACCATGCTCCAGGCGTAAACTGCCCAAAGGTAGTAGCGACCCTTGTCGTACTTAATAACCGCGTCATATCCGTACGCTAGACCACGTTCTACGATGAAATCCTTTCGCAAGATTTCAGGACGATCGCTGTACACCGGTATATCAGTATATAGCTTGTTTCTATTGATATTGGTGATTTGTGAGAAATCCTTTACGTAAGATTCTAAATTGATGTCCCAGTATTTTCCAAGGTCGTATTCAAACCCTAGAACCCCGTGAACTGCTTTTTGAAGTCTCGAGGTAATAGGTCGATCTCTGAAAGAGGTTGGTAAATCCGTTGCACCACTTAAGAAGCCATAAAATAGATTGACCACATCACGGTCAGAGTTTGCCGCAACTAGGTTTTGACTGTACCGTCCTCCGGCTGCTTTGAATCTTAAGTCTTCTGTGATGTTGTATTTCAATCCAAGCCGAGGTTCTAAACTCAGTTCTGATAACGAACCGTAGTAATGAAGACGCAGACCGGGCTCTAGAACCAACAATGGGGTAACTTTACGGTAATTAAAGAATCCCCCTAATTCTGTAGTATTCTCCTCTTGATTCAACTTAAGACCTAAAGAGTTTGTGTAATCGAATCGCGTATTGTATCCAATCAAATCGATACCGTATTTTATCTCGTCGGCCTTCCCTAAAAAGTAAGTGAAATTAAGTCCACCGTTGAACCCTTTAATACTTGAACTTCTGGGCTGACCTGGGCTCTCCGTGCTTTGAATGAAGTAAGAACTTTGGGCAAAATCACCTTCAATCAAGGTTGCGGATGCTGGTGGAACAACGAGAAAGTTAACCCCATATCCGGTGCTGTTCCATTGAATGCCTTGAGTACTATCGAGCATAACCGCATCGCTGAAGTTAAAAGCCTTGGCGCTTAGCTTTGATCCTGACGAATTCTGTGTAGTAAACTTTCCGTATAAATCATTGAATGTGAATGGCAGTCCTCCAAATCTTGTTTGAACATATGGGTAGAAAATAGGTGCTGCTTGACGTAAATAAGAAGTCTTTCCACTGATAAAAAGACTATTGTTTGTAAGACCATTTTCATCTCTTTTACCAATAGGTGCTTCCACTAGAAGTTTGCTCATATAAGTAGATGCATAGCCTTTGGCTTTCAACTCGGAACGATTACCATCCCTTGTTGTGATATCCATTACTGAAGAGTTACGAGAACCGTATTGGGCTCCAAAACCCGCCGTATATACTTTGGCGTCCTGTAAAACATCCGTATCGAATACGGAGAAGAAGCCTATACTGTGAAACGGGTTATAGATTATCATTCCGTCAAACAATACCAAATTCTGTATTGGGGCTCCACCTCTGATGTACAGTTGACCACCCTGATCACCTGTAGTCACAACACCCGGAAGTACTGCAAGAGCCTTCATCAAATCTGGGTCACCACCCGCAGAAAATGTTTCGATGATTTTTGGATTTAAACTTACGACTGCGGTATTCACCTTGGTTTTACGTTGCAAGCGTGCAACATTAATGTCTACTGTGTTCAGCATCTCTGTACTTTCCTCAAGATAGACTTTAATAGAGGCTGGCTTGTTTTTGAAAACTCTCGTTTCAATATGCTCGGTTTTGTATCCTAGATATGTAATTGTTATTGTCTTAGCACCAACAGGAACATCGGAAAGCTGGAAATAGCCGTTAAAATCTGTCGTAGCACCTAAACGGTTTTCTTCTACTACGATATTTGCATATGGAATAGGTTCACCACCGTCCTTTTCGTAAACAAATCCACGTAAGATTTTACCCTGCGCAAAAATCGCAGTAGGAGATAATGAAAAGATTAGGAAGAGAAAAAGTTTTTTCATCTGCTCTATTGGGGTCATCCAAAGGTAAGGCCTAAAGTGCACATTTAATGAGCCATTCCCGAAGGTGTTCATATTCATTTGAACTCGATGGAATAACCCCCTTACACTTTCTATCAAACTTAAGTAGTTCTGCCAACATTATGTGCGCTTGATTATTGTTGTAATGCCTCGCGGCAGCAGAAAATTGTTTCAAGAAGTAAGGATGGACTTTGATCGCGGAAGCAATCTGCTTTTCAGCCTTGCCTTTCATACTGTGGTACTCAATGAGATTATTAACAAAATTGAAGAGGATTCCAGTAATCAACTGTACAGGGTGCTCCTTCGGATTCTTAGAAAAATAATAGACTATCTTAAATGCTTTCGCCATATCTCTGTAAGCAATCGCCGCTACCAACTCAAAGTTGTTGTAATCTTTAGAAATACCGATGTGGCGTTCGATATCCTCGGGAGACAATGATCTATTCTCTCCCATCGCGACATCAAGCTTATCAACCTCATTGAACAAGCGACTCAAATCTGTACCTACCTGCTCGGCCATAGCTGCAACAACCGCGGTGTTTGCCTGAAATCCTTTGGCACCAAGCTGTCCCTCTAACCAAGGAATAACCTGATAATCACGCAATGGGCTGCTTTCTAAGTATACCGTCTTGGCCTTTATGGCTTTGCCAGCCTTGGAACGTTTGTCCAGCTTTTTGTGCATATGACCAAAAGCCAGGATTGTTGAAGGCTGCGGTTGCTCCAAGTAGTCAGAGAGGAGTTCCCAGTCCGCAGCTTTGAGGTGCTGCGCCTCTTTAACCAGGACCACCATTTTATCGCTCATCATCGGATAGCGCTTGGCCTCCTCGAGAATTTGGAGCATGTTGGTGTCTTTGCCGTAAAGGACCGTCTGATTAAAACTGCGCTCCGCCTCATCCAATGCGTTATGTTCTATGTAATCCAACAACTGCTGGGCATAGAAAGGCTCTTCTCCTGCAAAAAAGTAGACCGGTGCATATTTGCCCGACTTTAGATCTCGAAAGATGCCGTCAAAGGAATTAGCCGCCATAATCAGGTTAATCGTTGTGGTAAGGTTCTCCTCGCAATATCGTCATTGCACGGTAAAGTTGCTCGAGGAAGATAATACGAATCAATTGGTGTGAGGTAGTCATTTTGCTCATTGACACTTGAGCATTTGCCCTTGCGTACATCGAAGGAGGAAAACCAAAAGCACCACCAACAATAAAAACCAATCGTTTTGGACCTGCGTTACGCCACTTTTGAATCTGATTGGCAAATCCACGACTGCTGTATTCTTTACCCTTTTCATCAAGGAGAACAACCGTGTCTGTGGGTTCAAGATACTTCTCGAATACCGCTGCTTCTGCCTCTTTCAAAGCTTCTGCGGACATCTTTCCGCCACCTTTAACATCAGTCAGAGCACGAAATTCAGTCTTTTGATAATGCTTTATTCGCTTCAAGAACATGTTCATTCCGTCCTCTATCCAGCGTTCAGAATTTTTACCAATAACAAGAAATACAATCTTCATAGCTAAGGCAAAGATGCTAACTTGCGGTGAGACCTAACAATTAGGTAAGCATTTTATGACTTCAGTAAATTGGACCCCAGATTTTAAAGCACTTCAGCCATCTTTTGACCTAGCCATTGCTGAGGATATTGGTGATGGTGACCATAGTTCACTGAGCTGTCTCGATGGTCAAAAGCGAGGAAGAGCGCGTTTAATCATTAAGGATCCTGGAATTATTGCAGGTGTAGCTCTTGCAGAGTACCTATTCAAATACATTGACACTTCAGCAGTACTAAATGTCTTTATTGAAGACGGCAGTTCAATTAAGCCTGGAGATATAATCTTTGAAGTAGAAGGTAATGCTGTCAAATTGCTGCAATCGGAGCGATTAGTGTTGAATTATATGCAGCGTCTTTCTGGGATTGCCACGAGTGCTTCGAAATATGCTGCTATGATTTCACACACGAAATGTTCCGTATTGGATACGCGTAAAACCACACCGGGATTGCGAACCCTGGAAAAGTGGGCGGTACAATTAGGCGGTGGAGGCAATCACCGTATGGGATTGTACGATATGATAATGCTCAAAGATAACCATATTGATTTCGCTGGAGGTATTCTACCTGCAGTGGAGCGGGTTCGTACATACCTAAAGTCTAAGGACAAAGATCTGAAGATTGAGGTTGAAACTAGAGATATGAGCGAGGTGCACCAAGCTTTAGAAGCTGACGCCGATCGCATCATGCTTGATAACTTCACTCTAGCACAAACTGTCGAAGCGGTTGCTTTGATTGGTGATAAGGCAGAAACGGAAAGCAGCGGTGGAATTACAAAAAAGACACTCGTTGCTTATGCTGAATGTGGAGTAGATTTCATAAGTATTGGTGCACTTACTCATCAAATTGCTAGTTTAGACATGTCTTTAAAGGCCATTGAGGAATAATGAGTAACCCATTTAAGAGTATTTACATCGCCCTGCGTAATACATTAAGCCGTATTAAGCCACCATTTTTTGACGGCTTATCAGTGTGGGACGTCCTCTATTTTTTCTTTCAAGGAATCTACGAAGGTGCTATTTCAACGCGTGCAGGCTCTGTGAGCTTTAGCTTTTTCTTGGCACTCTTCCCTGGTATCATATTCATTTTCACCTTGATTGCCTACCTGCCTATCGATACTTTCCAAATGGAATTATTTACCCTACTCGGTGATGTATTACCACCAAGCACTCACGATATGGCCTTTGACGCGATTGAAGACATCCTTACGATAAAACGTGGCGGACTTCTGTCCGTGACCTTCATTGCCGCTATGCTCTTCGCAACAAACGGAACACTTTCACTAGTTTCCAATCTAGGTATCAGCTACAACATCAATGATGCGAAGAATTTTTGGTGGCAATACTTGAGCGCATTCTTATTAACGATTGCCTTGACTTTATTAATCTTAGTCGCCTTAGTGGCCCTCATCTTTACTCAAGGTTTTACCGGCTGGCTTGCGAATCAGGGATACATCTTAGCCTACAGTGCTATTATCATTTATTGGTTACGCCTGTTCGTGCTCCTAGCCGCCATCTTAGTGGGTATTTCTTTGGTCTACAACTATGGTCCTGTTCGCGGAACCGATTGGCGATTTATCAGCCCAGGCTCTATTCTCGCGACTATTTTAATCATCCTCTCTTCCAATGGATTTGGGTATTACGTAGAAAACTTTTCTACTTATAACAAGTTCTACGGCTCTATAGGTACTCTATTGATTATGCTGCTTTGGATTTATGTAAATGCCTTTGGTCTTATTATCGGCTTTGAACTGAATGCCAGTGTTAGTGGAGCCAAGCACGATAGAGAACTAAAAAACTCCTAAAATGAAAAATGGGATTGGGGTTCCATTTAGGGTTCCAATAAGTTTTGTAAATAAATAATAAATGTGGTTGTAGTCCAGTTTGGACTAAGGCGTGAGTGCTTTAAAAATAAAAAACCCGCAAGGAAGTCCTGCGGGTTTTTTATGCTTTAAGATTTTCTAGCGCATCAGACTGAACTGCTGGTACTTTACGTACTCTATGCCCTCAAGGTCACGGTAGATGATTTTCGCTACATAAACGCCTTCGTAGCATGTACTACTATCAAAGGTGCCGTCCCAACCAGTATTGATGTCTTTACTGTAGAACAAGATATTCCCAAGACGATTGTAAACCTGCATCTCGAAGTAGCTAATGGCATTAGCCTTAACTATGTAATGGTCGTTTTTTTCGTCACCGTTCGGCGTGAACGCTGTTGGCGCAAATACGGCGGCAACGTCACGAGGATCTGTCAGCGTATCACAATCCAGTGCAGTGACATAAACGGTATCAAAAGATTCATACTTGCAGTAACCTGTACTAACTAAAACGGTATCGTCGGCATCGAAGGTTTCTTGGAAGTTTGGACCGCTTTGCGACAAGCCGGTAACTAGAGTGTTCCAAGTATATGCAAAATTGAAGGTCATTGGTGGACCCGCCGCTAAATTTATTGATGGCGCATTAGTTCCTGAGGGTGCAACCTCGCCCTCCACGCAATCTACCCAACCAGTGGTGCTTACCAACTCATTAAAGTCAAAGTTCTGTGCAAGTGTCGGGAAAGAAGCAGGGTTCAAATGTGTCGACATGTACGTCTGGATATCTCCTGAAGAACGCTCCTCAGACCAAACGCGGTATTCATCAAAATCAGCATTTGCATAAGCAGTATTTCCTGATGTCGGGCTAATTCCGTAACCCAGATATGTCGATGCATTTGAACTTATATCACCCAGTGAAAAGTTTTTAGAGGTTTCGAAACCGCCATCTACATAAACTGTAACTGTCGTTGTTCCTCTGTTCCAGGTAACTGCGACATGGTGCCAAGTTGCATCACTTATGGTAGTAATATTCCCCAGTACAAAATCACTTTGTCCAATATTATCGATAGCTCCGAAGCCGACATAACCATTTTGAGAGACAAAAACAGCCCAGCCTTGATTGCTGGAATTTCTATTGTAAGCGAGATATGTGAGCTGCGATGCTGAATTCAGACTCACCCAAAATTCTACGGAGAAGCTCGAGGTACCAAACGAGGTATAGGTTGAATAAGGGATTTCCAAATAGTTAGAGGATCCGTTCATGGCAACAGCATTGTTGGAAGGGGTTGAACGACTCACATTCACATTCACTACATCTGTAGGACACACTTCCCAGCTATCGTCATCAACACCAATGGTCATTACCTGCGCAAAAGCGACAGTGGAAAGAACGACCATTAAGAGTGAAAATATTTTTTTCATTTATCGCGACTTGTGTTCCAAAAATAAGATTAAAAATTGATTGTAGTACGCTCGCTCCAAATAGTGGTTTTCTCACCATCAAATGCGATACATTTTGGCACTGTTCTCGAGCAATGGCGGGACCATAAAGCATATGTGTTCGCTCCAGTACTGCTGATACTTAGCCAATTCCCCTCTGCGGTATCCGTGGGTAGCGTAGCACCATAGGCTAGATAATCACCGGCAAAACACAAAGGACCCGCAACATCAAAGTTTCGCTCAGCACCCTGTATTTGCGTACCATCATCACACCATATGTTCAACGTAAATGGTCGTGCCTTGGTGTAGGCATCGCGCATAAAGAAATCGGCACCCAGGTGAATGAAAATGCGACTTTGGTCCAAAACATACTCTACACGAGAAAGTGCAAATCCAGCCTCAGCATGAACCCATTGGCCAAATTCTGTTACCAAGAGGTAGTTGGAATCTGTAAAAACTTCAGCAACAATGGCGCCGTATTCTGCCATTCGGGTAGATTCTGACAGTGACTCTGACGGCAACCCACCACCTATGTCTAGGATGTGAATTTTTCCTGGGGAAACCGTATTGATCTGATCGGCCAATCGCTTTAATGAAATGAGCGCTTGACGCTGAACCTCCAAATCTTTCATCTGTGAGCCGCTGTGCATATGCAAGGCTTCTACTGGATGTGCCAAGGCAGCATCGACAATATCTTGAGCATTTGATACAGGGACACCAAACTTGCTCTCGTTTCGACTTACATCAAACATTTCAGGCGCACCTGTATGCACTTGTGGATTAACACGAATACCTACGATACAGGTTGGATTTGTAGGGAATCGGTCTAATTCACCTAGGGAGTTTACGTTGACCAACATGCCTGTCATTCCGGACACAAATTCGATTTCTCTGCGCGTTTTTACGGGGGAATCAAAAATGATTTTATCTGCAGGGCACCCCGCTGCGATGGCCATATTTATCTCCTCAATGGAGGCAGCTTCTAGACAGTAACCTAAATCTACTATATGCTTCAACATCTGAGGATGCGGATTAGTCTTTATCGCAATAGCATGCAAGGTTTCCTCCGAAAACGAGTCGCTTAGAAAGGCTAATCTTCGATTAAGTGAAGGCAAGTGTGCTACAATGAGACTGGTATCCTGCTCATTCACCTGCCCCTGAGATTGGGCAATTACTTTCGATATGTCTGTAGTCGAAATCAACCAAACATTTTTTTCGCGTAGTCTTCGATAATTTCAATCACGCGGTAATCATTGTGCAAATCAATCGTATCCTCTTCCAAGAATGAACGAACGCTGTACGCACCAATAGCCAAGCGGATAAAGCTCTTATCTCCGTATTGAACAGGTTGCCCGAAGAATACTTTGTTAATTCCATCCTTGAAACCCGCATGGGTAGAGGTTGCAATGGCCTTGAATAGGTTCTTCAATTCGGCGTTGTTCAACGCGCGACCATTTACCCATACTTGAAAACTGATGATGGACGTGTTTGTCTTTAGTTGATCTGGCATTAATTTGAAGTACTTAGAATCTTCCAATCGTGCCATAACGCCAGTGGCCCAACGCGCAATTATATCGTCTGTCTGCTGCTTGGACCAATAGCTGTAGGCCTCCATTTCATCGAGGGCAATCTCCCAACGCAAACGAAGTGATTTGTTTTCATTCGCTGGTAAATACTCACGCATGTTTTGCATGAACCATGGTATATCGTAAGCCGAGAATAGCTTTCCGAACGGCTGAATGATTGAGGCGTCTACTTCTTTCAATCGCTCGCTCCATTTTCTTGGAACTAGCATAGCCGCACAGAATGGTGGGGCCTGGAAAAATTTAGAACCGGTAAGCATTATCATCACATCTTTTTCAAGCAAGTCGTGGATGAGCTTCGGATCTACACGGAATTGACACAAATCAACCACCCACATAGTACCGTCGTCTGGATTAATAATATCTAGATCATCCTTAATTCCAGATTTAGAACCGAAAACGAGGGAGCCAACTAGGGCGGCGTCTTTATTTGCTGCGATGATTTGTTTAACTGCCTTGCTTCGGTCTAATATATTCCCTTCCGCATCACGAGCATCGAGGTAATGAACTTCACTCACGTGGTCCGGATTCACAAAATCACCTTTCACAATATTCTCACCGAACTGATTGAAATTGGCGTAAAATCGTGTTTCGGAAGCATAACCAGAGCCAGAGCCCAATTCCTCTGGACAGCTCACAATATTGATAAGCTTCTTATTTGGATTCAGCATCAACTGGAACATAAGCGGATAGTACACTAGATCTGAGCCAGACGGGCCAAAGTAGATGTCGAACGGCTCGTTGTTTTCACTACCCACCAAATCGATTAATCTCGTGCTTTGTTTTTCGAGTAAACTCTCATAGTTCAGCTCATCGTACTTACCTAAGAATGCCTTTGCCAAACCGTGCGAGCGCGGTGTCAAAACATTGGCTGTACAAGAACCCCGCTGCAATAAAGTCTCGTATTCTACTGGATTGAGGTGGTACTTATTGCGGTTGATACCTTCGATCAGGTGCACACGTTCATCACACCCTTGTTCTAAAATTTGACCGATTTCTGCCTTGCTAATCTTGCGGGCCATATCAATGCGTTGTGTTAGGTTCGAAAAATACCACCTAATCGAGGGATTATCAAGGTTAAGACACCTTATTATTCCACAAGTTTTGGTAGTTTGGAGATTCAAATAATGAGCACAACCTACTATGAAGCAATGGATGCCACTTTTGCGTACATGGATCCTTCCAGTCGCAATTTTATTAGGCTTGAATGTAACCTTTCTAAACCCTGCTTACCTCAGCGGTGATATTCTTGACCAAGACGATATTAAATTGGGGTACGCCAAAAGCAAAGAAATACGTGATTACCGAGAGGCAACGGGGGAAGAACCCCTTTGGACCAACTCGATGTTTAGCGGTATGCCCACAGCCCAGATTTCAACCAAATACGGCGGTAATATCTTTCAATACATCACTGGTGCTGTAAAAGCTATTGGAGGGACGACCTCTTCGACGTACATCATTTTCTATTTGATGATTGGTGGGTTTATTGGATTAAGAGGACTAGGAGTTAACCATTGGCTCAGTACCATTGGTGGCTTTGCGTACGGATACTCTGGCTTCTTTATAATTGGCTATGCCGCAGGGCACAATGCAAAAGTGAACACCGCAGCTTTCATCCCTCTGATGATTATGGCGCTACTACTCATCTTCGAAAAAAAGAACTGGAAGGCAATGATTCTCATGGCAATATTTGCGGGGCTTAGTATCCATAGAAATCACTTTCAAATTACCTATTACTCAGGCCTATTTATAGGCATCGTATGGCTGACATATTTGATCAAATATGCCCGAGAAAAAGCGCTGCCGGAATTTGCTAAACTCACTAGTTGGCTTGCAGTTGCTGCGCTACTAAGCATCGGTCCTAACCTGGCGAATATGTGGAGCACCAAGGTATATACCACGGAAAGTATGCGCGGCGGAATTTCTGAATTGACCAATAAAAATCAAAACCAAGGTGAAGGCGGTCTTTCGTTCGATTATGCTATGGCTTGGTCCAGCGGAATTTATGAAAGTGTTGCTCTAGTCATCCCAAATGCTGCCGGTGGCGGTATAATGGTTGATTATTCGGATATGGGTACAGAAACCTTTGATCAGCTCGTACGTGCGTTCCGTCAGCAAGGGATGAATGCCAGTCAAGCAGCAGAACAAGCCAATCAATACATGGGCGCTGCCTTAATGAAATGGACGGGTGAGAGCATGGGTAACGGCGCCTATTATGTGGGTGCAGGAATGTTTTTCCTCTTCTGTCTCGCACTATTCGCTGTTGGAGGAACCATTAGAAATTGGGTATTGGCTTCTGGTATAGTATTCCTATTTATGTCTTGGGGGGCCAATTTTGAATCCTTCAATAAACTCCTCTTTCACGCACTTCCACTGTACAATAAATTCCGTGTTCCATCTATGTCTATGGTTGTATTGTTCTTCTTAGTTCCTTTCTACGGCATCTACGGACTCAACAGTTGGATAGTACTTGATAAGCCCGCAAGAATGAAAGCCTTCAGTTGCGGTGTAGCTATATTTACAGGGTTCGTTGTCCTCTTTGGGCTTGTCGCACCTTATGCGATGAGTCTAGAAGGTATGCGCGACGCAGGATTCACACAACAAGGCTTTTCTCTTGATCAGCTCATTAGCGACCGTCAGGGCATCATCACAAGCTCGGCAATGCGCTCTCTGATCTTTGGTTTGCTTACCGCTGCAGCCTTATACGTATGGCACATTGGAAAATTGAATCAAATCGCTACAATTGCCGTAGTTGGCGCAATCACTTTATTGGACCTCTACGGTTTTGACCGCGATCAGTTGGAGTTGGATGACTTCCAAGCTAAACGCCAATGGGAGCAACAATATGCACCGAATGCAGCAAATTTAGCGATCTTACAGGACAGCGATTCCCACTTCCGCGTTTGGAACAGCATGACAGGTTTAACCAACGACAGTTATACCAGCTACCACCACAAGAGTATTGGCGGTTACCACGGTGCCAAGCTTCAGCGCTATCAAGACCTTATCGACAACCAACTCAACAAGCGAAACATGGCGTGTTTCAGTATGCTTAATGCCAAATATGTAATTGCTCAAGGTAAAAAAGGTAAACCTCAGGCCCAGCGCAATCCGAATGCTTGTGGAAATGCCTGGTCGGTAAACAATGTGACTATGGTCGCAAACGCCGATGCTGAGATGGCCGCACTCTCCGGCTTCAATCCAAAAAAAACGGCAGTTGTGGATACACGTTTCAGCGATTATGTGGGTAATACAACCTCTTTAGATTCTGCCAAAGTAAAACTCACCAGCTATGATCCAAAGTACATGGAGTATAGTTTTGAGGGCGGAAATGCCTTTGTGGTATTTTCAGAAATCTACTACCAAGGTTCGGGCAACGATTGGCAAGCCTACCTGGACGGCAAACCTGTAGACCACATTCGCGTGAATTATACCTTGCGCGGAATGAAAGTACCTGCGGGAAAACATGAGATTGTATTTGAATTCAAACCAAAGTCCTTCTATGCAGGTCAAAAATTAAACATGGCTGGATCTGGCCTCCTTTTGTTGCTGGTTGCCTACTTCGGCTGGTTAGCTTATAAAGAGAACAAGGAGTAAGTAATCCTTAGATAAAGAAGAAAGCCACTCGCCGCCAAGGTGGCTTTTTTTATGCTTTTCTTAACGCTCGTCTTTGTGCCGAAAAACAGCCTTAATTACTAACTGAGCCTGAATACTTCTCTCATAAGGTGCGGTGCGCCCTGAACTCAACTTTAGGCATTCTTGCTTATGAGACTTTAAGAAGTCTACAATTCCTGCTGTATTACCATAGCTAAAAACCTCCCCTGCCTTCACATCGCGAATGATAACCGAGGCATCTCCGTCGACAGGACCGAGCCCCAAGATCGGATTTCCAGCACCTAGATAATCAAAAAGCTTCCCAGGAATATGTCCTTTGGCACTCTCAACTTCTGGGAGTAAGAAGAGCGACAAGTGACTAGCCATCATCATGGCATTCAATGCCTTCTTCGATACATAATCTATAAACTCTAGCTCTACGTGCTGTGCGGCGTTTTCTAAACGCTCCTTGCTTAGGCCATCCCAAGAGCCTATAATTCTAAAAATGACTGGAAAATCAAGTTGGTTCAGGGCAGTTATAAAGTCGGCCACAGGATATTGTGAAGCCAAAGTTCCTGCATAGGTGATAGTAAAATTCTCAGGACGATTTACCTGTTGGCCTGTAAAATCTTCAGCATCAAATCCGTTGGTCACTGTATATACTTTGCTCGCCGGTTTTGCGCCTTTGGACTGGTAAAGTATACTCCACGATGGACTCACGCTCAGCAAAGAATCACAAGTTGAGAACACCTTACGTTCTAAGCCTCGCTCGTAGGCTCGAGTAAGGGCCGTTGGATAAAATTTGCGGTAGTAATAGATATCTGTCCACGGGTCGCGGAAATCTGCGGTCCAATGGATGCTGTGATTACGCTTCAGTTGCAATCCAATCAACTGCGTGCTGTGTGGCGGAGAAGTCGTGATCCAATGCCGAACGTCGTGTTTCAATATGATTTGCTCCGCAGCCCTGTATGCATGGCTATTCCACCCCTTCCGAGCGTCAGGAACAAAGAAATTACCACGAACAAATCTTGCAATTTTCTGTAGCATACTCACCTTGGCATCCTCACCACTAAACCCACTAAAAGGAACTTGCTTCTTGCCCGTAACTTTCTTGTAGGCGCCGAACTTTTCACTTGTACCGGTGCGAATAACGGTAATACCATCGGCTACATCGTCTTTTAAGCCTTCGTCGCGCAGTGGGTAGGTAGCTTTCTCAGCTTCCACAGTAACGATGAATAGCTCGACGCCTTCACGGGCTAGATACTTACTAAGCTTCAACCAGCGCTGCACACCAGGTCCGCCTGCGGGAGGCCAATAGTATGTGATGATTCCCAGTTTCAAGGCTACTTATCTTCTTTCACCTCCTCGTATTCGATGTATTCGCCTACGTCTTTTTTTACACTACTCCGCTTCTCGCTAGTACCCTTAGAATTACGATGGCTTTTCTTGCCAGGTGCAGGAGTACCGCCAAAGAATCTTTCAAGCCATCGGAAGATGAAGTAAGCAAGAATTGTTAGTGTTATGAATCTAAACACGGTTCGAAAATTTTTCCAAGATAAAAAAGAATCCCGGCGCGGATGGCGCCGGGATTTCTAAACTTCTGTTAACGTTAACGGCTCAAATATAAGCTGCGCTCGCTATGTAATTTCTTAAATATTGGATCTTTTAAATCCTTAATGAATCTGATTTCCTCGCCCGTAGACTTCATCTCTGGCCCGAGCTTCTTGTTCACGTTCGGGAATTTACTGAACGAAAATACTGGAATCTTGATAGCAAAGCCTTCCATATGTGGATTGAAATCGAAATCTTTTACCTTCTTGGTTCCAAGCATCACCTTTGTTGCGTAGTTCACATAGGCCTCGCCGTACGCTTTACATATGAACGGGACGGTACGCGATGCCCGAGGGTTAGCTTCAATGATGTATACGATATCGTCTTTGATGGCGAACTGAATATTAATTAACCCTTTAGTCTCTAAGGCTTTAGCAATATTGATAGTGTGCTCTTTGATTTGCTCCATCACAAGAGGTCCAAGGTTGAACGGTGGCAGCACTGCGGAGCTATCCCCAGAGTGAATACCACAAGGCTCAATGTGCTCCATTATACCGATGATATAAGCATCTTCACCATCGCAAATGGCATCTGCCTCAGCTTCAATAGCTCCATCTAAGTAATGATCTAGAAGCACGCGGTTGCCTTCAAACTCCTTAAAGAGGTTGATTACGTGATGCTGGAGTTCTTCCTTATTAATTACAATTTTCATCCCTTGACCGCCCAATACATAAGATGGACGCACAAGTATGGGGAACCCTAATTCGTCTGAAATATCCAAAGCCTCATCAGCGTTGGTAGCAACGTTAAATTTTGGGTACGGAATTTCAATTTCTTTCAACAGCGTAGAAAATCGGCCTCTATCTTCAGCCAAATCCAAAGCTTCATAAGAAGTACCTATTATTTCAATTCCGTAACGACTCATCTTCTCGGCCAATTTCAATGCCGTCTGACCGCCCAACTGAACGATTACACCACGCGGCTTCTCGTGAAGAATGATGTCGTAAATGTGCTCCCAGAATACTGGTTCAAAATACAGCTTATCGGAAGTGTCAAAGTCGGTGCTCACCGTTTCAGGGTTACAGTTAATCATGATGGTCTCATAACCTTCCTCTCGAGCACTCAAAACACCATGAACACAGCTGTAATCAAATTCAATCCCTTGACCGATGCGGTTAGGCCCTGAACCTAAAACGATGATTTTCTCGCGTTTACTTACCTCACTTTCGTTTTCGATGATCTCGATACCATCTGAATTTACGTAGGGCATTTCAAACGTCGAGTAGTAGTAAGGCGTTTGAGCTGGAAATTCTGCAGCACAGGTATCTACTAGTTTCCATACACGCTTAATACCAAGATCGGTTCTCTTTTGGTGCACTTCACTCTCTAGGGCGCGTATCATATGAGCAATCTGGCGATCTGCAAAACCTTTCATTTTCGCCTCTTGGATTAACTCCTTTGGCAAATTATCAAGGCTGTGCTTTTCAATGCGCGCTTGAACTTTCGCTAAATCTTCGATCTCTTTTAAGAACCACATATCAATCTTCGTAATGTCAAAAATCGTACGCAGTGGAATACCCATTTGGATAGCATCATAGAGAACAAATAAGCGGTCCGACGACGCGTACTCTAATTTGTGCAAAATGGTGTCCTGATCAGTTAAGCCTTTACCATCAGCGCCCAAGCCATTTCTCTTTATTTCTAGAGATTGTGCAGCTTTATGCAAGGCTTCTTGGAAGCTGCGGCCAATTCCCATAACCTCCCCAACGGCTTTCATCTGAATGCCTAGGCGCGTATCGGCTCCTTCGAATTTTTCAAAGTTCCAACGAGGTATCTTGACGATTACATAATCCAAAGTAGGCTCAAAGTATGCTGTTGTTGTTTTTGTAATCTGGTTAATCAGCTCATCCAAGGTATATCCGATGGCCATTTTAGCAGCAATCTTTGCAATAGGATACCCGGTCGCTTTCGAAGCCAATGCTGAAGAACGGCTCACACGAGGGTTGATTTCAATTGCAACAATATCTTCCTTTTCGTCAGGACTGACGGCGAATTGTACATTACAACCGCCAGCGAAGGTTCCTATACTGCGCATCATTTTGATAGCCATATCGCGCATCTTTTGGTAAGTTGTATCGCTCAAGGTCATTGCAGGAGCAACAGTTATGGAATCGCCCGTGTGAATGCCCATTGGATCCATATTCTCAATAGAACAGATGATGATAATGTTGTCGTTTTTATCGCGAAGCAACTCCAATTCATACTCCTTCCATCCGAGTAGTGCCTTATCAATCATAACTTCATGGATAGGGCTAATTTCCAATCCACGACTCAGCGCCGTATCAAATTCGTCTTCGGTATGTACGAAAGTTGCACCAGCACCACCAAGGGTAAATGAGGCGCGTACACAAAGCGGAAAACCAAATTCCTGAGCAGTTTCCTTACCGCGCAAAAAACTTTTCGCAATACGGGACGGCGCCATAGGCACATCGATCTCCTCCATCAGTTTACGGAACTCTTCTCTATCCTCTGTAATGTTAATTGCTTCAATATCGACACCGATAATCTTGACATCATAATCCTCCCAAATTCCTTGCTTATCAGCTTCGATACATAGATTCAATGCAGTCTGTCCACCCATTGTTGGAAGCACCACATCTATATCTGGATGCGTCTTTAAAATATCATCAAGGCTCTCAACAGTAAGCGGCTTGAGGTAAATATTATCGGCAACAACCTCATCCGTCATAATGGTTGCTGGATTCGAATTAATAAGAGTGACAATGATGCCTTCTTCTCGCAGAGAACGTGAGGCTTGTGATCCAGAATAATCGAACTCACATGCTTGGCCAATGACAATAGGACCTGAACCGATTATTAAGACGTGTTTGATATAAATATCTTTCGGCATGAACTTAAGATTTGTGCAAATTTAGCTACCGCGAGACCAAAAAAAAGGTGTTGCGAATGGCAACACCTATATATTATCAAAAGGTTTTGAACATCTTAACCTTTATAATTTCCTTTATCACTAACAGTCAAACGCTTACGACCTTTAGTGCGACGAGACGCCAATACTTTGCGGCCATCCGTGCTCTCCATTCTTGAACGGAACCCGTGCTTGTTTTTACGTTTTCTATTGCTAGGTTGAAATGTGCGTTTCATAACTAATTCTGTTAATCCGTTTTCTTCGGGGTGCAAATATAAGCCCTTCCATTTATTCCACAACCCAAACTTAAATAAATTTAAATCCTTTAGACAGGGCGTGGTAAGGTGTCTCTGAAGGACTTTGGTTATTGCGAGAAGCAACATTCAAGTCCCCCAATTTAATTATACTTACTTTTGCGCCTGATTATCACGGGTGTCCATCTTCCATGTAGGCTAAAAATTGAAAGGAAGCGCTGACGCTCAAGTAGGCGCACCCAGCGGAACTGGGCAATTTTTAAAGGCCCCTCGGGCCAACTTTATGGAAACTTATAAGGACAGCGGTCTGCATCCCGACATCATTCGCGGTGTAGAGGCTTTAGGATTCGTAGAACCGACTCCAATTCAAAAAATGAGCATTGAACATTTGCTCGGAGAGCAAACCGACCTAATTGCATACGCACAGACAGGCACAGGTAAAACAGCAGCATTCTCTCTGCCCATCCTTCATCAACTAGAAGAAGACGTGCAACATGTTCAGGCTATCGTTCTCGCGCCAACGCGAGAGCTTTGTCTGCAAATCGCCAAGGACGTCGGGTCTTACGCGAAGTTTATGGATGTAAAGGTAACGGCAGTCTATGGAGGTTCTCCGATATCGAAACAGATAAAAGAACTGCAAGGAAAACCTCAAATTGTTGTGGGGACACCTGGTCGTACTTTGGACCTTATAAATCGTCGCAAATTGCGTATCGAGGATGTGCAGTTCCTCGTACTGGACGAAGCGGACGAAATGCTCAGCATGGGCTTCCAAGATGAATTGGATGCAATTCTAGCAAATACTCCTGAACACAAGCAAACGCTTTGTTTCTCTGCGACCATGCCAGATGGCATGAAACACTTAACTAATAAATATCTAATTAAACCTAAGGAGATTTCTGCAGGTAAACGCAATATCAGTGCTTCTAATGTAGACCATGAATTATATGTGGTTAGCTCTAAGAACACTTATGAGGCTATGCGCCGGATCCTTGACTTTAATCCGAATATGTATGGTATTGTATTCTGTCGTACTCGCAGACAAACGCAGAGTATTGCGGAACAATTAGTGAATGATGGCTACCGCGCTGAAGCCATTCATGGTGATTTGAGCCAAGCACAGCGCGATGACGTAATGAAGCGTTTTAGAAACAAATCACTCAACGTGATGGTAGCTACTGATGTAGCTGCTCGTGGTATTGATGTGAATGATCTTACGCACGTAATTAACGTGAATATTCCAGACGACCCAGAAGTTTATGTACACCGTTCAGGTCGTACCGGTCGTGCTGGAGCAAGCGGTATTTCTCTCGTGATTACTCACGGACGTAATATGCGCAAGGTTAAAAACCTTGAACGCATCATTGGTAAAAGTTTCGAAACTAAACTAGTGCCCTCTGGAGAAGATATCTGCGAGGTTAAAATGCGTCAAGCCATTAATGAACTTGAAACTATGGAGCATGCGTATGAATTGGACCCTAGTCTTGTGGAAGAAGCTATGGATAAGCTCGCCCACTTGAGTAAGGCAGACCTTATCGAGCGTTTTTTAGGTCATGAGGTGAGTACCATCCTCAGCCGTTACCGCGGTGCCCGTAATATTAACGAAACTGCAAAGAAGATTAAAGACCACGGCCGCAGAGATTCAAAGACAGGAAGTGAAAAAGGATTTAAAACAATCGTTATTGACCTAGGTTACCGTCAAAAAGTCACCCCATCTCGATTAATGGGGGTGATCAACGATGTAATGGAAGGTACAAAAGTGCGTATTGGTAAAATAGATATGGACAAAACTTTCTCGCGCATTGATGTCGAAGAACGTTATGCTACTGATATTGCTGCGCGTTTATCAGGTTTTAAAACCGGATCGTATACCATCAATGCCTATTTCGAGCAAGGCGGAAGCAGAACGCAAAGAAGCAGTTCTCGCGGGGGTTATGGTGGACGCAGAAACGAACGCGACGGCAGATATGGCGGCGGACGTAGAGATGATCGCAGTAGTCGCGGACGTAGAGACGAACGCGGGGGATTTGAAAGTAGAGGTCGTCGCGAAGACCGCGGCGGATACGAAAGCCGAGAACGTCGTGATGAAAATGACTCAAGCCGCTTTGGTCGTGACTTTCGAGACCGTCTAGAAGAACGTAGCGATCGTCCAAGACGGAAAAGAATAGGCGAAGATAGATTGGATAGTGGTAAGCGTAAATCTTCCAAGAGTAAGTCAAAAGGAAGTTCTAAATTTAAAGGCGCACCTAGAAGAAAGAAATAAATAATGAAGTCGTTTGAAGGCAAGGTAGTTTGGATCACTGGAGCTAGCAGCGGTATAGGCCGTGCGCTCGCAGAAGCCTATTCAAATGCTGGTGCTTATACAATTATATCTGCACGTAGAGAGAAGTTATTGTTAGCCGTTAAAAATGGCCTAAAGTGCCCAGATACATGTTTGGTTCTACCTCTTGATCTCAGTCAGCACTTCAATGCATCGCTATGGACTCAAAAAGCACTCGCTTTTAAAGGACGTGTGGACATTCTCGTTAATAATGGCGGTATTGGTCATCTTGGGCGTGTCGAAGAGATGGACTTTGAGGCGGAACGAAAGGTTATGGAGGTCAACTTCTGGGCCGCTGCTGCACTTACAAAGGCTGTATTACCATCGATGCTTGAGCGGAATAGTGGTGAAATCTGGACAGTGGCAAGTATTCTTGCTTACTTCGGTAGTCCGAAACTGGCCGCGTATGCCGCGAGTAAATTCGCCGTGGCCGGCTATTTCGAATCACTACAGTACGAATTAGAAAGCTCAGATGTTCATACTGGGATACTGAGTCCAGGGTTTATAAATACCGCGGTGACATTAAGTAGCCTCGGACCTGATGGTATGCCCATCGGTAAAAACAGTGTTGCTCAGGAAAAGGGAATGTCACCAAAAGAATTAGCCCATAAATTCTTGAGAAAAACTAAAAAATCTAATCCGCCTAAACAAGTTATTATTGGTAAATACGAGCGGTTCGCAGTGCCTTTCAAAAGACTTTTTCCCTCAATTTTCAGGGTGGTTTATGGAAAACTCACAAATGTCACTCGCAAGTAATTGGCTACACTTATATTTGGATTCAAATCGAACGAATTATGGCACAAGGAATTATAAACGACGCGTACTTAAAAGCAGAGAATGCCAAAGCATTGAACGCTTCGTACACGAATGCACAACCTTGTAAGTATTTGGTCATGGAAAATTTCTTCACGGAAGAAATTGCCAATGATCTGTTCGAAAACTTTCCATCTATCCAGGATCTAAACGTTAAGCGTAAAAGTATTAACGAGGATAAAAGTGAAGATTACCACTTTGAGCGCTGGCACCCATCGTTTGCCAAGATTCGTGAGGCAGTATCTTCCAAAGAATGGTATGCACAATTATCGCGTATCACCGGTATCGAAGGATTGCACACAACTACAGACGCCCTAGGCTCTGGTGTGCATCAAGGTAAGAACGGTTCTTATGTGGATATCCACATTGATGTAAACATGAACCCAAAATTAGGATTATGGCGCCGTATCAATCTTTTGGTTTACCTAAACAAGAATTGGAAACCTGAATATGGCGGCGATCTTGAGCTATGGAACAAGGAGATGACAGAATGTATCGTTAAAGTTCCGCCAACCTTCAACACGGCAGCTATATTCTACACTGACGACAATAGCCCACACGGTTATCGAAAAATCAATATTCCAGAAGGAGAAAGTAGAAAGAGCTTCTATACCTATTTCTATACTAAGCCTGAGGAAGGTGTGAGTTACCGCGATTCTAGATTTGTTTCGAGACCGGACGATGCAGCATCTAAAAAGCTCGTCACAGGATTGAAAGAAACTTTAAAAATAAACGGTAAAAAGTTCCTAAAATTCATTGGACTGAAAAACCTGGACTTCCAAGACAAAAACTAATTAGGTATCGACATCAACGAAGCAGCTTTTCTAAACAGGGAGCCGCTTTTTTATCAGCCTACATGCATATTGCCCTTTGGGTAAGTAAAGGCGTTAGATTCCGGGCGTGCTCCGCTTAATGCGAACGCGAGGGTCAAGGTTCCTACTCTACCTACAAGCATGCTGAGCATAATAACAATCTTGCTACCAAAAGATAGATCCGCAGTAATACCCGTGCTCAAACCGACCGTACAAAAGGCACTTACTTGTTCAAAGGCCAATTCTAAAAAGGCCATCTCCGGCTCCAGGATGGTTAGTACAAATATCCCTAAGAAAATGAAGACAATGGCAAACAAGAAGATTGCGAAAGCTCTATTCATCAACTCCCAAGGAATCTTATTCTTATAAAAATTAATGTCTTTCTTACCGCGAATGGTGGCAGCGGCACTTAAGAAAACTAGTGCAAATGTGCTAGTCTTAATACCACCGGCCGTCGATCCTGAGCCACCCCCAATAAACATTAGGAAAATCATCATTAGTAATGCAGGCATTGCCATAGCACCGATATGAATAGTATTAAATCCTGCCGTTCGTGCGGTAATGCTCTGGAAAAAACTGTGGGACAAATGCGTACCTATATCACCGTCATAGCTAAAAGTCAACGCAAAAACTGCACCACCTACAATCAAAAGTATTACCGCCACCGACAGACCTAACTTGGTGCCAAGGCGCAATCCGCGCCAACTTCTGACGATAGACTGCTTAAGCCAAGGTTGGTCGAGGACGTCTGATAAGGTTCCAAAACCGATACCTCCTAGAACAATCAACAAAGCAATCACCCAGTGTACGTTGGGGATGTGGGCCGCGCCATATGTGGCAAGGGAGTTTGAGAATAGGGAGAATCCTGCATTGTTAAAGGCACTAATACTATGAAAAATACTGTGGAACATCGTATTGCCTAAAGAGTCAAAATGGGGGAACCAGATAAGACCCAAGGCCAATGCACCTAAAAGTTCAATGGTCAAAGTCAATCTGAAGATAGCGCCAATAAGCTTACCACTTTGCTGCATGCTCTCACCGAGGTTTTCACTCATAAAATTTTGTTGACGCATACCAAAGCCACCACGAAGGATGGCAAACAAAGCTGCAAAGGAGATTATATTCAAACCGCCCAATTGCATCAAAATCATTACTATAATCTGCCCTTTGAAGGAAAGTATAGTTGAAATATCAATTAAACTTAAACCCGTTACACAGCTCGCACTAATACTCGTAAAGAGGGCCGTTATAAAGTCTAAGGCTCCGGTGCCAACAGTCATCTCGGGAAGCATCAAAAGAGTAGTGCCTAATGCTATGAGTATAATAAAACTAATGATCAACAAAGCTGGTGGACTCAGATTAAAGTCGGGCAACCGCTCTCCTACCTTCCCGAATTCTAGAAAGACAATAATCATTACATAAAACTGCAAGAGCAATACGAATCCACTTTGGAGATTGCTTACTCCAATAGCATCACCCAGCAAGCTAAGAAGCTCTACTCCTTGCAGATTAATCATCAGGATATCAATGAGTAAGAAAACCATCAAAATCGCTTCCCAGCGCCTTGCTTTAATGAACGCCCATGGGTGAAAATCATAGATGATTTCAATAACAAACTTTACCAAATAGTATCCTATAGACGCCTTGACAATCAAACCAATAGTTTGGTTTTGTTCTTCCGTAAGTTGATAACCGTGGAAGATGATCAAAGACACAATAGTGCTTAAGGCAACGAGGAAAGAAAGTCTCGACAATGCCCCTAAGACAAAATCGCGGCTGTCGTACAGGAGAATATTTACCTGCTCTCGTAAGGCATTGAAACGTTGTTTGAAACTCAAAACAAGAAAATTCTGATATCGAATTTACATTATTCTTGGGAATCCAAACCCCGAACGGTGTAGTCAACGTAAGATTTAGCTTCAACGATAGTACTGCCCGTCAAAACATTCAAGGCTCTCTTCAACGCTGCTCGTTCATCGTTGAGAAAGTATACGCTGCGTGCCTTATTAACGAAGTCTTCACCAAAGTCTTGCTTGGATTCAAAGACACGAAGCTCGTCTTCTACATCCCATAACTGCTCATTAATGGACTTTAGCTTTTCAGCGAGGTTATGAATCGTGGAAGGGTCGTCTACACTGTTGTAAACGAACTTTACACCGTCGGCGAGTAGTTCCATTTCTCGGTGTATATCAGCAAGCTTCTCGGAATCTGAGATGCGCTCACTCTTAATGAGTAAAATGGTATGCTTATCAATAATTTCTCCGTGGGCTAATTCAATCTTCATGACCAGTCCAATTAATCTTCGAGTTGCGCAACTGCGGCCTTCACACGGCGCACAGCCTCTTGCAAATCGGCTTCTGCCGCTGCGTATGAAAACCTAATATATCCTGGCAAACCAAAAGCATCACCCGGTACTGTGCTTACCAAGCCTTCTTCCAATAAGTATATACTTAAATCCAAAGAAGTATTTAACACTTTTCCATTGAACTTTTTGCCCAACAAATCGGCAACACGAGGGAATATGTAGAATGCTCCAGGAGGAGTGTCTAATTCAAAACCAGGAATCTCGTTTATCCAACTCACCATTTTTTCTCTGCGAGAAGCAAACGTATTGACCATATACTGAACCGAAGCAGGGTCTGCTTCAACAGCGGCTTTGCAAGCGCGCTGGGCAACCGAATTTGTTCCTGAAGTAAAGTTCGACTGGAACTTAGTACAAGCCTTAGCAATCCAATCAGGAGCACCGATATAGCCAACACGCCATCCAGTCATAGCGAAGCCTTTCGACAAACCATTTACCGTTATAGTTTGGTTATAAACCTCTGGGAAACTCGCAATACTTACATGGTCGATCTCACCATAATTTAAGAGCTCATAAATCTCGTCAGAAATAATATATAGGTTGGAATGCTTGGCAACCACTTTGGCAATCGCTGCGAGTTCCTCACCACTGTAAATCGCCCCACAAGGATTGTTTGGAGAAGAGAAAATCAACACCTTAGATTTCTCTGTTATAGCCGATTCTAGTTCATCAGCTGTTATCTTAAAACCACTTTCTTTCGATGTTGGTAGCACCTTCACCTCACCGCCACAATACTTTACCTGATCTATATAGCTCACCCAATAAGGCGCCGGGATGATTACCTCATCACCAGGATTTACCAAGGTCAGAAAAATATTAAGCAAGCTCTGCTTGGCACCGGTACTAACCACAATTTGGTTTGCTGTGTAGTCGAGATTATTATCTCTTTTAAACTTCGCAGCAATAGATTCACGTAAATCAGCGAATCCAGGTACCGGCATATAATGCGTATAATTTTGCACCATCGCTTCATTTGCAGACTGCTTTATAAAGTCTGGAGTATCAAAATCTGGCTCTCCTAGGGACAGGCTAATTACCTGTTTTCCAGTGGCGCTCAATTCTCTGGCCTTTTTCGCCATTTCGATAGTCATTGGTAAACCCATCTGTTGGGCGCGTTGCGATAATGCTTTCATTTTTAAATTACTATGGTGGGAAGGTAAAAATAACGATATTTGTTACCCTTAACATACTTTCATGGAAGCATTTGTTGAAATTCTCAAGTACACTTTTCCAGCGGCGCTAATGCTGCTTCTAACTTATTTACTCTTGTCCAATTTTGTAGACAACGAAGAGAAGCGTCGTGCTTTTTATCTGAGAAAAGACTTGCAGAAAAAATCGCTTCCAATGCGCTTGCAAGCTTTCGAGCGTATCATTATGCTTTTAGAGCGTATTACTCCCAACCATCTTGTCATCAGAGTCAAGCCAGGGACTATGACCATAGGGCAATACCGCAAAATATTAGTTGAAGCTGTTCGTCAAGAATTTGATTACAATATCACACAACAAGTTTATGTGAGCGATGAGGCTTGGAATCATGTCGTAAGCGCTAAAAGTCAAGTCGTTAGCATCATTAACAAAGTTGCTGGCACATTGGGTGCAGAAGCAACGGCATCTGATCTAGCTAAAGAGTTGATTAATGCTGAAATGGCTGCTGAAATCTTCCCGACTAAAGCGGCAATCTTGTTGATCAAGCACGAAGTAGCACGCTCGTTCTAAGCCAAGATTTTATCCATAAGGCGTCGACTGGCCTCGAATGGGCTCACCTCACCTTTAGAAATCTGAGCTAAGAGAGAATCGCTTTCTTTACCCCAAGTTTCTTTTTCGCTCATTCTCTCAAATAAGAGGGCGCCGATATTCGATTTAAACCAATACTCTTGTTGCTCACGACGGCGTTCTTCTATCCATCCGTTGAGCTGGCCGTGACGCTGGAAACGGTCTAGTGCCGACCACATTTCCTCCATGCCCGTGGCATTCAAAGCACTAATTTGCAAGACAGGTGGCTGCCAATGGTCTTGAGTTCTCGTTATTAACTGAAGTGCTCCTTGAAGTTGAATAGCACTTTGCTCGGCTTGATTAGTTCGGTCGCCATCGCACTTGTTAAGCGCAATAACATCAGCCATTTCCATTATACCCTTCTTAATTCCCTGCAATTCATCACCGGTTCCCGGCATAGCGAGAAATAGAAAACAATCCGTCAGCTTGCTCACAACGGTCTCACTTTGGCCAACACCTACCGTTTCAACGAAAATAAAATTGAATCCTGCAGCTTCACATAAGGTCACTGCTTCGAAAGTACTTCTTGCAACACCGCCTAATCGGCCTCCGGAGGCAGAAGGACGAATGAATACACGGCTGCTCTTGCCGATAGACTCCATTCTAGTCTTATCACCAAGAATACTTCCCTTGCTCCACTCGCTGGAAGGATCCACAGCTAGGACAGCAATCCGTGCATCAGGATCATTATTCAATACAAAAGAACAGTAGGCTTCTAAAAAAGTACTTTTCCCAACACCTGGAACGCCACTTATACCAATGCGAAACGCGCCACCACTTTTCGGGTGTAAACGGTTCATAAGCGATCTGCACTTTATCTCATCATCAGGAGAGGTGCTTTCAGCTATCGTAATGGCTGCAGAAAGTGCTGTAATATCCCCTTGGAGAACTGCTTCAGCAAGACTATCTGTGTCCTGTTTAAGTCTCTTCGCTCCCTTCCAATTGGGATTGATAAACGGAGCTTCTTTCACTCCCTTGGCGATATGTAATGCACTCTTTTTTGACATTTAAGCCTGGTCAATGTAGTCTTGAAGATACTTAAAGTCTGAGGTAAGCGATCCTTCAGAGCACTCTGTGGCTCTAGAAAGTATCCCCTCCGCGTCGCTGTTAAACAGAGCCGGAATCACGTGCTTCATCAAATCACTTCCGAAACTTAATGAAGCGTCTCGAGGCAGCTCACACGGAAGATTATCTACGGCCATGACTCCGATTGCTTCTGGGTGGTTATGGTCTACCTCTTGCTCCTCACTGGGCGAATAGCCGTAGAATGGATCGTCGATGGTTGAAGCGCGAAGTGTGGAAGCTATCGGGCCATCAATATCACAACTAATATCGGATACATAAGTAATCGCAAAAGCAAGTCGCTTGGCGTCCGCTCTTGTAAAAATGAAAGGTGCACGACTGTCGTAGTAGTGCCCAGCAATGTAGAGTTTCGCAAATGGCGCATACTGCATGAAATTACTTTCAAAACCAGTTGGGTCTGCAAACAATTCCTTGCGGTCAAAAGGTCGGCCATCTTTTGTTTTATAATACTCTTCAACGTCCAATTGGCTCCAGAAATATCCTTCGTAACTCGAAACTTCATCCGGTGGTATCTGCGGAATTCCAGAAGCCTTTAACGTCTCAACTGCACCACCAGCCACGCGGCCTTTTCCAGTCAGTAATATGCGTAAATCAGAAGGCCACTCTTTGCGCTTAAGTTCCGCAAACATCTCTTTCATGTCCTTGCACTCGTGAGCCGGCTTCAATTTGTATTGACCATATTTTTCACCCCAACCACGTAAGCCATTGTAGGCACCAACTAAGCCAGCAAAGCGACCAAAGGAGACGACTCGAGTTCCATTTTTAGTAAGCAGCTCGTAATCAATCAAACGAATATTTCGCTCCACACAAGCCTTAAGCAACTTCGCGTTGTAAGGCTGTCTTTTGAACGTATGGGAGAAGAAAAAATAAGTTTTGTTCGGAATAAGCTGATCAATGGGTACCTCCTTGACTCCAAAGAGTACATCACAATCGCTCAAATCATCTTGCAGAGCAATGCCTGACGCGACATATTCTTCATCTCCAATGGCACGGATGGGCGATGGTTGCGCCACAACCTTACAAGAATATGTTTGCTGTAATACCGAAGCGTGTTGCGGGGTCAATGCTACACGCTTGTCTATGGGGACTTTTCCCTCACGTAATAAGCCGATTTTCATAATCACCAAGTTAGTCCAACTGTACTGAATATTGGCATAGAATGTTCTTATCTTTGACCCCTACATCGGGGTCGACTGGTTTTGACAGCAGGCCGAAGGTTGATGTAAGCATGTCGAGCGCGGAAGGGGCAGCTCGTTAATACACCGCTTCACTTTTATAACTGGCGAAGAATCTTACGCTTTGGCCGCATAATCTGACAGGATGTCGATTATGCTAATCCTCTACAAGGTATAGGAGCTGAACATCTTGCAAGAGCCCCCGTCCTGAGGCGCTTGATAACGAGATGTGGGAAATTCAGGAATGCAATTGGCGCTCGCCTCGCGCGACAATTCAAGTTTAGAGGCTAAGCCATGATTAGGGTGCTTGTGCTCAGAGATTGGTCTAAAATCTAATTACAAGATAAGCATGTAGAAAGCCTCAGGCTTCCTTGTTTGGACGCGGGTTCGATTCCCGCCGACTCCACAAAAGAAGCTAAAACACTGAGAACTAACGCGACTATTAAGTCGCGGTTCTCGGTGTTATTTTTTTACTTCAAACAACCCTCAAACTAACTGTTAACAGTCACTTAAAAAATAAAAATTCCAGAGGTCATACATAGATCAACCATTTTTAACAGTAAGATGTGCTTGATTAACTCTATTTATAACCTCTATATTTATTTAGGATACAAAATTATTAACACTCATGAACAAACTTTGGAACTGGTCCCTAACAGTGGCCTTGGCCGGCTTCTTGTTTGGTTTTGATACTGTCGTAATCTCCGGTGCAAACGCACCCATCAAAGAACTTTGGCAAACCTCTGCATGGTTTCATGGCGTTTTCATCATGTCGATGGCTCTTTGGGGAACGGTGTTGGGCTCTTTGGCTGGAGGAATTCCTACAAGGCGCATTGGCCGAAAGAAAACCTTAATCTGGGTGGGTATACTGTATTTAATAAGTGCTTTGGGCTCTGGATTGGCAACCGATCCTTATATGTTCTCCTTTTTCCGATTCCTTGGTGGCGTCGGCGTTGGTGCCTCAACGGTGGCCGCTCCAACCTATATAAGTGAGATCAGCACAGCGAAATCACGTGGTCGTTTAGTGGCATTGTACCAATTCAACATTGTTTTTGGCATCCTCATCGCATTCATTTCTAATTTTCTCCTCGACGGCGTTGGTGGCAGTAACGACTGGCGTTGGATGCTCGGAGTTGAAGCACTTCCAGCCGCCTTTTATTGTTTGCTCATTCTCGGGGTACCAAACTCGCCGCGTTGGCTTATGGTGGAGCGTGGTGATTCCACCGGTGCACTCCAAACACTTCAATTGCTGTACGGTGATGAACCGTCTGCAAAAGCGGAATTGAATGCCATTAAAGCACACCAAAGTGATGAAGATAATGGCGGCAACGTCTTCAGTGGAAAATACAATAAATGCCTCCTTCTAGCCTTTTTAATCGCTTTCTTTAACCAGTTGAGCGGTATCAACTTCGTCTTATACTATGCGCCGGTCATCTTAGAAAACGCAGGATTCGCCTCGTCTGATTCCCTCCTCTCCTCAATCGCTATCGGCGGGACCAATTTAATATTCACCTTCATCGGCCTTTACCTTATTGACACAATGGGGCGTAAATCTCTTATGTATATCGGTTCGGTCGGCTACATAATCTCCTTGTTAATGGTGGCTTATGGATTCAAAACTGGGGCGTCGGCAGAGTTCAATCTCTTCTTTATCCTCACCTTCATTGCCTCTCACGCTATAGGTCAAGGCGCTGTCATCTGGGTATTCATCTCTGAAATCTTTCCAAACAGTGTCCGCGCGGCGGGTCAAGCTTGGGGTACAGGAACCCACTGGGTCTTCGCAGCGCTGATTACTATGCTCGGCGAGGTAATAATCGAAGCCTTCCCAGGATGGACTGTATTCGCCTTCTTCGCGTCCCTGATGGTACTGCAACTTTTATTCACGCACTTAATGATGCCAGAAACAAAAGGCGTCAGTTTGGAGGAACTACAAGAAGAATTAACCTCGAAAACAGCCTAAAATCTAATGTTTCGGCGAAGTTGTGCAGGACCTTTAAGGATGGGCGATTAACCGAATTAAATTCTTTATTTACTGATCAATACAAATATTCGCAGAATGCTTATGCAGTATATCCTGTTTTATTTAAAAGGATTCCAGACTAAGCCATTTAAGATTGTGTATATGGGAACGATGAGTGATGTAAATCAATTTTCAGTATTCCTTCGATAAGTTTGTATCCAAAAGTATACTCTACTTTCGTTTCATTCCCATCAAGGTCAGTGAAAAAATAATTCCCCATTGCTATCGCTCTCTTCTCTTCAAGGATAAATCCGTGGTTTTCAAATCTAACTTTAGTCCAAGGATTGATGGCAAAACCTTTATCTTCTCTGCATGATCTGTCATCGCCAGCAATAAAATAAGAGGCAGCTTGAGCTTTAGATGGTCTGAATTGTTCTTGGGCACACTTAGTTGGTTTGAACAAAACGGGTCCATTTTCGAAGGCATATAAATTATCCGCAAACTCTCCTGCGGCTGATTCACATTCAGATCTATTATCCTTTAAAGATCCTACTTTTACAACTCCAGCTCCCCAGTGGTTTTGAGCCTCTAAAACTTGTTCTTTTGATATCATTTTTAAATTACACTATTCTTTATGCCTACTTTTTTAGACGGTGTTCAGCTATTCCGTTATTCGACTTTTCAACTATTAATACAAGAAAAATAGTATTTGGTTCTGCCTTCTACATTCATTGAGAAGGTATCAATTAAAATATTAGTAATCTTTCTCATTTTGTCACCATCAAAATACACAAAAGAATGAAAATATGATTGCTTCAAAGTGTGGTTTCCTGACCATTTCATCTTGTTTTCACGGGCCTTGGAGTAGAAGTAAATTATCAATATTAAATAGTTTGTTTGATTAAATTCCCACAAGGACTTCGTAAGTTGTATAAATCAACGATATATCATGTATTCACCAAACCAATTTCAAACCCAATTCTTCCAAACTATTTTCGGGGCTATCAAGGGCAAGCGTAAAATCACGCAAGAACTGATGGATGTTTTGGGTTGTTCTCGTGCATCACTGTATCGCAAGCGCACAGGAACGACTCCTCTAACCACAGATGAACTTATTCGCCTCGCCAATCATTTTTCCATCAGTATTGATGCACTTCGCTCCAAACCTGAGGAAAATAGTCAGGTTGTGGTATGTACCACCCTTCCGCCCATCAAGGATTACGGCGATATTGATTTCTATTTAGAAAACACACGAAAGAATCTAGAATTGGCCGTAGCGCAGCCAAATGCACAGCTTTATTTCACAGCGAAGGAAGTCCCATTATACCGTTATATCGACCAGCCTGGATTAAGTGCCTTTCGATATTACTTATGGGTTATGGAAAATATGCGTCGTCATGAGCGTTTTGATCCACTTGCTATTCCTCATACCCTGATTCACAAAGGTCGAGACCTTACAAAACTAAGCGAAGGAATTAAGACTACTGAATTTTGGGTGGCCGGAGCCTTCGATAATCTCATAGGTCAAATTCGATACGTTGATTATAATTCTAGAATTTCAGTTCGCGTAAAAAACCAACTAAAAGAAGAGTTGCATGCCGTGCTTGACAAGCTGCTCAATAACATTTTGAGTGAACAGACCAAAGAAGGAAAAGGTTATCAAATGGTGCTTTGCAACTACCTTACGCTGAGCGATGGGGCACTTCTAGAAATAGGACCTAACCGCAGTGAAGTGATGTTTTCTTACAGCTCTATTAACTACATGAAGAGTTCGAATCCATTCTTAGTAGAGGCATTCAGAAGGGGTCTTCGTTACCACAAACTTGAAGGTCAAACGATTGATTCTTTGGAACAAGAAACTGCACTCGCCTTTATTGAAGATATTCGCGAAAAGGTTAATGCACTTTAATTAAAGAAGCTATTCTTGATGCTCGATCGCGCATTTCATCCATAGACTCTTCTCCTGTTCTATCGTATGCTAAAGCTACCGCCATTCGACGGTATGGCCTAGTCGTTGGTTTGCCGAAAATCTTGAAGTCTGATTGAGGTTGTGCTGCGGCCAATTCCATTCCTGAGTAAATCGGCTCGCCCTCCTTCTCTGCCAAAACTACTGCGCTCACTCCAGGATACCTCAATTCTATTTTCGGAATATTCAAACCTAAAAGTGCACGAGCATGTAACTCAAATTCATTGAAATTCTGCGTTCCAGCGAGCGTAACCATTCCTGTATCGTGTGGGCGTGGACTCAATTCAGAGAAGTAAACAGCATCATTACTTAAGAAAAATTCAATACCCCAAATGCCCGCGCCACCGAGGGCCTGAGTAACTTTTCTCGCCATATCTTGAGCCTCCTGAAGTTGCACTGTATCCATGGAACATGGCTGCCAGCTTTCTTGATAATCGCCACGTTCTTGACGATGACCTACAGGCGCACAAAACAAAGTCTCTCCTTCTTTCTGTGTTACCGTAAGTAGTGTGATTTCGGTATGAAAATCAATAAAACCCTCTACGATGATCTCTTTAAGGTCTCCTCGACTTCCCTCCATTGCGTAGGTAAACGCAGCCTCTAGCTCACTAGTATCCTTGATCACACTTTGACCTTTACCGGAACTCGACATCAACGGCTTTACCACACAAGGCAAACCTATTTCTTTCACAGCCGATTCAAATTCTTTAATGTTTGTAGCATATGCGTACGGTGCTGTACGAAGACACAAGTCCTTAGCAGCTAAATCACGAATTAACTTTCTGTTCATGGTGAAATTTGCTGCCTTAGCTGAGGGTGTTACCTGGATTCCCTCCCCTTCGAATTCGTACAACTTATCTGTACGAATACTCTCCACTTCAGGAACAATGATGTCTGGAGAGTGCTTACGTACTGCTTTTACTAGAGCATCGCCATCGAGCATTGAAAAAACCTCAAACCCGTCGGCAACCTGCATCGCAGGTGCTCCTTGATAAGCATCACAAGCGATAACCGTACATCCAAGTCTTTGCAAGGCAATTACAACCTCTTTTCCGAGCTCACCAGAGCCCAACATCATCACTTTCTTCATGGTACAAATATTGTATCTCAAAGGTATTAGTTAATTTTGTCACATGCGTCGCATTGTTACTCTCATGTTTACATTGTTTTACGCCCTAGTGAGTACTGGGTCACCTGCTCTATTGCACTTCTGCGGGCACGAGCAAAACATACATTTGAGCATTGCACACGAAGACCATCACAGCACTCCATCGTGCTGCCACGCCACAGCGACAAATTGCGAAGCACCTACGCCAAAAGAACCGACTTCTGTCGATGAGGAGGATTGTTGCATTACCTCTCATATAGAGTTAGACGACACCACTGTTTCGCAAGAAGAGCTTACCACGATATTCCCGACTTCAAACGCTAGCAAAGCACTATTTTTATATTCGAACCACAAATCAGCGGTTCATTCTAAACAAGGTCCAATTTTAACAAACGGACCTCCACTCTATTTGCGACTTCAACAAATCATTGTTTATTCGTAAACCTTGTTTACCGCTCGAAAACAAGTATAAACGATCTTATTTAAACAATGAAAAAGTATATTTTATCGCTACTTACAGTGGTAGCACTCACCCTCAACTCAACCGCACAATCTAAAATCACGGAAACTTCAATTGAAGTAGACGGCCTGTGTGGCATGTGTAAGCAGCGCATTGAGAATGCTGCCTACTTACCAGGTGTTAAAAAAGTAAATTGGGATAAAGAAACCCACCAGCTTGACCTAGTATTCAGAAACGACAAAGTCAGTAAGAAGGATATTATTGCCTCAATAAACACGGCCGGACACGACGTAAAAGGTGCTATTGCCTCTGATGAGCAATACGCAAACATACACGGTTGCTGCCGCTATCGTGATGAAGGCTTGAGGGCCAATAACGGCCTGGGCGACGCACTTTGCAACAAGGAGAAAAAATAAGTAACGATGAATTCTTTATTTCGTCGGGTAGCCCTTCTCGGGCTGTTTCCTTTCTTCTTATGGGGACAAGTGGATACCTCAAGTATTCAATTGTTCGAAACGCTAGATGAAGTATCTATCGAGCGTGATCCGGGCGTAACCATTTCCAGTAAATCTATTCTGAGCCAAGAGTCGATTTCGGAAGTGGAGTTACGAAAAGCAGCATGCTGTGACCTCAGCGAGAGTTTTGAGACCAATGCTTCTATTTCCGCATCGTTTACCGATGCAGTTACAGGTACGCGTCAAATCAAGCTCTTAGGACTAGAGGGTCCTTATGCTCTTTATACCCGAGGAAATTTACAGACTATGGGTGGACTTTCCTCCGTTTTGGGATTGGCACTTATTCCTGGTGCCTGGATTCAAAGTATTCAGTTGACCAAAGGCCCAGGTAGTGTGGTCAATGGTGCGGGAGCAATGAGTGGGCAGATCAACTATGAATTGAGACCGAGCTTTACGAAGCAAAAGGCACATTTCAATCTCTTCGTTGGACCGAATAGATTTGAGCAAAATGCGATTTACACCTGGCACCAGAGTCCAAAATGGTCGTCAAACATAATGGTTCACGGCCGCCAACAGCTATTTCGCTGGGACAACAACAACGACGGCTATCTAGATGCCCCGTTGTCGCAGCACTTATTTGTTCAGAATGCATGGAAGCAGAGCAGTAAAAACAGTGAAGCCCAATTTGGGGTGAAAGCAAGTGCTATTAAGAACATCGGAGGTAGTGCGCTCTTCGGATACCCAACGCTGGTTCCTGTATGGTCGCACGAGCTGCAGACTGAACGTTATGAGCTTTGGGCCAAACGCGGTTATTTCCTCGACGGTGGTATCAACCGCAGCATTGGGACACAATTCTCGGCCACATACCAAGATCTTGAAAGTTACTTTGGCAACCTGCCCTTTACCGGCAAAGAGCAACGCTTGTACGGAAATCTGATTTTCCAAGATAATATTTGGGATACTAGGCACACCTTCAAAGGCGGGCTAGATTTGAATTCCTTTGCAATCGAACAACAACTTTGGAATAGAGACGGTAGCTATAGCGGAATGGTCGCGGGTGCCTATGGAGAGTATAGTTTTGTCACTTCGCCCAACGGCCAAGGATTAAGCATGATTTTAGGCCAGCGTGTAGACGGTTTATATACCGGTAATGACACAAAATTTTTCTACGTTCCTCGCCTCCATGTTAAATACAACATTGGACCTTGGACGCTGCGAACGCAAGCGAGCAAATCCTACCGCATTGCTACTCTTGGAGCAGAATATATGGGGTATATGGCAAACAGTCGTGGATTCAACTTTACTAATCTAGAAACACCCGAAGGCCTTGATATGCCTATAGAAAAAAGTACCACTTTAGGTGCAGGAGTAAATTGGACTCAAGATGTATTTTACAAGGAACTTCAGTGGTATGCCGATGTGTATCTAAATACTTTCGATTCCAAGGTGATCTTTGACTTTGACTATAGCGCCGATTCTGCTATTGTCTCTCTCGTTCGAAATACCGTAAACAGACCGTATGCATTGTCTTATCAAATCGGCGCAAATTATGAGCTTTTCCACAGAACGATCGTTAAAGCAGCTTACCGTTATCAAGAGGCAAAGCAAAGAGATCTTAGCGGTATAACTACCGGCAATGGATTAGAGGATGTTATATTGAATGTGCCACATCTCATATATTTCGGATCAAGCTACTCCAGTCGTAATGGTGTAGGAATAGAAATCAACGCTACCTACAACAGCTCACAGCGCCTACCCGATATCGGCTACGCCAAAAAAGGTCCTTCATTCACAATTCTTAATTTCCAAATAAGCAAAGAAGGTAGAAAATTTGGCCAAGTATATATCGGTCTTCATAATGCCCTGAACGTACGTCAATTAGACCCAGTACTAGGCGGGGAATTGCCCTTTGAGGACATATTTGATGCTTCTATCGTTTGGGGGCCTATCATGGGACGCCAGCTTTATGCAGGGTGGCGGTACGACCTTCGGAACGAATAACAAAAAAGGCGCCCGATATGGCACCTTTTATATTTTAAAATTTTGTATTTACGCACTATTACGCGAAGCATTGATGTTTCCGTACAGCGAGCGTACTACAAGCTTTTCGAGTATTGCTTTTTCCTGATCACTACAATCGCAGTCTCTCAACTTGATAAGTGCATATTGCTGTATGACTAGTAGTGATAGTACGATGTTCTCACGCAAGGCGATAGAGGCTTTGATGCCCGGGTTGTTTGACAACAGCTCTGGCTGGCCACTGATCTTCAGCACCCACTTTTGCGTGCGCTCGAATTCCTCGTTCATTGCAGACCAAAACGCACCATACTTTGGATCGTCTGCCATGTAGGAGGTGAGCGGGAAGAACGTTTTACACATACTTTGCATGGAATTCTCAATGAGTGTTCTAAAGAACTTAGATTTCTTGTAAAGTGCCTCAACTTCGTGCAACTTTCCTTCAGAAGCTAATTCCTCAATAGCTTGACCCAGGCCGTAGAATCCCGGAATATTCATCTTCAGTTGCGACCAAGCACCTACAAATGGAATGGCGCGAAGATCATCTAATTCCAATTTCTTGGCTTTGTTACGCTTTGAAGGACGGGAACCAATATTGGCCATTCCGTAAAACTTCAACGGGCTCATTTCCTCCAGAAATTCAGTGAACAATGGATTTTCTTTCAGCGCTGTGTAACTCTTTAAACTGATATCACTAAGCTGTTCCAAAAGTTGACGTCCAGCCGGTTGCAAGAGTTTGGTATCATCCTCCAACAAAAGGTTTTCCAAACCTGCGGTAATCAACTGCTCCATGTTAAATTGAGCACTTTCCGGCGTACCAAAGTTGCTTGAAATCGTCTGCCCTTGAACCGTCAACTGAATTTCAGAAGAAGCAATGTTCTTGCCTAACGACGCATAGAAATTATGGGTATTACCTCCTCCACGTGCCGGTGGTCCCCCACGCCCGTCAAAGAAGAGTACATCTATATCATACTGTTTAGATACACGGGTGAGGTTCTCCTTCGCACGATAGATGTTCCAGTTGGCAGACATATAACCACCGTCTTTCGTGCCGTCCGAGAATCCGAGCATAATAGTCTGCTTATTGCCTCTGCGTTGTAAATACGCACGGTAATTTTCATCCGAATACAAGGTATTCATAGATACTCCTGCACCTATGAGATCGTCAATGGTTTCAAACAGTGGTACAACATCCACAGTTACCTTCTCCGTTCCAAAGGCGGTCCATCTTGCTAATGCAAAAACGCGAGCTACATCCATAGCACCTCTACAATTTGAGATGATATACCTATGTGCTCCTTTTGGACCATTGGATGCTTGTATAGCACGAATAGTCTTAAAGCTCTGTAAAGTATCATCAATGCGGTTGTCACCTGTGAGTCTGCCATCCCAGGTCATATTCGTTTTAAAGAGATTTTCTGGGGTTTCTGGCTCAGGAAGACCCAATTGATCAAGAAGTGCATCAAAAGCACGCTTAATTTCTCGGCTGTCTTGACGGATATCAATACTTGCAAAGTGTGATCCGAACAACGCAACGCGGTCCAACAATTCTTCGACCAACTCTACGAAGATGCTGTCGTGTTTTTGGATCAAATCTAAACGCACACCGCGTAGGGCTTCTCGGAATGAAATAAAGTCCCAATCTTCCTGATGACGAATACAACGAAGCACTCGCTTTTCAATAGCCATAAGGTCTTCATAGACGCCGTCGAAGGAAATTCTACGACGAAGATTTCTTAGATCCTGATAGTAACATTGAAGCAGCACACTTCTAAGGCGATCGGCCACTTTTTTGGTAGTATCTAAACTAACATGAGGATTACCATCACGGTCGCCTCCAGGCCAAAAACCAAGGTTGATTAGATTGAGTGTACCATCCCAATCTGGGAGACTTCGGCGCATTTCAGCCGTAATGTCCCCGGCACTCTTGTAAAATACATTTTGTAAATACCAGATGAGATTGATGGCCTCATCGTACGGTGTTGGTTTGTTCTTCTGAAAAAACGGCGTCTTACCAAGCTGCTTGAGGTACATGCGAATAGACGATAAATCGTTCTTCTGAATAGCCTCAGTTAAGTCGGTAATAATGGCGAGTACTCGACCCGGGTAAAACTGTGTGGGGTGCGCGGTAAGTACCGTACGGATTGAGAACTCCTGCAACCTGTTCTTAAGTTCGTCTAGGTGACCACTTCGCTCAGTACGCATCATCAACTCACTGAGGGACCCTTTTCCACTCAAATTATTAAGCTTCCCGTAGGCCGCATCTTCAAGGGCGTCCACCAATACTACTTGACGCTCCACATATTGCAGAACCTTAAACAAGAAGTCGTGCCTGCTTTGGAGGTCCTCACCCTCTTTGAACTCATCAAAGAATTGCTCCATGATGTCTTTAGGGCTGTGGCCTTCAGCTAATCTATTCAAGCAGTACTCGTTGAGAATTGGAATAAACATCCCTGTATTGCGTATACCGTCCAAAGGCAAAGTGAGAAAAAGACTGTTGTATAGCTGAAACTTTAGTCCTACCTGGTTCTCATAATTCGCAGCACTTAGCGCGAGATTTTCTTGTGTTTCCATACTTATGGTATTCTGACTCCTACAGAAGCTTGGTAAATGCCATTCCATTGCTGGCGGTCTAGCTTGATACTCGGGGCTTCTTTACTTTTTACAAGGTGGTCTTCTTTCGTGGTACCAACTACAATGTCACTCATCCAAAGAGTACTATACATAACAAAGTTGTTCGGGCTGCAACTTAGTAAAAACCCATTACTTGACCTTATTTACTTTGAGCCATTTTCTATCGCTTTTACTCAGTTTTACATCATCGATATTCCGTGATGGTCGACGTAAAATATCGAAGTTAGCATCTATCGAGATTGTATCAATAGAATCTTCGTGGGCAATTCCCCAGAGTTCGTTTTCCAAAAAAAAAACTGCTGTTCTCGACAACTCAAAGTTTTGAATAAAAAGAGACTTAATCGGCTATTTTCAGATTTTAAATAAATAATCTATACCAAAAAATGGCTGTGATTATAGCTAGCGCCAAAAAATCGGCCACGAAAAAGGGGTTAGATTAATAAACTGCTCCTTAATAAGTTAGTCTACGGGGATAAAAGAGCCTACTTTTGCAGCGAAAATCAAATCCCTCATGAACTTGAGAAATATTGCAATTATTGCACACGTCGATCACGGTAAGACTACCCTGGTAGATAACATGTTACACACGGCAAAACTGTTTCGTGACAACCAGCACGTAGACGAGCTTCTACTCGATAACAACGATCTTGAGCGCGAGCGTGGGATCACGATTCTGTCAAAGAATGTTAGTATTCGTTGGAAGGATACGAAAATCAACATTATCGACACCCCTGGTCACAGCGACTTCGGTGGTGAGGTTGAGCGTGTCTTGAACATGGCAGATGGAGTTCTCCTTTTAGTGGATGCCTTCGAGGGACCTATGCCTCAAACGCGATTCGTTTTACAGAAAGCCCTTGCCTTGGGCAAGGTGCCGATTGTAGTCATCAATAAAGTAGATAAGCCTAACTGTACACCAGATTTGGTTCACGATCAGATATTTGAATTGTTCTTTAACCTAGATGCTACCGAAGAGCAGTTGGACTTCACGACTGTTTACGGTTCGGGCAAGGAAAAATGGATGGGTCCGGATTGGCAAAATCCAACAGAAGACATCACCTACCTTCTAGATAGTATTGTAGATACTATTCCTGCTCCTGAGGTATCCGAAGGTAGCCTTCAAATGCAAATCACTTCGCTTGACTTTAGCTCCTTCACTGGCCGTATTGCTATTGGTCGTGTAACTCGCGGTCAGGTGAAAGAAAATACGCCTGTTGCCCTTTGCTTGCGCGACGGCAGCGTTAAGAAGGTGCGAATTAAGGAATTGATGGCCTTTGAAGGTCTTGGAAAGACAAAAATCAAGGAAGCCAGTGCCGGTGAAATTGTTGCCGTAAACGGTATTGAGGGATTTGAGATTGGTGATACCATCGCCGCTGCTGAAAATCCAGAGTCGCTTCCGCATATGGAGATCGACAAACCAACAATGAGTATGTTGTTCTCGATCAACAACTCGCCGTTCTTTGGAAAGGAAGGGAAGCATGTGACTTCACAAAAGATACGTGAGCGCCTCATGCAAGAGATTGAGAAAAACCTTGCATTGCGCGTTGAGGAGACAGGTTCTGCGGACCAATTAATCGTTCACGGTCGTGGTATCCTTCACTTAGGGATCTTGATTGAAACAATGCGCCGCGAAGGCTATGAACTACAGCTGGGTATGCCGCAGGTGATCTTCAAAGAAATTGACGGTGTAAAGCACGAGCCTATTGAAGAGTTGACCGCAGACGTACCTGAGGAAACTGCGGGTAAGGTAATCGAATTGGTGACGAAAAGAAAAGGTGAACTTCTTGTTATGGAGCCTAAGAGCGACCTTACTCGCCTAGAGTTTGAGATTCCTTCTCGCGGTATCATAGGCCTTAGAAATAATGTACTTACGGTAACCTCAGGTCAAGCTATTATGGCGCACCGCTTTAAGGATTACCAACCGTACAAAGGAGATATGGAGCGTCGTATCTCAGGGGTGTTAATTGCTAAAGAAGCCGGTAAAGCTTCTGCATACTCGCTCGATAAGCTTCAAGACCGCGGTAAATTCTTCATCGAACCCGCTGATGAAATCTACGGTGGCCAAGTAATCGGTGAGCAAAACAAGCCGGGTGACCTGGTCGTGAACCCGTGTGTAAGCAAGCAGTTAAATAACATGCGTGCCGCCGGTAAGGACGACAACACCGCCCTAGCGACACCAATTAAATTCTCTTTGGAGGAAGCGATGGAATACATCGGTCCAGACGAATACGTAGAGGTAACCCCAGAAAGCATTCGATTGAGAAAAATCTTATTGAACGAGCACGATAGAAAGCGTGCCTCGAGATAAAAGCAACTCCTAAACTAGTCCTCCTTAAGTTAAAAGCCTCGCGATAAGAGGGGCTTTTTTATTCTTCCAACATCAACTGAAGTATGGCGCCGGCCGCTTTGGCTATGGGAGTACCTGGTCCAAAGATGCCTGCTACACCTTGGTTGTACAAGAACTCATAATCTTGCGCGGGGATAACCCCACCGACGATGACCATCATGTCTTCACGACCTAATTCTTTGATTGCTTCCATCACCGCAGGAACCAATGTTTTGTGTCCTGCCGCTAAAGAGCTAATGCCAAGGATATGTACGTCATTCTCAACTGCCTGCTTCGCAGCCTCTTTTGGCGTTTGAAATAGTGGTCCCACATCGACATCAAAACCAAGATCGGCAAATGAAGTCGCCACCACTTTGGCCCCACGGTCGTGACCGTCTTGCCCCATTTTGGCAACCATAATTCTTGGCCTACGTCCAACTTTATCTGCAAAGGCATCGGAAGCTTCGCGCGCCTTTTGAAAATCTTCGTTCTGTACCATCTCCTTCGAATATACGCCACTAATGGTCTTTGTCGTCGCTTTGTAGCGGCCCCATTTATTTTCTAATGCCAAGGAAATCTCACCAAGGGTGGCTCTAACCTTCGCAGCTTCCACAGCCAAGGCAACTAAATTACCGTTGCCTTCAGCGGCGGCCTCTATTCCTGCAAGTGCAGCAGCAACGGCCTGCTCGTTTCTCACGGATTTCAAGGCTTTTAAACCTTCTAATTGCTGCTCACGAACCTCATCGCCTTTTACTTCTAAGATGTCTATGTTCGCACGTTCGGCCGTTTTAAAGGCATTCACCCCTACAATGATATCTGTACCTCCGTCAATGCGAGCCTGCTTTTTCGCTGCAGCCTCTTCAATGCGTAATTTTGGGATCCCAACCTCAATGGCTTGGGTCATTCCGCCGAGCTCGTATATCTCGCTCATCAAAGATTCGGCGCGTTCTATTAAGTCCGCTGTGAGCTTCTCTACAAAGTAGGAACCGCCCCAGGGATCTGCGGTGAAGGTGATATCTGTCTCTAGCTGAAGGTGCAACTGCGTATTGCGTGCAATTCTTGCTGAGAAATCTGTGGGCAAAGCAATAGCTTCATCTAAAGAATTCGTATGCAGACTCTGTGTACCACCCATTGTAGCCGCCATAGCTTCGATAGCCGTGCGTGTGACATTGTTAAACGGATCTTGTTCGGTAAGTGACCAACCGGAGGTCTGACTGTGTGTTCTAAGCGCCATTGACTTCGGATGCTTAGCGCCCAAAGCTTTTATGTGCTTGGCCCAAAGGAATCGGGCGGCACGCATTTTGGCAATCTCCATGAAGGGATTCATACCGATTCCCCAGAAGAAGCTCAAGCGTGGTGCAAAGACATCAATATCCAACCCCGCTGCAACGCCTGTCTTTACATATTCTAGGCCGTCACAAAGGGTATAGGCCATTTCAATATCTGCCGTTGCTCCAGCTTCTTGCATGTGGTAGCCCGATATAGATATACTATTGAACTTCGGCATATTTTTGCTGGTGTACGCGAAGATGTCCGAGGTGATGCGCATGCTTTCCTTTGGTGGATAGATGTATGTGTTGCGCACCATAAATTCTTTAAGAATGTCGTTTTGTATGGTGCCACTAAGTTGCTCGAGCGCCACCCCCTGTTCCATTGCTGCGACAATATAAAAAGCCATGACTGGTAAAACCGCTCCGTTCATAGTCATAGAAACAGAGATTTTATCTAGTGGAATGCCGTCAAAGAGCACTTTCATATCCTCCACAGAGTCGATGGCCACACCGGCTTTTCCAACATCGCCCATCACGCGCTCGTGATCGCTGTCGTACCCGCGGTGTGTTGCTAAATCGAAGGCGACAGACAATCCTTTCTGTCCAGCGGCCAAATTCCTGCGGTAAAAGGCATTGGATTCCGTGGCCGTAGAAAAACCAGCATATTGACGAATAGTCCATGGGCGACCCACATACATAGTAGCGTAAGGTCCACGCACATACGGAGGTTCTCCGGGTAAGGTACCCATATGTTTTACCTGCTTTAGATCTTCAGGGCCATACGAAGCTTTGACTTCGATCTGCTCAGGTGTATTCCAAGTGTTCGACATACTTCGTTATTTACTGTTTTGACGTTCTGCTTCCAATTTAGCCGCCCAGCGCACAGCGCAGAGTGGTTCAATCTGCTTGTTCTTATGACGTGCCTTTTGTGTGGCCCTATTTGTAAGCTTTGATACGGTCATTGCCTTAGGCAGCTCATCCCCTTCCAAAGGATAAAGGTTCACGCCCAAGACATCTTTAGGCATCGCCACGTTTACCTCATTTTCTATACGGTCTTGCACCCAGCCTTTCTTCAAGGCCTCAACCAAACCGCCTAGCGAGCGTACCTCCGTCAATATTTGTGTCGCAGTATTAACGAGTTCTGCCGTCTTATTCTCGATGAAATAGGAACCTGCTGCAGGATCCATCAAACAGTCCATACCGCTCTCATAGGCCAATATAAAATGCTGATTCAATGCCAAACGCTCCCCTTCCGCATCTACCCCAGCAGCGACACTGTTATAAGGACGAATCTGCACGGCATCTGCACCGCCTGCAATAGCACCAAAGGCCGAGGAGGTGGCGCGCAATAAATTCGTATGCATATCGTAGCCACTCTGGTGCGTGGTCGAAGTCTCTGTATAGATTTCTAAATGTACCTCGGGCAAATCATACTCTTTAAGCAACTGCTTCCACAACATTCGAAGGGCGCGATGCTTCGCGATTTCCTCAAAAATGTAGGTACCGGCAGTGATTGCTACCCAGTATTGCTCGATGCCCACTTCGCCGAAGTTGGAGAGGTAGAAATCGAGGTGGGCGGCAGCCAAACCAAGCTGCGTAGCAGCGGAAGAACCACAGGCGCCATAGAAATTGGCATTGGCACACATAAATTTCATGCCCTTTGGTGCTAGGCGCGCAAGCTCACCCAGTTCGTACATCTTCTCCTCGTGCCAAATACCGGTGCGCGCAGCTATTTCTATGGGGTCGATGTTGATGAAGCCGCGAAGTTTACTGGCTGGGGTAATCTCATTATGAGCGTGGTGCAACAAGGCTTCCATAACAGCAGGGCCACTGCCTTCAATGACCAAGCCAAGGTTGATGTATTCTAATTCAATGTCCTTTAATATACGCGCCAGGTAATGCTCGTCAGTAAGGTAAAAGAGTAGGCCGGATGCACCGTGATCCAGGCGTGAATGTGCCCAATTGTTCGCTGCAAACTCTTTCTCCACAAAGTGCTCTTGCACCATAGTCCACCAAGGTTGGGCTCGAAAGCCGGGTTTGTTTTGTGGTCCTGAAGTGTAAAGCGGTTCTACTGGGGTTCCGTGTGGATAGGTTCTTTTCGTGGTTTCACTCATCAGATGAGTTCTCAGTTTCTATGATAGTTACAGTTTCGCCTTCTTTGTGCATCCCAAAATTTTCGCGAGCATAGGTTTCAAAGGCTTCCGGATTTGTATTCAGTTGCTGAAGAAGCTCACGGTCGTGTTCTAGAGAAGTTTCATAGAACTCGATATCTGTTTCTAAGGATTCTATCTGCTCGTTCAATTCCGAATGGATAAAGTAATTGTTCGCATCCAAGAACACCATCCATACGGCAAAGAATAGCGCCGTAAGGACGTATTGATTGAGTAAAATTTTAAGCATAGGATGTTCGAGGAATTTCTTCATTGGTTTAAAATTACGAATTGGACTCCGAAGTTTTGGCCTCTTATGAAGGATTCTCTGCTAAAGAATTATCTCCCTTTCCTACGTTTTGAAGCTTAACCAATTCTGAATAGATGCCGCCTTTATCAATTAGCGCATTATGAGTGCCTCGTTCAGCAACCTCACCCTGAATCAAAACTAGAATATGATCGGCGTTACGAATAGTCGATAGTCGGTGGGCAATCACCACAGAGGTACGGCCTTTCATCAAGCGGTCCAAAGCCTCCTGCACGAGCTGCTCGCTCTCGCTATCCAGGGCGCTCGTTGCTTCATCAAGGATCAGTAATTGAGGATCTTTCAGCAGTGCTCTGGCTATAGCAATGCGCTGGCGCTGACCACCGCTAAGCTGCACACCACGCTCCCCTACGGTAGTTTCGAGTCCTTCAGGGAATCCGATAATAAACTCCCAAGCATTGGCCTGCTTCGCCGCTTCGATAATCTGTTCTTCGCTCGCCTCGGTATCTCCGTAGGCTATGTTCTCACGTATGCTTCCGCCAAAGAGCAATACATCCTGAGGAACAAAGGCCAACGCACCGCGCCATGCCTTTAAATCAATGTCTGACAGTGCTGTATTTCCCACAGTCACTTCACCGGTATCGATGGTATAAAAACGCATCAATAGCGAGGCAATGGTACTCTTACCGGAACCGCTACGCCCAACAAGGGCAAGGGTTTTACCGGGCTGAAGATCAAAAGAAACCGATTTCAGCACCGGAACATCATTACGTGAAGGGTACCGAAAGTGCACGTCTTTAAATGAAATCTCAGCTACCTCAGCATACCTACCTGGAGTAGCATCCGCGTCCATTTCAGGCTCCTCTTCCATCAATCCGAAGATGGTTTCCGTAGCACCGATGGCCTTTTGCAACTGCGCGTATACAGAGGCCAATCCACCTATGGACCCACCAATAAATAGAGCATACAAAATGAATTCATTGAGCTTTTCTGCCGCAAGCTGGCCTTCATGCACCATATCCGCCCCGAACCAAATGATCAAGGCAATGGCACCAAAGAGGCCAAAGGTTATAAAGCTGGCAAAGGCACCGCGGTAATAACCGCCCTTAACCGCTAAACTTACTACAGCGCTGATGCGCTTCGCATAGCGACTGCGCTCCCAAGTCTCGTTGGCAAATGCCTTCACGGTCTCGATGCCTGCAAATGTTTCTTCAACAATAGTATTGGAAGCGGCCACCTCATCCTGCACCTTCTTGGCATATTTTCGAATGAATCGGCCAAAAATGATGGTCGCGATAATCAGCGGTGGGATTACCGCAACAATAAACAGGGTTAGCTTGATCGAGGTAAATGCGAGGATGGCAGTTCCCCCAACGACCATAGAAATACCGCGCAGAAATTCGGCCAAGGTGGTCGTTAAGGTCTCCCCAATCTGGGAAGTATCGGAGGCCACGCGCGAGTTCAACTCTCCCACCCGCTTGGCGGAAAAGAAACTCATCGGTAAATGAATCAATCGGTTGTAGAGGTCTTCGCGAATGGCTGCAAGCGCTCGTTCAGTAACCATCACAAAAATGACCACACGGAAAAAACTTGCCACACTCTGTGCCAGCAAGAGTCCCATCATCATTAGCATATTGTCACCGAGGTTTTCTGGTGTAGAAGACATCAATCCTCCCAAAAGTTTTGGGAACAACAAGGAGGTAATCATGGTTACAAGAAGGAACACGAATCCCAAAGCCCAAAGTCCCTTGTTTGGACCAACATAGGCGAAGATTTTAGTGAGCTGACGAAGGTCGCTCATATTAAGCGGTTGGCGCTTTTTATCTGCCTTTGGGTCCGATACCGTAGTTCTTTCACTCATACCGACGAAGTTACGGCTTATGACCTACCTTTACCAACGAAAATTTACCAAATGGCGGGAGCAGAAAACATCAAACCCTACCACGACAGCGAAGCTGAAAAGAAAGAACAAGTAGCAGAAATGTTCAACAACATTTCAAAGCGTTACGATCTTTTGAATCACCTCTTATCCTTGAATATTGATAAGGGCTGGCGCCGTAAGGTCGTTCGTATGATCAAGGCCGATTCTCCTTCGGTCGTTCTCGATGTTGCTACAGGTACCGCAGACCTCGCTATTGCTCTAGCTAAAGGCACTAGCGCGGACATTACTGGCGCTGATATCAGCGAAGGAATGCTTAGTGTAGGCCGCGAGAAAGTAGCGAAGAAAGGGCTCGCTAAAAAGATTGTTCTTGAACTTGGCGATAGTGAAAACCTTCCCTACCCAGATAACACCTTTGATGCCATCACGGTGGCTTTCGGGGTACGTAACTTCCAAGACCTTCACAACGGTTTAAAAGATATGGCCCGTGTATTGAAGCCTGGCGGTCAATTGGTAGTACTTGAATTTAGCCAACCGCAGTACTTCCCGTTCAAACAGATCTACTCGTTCTACTTTAGGGCCATTCTTCCTGCCGTAGGAAAATTAATCAGCAAAGACCCGAGAGCATATACCTACCTTCCTGAAAGTGTCGAAGCATTCCCTTACGGCAAAGCGTTCGAAATAGAACTCGAAAAAGCTGGATTAAAACCGACGGAGACGCAACCGGTAACCTTTGGTATTGCATCTATATACCAAGCAAGAAAATAAGCCAACAGGCGTTATTTAGCTGATGAGAATTCGCATTGCCGTCCTTTTATTTGCTCTACCGCTTCTAGTGAGCGCGCAATTTTCACGTTTGCGTAATCAGCCACTGTACGACGAAAATCCGCTGCACTTCGGATTTCACATGGGGTTGAATTATTACAACTTCAGCATGGACCTCAAGGACCTCAGCCAGAACCCCGACATTTTTGGCGTTGAGAGCGAAGCCCTCCCCGGATACAACATTAATATTATCTCGAACTTGAGATTGAGCAAACACTTTGATTTACGTTTTACGCCTGGATTTGCTGCAACTGTTCGTCGATTGCAGTTCGATCTAATCAACCCGTTTACCTACGAGCGTGTCATCGCCACGCGACAGATTGAGAGCTCCTACGTTCAATTCCCGTTGCATATTAAGTTTAAATCCGTGCGCATCGACAACTACCGTCTGTTTCTAATGGGCGGAATTCGATATACCAATGACCTTGCCTCTAAGGCCAAGGTCGTGGACGATAACCTATTTAAACTCCAGCGCCACGGCGCAGATTACGAAATTGGCGTTGGTGCTGATTTCTACTTTGAATACTTCAAATTCTCTCCTCAAATCCGGGCCGCCTGGGG
>MDTG01277017.1_pt1 | contig 57441 bp, 57 predicted proteins | sample 811421 | NCBI WGS metagenome assembly MDTG01 (sample SAMN05326645, study PRJNA326480) | marine metagenome | isolation source: seawater | place: Pacific Ocean: South East | collected 2011
CCACCACGTTGATAGGCTGGGTGTGGAAGTGCGGCAACGCATGTAGCTGACCAGTACTAATAGCTCAATTGGCTTATTTTATGCACTGAAAAAAATTTTTTTAATATTAGATATCTATTTTCTATTAAATTTGTCTCCATCTTCAATTAATAGATAAGAAAAATTGTTTCTGTCTGAAACTATTTTTTTATAAACAGGAAATATATCTTTTGCTTTTTTTAATTTGATTATTTTGATTTCTTTGCACATTAATTTGATCGCATTTGTGTAATCTTGGGTATGTTGAGGGCCACCATCCAAAGGTGTTTTTGCTGCCACAGAAGTTCTAATTATAACTTTTAACTTCATCTCGTTCCTAGACATCATTCTTATTTTATCTAGATGATTAATAAGCTGGTTCATAGCAAGAATTAAAAAATCAAATCTAGGATAACATGTTACAGGTAAGTAACCTTCCATTGCAAGACCGATAGCCATTCCCATCTGAACTTCTTCAAACACTGGAAGCTCTATCTTTTTTTTTTCAGATATGCCTACAAGTGTATGATACATTGAATTTCCTGGGTAAGAAATTGATTGACCGAGAAAAATAGTTTTAGGATTTTTTGCCAGTAATTTCATCGATCTAATTAATTCTCGTCTATATGTCATTGTTAAAATAATACCCATGTTCCAGTTCCATGATGAGGATAAGGTCTCTTATATGAATAATAAATGACATCTCCTGGAATTTTGGATTTTTTTCCCCATACTTTATTAGTAGGTGTGTTAGTGCTTAAATTATTATCTTCTACTACAAAGTTTAATGGTAAATTAAAATTTTTTGCATACTTATAAACTTCATGAAATACGCCTGTTTCAAATGCCATATCTCCTATAAAAACCCATACCTTTGAGTTTGATTTTTTTCTCTTTAATCCAACGGCAATACCTAATGCAATTGGAATAACACCCCCAACAATAGACGAAGCATAAAATTTTTTCTTATAGTTGTTAATACCCATACTCCTGCCTTTTAAAATTTCTTTTTTAACCCAAGATGGATTAAGTCCATGTAAAATTGCGTGATAATGACTTCTCCAGGTAGATAAAACCCAATCTTTTTTTTTTATTTTTTTAAAAATTTTTATCAAAGAATCTTCGTTATTTCCTGATAAATGTATAGGACCTCTTATAGAACCTTTATTATATATTTTTTTAATCTCTGTTTCAAAATTAATCAAAAATTCTTTGGTAATTTTCTTTTTCATTTTTTATTAATCATACAGAATTAAATTATAATTAATTAATAAAGTAAAACATAATAAGAAATAATGCTACTAAAAACTATTTATAAGTATATTATTTTTTCATGAAAATAAATATTGTTTCAAGTAAACAGTCTTGGATTAATCCTTATTTAAAAAAATTTTCTAATTATCTAAAACGAAGAAAAATGAATGTTAAAATTCTGTATACACATAATCATATAAAGAAATCTGATATATCTTTTTTTTTAAGTTACTGGGATGTTGTTCCAGAAAGAATTTTAAAATTAAGTAAGTTTAATTTAGTAGTTCATGAGAGTAACTTGCCTAAAGGCAGAGGTTGGTCTCCAATTACTTGGCAAATTTTAAAAGGAAAAAAAAAAATAGTTATCTGCTTAATTGAAGCTACAAAAAAAATAGATTCTGGTGATATTTATTTAAAAAAAGAAATTTTTTTTAAAGGAAATGAATTGATCGACGAAATAAGAGAAAAGCAAGTAAAAGTGACACTTAGTCTTTGTAAAAATTTTTTAGTTAAATATAAAAATAGAGCTATAAAAAAAAAGAGACAGAAAGGGGCTTCATCATATTATTTTAGAAGATCGCCAAAAGATAGTTTACTTCAACTTAATAAAACGATTAAACAAAATTTTAATTTATTGAGAATAGTAGATAATAAAAAATACCCAGCTTTTTTTTACTTTAAAAATAATAAATATATAATACATATTTATAAAGAAAAAAAATAAAACCTTAAATTGGAAAAATTAAAATTAAATAATAGCAACATTCTTTATGAGGATGCTCTTAAAGTACACCCTGGAGGTGTTCTTGGAATAAGAAGGCCTTATAATTTTATAAGGGGTGAAACTCCAATCTATTTTAAAAAAGGAAAAGGTTCAAAAGTTATTGATGTAGATGATAATGAGTATTTAGATATGTTATGTGCATATGGACCAATAATTATTGGATACAGAGAAGGTGAAATTGATAACGCTGTAATTGAATATATAAAAAACAACGGCGTCTGCTTTTCGTTAACTCAACCAGTTCACAATGAATTATCAAATCTTTTAAATCAACACATACCCTGTTGTGAAATGTCATTATTTGTAAAAACTGGCTCAGATGCAACATCCGCAGCAATAAGAGCGGCCAGAAGTTATACAGGTAAAAATAAAATTATAAGATGTGGTTATCATGGATGGCATGATTGGTGTGTTGAAAATACAGGTGGAGTTCCTCAAAGTACGTTAGACGACGTGCTAACATTTAAATACAACGATATAGAAACATTAAAGGCAACAATTAAAGCAAATCCAGATGTTGCAGCAGTTATTTTAACTCCAATCAATCATCCTTTGGGTGAAAAAGTTGAATTTCCAAAAAACAATTTCCTTAAATTAGTTAGAGATATCTGCGATGAAAATAAAATTGTTTTAATTTTTGATGAAATAAGAAGTGGCTTTCGAGTTGACCTTGGTGGGGCCCAAAAATTATACAATGTCACCCCAGACTTAGCAACATTTGGAAAAGCAATGGCTAATGGATACTCTATAGCAGCTTTAGTTGGAAAAAAAGAGATAATGCAAGTTTATGAAAAGAAAGCATTTATAAGTGCTACATATTTTGAAAATGGGATAGATATCATTGCGTCTATAACGACTATAAATTTTTTAAAAAAAAATAATGTTTTATTAGATATAAAGAAAAAGGGTAAATATATTTTAGATAGATTAAATTCTATAATGCCAAAATATGAGGGGATTTGTGAATACTCTGGAGGTGAATGGATGCCTTTTTTTACGTTTTATCAAAACAAAACTGTAAATTACAAATTGGCAAGAAAAAATTTTTTTACAAATTACTTAAGAAATAAAATTTTTATCCAGACAATGCACCATTCTTACATAAGTTATAGACATTCATATGAAGATTTAGATAATTTTTTAAATGTAACTGAAGATAATTTAAAAAAATCTATTGGTTTTTGATGTTTAAAAAAAAATTTAACTCTGTAAAAGCAAGTGCTATTGCTGAATATATTGATTCAAAATTAATTGGTAACGACATTAGTGTACAAACTTTTTCTTCAATAGATAATCCAAAAGAAAATTCTTTAATTTTCTTCACAGAAGAAATTAATACATCCTTTGGCCTGACAGAAAATAAAACATTAGATTTAGAAAAATTAAAAAATATCCCAAATTTACTATTACTAGTATCAGAAAAGACTGATCTGAAAAATCATAATATTCAACATATAATTTCAAATAATCCAAGGCATCATTTTGAAAAAGCTATAAATCACTTTTTTATTGATGAAGAATTTAAATCCGGCATACACAAAACGTCAATAATTGAGAAATCTGCTAAAATTGGATCAGATTGTTTTATTGGTCCAAATTGTTACGTTGGGGAAGATGTTATTATTGAAAATAATTCTAAATTGCTGGCAAATGTTGTCATACATGGGAGAGCGGTTATTGGACAAAATTGTAGAATAAAATCAAACAGCACTATTGGAGGTGAAGGTTTCAGTTTTTCAAAAGTTGATCAAGATATGCAACATTTTTGTCATACTGGGCAAGTTGTTATCGAGAATGATGTTTGGATAGGATCCTCTGTTACAATCGAAAAAGCCACAATAGATAAAACTTTAATTAAAAATGGTGCAAAAATTGATGATTTAGTTCACATTGGTCACAACTCTATTATTGGAGAGTATTCACAAATAACAGTAGGCTCAATTGTATGTGGAAGGGCTGAAATAGGAAACAATTGTTGGCTATCACCAAATTCAATAATTGAAAATGCAATTAAAATTGGAGATCATAGTTTAATAGGTGCAAATACTTATGTACGAAAAAATGTAGAAAAAAATGTAATTGTTTCTGGAAACCCCAATAGAATCATAAGAAGATTAAAAGAAATCTAAAAATAATCTCTTAAAATATAGAATGCTTCAGCAAATTCTAAACCACATTCGCCCCCTCTTTTTATCGCTAAAGATTTTATATAATTTTTTGATCTTGGGTGTTTTTTATCTCTCATTTCGAGATTATAAAATTTATATAAACCATTAATTTTTTTATTTATAGTTTTTTTGATATCAGTATAATAATTTGGATTAAAGCTATCTTTATAATTATATTCTGTACTGGATGGTGTTTCATATAAAATAATTTTATACTTTTTTTGTAATGGTCTAAATGCAACAAGAACACTCTCGGTAACAATTCTATGATCTCTATTAAGGTCAGAAAAATGATGAGAATAAATTATATTTGGTTTAATTTTATCTCTTATTTCCTCAATTTTTTTTGTAATTTCCAGCAAAGGATATGTTTCAAATTTTTGATCTTCTAAACCTAAGTTAAAAATATTTTTTAATTTAAAATATTTTGAAAACTTTTTTTTATCATTTGTTAATTGTTTTTTTGTTTTAATTTTAGATGTAGTTCTTGATGAAGCATAATCAGTAAATAAAACCACTGATACCTCATCGTTATTTTGTACATGCTTAATTAAGGTTCCACCCACACCCAATAACTCATCATCTGGATGAGCGCTAAATATAATTACTTTGTTCATTTTTCAATATTTTTAATTAGAATTATATCGTCTTTATACAATTTTTTTTTTGTTTTTTTCCCTAAGATTTTGTTAACTTGATATGGCTTAATCCCATTACCAGGTCTTTTAAAATCCAAATCCGAATATTTCAATATTTCTCCTTTTTTTATATCTCTTTTTGATACGCATGAAATACCAAAGTTTTTTCTTGATAATGCTTCCTTTTTTTCAAAATCTATCTTCCCAGATCCTAGAAGTTTTTCAACGTTATTTACATCTCTAATATAATTATTAAACTCTTTTTCATCTGCTGAAAAATTATGATCTGGGCCGGAAAGTTTTTTATTTAATGTAAAGTGTTTTTCAAACCATACGGCTCCGTAATATCTTGAAAAAATTGCAGATAAGTTATTTGTTGTGTGATCGCTAAAACCAACTAAACACTTATACTTATTCTTTATATTTTTTAATCTTTTTACATTTGCATCTTTTATCTCTGTTGGATAATTTGATGTACAGTGTAAAACAATTAAATTATTTTTATTGTATTTTTTAAAAAAACTTAGTGCATATGATATTTCTTTATCTTTAGACATGCCTGTAGAAATAATAACTGGAAGCTTATGCTTACTAATTTTTTTTAAAATATTAGTATGAGTCAGAAAATCTGATCCATTTTTAATTATCTTCACTCCAATTTCCATTAATTCATCAATTGCTCTCACATTAGTAGGTGTTACATGAAAATTTATTTTGCTTTTATCACAGAATTGTTTTAATTCTGATAATTGTTTAAAAGAAAATTCATTTTTTTTAAATAATTCGAACTGATTTATTTTAATTCTTTTCCCTTTATTTTTATAAAATAAATGAATTTTCCTGTTAGATATGAAATCTTCTGTTTTATAATATTGAAATTTAACCGAATCCGCCCCTGCCTTTTTTGCTGCAATAATTGTTTTTTTTGCTAATTCAATACTGCCATTGAAGTTTATGCCCACCTCAGCCACAAAAAAAGGTTTTGATTTTTCAGAAATTTTGTAATTTTCAAATTTGAAGCTATTCATTAATTATTTTTTTTATATGAGTATAAATTCTTTGTAAACATTTATCATCAATTAAAGATTTACTTTTATTATCTGCAATTATTGCTTCAAGTAATTTTTTTTTTGAAATCTTGTTAATGTTTTTTTTTGTAAGTTTTCCAAAAAAATTATTATAAATCTTTTTATAATATACTCCATTTTTTATTTGATCTTGTGATGTTGCAAACAAAATCGAAGGTATTTTTAGATATATTCTTTCAATCTCAGATAATCCAGGAGAACCATAAACTAAATTTACTCTCGATAGATAATAAAGATATTTATTTTTATTAAAAAAAAATACATTTTTATTATTTTCGACTTTTTTATTAGCTAACAAATAATAATTAAAATCCTTTTTAAAAGTATAGTGTTTTAAAAAAAATTTTATTATATGGTCTGAGTTATAGCCAAAGTTAATCATTATTGCATTTTTTATCGAATTTGGTTTTCTTTTTAAATTTTTAATAAATTCTGGAATTATAAGATATTTTTTACCTTGTAAAATTTTTTGACTTTTAAAACTAGGTTTAATTTTTTTCTTAAAGGGATAAGGAGAAATAATTATACTACCATATCTTTTTCTAGTGTTTTTATCATCGATAATAATTGTTTTTTTGTTATTTTTGAATATTTTTTTTTCTAGTGATTTATCAATATAGTAGCTATCAATAATTACTGGTTCGTCTTTAACAATATCGAAGATTTTGTCATAATTTGCAATTTGAAAGTTAGAAATATTAGAAAATGGTAAAATTTTTTTATATTTTTTAAGCAAATAATACTTAACTTTAAATTTTTTTTTTTTCAGATAATTGCCAAGAGTTCCCGATCTTATTAAATGCCCAGCACCTGTTTTGGAGTCAAAATCAATAAGAAAGTTGATTTTATTATTGGATTTTGTCATTTAGTGATAGTTTTATCATATATAATAAAATTTAACATGCAATTTGATTTCAAAAAATTCCTGAGACTTTCAAAGATGTTAGTCAATTTAAATAGAACTCACAATTCAAACGACACAAAAATAGGATATAAAATTTTAAAAAAAAACTTTCTAAACACCAAAATATTAAATTTCAAATCTGGAAGCTCTTCTAATTATTGGATAGTTCCAAAACAGTGGGAAGTGATCCATGCCAAATTACTAGATGGCAAAAAAAAAGTCATTGTTGACTGGAAAAAAGATGGACCTTTAAGTTTGTTCACTTTTTCACAATCTTATAAAGGAATGTTAAAATGGTCAAAGCTTCGAAAACATTTATTGTTCGATAAGAAACGCCCAGATAGTTATTTATTTCATTTTAGAAATCAATATAGACATTGGATTAAAGATTGGGGATTTTCTATTCCATATAATAAATTAAAAAAAATTCCAAAAAACCAAAATTTTTTTGTTGATATCAGAACCACATTTAAAAATTCTCATATTCAAAATTCAATTCAGGAACTTAAAGGTTCGTTAAATAAATCCATTTGTTTTGTAAGTCATTTCGATCATCCAGGTCAATTGTCAGATGGCTTGGGCGCATGCCTTATGAATAATTTACTACTAGAATACATCAGAAAAAAATATAAAAAAACTAATTACACATATCTTGCTTTATCGACTATCGAAATAGTTGGATCTCATTTTTTTCTTACAAAATACTCAAAAAAATATAATATTAAAGAAGCTCTTTCAGTTAATACTGTTGGAATAAATTCAAAAATCAATTATTCAAAAAGTTTTAAAAAAAATTCCTTAATTGATAGAATTATTTTGAAAATATCGAATGATAAAAACATAAAAGTTGAATTTTCTGAATTCAGGTCAAAAATGGGTGCAGATGAAATTGCTTTTGATTCAGCTGGCTACAATATTCCTTGCGGTTTCTTATTTAGATGGCCTTACGACGAGTATCACTCTTCAAAGGACAATTTATCAATTGTAAAAAAAAGAAATATTGAGGAGTTTTTCAATTTAATGATTGCAATTATACATGTAATTGAAAGTAATTACATTCCAATATTGAAATACAAAGGTTTAATATGTTTATCTAACCCAAAATTAGACCTTTATGTAGATCCTAATGAAATGTCAAATATAAAACAAAAAGTGAATTTAAAACTAGAATATTTAAATTACAAAAATTTAGACCTTAATAAATCCATCTTGGAAATTAGTAGAATTATAGATAATAAAATTAGTATATTTGAGATCTCTGAAATATTAAATTTACCATATAATTTAGTTAAAATGATATGTGATAATTTTTTCTATAAAAATATTATAAAAAAAAAGAAATCTTATTTAATATAATGTATTTATTTATCCAAGGTATGTACCGTTCTGGCACTACCACATTTAGCAAAATTTTATCAAACCATCCCGAATTAGTTATTAAAAACGATACTCTTTTTCCTTTGTTTAAAAATATTAAAAGCAAGGTGGAGTTTAACCTCGGTGAAAATAAATCAGTTTATATAAGTGATTACTTTTTAAAAAATCAAAATATATTTGATGCTATACAAAAATTTAATTTAAAAGAAAATATATTTAAAAAAAAAAAATTAAAAAAAGAAATAATAAATTATGTAAAAAATTACTCACCAGAATTAAAAAAAAAAATTAACGATTTAAATTACTCAACCTATTATAAATTAATTGTCTCCTTTTTCGATATTTTAAAAAGAGAAAAAGAAGTAAATGTTTTAGGTATAAAAGAAGTCTGGACAAATGAGTTTTACAAACCATTAAAAAATTATTTTCCTAAAGCAAAATTTATTTTCATTATTAGAAATCCAAAAGGAATAATCGCTTCTTCTTTAAAAGATAAAAATAGTAATTACAAAATATATTTTTTAATAAAACAGTGGAGAAAAATTGCTTATCTCTCCCATTATTATAACAAAAAAAATACGATTTTGGTCAAGTATGAAAATCTAATAAAACAAAACAAAAAAACCTTACATGATATTGGCAGTTATCTTAATTTGAAGAATAAGAATTTTGATGAAGCTATTAGATTAACTAAAGTAAAATCAAACTGGTTTCAAAATTCTTCATTTAAAACATATGGCAAAGGTTATTTTAATAAAAGTAGTGTAGAAAATTGGAAGAATTACCTAAATAAATCTGAAAAAAAAATAATTAATATTTTATGTTATCCGGAAATGAAATTACTAAATTATAATAGTGAAATAAAAACTATTAAACTATATGAAAAAGAAATCATAATGAATAAAAAATTTATAGTAAATGCTATTGGGGAAATTAATTATAAAAATGAATTAATAAGATCTAATTTATTAATAAAAAAAAAATATGATAAAAATTTTTTTTTAAATAAGAAACACTTTAACTCACTAATCAATTTGATATGAAATTATGTTTGGGTACGGCTCAATTTGGTTCTAATTATGGTATATCAAATAAGAATGGCATATTGAGATTAAATGAGATATCCAAAATACTTAAATTTTGTAGAGATAAAAAAATTAATTTTTATGATACTGCAAATAGTTATGAGAGTTCAAAATATATTTTAAGCAAAACCTTAAATAAAAAACAAAAAAAAAATATAATTACAAAAATAAACATAAAAAAACGTTACAAAGAATCATTTATTAGAACTTATATTTTGAATCTTACAAACAATTTAAAAGTTAAACAAATTTATGCAATTTTGATTCATAATCCAAAAAATATTACAAAAAAAAATTTAAAATTACTTTTAAAAGATATAAAATTTTTAAAAGAGAAAAATTATATCAAATATTTTGGGGTGAGTTTAGATAGTCAGAATGATGTAAATTTTAAATTTTTTGAAGAATTTGATGTAATACAATTTCCACTTAATATATTTGATCAAGAAACATTTACCGAAAGTTTTCTAAAGAGATTAAAAAGAAAAAAAAAAATATTGATGGTAAGAAGTATATTGCTACAAGGTTTAATTTTTTTAGATGAGTTGAGTATATCTAATTTATTCGGCTATTTACCTAGTCAAATAAAAAAATTTAAAACAAAAACAAATTACTCCAACAAAGTTGCCCTGAACTTGGCCATAGATTTTATAAAAAGTAGAAAAAAATATTTAGACTTTGTCGTAGTTGGATGTACAAATGTTAATGAGTTGAATGAAATATATAATAATTTCAAATTAAAAAAAAAAAAAGTTAATTTTAGTGATTACAAAATTAAAAAAAAAGAAATAATCAAGCCACATAAATGGAAAACATTTCAGCAATAATTACTGTAAGAACTTTCTCAAGCCGTTTACCAAAAAAGTGTTTTTTAAAAGTCCATAAACATCATGTAATCGATCATGTAATAAATATTGTAAATAAATTGCATGTAAACAAAGTTTATTTAGCAATACCAAAGGATAAAAAAGAAAATTTTCTTTATAAATATCTTATTAAAAAAAACTACACAGTTTTTAGAGGTAGTACATATGATGTTTTAGACAGACTTTATAAATGTGCCACAAAGTATAATTTAAAAAATATTGTTAGGATTACAGCAGACAATCCTTTGATGGATTATAAATTAATAAATAAGTCAATTAAAAAACATTTTGATAAAAACGCTGACATCACAACTAATACTTTTTTACCAACATTTCCTGATGGTTTAGATTTTGATATAATAAATTTTAAATCTTTGGAAATTTGCTGGAAATTTGCAAAACGAAAATCCGAAAGAGAACATGTGACACCTTTTCTTGAAAAAAACTATAAAAAATTTAATTTGAAAGTTATAAATATATTATCTCGAAGTAAATTAAGTAAATACAGGATAACATTAGATGAAAAAAAAGATTTTCAGCTGATAAAAAAAATATATAAACAGTTTTTTAATAAAAGCTATTATTTTGATCATACAAAAATTGTAAAATTTTTAAAAAGTAATACAAAAGTTTATAAAATAAATTCTATGATAAAAAGAAATGAAGGATATGTAGTGAGTTTAAAAAATGACCAAATTCAATAATTCGAAAAAAAAACTTAAGATAGCAGAAAAATATATCCCATTAGGCTCTCAAACGTTCAGTAAAAGCAGATTAGTTTTACCAGAAAAAATATCGCCATTTTTTATTAAAAAATCCAAAGACTCTTTTTTTTGGGATGTGGATAATAATATATACATTGATTTATCAAATGGTTTAGCATCAGTAACTTTGGGACACCAAAATAAAGTAGTTGATAATGCAGTCACTAACCAAATGAAAAAAGGGGTTACACATTCACTATCAACTGAACTAGAGGCTAAAGTAGCTAAACAAATTTGTGATCTAGTTGACGCTGTAGAAATGGTTAGATTTTGCAAAAATGGAACAGACGCAACATCGGCTGCAATTAGAGTTGCAAGGGCTTTTACAAATAAAAAAAAAATAATATTTTGTGGTTATCATGGTTGGCAAGATTGGTATGCTGCCGCAACCAGCAGAGATCTAGGAACATTAAATGACATAAAAAAATATTCAATAAATATAAGATTTAACAATTTCGATGATTTAAAAATAATTAGTAAATTAAAAGATGTAGCTGCTGTTATAATGGAGCCTATGAACAGAGAGTTTCCTTTACCAGGTTTTTTAAAACAAGTGAGAAAATTATGTAATCAAAAAAAAATAATCCTTATTTTTGATGAGACAATTACTGGTTTTAGATACTCGGAAAAAGGAGCGCAATCTATTTTTAAAATCAAGCCTGATTTAACCACATTTGGAAAAGGTATCGCAAATGGATATCCTCTATCAGTGTTAGCAGGTCGAAGAAAGTTTATGAAAACAGTTAAAGATGTTTTTTTTTCAGGAACGTTCTTTGGTGAAACTTTGTCTCTAGCAGCTGCAAGTAAAACCATTGAGGTAATGAAAAACAAAAATGTTTGTAAAAAAATAAAAAATAATGGCTTATTTTTAGAAAAGGAGACTAACAAAATTATAAAAAAAAATAATCTTTCTAAATTTATAAAGTTGTCAGGCCATCCATCTTGGATATTTTTTAATTTTTATAGTCATGGAAAAGTCAAATCAGACGATGTTTATATTTCTTTTTTAAGAAATATGTTTAGAAATGGTATTTTTAACCAAGGAACACATAATTTGAGTTACGCTCAAAATAGAAGAATAATAAATCGTATAATTATAAAGTACAATAAAATTTTTCAACAAATTAAAAATGACTTAGAGAGTAATGCTAATTTAAAAAAAATTAAAAAACTCAAAATTAAAGAAATATTTAGAACGCGTTAAAATATCTTCCAAATGTAATAATTTTTTTGATTTAAAAATGAATTATTAATTTTTACCCTTTCAAAATGCAATTCTTTAAATAATTTTTTATATTTAATTATTAATTTGGGTGTTAGTTTTTTGTTTTCTATAAATCTATTATTAAAATTTAATAAAACATTTTGTTTCAAAATTTGCCAATTGAAAGATCCAACTAAATACTTTATTAATAACGTAAAAGACTTTATTCCTCTCAATAGAAAAACAATTCTGAAGAAATAAAATAAATTTTGTTTTTTTGTAACCTTATTTTTCTTTAATAATTTATCAATTTCGTTAGCTATTTTTTTATGATTATCTCCATTTTTGGGACCAAGATATCTTATAGATAAAGAACTTGTGACCTTCCTTTTTTTTGTATTGTAAATTTTATAAACAGTTTTTTTTAACATTTTATAATTATTTATATATTTGGATATTTTCTTTAACTCCTCAAAAATATCCCAATATTTATATTTTTTTTTGTGATCAAAAAAAATTGAATATTTATTTAAGTAATCAGCTTCTAATGCTGATGTAGAATTTCTATGTATTAAACCACTACAGTTGTAAAGATAAGGTATAACTGAATTTGAGTCATTTATAGATACATTTTTATATTTTTTAAAATTCTTTTTATAAATTTCAGAGTTTTCAAAAGGATGAGATCTTAGAATAAAATTAATATTCTTACATTCTTTGATTAAATTATGTAGATTTTTAAGAAAAAAATTAAAAGATAGCTTATCCTCACTAATTAAATTTTTATTAAAATCTTTTTTTATTGTTTTTTCAAAAAATTTTTTATTTTCTGATCTATTAGACTTAATTGAGTTATAATGTGTAAAATTAGTATTTATTAAGATGTATTTTTTAAAATTTATTTTAAAATTTTTAAAGAATAACTTATAATATATAGGGTGGTATAGGTCTGATCTTGGACTGCCTGTAGCAATAATTTTGTTTAAAATCTTTTTGTTTTTAATTTTTTTATTTATCTTTTCTTTATAAAAGTTATTCCATAAAAAATATTTATCAACATATTTTGCCGTATTTACTACGTTAATTAAATAATGATTTGGTTTAAAATTTATTGAACCTTCGTTATCTAGCACAACTAATTGAATACCAATTTTATTAGCGAATTTTATAATTATATCATTTCCACTACTTCCCTCTTTTATCATTCTTCCGTGATGTAGTATTATTAAGTTAGGTTCTAAAAAAGGAACTAAATGAAAGTCGTACTGCGATACTAAGAATATTTCATAGTTTTTTTTTAAAAGTTCATTGGTTAAAAGCATTGTTCCATCCAAGTCCCTTTGAGTTTGGTCAACAATTATTAATATTTTTTTTTTTTTCAAGTTGAATACTTATTTTAAATGGTTATTAACTATAACATGTTAAAAAATATTTATAAAGGAAAGACTATACTTGTTACTGGAGGAACAGGAACTTTAGGAAGTCTGTTAGTAGAACAAATTCTTAGAAAAGATAATCCAAAAAAAATAATCATTTATTCGAGAGATGAAATTAAGCAAGAACAGATGAGAATTAGATTATCAAGTCTTAAACCAAGTAAGCAAAGATATTTTATTGGAGATATTAGAGATTTTGATCGTCTTAATCTTGCAGCAAAAAATAACGTGGATATTATAATTCATACTTCTGCAATAAAAATTATCGATACCGCAGAATATAATCCTATGGAATCAATTAAAACAAATGTTCTTGGTGCAGAAAACGTTGTTAGGGTAAGCTTAGAAAATAATATTTCAAAAGTAATAACAATTTCTACAGATAAAGCTGTCAATCCTATAAATTTATATGGAGCATCAAAATTATGCTCTGAAAAAATATTTGTGGCTGCTAATAATTTAGTAGGACAGAAAAAAACTAAATTTACAGTTTTAAGATATGGAAATATATTAAATAGTCGAGGCAGTTTTTTTGAAAAAATTGTTAAAAATCCAGAAGTTCTAAAAAAAGTTAATATTACACATAAAGATATGACAAGATTCGTAACTACAAAAGAAAATATATATGAATTTATAAATTTTGTTTTAAAAAATATGCAGGGAACAGAAATTTTTGTGTTAAATTCAAAAAGTATCAAAATTCTTGAATTTGTAAAATTTTGTTTACCAAAATCGAAAATAAATTTTACTGGTATTCGTCCTGGCGAAAAAATTCATGAAACATTAGTTGCAAAAGACGAAATAAGAAATTCATATAAATATGTTAATTATATTGTAATTCTGTCGAATTTTCACGAAAATAAAATTAAACTAAACAAGAAAAAATTTATTAAAATAAAAAATACAAGAGAAATATCAAGTGAGTTTGCATTGGAAAATACGAATAATAATTTTACAAAAATTAAAAATTATATCTATAAAACATAATGCTTAATTACGGTAAACAAAAAATTACCATTCAAGACAAAGAATCGGTACTTAAAACTTTAAAGTCCGATTTTCTTACAACTGGTCCAAAGATTCAGCAATTTGAAAAAAAATTAAAAAAAAATTTCGATAGCAAATATGTTTTATCTTGTTCAAATGGAACATCCGCTTTATTTCTGTTATGTAAAGCTTTAAATATTAATTCAAATTCAGAGGTTTTTGTTCCGAGTATAACATTTGTTGCAACTGCATCCGCAGCAAAACTTTGTGGAGCAAAAATAATTCTTACAGATGTCTGTCCCGACACTGGTTTAATGAGAAAGCAAGACATAGAAAAAGCTTTAAAAAAATCTACCAAAAATAAGAAAAAATTTCTTTTTTTGGTTCATTTGTATGGACAAACATCAAATATAGAGGAAATTATTTTATTTAAAAAAAAAAAAAAAATAACTTTAATTGATGATGCTTGTCACGCTATAGGAACAAAATACTATTTTAAAAAAAAACTATATAAAATTGGTTGCTCAAGACATTTTATTGCGTCTACTTTTTCTTTCCATCCAGTGAAAAATATAACGACAGGAGAAGGTGGTGCAATCTCTACGAATAATGTCACTTTATATAGGAAAATGAAACTATTAAGAAGTCATGGAATAAATAGATCCAACTCTCCTCGAGGGTTATGGAAATACAGTATTGATGAAATATCTTTAAATCACAGATTGTCAGATATACATGCTTCGTTAGGAATATCTCAACTAAATCAATTGAAAAGTTTCTATGTTTATAGGTCTAAAATTCGTAAAATATATAATAGATTTTTTAGTCAAAAATTATTTAAAGATTATTTAAAACCTGTTGATTATTTAAAACACTGCAAACCTTTCTGGCACATTTATGCATTAAAAATTAATTTTAATAAATTAAAAATAGACAAGGAAAAACTTTTTTATTATGCAAGAAAAAAAAATATAGGATTGCAAGTTCATTATATACCTCTATATAGATTTAAGCCATTTTTTCAGAAAAAATTAGCAAATTCGGAATTATTTTATAATTCAGTTCTATCTATACCATTTCACTCCAATCTTACAAATAAAGAGACACAAAAAGTAATGGATTTTTTCAAAAAAGTAATTATTAAATATTCAATATAATTAAAAAAAAGTGCTTAAAAATAATATACTTCAAGATCGTTCACAAATTTATAACTTATTTAATAAAAAAAAAAAAGATGATCAAATTTTATTTAAATACAGATTAAAAATTACAGATAAGAAAAGATTAAAAAAATTGACTAGAGATGTTATTTATAAATGTCTTTATAAAAACTATAAAAAAAAATTTAAGCTACACAAAAATTATCTAAAAAAATATCAAGAGCATATATTTAATCTTCCAAATATAACTCCAAATGGAGCTTTCAATTGTACCCCCGAAATTGCGAAAGAATTCAACAAACTACATAAATTTTACTTTAAACTTTTAAAAAATCATAAAATTCTAAATAATTTAAATTCAGCAACCAATATAGTCTTAAGATTAAAAAAAGGCAGACAAGATGTGAATTTAGATAAAAGGAAATATGCCACTTCTAAAATTCATTCTGACGCTTGGAATGGGCAAGTTTGTGATGCTATTTGTATGACAATGGTAGATGGAGATGTAAGAAATAATAGTGTTGAATATTACTGTCCAATAAATCCTAGCAAAAATATTTTAAAAAAAATTAATAATTTTGATGATGGAAGTAAATTATATCAAAAACTTAAACCATTAGGGATAGCCCAAGAAGGCGTATGTAATATTTTTGATCAGATATGTTTACATAGAACATTCCAAAGAAAGTCATCACCGAGAGTATCAATAGATTTTGGTATATCCTTTAAAAGAAAAAAAAATATTAAAGATCATTATATTAAAAATTCAAATAGATATAAATATTATAATTTGTCAGAATGGAAAAAATTAAACTATTTAAATATAAAAAAGTTTAAGTTTTCATTATTAGATTTAGAGAGAAAATATAAATAAAAATTAATGTGAGACAGATTATAATTGCGTGTACTCTTAGGAAATTTAAAAAAAATAATTATTTGTCAAAGTTACAAGTTGAATTTTTAAAGAGTTTAAACAATCAAACTTATAAAAATTTTATTTTAGTAGTAACAGATTTTGATAATTTCAATTTTAAAAATTATTTATCAAAATTCAACTTTAGGTTTAAAATAGTTAAAAGCAAAAATATTGATATTATTAAAAGAAAAAAAGCAAAATTTTCTTTTTCTGAAACAATAATACATGCATCAAAATTAATACAAAAAAATAAATCAATACTTTTGCACACAAATGTTGAAGTCGTATTTGAAAATAATTTCTTTGAAGAAATAATTAATAATTTTGAACCTAACTCAAGTATCTATTCTTTCCCAAACCTTCAATTTAGAAATTTAAAAGAATTAAAAAAAAATCAATTTTTTGACATCTATAGAGATAAAATAATCAATAAATTTTATTTTTATAATCCAAATAAATATATTACGGAAACAATAGCTGTTGATGGAGATTTAATTATTAAAAATAGAAAGATACTGGAAAAATTTAAAAAATGCATTGGAACCGAAGACGGATATTCAAAAACTATAAAGCCTGGATTTTTAGCAAAAACAAAAAAAAATATCTTTTTTAAATCAAAAATTAAGAATATTTCTCACTCATATGATCCACTTTCTATAAATCATATTTTAAACCATAGCGACTTTGAAATAAGGAAAAAAAATAATAAAATATATCTATCTTTTTATAAATATTTGAACTTAAATAAATTTTTTTATGACAGTTCAATAAGAAGAATTTTAATTAATAATGAATTTAAAGTTGTTGGCAAATTAAGCTGCAAAACGATGTTTTTTGTCTATTATAAATTTTACTTAATTTTAGAAATTATAAAAAAATTATTTCTTAAAATTCAAAATAATATTCATGATATTATTTTGCACAATAATAAAAAACATTTATTAAAATATTTAAAAATAGAAATAAATAAAATTCCAAACGGAAGATACAAAAATATGTTAAATAAAAAAAAAAATGAAAAGTTATTAGAAATAATTCCCCAGTATGTATATTATCAAGAAAAAGCTAAAAAGAAGGTACTGCCTTTGCAAAATAAATACGTTTTAAATTTTATTTTATTTAAGTTATCAGAACCTAAAAATTATTTTAATCATAAAAAATTTAAAGACAAATTACTATCAAATATTTTTAATTCATTTGAATACTTAAATTCTAATTATAATAAAAATAGATTATCAAGAAATATATTTTCAATTAAATTATTTAAATCGTATATAAATGAAAAAATATAAAACAGATATTCAAGGTTTACTTATTTTAAAAATTTCTGCTTTTGAGGACAAGAGAGGTAAATTTTATGAAACATTTAATTTTAAATCTTATAAATCGAAAATCATAAAACATTCTTTCCTACAGGACAATATCTCTATATCAAAAAAAAATGTGTTCAGAGGATTTCATGGTGATTTTAAAACTTATAAACTTACATCTTGTATATTTGGAAAAATGAGATTCTTTTTTATAGACAATAGAAATAAAAGTAAAACTTTTAGAAAAATAGTATCATTTGAAGTTTCCTCGAAGAAATTTATACAATTTTTAGTCCCACCAGGGATTGGGATGGCTACACTAACATTAAGCAAAGTTTCTTACTTATCTTATAAACAGACTACTTATTACAATTTCAGTTCTCAATTTACAATCAAAATTAGAGAATTAAATGCAAAATTAAAAACACCAAAAAAGATTATAATCTCAAAGAGAGATAGTTAATTTAGGTGTAAAAATGCTTTATAATTACAGAGTCTGTAGAGTAAGCTATAAAATTATAATTAGATTTTTTTAATTTTTTAATTTTTGATTTATCTGGCGATATAGAGTGTATTCCAACTGGTATGTTATTTTTTTTCATTGTTGTGACTATTTTTTTAATTTTGTTTTCAATTAACTTTGTTTCACCAAGTTTAAATTTATTGTAAGAAGCTGATAAATCAACTGGTCCAATAAAAAAACCATCAAAATTCCGAAAATCTAAAAATGTATTAAGATTTTCAAATGCTTCTTTTTTTTCGATCATAGGAATCAGTATCGGTGAAAATTTTAGGTCATTTTGTTTAAAATTAAAATTATTTGATTTTGCATATCCTATACTTCTTTCTCCTTTAGGTGGATATAATGAATATTTTACTACATCCTTCAAATCATTCTTATTATTTGTGTTTGCTATTATTAATCCATCGACTCCCAAGTCTAATATTTTAGGTGCAAGCTTAATATCTTTTATATTTAAACGTACTAAAATAGGGAAATTTTTATTTATTAAGCTGTTTTGCATGTAACTTATATCTGATAAGTTTATTAATCCATGTTCAAGGTCTATACAACACCAATCAAATGTATCCTTAATAATGTTACCAATTTCGTAGATTGGAAGTTGGAACCATGCACCAATTAAACATTTTTTTTTTAATTTTTTTCTGAAAGCTGATATTTTTTTATTTATCATTTATCTCTTTTATTACTTCAATAATACCTTGCCCAATGTCTATATAGTCGATAGGCACAATTTTTTTCGATTGATTAGGGATATATCTATAAGGAGTAACACCATAATGATCCTCAACTACTTTATTTAAAAATTTTACTTTTTTCTTTTTATTTAAAATTTCAAATATAGTTGTAAATAATTCATTTGAGGATAATGAAGATTGTCCAGATATCAATATTGATTTATTGGAATATTTTTTACTTTTAACCGCAGTATAAGTTAATTTGGCAGCATCTTTTACATGAATATATTCTCTCAATTCTTTGCCATTTCCTTTATATGTAATTTTACCTTTCATTATTGCTTCTTTTACAAATTTTCTTATACCATTCCATTCCTGAGCTTGTGGACCATAAACTGAACCATATCTTAAAAATGTGTAATTAAAATTATAATTTTTTGAAAATTCACTAATTATTATTTCAGCACATTGTTTGCTTGCTCTATAAAATGAGCCCAACTCATTATTTACATATATTGTTGACGCATAATAAAAATTGTTAATTTTTTTTTTTATTAAAAATTTCAAAACATGTATTAATTTTAAAACATTATTTTCTAAAGTTTCTAATGGGTAAATCTTCGAATATCCTATGTCAGCGATGTCAGAAAAGAAATAAACATCAGAATTTGTAGAAATTAAATTCTTGTATTTTTCCAAATTAAGAATGTCACAATTTATTTGTTTTTGAAAATTTTTTAACACTTTCTTTGGCTTTTTATCAATAATTAATATTTTATTTTTACTTTTTGAAATTTCATCTGCCAAGTTGCTTCCTAAAAAACCAGATCCACCAAATATTACATTTTTAAACATATTTTTTAACCATTCTTACAAATTTTAAATCATCTTCATAATCTACATCAATAGACTCAAATTTGTTAGTTTTAAATATTTGTGGTTTTTTCCCTATTCTGTTTTGATTTTTAATAAAAGATTTTCTTGAAAAAATATAAAAACAGGAGTTTTCCTCGTACAATTTTTTTAAATTCTGAGTAGTTGGTGATTCCTTTATTTTATGATTGTATGGTTTAAGATTTTTATTCCAAAGTCTTTTCTTAAAATCATTTACAGAAAAAATACTGTCATATTTTTTCTTATTTTTTCTGAAGTATTTAATTGCTTTATCAATAGTTACGTATTTAAGACAGGGGTTCGTTGCATGAACTTGAATAAATTGATCGCCTTCATAATTTTCTAAAACATCTTTAATCACTAAGTTCATATTGCAATTACCCCTTAAACTTAATGGTCTTTTATGTAACAAAATTTTTGAATTTTTTATGTTCAGTTTATAGTCTGTGGTTATAATTATTTTTTTAATTTGCTTAGACTTTAAAAGCTCATCTAATATAAATTCGTATAAACGTTTACCATTTATAATTTTCTTATTTTTATTTTTAATTCTTTTACTATTTTTCCTAAGTGGTAATATTGATATCATTATATGAAAGTTTTAATTGCCACATCACCGTTCGCAAGTCAATCAAAAGCACCATTGAATCTATTGAAAAAGCATAAATTTAAAATTACTTTGGCATCTGAAAAAAAAATTCCAAAAAACTTGGATCAATTTGAAGCTATAATAGCGGGTGTTTATAATTTTGATGAAGAAACTTTATCAAAATTTAAAAAATTAAAGATATTATCAAGGGTAGGTATAGGCTACGATAGTGTAGATTTAAATTATTTAAGAAAGAACAATATAAAGCTAACAATAACCCCTAATTTACATGGATATACAGTTTCTGAATTAATTTTAACTTTTCTTCTAGCAAAAATTAGAAATATTTTGCCATTTCATCAAGATTTAAAAAATAAAAAGTGGAAGAGAAAAATTACCAATAATTTGAAGGATTATAAGGTTGGAATTATGGGCTTAGGTGTTGTAACGCAAAAACTTCTAAATTTTCTTCACCCTTTTCAAATAAAAGAAATATTAATAAACGATATTGAAAAAAAAAATTTTATAAAAAAAAAAAATATAAAATACGTAAACAAACAAAAATTATTCAAAAACTCTGATATATTGATAATAAATATTCCATCTAGTAAAAAAAATAGAAACTTAATAAGTGACAAATATTTTTCAATAATGAAAAAAAATATTTTTATTGTTAATACATCTAGAGGAGATTTGATAAATGAGAAAGATTTATTCAAATTCCTAAAGAAAAACAAAAACGCATTTGCTGCTTTAGATGTTTTTAAGAATGAACCAAATTTAGGACAGTTGCGTCAACTTAAAAATATTATTTTTACTCCTCACATTGCTTCACATACATCTAACACTAGGAAAGATATGGAACTACAAGCAACTAAAAATATTATTTCGTATTTGATACATAGAAAATTAATAAACCAAGTTAAGTAAACTACCAGATTTTTTTTAAAACCTTTTTTGTTAAATTAAGTTTTTTATTAAAAATATTATTTTTAAAATTTATCTCATTTAAATTAGTAAATTCGACAGTTAGTGACTGATAAACTGTTTTTAAAATAGGCCAATTTTTATATATTTTTTTTGATAAATTATTTTTATATAAAAATATCTTACATTTAAAAATAACTGCGTATATCAAGGAGGTAGAATGAAAAGATACAATATTGTTACAATTTAAAAAAAATTCATAAATAGAACCACTAAAATAGTTAAAATTGAATTCATTTAACTTATTTCCATAATAATTTTTAAAAATTTCAATATCAGTTGAAGGATGAAGTCTAAAATGAATATTATAACCCTTATTATTTAATTCTTTAGCAATATTTAGAAAAAAAATATTATCTTCATACGAGGATATATAATAATCATACCTTTGCAAACTTTTAGAATTAAATTTTTTAATAAACGGTCTTAAAATTATACCTACATTCTTCTCTTTATTATAATTAATATTTCTTGGAAAATTTAATTTAGAACACGGCAATCCGTAATATATTGAAGAATGTTTTTTTTTTAACAAATCAAAGTTTTTTCTATTAGAAAATAATACTTTGTACTTTATGGAATATTCTTTTAGTAAGATGAGGTTGTCTTTATCTATTTCTTCCCCTAATTTTCTGTAATGCGGCGCATGAGGCACTAAAATAATTTCTAAACATTGAACTTTTATTATACTTAAAAGTATTTTTAAAAAATATATCTGTGAAAATTCTTTATTATCAAGATATATTTTATCTGAGTTTTTTATTATTTTCTCTATTTTTTTTAAATTAACTAAATTAAAAGATAATTTGTTTATGAAATTTTTTTTTTTTAGAAAAAAATTTTCAGAAAGTTTTCTCAATAATTTATTTTTTCCAAAAAAACTTCTTAGATAGTATATTTTTAAATTTATCTTAAATAATTTATTTAGTTTAATTAAGTTTTTTTTGATTCTGGAATCATTTAAGTCCCAAACAATAATTATTAATTTATCAAATTTCCCTGATTTAAATTTTAACGAGTAATAAGGAATAATAAAATCTAAGTTGGATGTATTTTTAAATATAATATGTGTATAAGTTCTCATCTTGAAGAGGTATTTTCATCAATAATTTTCCTTTTCAATTTGATTTTTGTCATATCTTCAATGTTTTCTCTTGCTTTATGACCAAATTTCTTTTCAATTTTATCTAAAAAATTTTTACTATTATGATATTCAATGAACTTTTCGTCTCTTAGCTTTAAAACTTCAAATGCTTTCAAATGGTCAGTTGGTAGTGGTTGTGTATTATATGAATGGAATGAGTATCCTTCATAATTTTCAGGTAATTTTATTTTATCATCTAAAGCTTTTTTATATAATTGACTCCCAGGAAGCGCCATTGCCGCATAAGTATTCCAACCAAGAGTATTCAATTTTAAACTCAATTCATAAGTTTTTTCAATTGTCTCTTTTGTATCTCCTGGTAAACCATATATATAATTTGCCATAACCTCAATATCTGCATCATGGACTTGAGATATAACTTTTTCAACATCAACATCTTCGAATTTACCTTTCGAAACTTCTAATCTTACTCTTTTATCGCCACTTTCTATTCCCAGACAAAGCCACTTTATTCCCGCAGATCTTACAAGGCTTAAAATATCTTTTCTTCTAACCGTATCAATTCTTGAATAAGCCCACATTCTTAAATTGTCGTTTTTATTTCTTTCTTTTAATAAATTACATAAAGGCACATAATATTTTGGATTTAAAAGAAACATTTCATCAACAATTCTAATGGTAGAAACGCCGTATTCTAAAAGCTTATCAAACTCTTTAATAATAAATTCTGGCGACCAGTAACGCATTCCACTATAATTTGATGAAACGCCAATTTCTTCATTATCATTCCTATTTATAATATTAATCATACAAAAAGTGCATTTAAACTGACATCCCAATGAAGTTTGTATTGCTGCATAAGGAGATCTTTGATTTTCTAAATACTCTGCATGCCACATTGGCGATCTATATAAATCAAAAGGTTTTTCTTCATAAGGTAATAAATCCCATGCATAGCCTGGTAAATCTAGATCCATTCTTTCTGTAGGAACAACTTTTTCAGGCTTTGTAAAAATTATTTTATTGTTTTGTTTAAAAGCAATCCCATTTATTGTTTTTAAATTTTCAACAATAATCCTATCTAAATTAAGTATATTCCACAAAGAATAAACTCCTTCATTTAAAAAAACAAAGTCAATGCTGTCCTCATTCTGTAAAGTTTCTTTAGGTAATGCTTGAACATGAGAACCAAAAAAACTAATAAGTTGTTGAATATTATTTTGCTTTAAGTATTTTGATAACCTTGTAGCACCACTCATATTAGTGGTTCCAGCATTTACATTTTGTCCATAAACTACAAAACTAATTAATCTTGGATTTAAATCTTGTAGTCTAACTAGTGCTTCTTTGTCTGTTAAATTTTCTGCTAAACAATCAATAATTTTTACTTTAAATCCTTTTGCTCTACAGCTTTCAGCTAGTAATAAAGCCCAGGTTGGAGTTTCGATTGCTGAATATTTCCCAGATAATTTTTGATATACTCCAGCTGAATTATTAGGTATTATAAAAGCTACATCATTCATATAATTATAATTTACATTTTCACGTCAAATTTACTTTATTTTTCAAAATAAGCTGATATTAGCAAGAATTAAATGAATTCAAACATAAATTTTTTGGAAGATAAATGCAGATGGCTAAGAAGAGAAATCTTTGAAATGGTGGTAAAAGTCAATCAAGGACACATTGCATCTTCTTTGTCTCAAACAGAAATACTGATTGCTCTTTATTATGGAGGTATACTAAATTATAAAAAAAACGACCCAAATTATAAAGAGAGAGATAAATTAATAATCAGCAAAGGACATTCAGCAATGGGTGTATACCCAATACTTGCAGATATTGGTTATTTTTCTAAAGACGAATTAAAAAAATATGGAACACCTGAGGGATTATTAAGAATCTATGGCGATAAAAGTATTCCAGGTATTGAATGCACTACTGGATCTTTAGCTCAAGGCCCTGGTATAGCAGCAGGTTTTTGTTATGCAGCAAAAGAAGATAATTTAGATATGAACTCTTATGTCATTATTAGCGATGGAGAAAATTACGAAGGATCAATTTGGGAAACAGCAATGTTCGCAAGTCACTATAATTTAGATAATTTAGTTTTGATAATAGACAGAAATGAACAAATAATATTAGGTAAAACAGAAGAGTTACTTAAGCTTGAACCCTTAAATGATAAATGGAAAAGTTTTGGATGGGACGTATTTAGTTGTAATGGACATAATATTCAAGAATTATTAAATATTTTTGAGAAAATTAAAGTTGAAAAAAATGGAAAACCAAAAATAGTTATAGCCAATACAATAAAAGGGAAAGGCGTTTCATATATGGAGGATGTAACAAGATGGCATAATACCATGCCAGATAAAGATCAGATTGAGATAGCAAGAAAAGATTTAAAATGAAAATTTTGATAACTGGTGGAGCAGGATATATTGGATCTGTTCTGACAGAAAAACTACTAAATAAAAATTATAAAGTCACAGTTATTGATAATTTTATGTTTTCGCAGAAAAGTTTAAACCATCTAATGCATAATAAAAATCTTAAAGTAGAAAATAATGATATAAGAAACACATTCAATTTTAAAACATTAATAAATAAAAATGATGTAATAATTCCATTGGCAGCATATGTTGGGGCCCCATTGTGCCTAAAGGATCCCGTAAATGCTCATCAAGTTAATTTTGAAAGTAACAAGTATTTATTAAAACAAATTTCAAATAGTCAGATAATAATTATGCCAACAACAAATAGTGGATATGGTAAAGGAGATAAAAATGGTTATTGTGATGAAAGCAGTAAACTTAATCCTTTATCAAAATATGCGAAAGACAAAGTTGAAATAGAAAAAATATTGATGGAAAGAGAAAACTCTGTAAGTTTTCGTCTAGCAACTGTTTTTGGATCTTCGCCGAGAATGAGATTTGATCTTTTAGTTAATGATTTTGTTTATAAGGCATATTTTGATAAATATATTGTACTATTTGAGAGTAATTTTAGAAGAAATTACATACATGTAAAAGACGTATGTAATGCTATCGAGATGTGTTTAGAAAAAACTGATAAATTTAAAGGTGAAATATTTAATGTTGGGTTGTCATCTGCAAATCTTACGAAATTAGAATTGGCAAATAAAATAAAAGAATACATTAAAGATTTCGTAATTATTCAAGAAAATTTTACTAAAGATACAGATCAAAGAGATTATTTAGTTTCAAACAAAAAAATTGAAAAATTAGGTTTTAAACCAATGTTCTCTTTGGATGATGGAATAAAAGAAATTTCAAAATTGTTAATTACTTTTAGGAGATTTACTGATGGCAATGTTTAGTAAATCATTTGGTCATCCATTGATGGAAAATAATATTTCAAAAAATAATATTAAAGATTTAATAAAATTTCTTAAAACTTATCCAATTCTCACACAAAATAAAAAAGTAAGAGAATTTGAAAATAAATGGTCAAAATGGCTAGGTGTGAAATATTCAGTATTTGTTAATTCTGGATCCTCTGCAAATTTTATTACAATAAATAATTTAAAGCTATTAACAAAAAAAAAAGAAATTATTTTACCGAGCCTAACATGGTCATCTGATGTTGTTTCTGTAATAAAAAATGGATTTAGACCAGTCTTTGTTGATATTAATTTTGCGAATCTTTCTTTGAATATAGATAAAGTGATAAAAAAAATTAATAAAAACACTGCTGCAGTTTTTATTACACATGCCCAAGGTTTTAATGGCCTTAATAATAAACTGATAAATACATTAAAAAAAAAAAAAATCTATTTAATTGAAGATGTATGTGAGTCCCATGGCGCGAAATTTAAAAGAAAAAAACTTGGAACATTAGGATTTGCATCTAATTTCTCGTTTTATTATGCGCATCACATGTCAACAATAGAAGGAGGTATGATATGTACGAATGATGAGGATTTCTATGAGTTATGTAGAATAACTAGATCCCATGGCATGTTGAGAGAAGCATCAAATAGTAAATATAAAAAAAAAATTGAACAAAATAATAGACATTTAAATAAACAGTTTATCTTTTTAAAAGAAGGTTTTAATATGAGGAATACAGAATTGGGTGCTGTTTTAGGTTTATCTCAAATTAAAAATCTAAATAGCAATATTTTAAAACGAAATTTGAATTTAAGATTATTTCTCAAATTGTTAAACAAAGAGAAATATTTTGTAGAATTTGATATGCAAGGAATTTCAAATTATGCCCTGCCAATTGTTCTTAGGGTGCCATCATTTGAACTAAGAAATAATTTAGAAAAGTTAATGCAATTAAACAAAATAGAATTTAGAAGAGGAAATGCAGGTGGTGGAAATCAACTTATGCAACCATATTTAAAAAATTTAACAAAAAAGCTTAATATAATTAAAGAGTTTAAAGTGACCAATCATATTCATGATTTTGGTTATTATATTGGAAATTTTCCAACACTAAAAAAAAGTAAAATAATAAAAATTTGTAAAATTTTAAATTCGATAAATGAATAAGGCTAATTATTTAGATTTTTCTCTATCAAAAGATACACCCTTTATGAGGGATGTTTTCATGGAAAATTTATTCACAGAAGCAAAAAAAGATAAAAATATTTTTCTTCTAACACCTGACATGGGTGCTCCAATGTTAGATAAATTTAGAAAGGAATTACCCAAGCAATTTATACATAGTGGAATTTCAGAGCAACATATGATCGATTTTGCTTGTGGTCTAGCTATGTCTGGAAAAAAAGTATTTTGTTATGCGATGGCTCCATTTATTACCTCAAGAACATTTGATCAACTAAAGTGTGCAGCTGCTGCAATGAACGTTCCAATAACACTAGTTGGTATTGGGGTAGGACTTGGTTATGCAGATGCAGGCCCAACACATTATACTACTGAAGATATAGCTTGTATGAGATCATTGTCGAATATTGAAATACTAACGCCATGTGACAATACCTCTGCAAAAAAAATGGTCCTTGAGTGTATAAAAAATCCAAAGTTTAGATTTATTAGACTAGATAGAGAAATTTTGAAAGATGTCTATGAAAAATTTGAAATAAACAAATTTGAAACTTCAAGAGAGATAATAAATGGTAATTCTACGGCTATAATAACATGCGGATACTTAATACATAGAGGCCTTAAAATAATTCAAGATTTAAATAGACTCGATCAAAAATTAAATATTGGACTTATTGATTTGTATAAAATTAAACCAATTAATAAAAACAATGACCTAAAAAAAATAATGGTTAAATATAAAAACATCATTTCAATAGAGGAGCAAACTTTATTCGGTGGCTTTGGAAGTGCAATACTAGAATATATGAATATTCACAATATAAATTTAAATCTTATAAGATTTGGACTAGATGATATTTATTATTTTGAAAATGGAGGTAGAAATCATTTGCTTGATAAATATGGATTAAATAGTGAGAATATTAAGCAATGTATCTTAAAATTATAAACTTAATTTAATAGTGTCAATTTTTTATTATCCATTTGGTACTTAGTTTTAAACTTTCCAATAATTGATTGATTGTGTGTTACTATAACTATAGTTTTATCTTTAAACTTTTCTATTATTTCAAAAAATTTGTCTGAATTTTTATCATCCATACTAGATGTTGGTTCATCCAAGATTAATATCTGATTATTTTTTAATATTGCTCTCATCAGCGCAACAATTTGTCTTTGGCCACCTGAAAGATTTGAACCGTTCTCGCCTATTATAAAATTTTCAATATTATATTTATTAAAAAAATTGAAAAAATCGTATTTTTTTAATGTTTCATCAACTTGTTCCCTATCAACTATTCCTTTTTGAAAATAAGTTAAGTTGTTTAGTATACTGTCATTAAAAAAAAATGGATTTTGAGGTACATATGAGAATAAATTTTTCAACAGATTTGAATTTTCGATTAATTTATTATTTATTTTAAATTCTCCGTGATCTGGTTTTATTAATCCAAGTATTATTTTTAATACAGTTGATTTACCAGAACCAATATCACCAAATATACAAATTTTATCACCTTTATTAATTTTTAAATTTAAATTATCTAAAACTAATTTTTTATCATAAGAGAAATTAATATTATTTAATTCTATGTTAAAATTTTCATTGGCATTTATTAAATTTTTCTCAATTTTTGAATAACTTAAATTTTTTTTAAAATTATCTAAAATGACTGAGATATTTTTAAATATTTCATTTGATATTGGAAGCATATGTAACAAGGCTGCCGAAAAAGACTGAATTCTTGTGAAATTTGGATATGCTCGAATAATTAAAAGACCAATTAAGGCAAAATCAAAATTTATACCAAGCTTTAATTTTTCGCTACCACTTAAATATAAAATTGTTATTAAAACAGCAAAAACAATTAAAAATTCTAATATATATTTTATAGAGCTAGTATAAACGGCAAAAACTCTGAAATACTTTGAATAATTATCTAAAATTTTGTTAAAGCCATCTCCTACCCTTTTTTCTATGTTTGCTATTTTTATTTCAACATATGATCCAAAAATATTTTTTGTCGAAGAAAATAAATTAGAAAGAATTGTAACTTGTTTTTTTCCCAAAAATAAACTTATTTTTTTTAATATATAAATAGATAATAAAAAAATAACTACAAAAAAAATTATTACTTCATCAATATGATCCGAATAATTATATCCAATTGCTGAAATAATTAGTATGAAAAAAATTATTTCAGAAATAAGATTAACGATGTTAGTGATATAATTAAAATAAACTCGTTCTATATCATAATTTATATACTTAGATATTTGTTCACTAGAAAAATTTTTATAAATTGTGTAATCACTACCTAAAAAAATTTTCATTAGTTTACGTTGAAATAAATTATACTTACCAGTTATTAAATAATATTTATAATAGTTTACTGAAATCTGAATAAAAAATTTAGAAAATATTATGACAATCATTATTATAGAAAAAATTCGAATATCTGATAAATTTAAATTTGTTATATTGATAAGAATATCTAAATTATTATTATTGATATTTCCTGATATGGTTACAAAATAAAGAGCTAATACTCCCAAACTTCCAATTTCAAATAAGTGAGAAAAAACTGTTAATACAATTAGAAAAGAAAACTTCAATTTATCGTTTGATGTTTCAATACAATAAAATTTAAATGTATTAATTATTTCTTTCATTGAGATTTATTAATATAATTGTAATTTACATTAGATATCTCATTATAAATAGAAATGAAACTAATTAATTATATAAAATTATATTTATTTATATTCTTAAAAAAAACACTTTTTAAATTTCAATTGTTTGAAAGCTTCTATAATGAATTTCTTAATCAAGAAAAATTTTTAGACTTAATAAAAAAAAAATTCAGTCAAAAAAATTTTAATGAATGTTATGATGTTATTCATAAATATTTTAAATTTACTAATGTATATACCTATAAGATATCAAGTGCTACTTTATCAAAAAGTTTTGAGAATTTTAAATATAAAGAAGAATTAAAAAAAAGGATTCTAAGTGTAAATGAAATATATAATAATCACGAATATGTTCCAAAATTTGTAAAATTTAATAATAAAAATTTATTAAATAACAAATTTTCAGATAATAAAATAAATTTAGTCACAAATTTAAATGTGGATGGAAATATTTGTGAAAGTGATATTGCCTTTAGTTTTGTAGAAAGTTCAAAAAAAGTAAATTTAGATTTAAATCTTATACCAGTAGATTATTTTCATTCAGATTATCTAAACGAAAATAATAAAAAAATTATTGATAATTTAGCTGATTTCATAAATAGAAGCGACGAAGTATTTTTAATTAATTGTAACTGGAAATATATTACAACTACTTCTAGTTTTGCATATTTTTTGTCAAAATTGATTGATAAGGAAAATATTATTTTCTTTCACTACGATGCTTGGGGAAAAAATAAAACTTTTTTAGACCAAATATCTACCCATTTTACAAAATCAAAATTTCTGATGTGTCAAAATAATCTTTTAGATAAGAAATTTTTAAATAAAATTAAATCTAGATTATTACTATTACCTGTTGTTTGTGATTATAATAATATTGAAAAAAATTATCCCACTTCATCGGAAGTTAATCTTGGTTTTTTGGGTTCCCAAGATGTATTTTTAAGAATTGTATGGCTTTCGCAAATAAAACATAAATATAATGACTTATATATTGAAGATTTAAATAAAAATGAGAAATCATTAAAAAAAATGATGGATTTTTACAAAAAATTTAAAAATTTTAATTTAAGTCTGAACTTCTCTTCTAGAAATAAGGTGGATAGATTAGTTGTAGGTAGAGTTTTTGAAAGCATTGCTCACAGGCATGTTTTATTAGAAGAGAAAAATCCAAGTATTGATTTATTTTTGCTCGAATACTTAAATTTTATTCCAATAAACAATGTAAATGAAGTTTTGCTAATTAATGATTTTTTTATAAAAAATCAAAATATATTTAAACAGATAATTAAAAATAATATTCACCTGACTAATAAGTATTTTAATGCCAAATTTTTTTGGGATACATTAAGAAAATTTATAAATTAAAAATGTGTAAAACCTTCCTCACAATTAATTACTGACCCATTTATAAGATTATTATTATTTAATAAAATTTGCTCAACTAACTGTGATATTTGAGAAGTATTTACAAATTTTTTATTTGGAGTCGTTTTTAAAACTAATTCTTTAGTTTTTTTACTTTTTTTTTTCCAAACACTGTTTTCATGAATAGTGTGCCCTATAAGAAGTGAACAAATAAACGTTTTATTTTCACTGTAATATCTTGAATAACATTTTACAAATTGATTTAGGCTATTTTTGCCCACAGAATATCCAATCGGACTATTTAATCTTGCGTCTGAAGCTATTGATGAAATACAAATAATTTTGGATCTATTTTTTTTAAAAATTGGAGTTAAATTAAGAATTATATTGGTCGCCGAGTAAAGATTAATATTAATTAATTTTTTAAAACTCGAATTTTCAAATTTATTTTTAGATTGTTTCGATAAACCAACGTTACATATCAAATATTTTAAGTTAAGATTATTTTTTAATATAAATTTTTTTATTTTGTCACTAAATCTTGGGTTGCTTGCATCTCCCATCAGATAAAAAAAATTTTTGTTTTTAATTAATTCTGTAATAGCTTTATTTTTCTTTCTTGAATTTACAATTATTTGTAAACTCTTATCTTTGAGATGATTTGCTATAGCAAGACCTATCCCTTTGCTACTTCCAGTGATTAATATACTCTCTTTTGTGCTATTCATAAATATCGTTCTATGTATTTCCTATTAAGAATTAATTCTTCCAAGTGTCTACTTTTGTGTCTTGCACTTTGTAATATTAAATTTTTTTTATATTTATTTTTTTTTAAAATTTTAAATAATTCCTTGAAATTCGAATTGCCTTGCCCAAACCTTATTGTCTCATCTCTATATTTTCTATCTTTTAAATGTATATTATAAATTTTCTCACCATATAATTTAAATTCCTCTTTAATATTGTATCCGTTGCAAGCGCTATTGCCAATATCATAATTTATACCAAAATTTTTACTTGGAAATAATTCAATAAATTTTTTTAAACTTTTTGGTTTCAAATCAGACTCGAACAAAAATTTAAATCTATTGTTTGAAATTTTATTTATTTTTAAAAATTGATTAACAATTTTTTTTTTATTTCTAATTTTTTTAATCGATGAATTATCAACTAATGGAATCACTAACTTTTTAATATGAGTATTTTTTAATTTTTCTAATACAAAAATTATATCATTAATATTATAATTTTTTTTAAAAAATGGTTTTTGCATAAAAAAGTCGCAAGTAATACTGTCAACTTGAATCTTATTATGTTTAATAAAATTTAAAGTCTGAGAAGTATTCTTTAAAAGAGGATTTTTTCTTAAATTTGGATAATCAAGAGTCCACTCCATTAAAGTAAATTTATGTTTTTGTGCTTTTTTAATTTCTTCTTTCCAATTGTTCCATGGGAAAGATTGAATTTTATTTTTGTAAATAGGAGATAATCTTCCCTGCATAAAACCTAATTTCATTAAAAACCTTTTACTGTCCAGCCTCCATCAAGTATTATCTCTTGACCAGTAATAAAGCTAGAAGATTTATCCGAGAGATAATTTATACTACTTATAATATCTTTTGGTTTTCCCCATCTTTTAACAATACTTCTATCAGATCTAACTTTTCTTTTTTTTGAATCCTTGAAACTTTTCATAGTCATGGGTGTTTTAAAATATCCAAGAGACAAAGTGTTTACTCTAATTTTTTTATTAATATAGTCTAAAGCTAAAGATTTAGTTAACATATTTAGAGCTGCTTTTGAGCAATTATAACCAGGATTATTTGGAAATGCCAAGTGAGCCGCGATGCTTGAAATATTTATTATCGAGGAGTTTTTAGACAAATAATTTTTAATTTTAGAAGATAGATAAAATACTGAAACTAAATTAGTTTGAATATTTTTGTTAAAATTTGAGATTTGGTGTCCTTCAATAGTTATTCCTGCACAATTTATTAATAAATCAATTTTTTTATATTTTCTTTTAATTTCGTAAACTAATTTATCAATTTCAGAGTATGAATTTAAATCAGTTATAAAATTTGCAAAAGGCACTTTTATTTTTCTGCGAGATACGCCAATTACTATATTCTTCTTTGATAATTCTCTTGCTATAAATTTTCCAATACCTGACGAACTACCTGTTATTAAGATTTTTTTATTTTTTATCATTAATAAATTTTTTAATTATCTTTATGTCTATTTTTTGGTCGACTTGAAAGGATTGATCTTTTCTCATTTCATAAACCCCAATCTTACCAAATAATCTTGTTCGTTGTTTTAAAAATTTTTCTCTATTAAATATATAAATGGATCCATTTTCAATATACTGATCATCCATGTTTTGTTCCCTCTGTCTCCTTTTCGGTGTGTAATTTATTGGTTTAAGTTTATTACCTTTTCTAATCCAAAATAGACTTTTGTCTTTATAACAAGAAAATAAAGTATCAAATTTTTTCCTAAAAAATATATTTAGGGCTTTATCAATATCATTATTATCTCTTATAGGAGATGTTGGTTGTAAAAACACTATTGTATCGTTTATTTTTAAATTTAAATTTTTTTTTATAAAATAAAAAATTGTTTCATCGCTTGATATTTTGTCTCCTGAAATAACTTTCGGTCTTTTTATAAATTTAACTTCCTTTCCACATAGTTTTTTTATTTTGAAATCATCAGTAAATAAATAACTGTTGTTGACAGATTTAGATTTATTTACACTCTCTATAGTATATTGGATTAAAGGTTTATTGTTAATCTTTAATGTATTTTTATTTTTTATTCTCTTGGAATTTTTTCTAGCTAATATAATACAAGTTACTCTTTTATTTAATTTCTTCATATCGAGTTTTCTTGAATATAGAATAAAATGAATTTATTGCTAAGAAATAAATACTTTCAATAAAATTTAGTTTTTGAGATTTTAGGTATATCCTTAAAACCCAAAAAAAAGCTCTAAATTTATTTTGAGAAATACTATTTCTGACATGTCTATAAATAACTAAATGCTTGTCAATATAATGAAACTTATTACCTTTTTTTGTTAGATTAAGCCAAAGATTGTAGTCATCATAACCTACGTTTTTAATATAACTATATTTAATTACATTAGATTTTATCATGACAGTAGAAGTGATTATGTAATTATGTCTCAATAAAGTTTTATAATTTAAAATATTTGGTGTTCCAAATTCTCTTTTTAAGATAGATTTTTTTTTGTGTAATGAATTTGTACAAGATAAAGTTAAATTATTTTTTTTCATAAAATGTAATTGAGTAAAAAGTTTATTTTTTAACCAATAATCATCGCTATCTAAAAAACATACATATTCTCCAGTAATGTATTTTAAAGCCACTCGTCTGGTTGCTCCTGGTCCTAAATTTTTTTTATTTTTATAAATCTTAAATTTTTTTGAAATAGATCTATACTTTTTACAAATTGCAAAAGTATTATCTTTCGAATTATCATCAATTAAAATCACTTCCCAGATTTTATAAGATTGACTTATTATACTTTTTAATGTTTGCTCTAAATATCTCGAACTATTAAAACATGGAATTATAATAGATATTTTATCATTCATGCATAATTTTTTTTTCATTACTCAATCACTTTATCAGACTAGGTTTTGGATAGAAGTAATAAAACATATTGAAAAAAATACATCTATAAAATGTTATCTATTAAATTTTGACTATGAAAGTCAAAAGTTGTTAGGTCAAGAAACAATAAACTTTTTTAATATCCTACCAAAACAAAAAAACATAATTAGAAAAAGTTTGTTTTCATTTAGGTCAGATATTAAAAAATATAACATAAAAAATTTATCTAAATTACTAAATCATGAAAAAAATTATTATGGAAAAAGAAATACTATAAAAATTTTGGGAAAATTAATGTTTTATATAAAAAAAATTAACGAAATTTTTAATCAATATAGCTACAAAAATTCTTTTATTTTTCAGGAAATTGGAGGATTTTCCTCAAATATTTCATTATATTTATTCTCAACAGCAAATAATTTTCAACATTATTTTTTAGAACCCTCTTATTTTCTTGGAAGGTTTCATGTATTAAAAAATACTTATGATTGCAATCCATTAGAAAGAAAAGATAAAAATAATGATCAAACAAATGTTGAAAATCATTTAAAAAATATTCTTAATAAAAAACAAATTATCATTCCAAAAAAAGATTTGCTACAATTTAAGGATCCATTAAATAAAATTTTTAACCTACATAACTTTCAAAGGTTTTTTAAAAAGATTTATATAAAATATTTTTTAAAAGAGCATCAAGAGTTTAACGAACCTTTGCTTTATTCTTATACTGCAATAAAGAATTTTACAAATTCAAAAATAAATAAATTTTATTTTAAATCTATTGAGCATATAAAAGATAAAAAAATAATTTACTATCCAATGCATGTTAATAATGATTTTGCTATTACTTTTAGAAGTATTGAATATTTTGATCAGATCAAATTTATCTCTTTTTTAGCAAAAAAAATTCCTCAAGATTACTATCTAGTTATTAAAGAACATCCTGCTAGAGAAGGTAATTTAAACTTTAATATTGTTAAAGAACTATTAAAAAAAAATGATAATATAATATTTTTAAATACAAATATTAATACATTTAAAATTCTCGAGCTATCGTCCTTGGTAGTAACAATAAACTCTAAATCAGGATTTGAGGCTATTCTAAATAATAATAAACTAATATCATTAGGAGAAAGTTACTACAAAGAATATGGATATAATCATGTACTATCGAATCTGTCGTCACTAAAAAACAGTTTAGAAAAGATGCTTAATAATAAAGTTATGACTGATACCAAAGATAATTGGATAAATATAATTAATTTTTTTAAAATTCTATTTAATAATTCTTTTAAAGGAGATATCTATGCATTAGATTATAAAAACATTGAAATTTTTTCAAATAGTATAATTAAAATAGCAAATAAATCATGAGTAAAATTAAGACTGCAATTATAACTGGAGGAGGAGGCTTTCTTGCAACCACGTATGCCGAGGCCCTATTGAAAAATAATTTAAATGTTATTCTTGCTGATATTAATAATGAAAAATTAGAAAAAAACTTCAATTATTTAATACGAAAAAAATATAACAAAAAAAAAATTTTTAGATATATTATGGATGTTACAGATGAAAAAAATGTTAAAGAAGTATCCAAAAATATCTATAGAAAATTTAATAAAGTCGATATATTAATTAACAATGCTGCAATAGATCATAAAGTTAATAGCAGTGGTAAACTTGATTTTGATGGACGTTTCGAAAACACAAACCTCAATAAATTAAATAATGAAATACAAGTTGGTTTAATTGGTTATTTAATTTGTTCAAAAATTTTTGGAGTTAAAATGGCAAAAAGTAAAAATGGAGTAATTATAAATATAGCTAGTGACCTTTCTGTAATTGCACCTAATCAAGATATTTACGATAAAAAACAAAAAAAACCAATAAGTTACTCAATAATTAAAACATCTGTTGTAGGTTTGACAAAATATTTAGCTGCTTATTGGGCAAAAAAAAATGTAAGAGTAAATGCTATCTCTCCAGGGCCAATATTTAATGGCCAACCCAAAAAATTCGTTAATAAATTGAGAAAATTGATTCCAATGGAAAGAATGTGTGATAAATATGAACTTAAAAGTTCTATTGAATTTTTATGTTCTGACTCATCAACATATATTACTGGTCATAACTTAATTATAGACGGAGGTAGAACTATTATTTAATGAAAAACACAATTAAAATTGGAAATAAAATTATCGGAGATAAATACCCAACATTTGTGATTGCTGAAATTGGAATAAATCACAATGGTGATCTTAAAATTGCAAAAGAATTAATTGAACAATCAAAAAACGCAGGCGCTGATGCAGTAAAATTTCAGAAAAGAGACTTAAATTTGGTATTTAGTAAAGAAGAATTAGATAAACCTAGAAAAACACCTTTTGGCGAAACTAACAGAGATTTAAAGGAAGCCTTAGAATTTGATGAAAAAGAATATAAAGAAATTGATCTGTACTGCAAAGAAATTGGTATCATGTGGTCCGCGTCTGCATGGGATTTAAACTCTTTGGATTTTTTAATGAAATTTGACGTGCCTTTTATAAAGATCGCCTCTGCCATGCTGACTGACAAAGATCTCTTAATTGCTCATGCTAAAACAAATAAACCTTTGATAATTTCATCAGGAATGTCAACAGAAACACAAATTGATAAAGCTGTTGAGTTATTAAATCCCAATATGTTAGCTTTGCTTCATTGCACAAGCACATATCCTGCTAAAACGAAGCAGTTAAATTTAAGTTACATAAAAAATTTAATGAATAAATATAATTTTCCAATCGGATATTCAGGTCATGAGGTTGGTTTATCAACAACTATATGTGCAGTTGCATTAGGAGCAAAAGTCATAGAAAGACATGTAACATTAGATAGATCCATGTGGGGATCAGATCAATCAGCATCAGTCGAAATGCAAGGTTTTTCAAAATTAATTAGAGATATCAGAAATTTTGAGGAGGCATATGGTGATGGTAAAAAAGTGGTCTATGATGATGAATTACCAATTTTACAGAAGCTGAGAAAAAAAAATACTTTGTAGTTTTGAGATTTATAAAATTCAAATTAAATATTCAGGATTTTTTAAAGAGATATCTTATATTATCTTTGATAATAATAATATTAAATTTTATAATTTTCACTTTTTTAGATAATTTTTATTACTTAACATTAATAGATCATCCAATTTACGATCTTTATATAATTAATCTATTATCAACAATTTTAATAATTTCAATAATCTACTTATTATTCATTAAAAATAAAAAAACAAACATAAATTCAATCAAATTAGATATTTTTAGAATTCAGTCACTTATTCCCAAAATATCTTTAATAGTTTTAATTGGAACTATTTTGTTTTTGATTTCAAAGTTGACTTATTACTCATATTATTTTTACGAAATTCCGCACATTACCTGCATACCAAATAAATTTAAAAGTTTTTGGTCTAATCAAAGCATATTTTTAGAAAATCTTAAAGATAAATCTATGATAAGATTTTTGATATATGAAACTATAAGTCCTATTGGGACAATTTTAATTAATTTTTTATATCTACTAATTTTAATAAAAATAATATGTTTAAAGAATTTAAATTTTAAAGAAAAGTTTGGTTTAGATCTAATACTTTATTTTTCATTAATAGTTTATCATTTTTTAACAGGTTCAAAAATGGTGTTACTAGCAACATTAGTATTTTATTTCACAAATATTGCATTACTTTTCATTTTAGGAAAAAAATTTTTAAATCATTTAAAACCCTTTTTAATTTTTTCATTTTTTTTAATTCTTATAATTTTTTCAAATCAACTACTGAGGTATAAATGTATATCCCAAGATTTTTCTAAAAAAGATATTCAATTAACACATGATTTAGAATTAAATCGTCTAAAAGAAATTGATTTAAACGAAAGACCAAGTTTTAAATTTAATTTTAAAGAAAAAAATAATTTAGATTCGTTTAAAGAAAATATTATTGATGAAGCATTTTTAAATTCGAGATCTGAATTATCCAAAACAGAAGGTAGAACCAGGTATATGATTAATTATATTCTTTATTACCTCTTGACTGGAAAAAATCATGGGGATTTAAATATAGTACATAAAGATGATTTTAAATTCAAATTTATTACAATAAAAAAAATTATAAACTTATTCTATTCAGATTTAAGTAAAATTTTTCAATTTAAAGATAAGAATTTATTTGAATTACCTAATTTAAAAAAAAATCTTGGACCAGTTTCACTAATGGCTTTTGCCTATCTAGATTTCAATCATTTTGGTTTATCTCTTATAATTATTTTCCCTTTAATTATGTATGTTTTTTTTAAATTTATAAGACTTGGTAAAATTAAATTTTATGCGATAAATTTGTTATTTTTTAATATTGTACTATTTAATATAGTATTGCTTTTTATAGGATATGCCAATTTATTCTTAAATGTAAGAATTTTCTTCTTAATTTATCTTTTTTTTATACTCTATCTATTTAAGAAGAATTTTATAAAAATTATTGATTAATTTGATGTTCTTTTATTAGTAAATAATTATTACAAACTAAAATATCAATATCTGTCACCATAAAACATTTATAAGCATCCTCAATACTATTTACTATAGGTTCATTATTTATATTAAATGAGGTGTTTATCAGCATGGGGCATCCTGTTTTATTATAAAAATTATTTAAAAGTTCATTAAATTTTTCATTTGTAAATTTATTCATTGTTTGTATCCTAGCAGAATAATCTACATGTATTATAGATTGAAAATCAGATCTTATAACATTTAATTTTTCCAAACCTTCTTTCGAACCTAGCTCTTCAACATTTTTTCTATATTTATCAAGAAGTTTTAATACAATTAACATGTATTTACTTTGTAGCTTTATTCCAAAAAATTCCTCAACCTTTTCCTCTAAAATAATTGGTGCAAATGGCCTAAAACTTTCTCTAAATTTTATTTTTAAGTTAATTGTTTTTTGCGTGTTTATGCCTCTTGGATCAGCAATTATAGAGCGATTTCCAAGCGCTCTAGGCCCAAATTCAGTCTTACCTTGGAACCAACCAACAATTTTTCCCTCAGAAATATAATTCGCAACTCTGTCATTAAGTTCTGGAATATCGTAATAATTATATTTTGCTCCTATTTTCTCTAATATATTTTTTGTTTCCTCATTAGTATATTCTTGCCCAAGTAAAGAAGAATTCATCGAATCTTTATCATTTATAATTCTTGGATTATTATATTCTTTATGAAAATATCCTAAAGCCGCTCCCAATGATCCACCTGCATCACCAGCAGCAGGTTGTATCCAAATATTTTCAAAAATTTTTTCCTTTAATATTATTCCGTTTGCAACACAGTTTAATGCTACACCTCCAGCTAAACATAAATTATTTTGACCATACTCTTTCTTTAGACTGGTTAGAATTTTTAACACAACGTCCTCGGTCACTTTTTGAATTGATGCTGCAATATCCATATGCTTATTTTGTATTTTTTCATTTTGACCTCGCACTTTCTGATCAAATAATTTTTCAAACTTGGCATTTGTCATTTTAAGCCCTGTTGCATAATCAAAATAATCCATGTTAAGTCTAAATGACCCATCTTCTTTTAAATCAATTAAATTTTTATAAATTAAATCAACATATTTAGGTTTGCCGTAAGGAGCTAGTCCCATCATTTTGTATTCACCATCATTTACTTTAAAACCCAAAAAGTACGTAAAAGCTGAATATAATAGTCCAATTGAACTTGGAAAATTTAGAGATTTTAATTGTTTAATTTTTTTGTCGTTTCCAATAAATACAGAAGTTGTACACCATTCTCCAACACCATCGGCACAAAATATTAAAGCATCTTTAAAAGGACTTGGAAAAAAGGCACTCGAGGCATGACTATAATGATGTTCACTAAATTTAAGATTTTTACCTTCATAAGACGAGTCGATCAATTTTAAATTATCTATTAATAGTTTTTTTAAAAAGAATTTTTCTTTAATCCACAGCGGTAGTGCTTTCCTGAATTGTTCGAAGCCCTTTGGAGAAAATTCTACATAAGTTTCTAACAGTCTGTTAAATTTTAACAAAGGTTTTTCGTAAAAAACAATTGCATCTAATTCTTCTAACTTACAATTAAAAATATTTTTTAAATATTTTATAGAATTTATCGGAAATCTTTCATCATTTTTTTTTCTTGAAAACCTCTCTTCTTGAACTGCAGAAATTATTTTATCATCGTAAATTAAAGCTGCAGCACTGTCATGATAAAATGCAGAGATTCCAATTATTTTTTTCAAATATCTGACTTTAGAGGTTTTAAAACATTTTCTCTATTATGACTTTTACTAAATTTCCATAATTGAGAGTCTAAGTAAAAATGCAACATCTGACCAGTTATAGGTATTATTAGCAAATAAGTAAGCCATACAATATTAACTTTGGCCATATAAGAAAGAGCAGTCATTATTAAAGAATAAATTAATACAATCTTTAAAAATTTAAAGTTAATTATATTATTTGTTGAAATATTATCTACTTTATCACGCACATTAACGATTTTATAAGTTAGTACAAGGTATTGACTATAGTGCATTGTAACACCCATTAATATTGAGTGAACTGGATTATCAACAAAACAGATCGGGTAAAATATAATCATTCCTGTGAAAAATGTTAAAGAATCTCTGAAATTTTTATATCTAAAATAGTGAATAACGTTCATTAAAAAAATTAAACTTAGTACTATAATATTTAATTCTAAAATATAAAAATCAACAAAATCTAAATTTAAATAAAAACGCAAATATCCGATTATAAAAAATAAAAAATTAAACAAATATATTAATAATTCTTGGAACTTAAAATTGCTTTGATTTTCAGAATATAATTTAGAAATCCCAATACTCTGTCTAGTTACATGAAATATATTTGCAGCAAAAAATGTTAATAAAAAAAAATTTCTGAAAAAAAGAAAACCTACTAGGCAATATATTACAACAACTATTGGCAATATAATAAAAAACTCTCTGTTTTCTTTTATATATGTTTTGTTTTGTTTCTGTAAAAAAAATGGCCAAGTAGCACCAAAATGGGGTTCTGCTAATATTAAAATTGTAAATAAAATTATTAAAGTTTCAATTTTTGGAAATGAATATAATAAAACTCCATAAATTAATGGAAATATGATAGGAAAATTTATTAAAAACAAGTCTGTTTTTTTATTAATAATGTTCATTTTATATAAGACTAATAAATAAATTTAAATATTTGTAAATTTACTTTTTTCTACCAATAAACATAAATAAACCACCCTCTTCTCCAAATTCATTAAAATTCATGTTAATTTGCAAAAATATGGAGTTTAAGTCATCAGGTCTTGATTTTTTTTCAATCAAGTTATCATAATTATTTAAATAATCTGTTGAAGGAATAGAGCTAATAAACTCAATATTATTGGTATCAAACCACTTTAAGATTTCTTTAAATGTATGCGTACTTTCTATTGGATGAAAATATTGATCATTAATCCATGAATCGTATTTTCTTTTTTGATGATTTTTTTTTAATTTTTTTGCAACCGGGTCAATTAGATCAATTATCTTTTCACCAAATATTTTTGATAAATATCTCCTTAGTTCTAAAATTTTTCTTCCATATTTATTGTATAAGCCTAATAATAAGTATCCATCTTTTTTTAAATACCTACAAAGAATTTTAAATGCTAATTCAGGATTTTCTGTGTGATGTAGAACACCACTACACCAAACAAAATCAAATTTATTTTCATAAAATATATCATCAAAAATATCACCCTGAACAAATTTAATATTTTTAATTTTATTATTTTTTGCAAATTCTGATCCAATTTTCAAAGAATTATAAGTTGGGTCTAAAGCATAAATATTATTATTATTTCCAATTGCTAAATATAATGATAATTGTGATGTTCCTGATCCCACCTCCAATATATTTTTATTATAACCAATAAAATTCTTAATATATTTTGAAACTAAATTTTTGTCTCCAATCTCTAACAAAGATTGTTTTGTCTCACCATTCTTATAATCAGGAAAAGGCTTATCTTTATAAAATTCAGCAACCTTTAGAGTGCTGTTATTTGTATACTTGGTTAAATATAAATCACCATCTTTTTCGAATTTAAATTTTACGAATTTATCTATCACTAAAAAATCGTATATATAAATGGTGCAACAGCGGACCCTTGACTTAATACAAGTAATGCTCCGAAAATCAATATTATTATAGCAATTGGCAATAACCAAAATTTTTTATTTTTTAATAAAAAAATTATAAATTCTTTAATAGTATTTAACAATTTAATACTCCTTATTAAAATCTATATCTGAAATTTTATCATTTACATTATTCCAGTAAGTTACATTTTTATTATATTTCAAATCTAGATATTTATTACCAAAAAATTTAGATAAGTATTTTATAGGAGTTATTACAACATAAAATAACATAATTAAAATAATAGGTGATATAATACTGCCCAATAAGAATCCAAACTTCATCCACAAAAAATTAAGAAATATTAATTTATGTGAGAAAAAAATAGTCATTATTAAAAAAAATATAAATATAAAAAAAATTATAAATAAAAAAAATAATGAAAATTCCTTTAAAATTCCGTAGGTTAAAATTGCTGCAAAAATGAAACTAAATAATATTCCGAAGCTTTTATTACTAGGCATGATATACAACTATATAAATATGAAATCTTATATATTATTTGTTAAATGAAAGCAAAAATTTTAAATATCATAATTGGTTTCTTACTATCGATATTTATGCTATCATCAATATTAATATTAAAGAAAAGTAATTTTAATATCTTTATATCTCCTTATTCAGATCTAAAAGTAATTTTTTATTTATCATTACTTTCAATATTAATATTAACAATAACTTTGTTTTTTAGAAATTTAACTAAATTATATATACTAATTATTTTTATAAGCTCAATTTTATCAATATACTTATATGAATTTTACCTTGTTAAGTTTGAGCTTAGATATCAAAGTGAATTAAAAAAAAATTTTCAAATTAAATTTAAAAATCCTGATCACGATTGGAGGACTAAATATCAAGTTTATGTTGATGAGATAGATAAAGGTAATGATATAGCATTGAAATATATTCCTAGTTTTTTTCTTAATAAAGAAGAAGAATTTGCCTTGGTTGGTTTATCAAACTCAAAAACTATCTTATGTAATGAATCGGGATATTATGCAACTTTTATAAGTGATAGATATGGTTTCAATAATTTTGATTCAAAGTGGGATAAATTTAAAAAGAAAAGCGACTGGGCGCTGTTAGGAGATTCGGCAGCCATTGGAGAATGTGTTTTTTCAAAATTTAATATAGCAAACCAGATTGAAAAAAATGATAAAAATTTAAATGTTATTAATTTAGGAAATAGTGGAATTGGACCAATTATAAAACTAGCAATTCTTAAAGAATATGCCGAACTTATAAAGCCTAAAAAAATAATTTGGATATACATTGAGGATAATGATCTTATCGATATTCAAAATGAAAAAAAATACAAATTTCTAACAAACTACTTAGATATAAATTATTCAGAAAAATTAATTTATCGACAAGAAAAAATAGACAGAAAAATTGAAAAAATTGTAAAACCAGATATTGATATTAAAAAGTATTCAAAAAAAATAAATTATTCATTACACACAGATAAATTTAATTTTAAAAATTTTATTAAATTAAAAAAACTTCGCTCAAGATTTACTGGTAAAAATACTTATAACATCGATTTTGATACAAGATACTTGGATAATAAAAAAATTCTAATCGAAACCTGGAAAGCTGCTGTTGATCTTGCAAATACTTGGTCTGGAAAAATTTATTTTGTTTACTTTCCTGAATACCATGTCTTTCCTAATGTTTACCATGAAAGAAGTTCAGAAATTCTAAAAATCGCAGAGACAATATTTCATGATGTAATTGATATAAAAAAAGAATTTTTAGAAAAAGAAGATGATAAATTGCAGTACTTTCCATATGGAATAAAAAATCATTTTAACGAAAAGGGATATGAAAAAATTTCAAAGATTATTTATGACAAAATTAAATAATATTTTACTTTAGTATCTAAGATGAAAAAACTTACTATTTTTTTATTATCATTTTTAATCTTATTTGAAATTTCAAGTGTAATCTTTTTTAAATACTTATCTTTTAATCAAAAAAATACCTATTTTAAAAACTTTGATTATTTTGATGGTAAAATAAATAAAAATATTGATCAGATCAAAAAATATTACAACTCTCCAAATTATTCAATTAATCTTGGCTGGGATAATAGTCCTTACGATGAAAGATTAAATCTGTTTAGTGCCAGAGTGGATAAACTTAATGAAAAAAAAAGTATGAGAATTATTACATTTGGATCAAGCATGTGTTGGGGAGATGGGGTGAAACATAACGAAACTTGGTCACACTATTTATCAAATAATCTTAATACATATGTTGCGAATTATGGAGTTGGCGGTTATGGACCCTTTCAGTCATATTTAAAATTTAAAAGCCTTGATGAAGATCTACTGAAAGTTGACATTTCTATATTGTCAATATTTGAAATTGAAATTGATAGAATTATGAATAATTACCTAGATTTTTATTTTAATTCTGGTTACAGAATAAGGCCCACTCCATACATAGAGGACAATAAACTTAAATATAATAAACTGCCTAATTTTTCGAAATCAGAAAATTTTGAAAAAGAATTTGTAAATTATATAAAGTTAAATAGTGAAAATGATCCTTGGTGGTCAAGAAGAGTGGAACCAACATTCCCATATTCTTATCAATTTATTAAACTTTTTAATATAATCTTAAATGATAAATATGAGCTTAATTTTTTTTATGATAAATCAAAAAATAGCTGGAATAATAAAAAAACAAATCAAGTTTTAATAAAAGTAATTGAAGAATTCTCAAAATTTTCAAAGGAAAATAACATTAAACCATATATTTTATTAATACCTCGAATAAGATATAAGTTAAAAAGTGGTTACAAATATAATCAAATTAAAAAATATCTTATACAAAATGATTACAATGTAATTGATTTCGGTGATTTTATTAATAATTATGAAGATAAAAAAAATAAAAACTTAATTTTACCAGATGGTCATTTTAGCCCTAGAGCATACAAACTACTGGCAGAATTTATTTCAAAAAAAATTGTTATAGAATAAATGATAATAAGCAAAACCCCTTTTAGAATATCATTATTCGGTGGAGGAACGGATTTTCCAAAATATTATGAGAAATATAACGGTAAGGTTATAGGTTTTACTTTTGATAGATATAATTATATTTTATTTAGATCTAAATTTCAGAATAATCATAATAAATTTAATATTAATTACTCAAAAAATGAAAAAGTAAATAATATTAATAATATTAAGCATCCTTCAGTTAGAGAGACCTTAAAATATTTAAAATTCAAAGATCCTTTTGAACTTCATTATAATGGGGAATTGCCTGCTAGATCTGGCCTTGGAACTTCTTCAGCATTTACAGTTGGATTATTAAAAATTTTACAAACTATAAAAAAAAAAAAATTTTCGGCATTGGAAATTGCTAAAAAAGCTATTGATATTGAACAAAATAAAATAAAGGAAATAGTTGGATCCCAAGATCAATTTTATGCGTCACTTGGAGGTTTTAAGAAAATCTCTTTCACTAAAGAAAATATCAGATGTAAAAATGTCAACATTTCAAATTTAAATAAAAAAAAATTAGAAGATTCCATGATGCTTGTTTTTACAGGGAGAGTTCGTAATGCTGAAAAAATTGAAAAGCAAAAGTTACAAATGTTTGAAAAAAATCTTAAAGCTTTAGATGAACTTAAAGATTATGTAGATATTTGTGAAGATATTCTTTTAAAAGAAAATTTGAATATAAAAGAATTGGGAAAATTAATGCATGAGTCATGGCTTTTAAAATCCAGTTTACATAAAAATGTCTCTAATTCACTAATTAATCAAATGTATAAAAAAGCAATAAAATATGGATGTTCGGGCGGTAAAATATTAGGTGCTGGGGGAGGTGGCTTCCTCCTTCTTTTAATGGAGAAAAAACAAAAAAAAAAAATAAGAAGAATTTTTAATAAACATTATTGTATAGATATAAAAATTAATGCAAAAGGTTCTGAAATAATTTCTAAGACTACAGATTATATTTAAAAATTTAAAACAAATTCTAAATTTATTGATTTATACTAATAAAGAATGTATTTGAATTATATGCAGAATAGACAATTATTAAAAAACATTGATTTACATATTAAACTACTTCAAAAACAAAAAAAATATTTAATTGAAACAGCAAGTAAATTTTCTCTAGAAATTATAAACTGTATAAATCAAAAAGGAAAAATATTAATAGCGGGAAATGGTGGAAGCGCGTCAGATGCCCAACACTTTTCTACAGAACTTACAGTAAAAATGTCAAAAATTAGGAAAGCGCTACCTTTTATATCTCTATCAACTGATACCTCTGCAATTACAGCAATTGGTAATGATTTTAACTTTGATAAAATTTTTAGTAGGCAGATTGAGGCTATTGGATTTACAAATGATATTTTTATCCCAATTTCAACTAGTGGCAATTCAAAAAATATTATTAATGCAGTAAAAATTGCTAAAAGGAAAAAAATTAAAATATTATCTATTTTAGGTAATAAGGGCGGAAAAGTAAAAAATTTCTCAGACCAAAATTTTATTGTTGACTCGAATAATCCTTCAAGGATTCAAGAAATCCATATAATCTTTTACCAAAATTTATGTCAAATAGTCGAGAATTATTTTTTTAGTATTAATGGAAAAAATTGATTTAGTCATTTTATGTGGCGGTAGAGGTTCCAGATTAAAATATTATACAAATAAAACACCCAAACCATTATTGAAAATTAATGGAATTCCATTTTTAAGTAAAATTATTAATTATTATCAAAAACTAGACCTTAATAAGATTTATCTTTTAGCTGGTTATAAAGGCAAGTTAATCAAAAATTATTATAATAATAAAATTTTTAACTTAATTAGTACTGAAGTAATAGTAGAAAAAAAACCTCTAGGTACCGCAGGATCATTAAATCTTATTAAAGAAAAAGTAAAAAACAATTTCATTCTAGTAAATGGTGATAGTTATGTAGAATATGACATAATTAATTTTATTAAAAAAAAAAAATCCGTACTAGGAAAAATCTTACTTGTTGATAATAAAAATTATAAATCTAATTCTAAACTTACAAACTTATCTGTAAAAAATAATATTGTAACTAATGTAAAAAAGAAAGGAAAAATGAACGCTGGAGTTTATTTATTTGATAGAAGAATATTTAAATTAATTAATAAAAATTTTCAGTCCTTAGAAGATGAAATTTTACCTATTTTGATTAAAAATAAAAAAATTTCTGGGGAATTAACCAGTGGACATTTTATAGATATAGGGACTATAAAAAATTTAAATTTAGCAAAATCTAAATTTTTTAATAGAAAAAGCGCTCTTTTTCTTGATAGAGATGGAGTAATTAATAAAGATAAAGGCTATGTTCATAAAATGAAAGATTTTGAATGGACAAAAAATGTTTTTAAAGCTCTAAAATTCTCAAATAACAAATTTGATCATTTATTTATTGTTACAAATCAATCTGGAATAGGTAGGGGCTTATATTCCGAAAAAACCTTTATAAATTTTCAAAAAAAAATCAAAAAAATATTAACAAAAAAAAAAATTTTCATAGACGAGATTTTTTATTGTCCTCATCATCCTATTTATGGTTTAGGCAAATACAAAAAAAAATGTAAATGTAGAAAACCAAATAACTTTTTGCTTGAAAAAGCAATAAAATTTTGGAACATAAATAGATTAAATTCATTGATGATTGGTGACAAGAAAACGGATAAATTATGTGCAAAAAAAAGTAAAATTAATTTTATGTATAAAAAAAAAGATATTTTTAAACAAATTAATGAATTCATTTAAAAATTTTAAAAATACCTAAATTACTTTCTAAATTTTTGTATATTAATATTAAAGTAAGTGAAAATACATAACTTAAAATAAATAATGAATTAATCTCAAACTTTATCATAAAATAAATAATTACAAAATTTATTATATTGAAAAAAAAAATATAAAATAAAACATTTTTATGATTTATCTTATTTTTTAAAGTTGGTTTTAAAAAATAGTAATCATACATTCCTTTCCAAGGCATATAACCTTTGGCAACTTTTTTCATCAAAGTTATAGAGCAATCAGTAAAGGGATAAGCTAACAAACTTAAAGAAATATAAAAATACCCTTTTGAGGCAAATTCTAAAAAAATATATCCTGATATAAAACCTAAGAAAATACTCCCAGCATCACCCATATATATTTTTGCTGGGGGCAAGTTAAATAGCAAAAAACACAATAAAACAGGCAATAAAATTAATGCTATATAAAATGAAAAATAAAAACTTTTTAGTTCATAATTTATTAATAAAGTTTGCAAAAGTAAAAACAGAATTATTGAAATAAGATGCCCATCAGATCCATCCAAAAAATTGTTAATATTTAAAATATATATCCAAATTCCTACTGAAAAAAATATCAAAATTTTAAGAGGAAAATCTAGCAACGAAAGATCTAAACTTGTAATAGATAAGTAAGTTAAAATTATTTGTGCTAATAATCTCAAAATAGGATCTATAGACTTTTGATCATCTTTAAAAGAAATTAAACATAATATTAATGATGATAACAAAAAAATATAATACTTATTTGGGTATACAATTCCAAAAAAATTATTTTTATAAAAAAAATATAAATTTCCTACAAAAAATATTAAACAAAAAATAATACCAGATCCAGATGGTGTTGGTTTAAAATTATAATTTGGATTTTTGTTATCAATTAGATTAAATCTACCAGCAAAGATATAATATTTTGAAAATAAAAAAAATGAGATAATAAACGTAAAAATAAAATAGAATATATAGTGCATCATTAGTTAGCTCTATTAAATTAAAAAATCTTATATATAACAAATCTTAGAGAAAAAAAATAAATATTAATGAAAGATATCAAAAGTTTGCTAAATGACTATTGCTACTTAATTATAGGTTTACTACCACTTATCATTTTGTTTAGATCCGCATCTTTAAATTTATACATTTTTTTCATTTGTATAATGTTTATTTTTTTCTTTAGTGAAAAACGTATATTTAAAAATTATATTAATTATCTATGGATATATATATTTGTAATTTTTTGGATTTATATTGTTATAAATTCTTATCTTACAGAAAATAACTTTAGATCTTTACAGAGTGCAATATCTCAGATTAGATTTTTAATTTTAGCTTTAGCAATTGGCTTTTTCTTCCAATTTAATATCAAAGCATTGAATAAACTAATCTTGACAATTGGTTTAATAATATTTTTTGTATCAATTGATACCATTTATCAATATTTCTTTGGGCATGATATATTTGGTATAGAACCTAGTTATGATACAAATCCATATCGTCTTAGCGGTCCTTTTGGTAAAGAATTAATAGTAGGAGGTTATATATCTTTCCTCTCGGCCCCTGTAATATCTTACTGTTTTCTTAATTTAAATAAGAGTTTTAATCTAAAAAATTTTTATTTTATTATTTTTATACTCACAACTTTTTTTGCAGTTTTACTGTCCGGAGAGAGAATGTCTTTACTTTTTTACTGCTGTAATATTTTTTGTTTGTTGTTTTTTATTGATAAAAAAAAAATAACTCTAATTAGTTCATTATTAATAATAACTTTGTTTTCAATGTACACTTTAAATCAAAATGTAAAAAGTCGAATAAATAACTTTATTTTCGACTTGAAAAATTTTGAAAATTCAAATCATGCTAGACTTTTTTCATCTGCCTATAATATTTGGAAAGACAGTAAGATAAGAGGTGTAGGATTAAAAAATTATAGAATAATTTGCGATGAGAGTCAGATTGATAAATTAACCGATAAACAAACTTTATGTTCAACGCATCCACATAATATATATTTAGAATTTTTATCAGAAACAGGGTTAATTGGACTAATTTTATTTTCAATATTTATTTTAAATTTTTTAATATTTATTAAAAAGCATTTCAAAAAATTAGGTAATATTCGAAAATCTATTTTTATTGGAAGCTTATCAGTTGTACTTTTTTATATTTGGCCAGTAAAAAGCAATGGTAGTTTTTTTTCTACATTTTCGGCAACTTTATTTTGGTTTAACATTGGATTAATATTATTAACTATAAATACAAAAAATAAAAAAATAGATTAAATAAATATGTTTAATTGCTTCCCAGATTTAAATGATTTAAAAAAACTTAATAAGTTTTATGAATTTGTAAAAAATACAAATTTCCATAAAAATTCTAAAAATGAGGATAATTTTGTTGCTATTTATAAATGGGCAATAATTCTTTATGTATTTGAAAATTTTATTAAAGATAAAAAAAATTTAAAGATCCTAGATGTTGGAGGAGGTTATTATTCATGGCTTACTAATTATTTTACAAAATACGGAGAAGTTACCAATATAGATATTATAGACACCCATAAAGAAAATGGAAAGTTGAATAATAATAAGGTTTATTACAATAGTAAAATAAATTTTATTAATGGAAATTTTTTAAAAGTTGGAAAAAAATTATCAAATAATTATTATGATTTTATTTACGATGGATGTGCAATCATACATTTTAATCCCGTAAAAAAAAATAATTTATTAAATTATGGAGTTTATGAGACTGCATCTATAATAAATAATATTCTTAATGATAAAGGTATATTTATTTCAAGTTCACACTGTGTTCATCCAAATTATTATCAAGTTAGAGATATGATTTATCCAGAAAATTTGATGAATTCTTATTTAAAAGCAGGTTTAAATCCTTTATTTAAACCAGATTTTAAAATTAATGAGTATTTTAACATAGATAATAAGTATTTTAATCCATTTACAAAAAAAAATTTTAACGAAATAATTTCAAATTTTGAAAGCAACAAAAAATTCGACTTATTATTTGAAAGAGGAAATATGAGAGATGAGACAATGTTAATGACACTAAATTTTTTATTTTCTAAAGGTGATTTTGTAAAAAATAATAATTACCAAAATTTCAATAATAATTTTAAACAAAAATTAATGCATTTAGTATTTAAAATTAAAAGAAAATTTAGAAAATAGATTAAAAAATTATGAAAACAATTTTAGTTACCGGTGGAGCCGGATATATTGGAAGTAAAGTTTCATATGACTTAAAAGATATGGGCTATAAAGTCATAATAATTGATAATTTATCAACCGGTTATAAAAAACAAATCAAAAATAATTTTACTTTTTATAAATTAGATCTCAAAAATTACCAAAAACTAGTTAAAACTCTTAAGACGTTCAAAATTCATGCGATTTTTCATTTTGCTGGACTTACAAATGTCAAAGAGTCAATAAAGAAAAAAAAAAAGTATTATGAAAATAATGTTATCTCAACAATCAATGTTTTAAAGTTTCTAAAAAAATATAAAATAAATTATTTAATTTTTTCCTCAAGTGCTGCAGTATATGGAAAACAAAAATCCGCATGTGTTAAGGAAAGTGATTTAAAAAAACCCTTAAGTAATTATGGTAGAAATAAACTAGACTGTGAAATTAAAATAAAAAAATTCGCAAAAGATCATAATTTCAAATTTGCTATACTTCGTTATTTTAATGTTATAGGTCCTGACCAAAAAATGCGATGTGGACCTATTAAAAGGGGTTCTTTATTTACAAATATATCAAACTCTATTAGACTTAAAAATTATAGTATTAATATTTATGGTAATAATTATAAAACAAAAGATGGAACAGCTATAAGAGATTTTATAGATGTAAATGACTTATCTAAACTGCACATCCTATCTCTAAAAAAAATAAAAAATAAATCATTAGTATTGAATTGTGGATATAATATGGGTTATTCGGTCCTTCAGGTTGTTAAAACTTTTAATAAGTTTTTAAATAAAAAAATTAAATACAAATTTAAAAGTCGTAGGTTGGGAGATATTGGCAAAATATACGCAGATAATAATTTACTAAAAAAGAATTTTCCAAATTGGAAAAGAAAATTCAATTTAGATAAATCAATTAAAAATATTATTAAATGGGAAAAACTAATTTAGGAGATTATTTAAATAAAAAAAAACTAAGGACTATTCTATATTTGTCTCTTTTTATTAAAATAATTCTTATTTTTTATATAGGTGATGAAAATTTTGTAGAAGAGTGGAAGATTTTATTATCTAATCTTAAGAATTTTCAATCACTTTCATTTCACACCATAGATGGTTATAGGATAATTCCTAGCGTGTATATGCCTCCACTTTATACGTTTTTTCTATATTTTTTTTATTTTTTAGCAAATTTTAATGATTTCCTAGCTGTAAAAATTATTTTAATTTTTCAATGCGTATTATCAATTATTACTGCTCAATTTTTTTACCATGTAAACAGGATTTATTTTTCAGAAAAATTATCAGTTTTTTTGACACTAATTTTCTTCTTTTACCCTTTACACTTTTATGCATCTACACAAATTTCATCAATAACATTACAAGTTTTTTTATTTACAATGTTTGTTTATTTTTTTTTACAGATAAAACATAATAAAAGTTATATTTATTTTGGTATTATTTCTTCGTGTTTAGTATTGATAAGAGGTGAATTTTTAATTTTATTTATAATTTGTTTAATTGCTTGGTATTTTGAAGTAAGAAAATTAAATAAAATATTAATATCAATTTTAATAACCTTTTTATTAATCACACCTTATATAATTAGAAATTATAATAATTTTGGTCAATTTGTAATAACAAAATCTCTCGGATTTAATTTATGGAGAGGCAATAATGTTATAGCTGATTTAAATGGAACAATCCATCCTGATTGGACATATCCAAATCTAATTAAAGAAAAAAACGAAATCTTAAATTACTTAAAAAAAGATAATAAAATTTATCTTTATGAAATATATATCGATGATAATTTTAAAAAAAGAGCAATAAACAATATAAAAAATGATCCAATATATTATTTTAATTTATATTTAAAAAAATTGTTTTCTTTTGTGTTGTATAACTACAATTCAAATTATCCAAATTATTATAATCCACTAGTAGTTGCTCCAGAAATAATTTATTCTTTTCTTGGTTTGATTGGTTTTATTATCAATTTTATAAATAAAAAAAAATTATATAAAGTTACAATTTTATATGTATTTTATATATTTTTAATCCCTACTTTTTTTATTTTACCAAGATACAAGTTATTTATACTACCATTGATAATTATATTTATTGGAATTTTTATAAAATATATTTTATCTAATAAGAATTCTTTCAAAAAAACAATATAGAAGTGTAAAGAAATATTTTGAACTTAGTTCTTTGACTTTAAATTTGGATAGACCTTTCTTTCTATTATACCATTTTATTGGAATTATCTTATATTTCTTTTTCCATATAATTATTTTTAAAGGCAATTCTAAAAAAATATTAAAATTTTCGGATATGAAAGGACCTATCTCCAAAAGTGTTTTTTTTTTATAAATTTTAAATGCATTAGTAAAGTCGTTATAGTCAGAGTAAAAAATCAATTTAACTAAATAATTAAATATTCTATTGTATATTAGTTTTTTAAAAGGATAATCTATAACTTGGGAATTTTTAATAAATCTACTTCCAAATATTGCATCGTAACTATATTTATTTATTAAATTATAATATTTGATTAAATCAAATGGATTATCAGATAAGTCGGCCATAACGATAGCAATAAATCTTTTTTTGCTAGATTTTATTCCTAGGTTAATTGCACCACCCAACCCTTTGATTTTATTATTTTTAATTTTGATATTTTTTTTAATTTTGGATAATTTCTTTATTTCTTCATAGGTATTGTCATTACTAAAATCATTAATAACAATATATTCATACTCTTTTATCCTACTTTTTATTACTTTGTTGATTTTAGATATCGTTTTAATGATTGTTTGCTCTTCATTTTTACACGGAATAATTATAGATAAACTCATTAAAAAACTTTTATACTAAAATTATTTAAAATGAAAATTTTAATAACAGGTGGATGTGGTTTTGTAGGATCAAACCTAGCAATTTATTTAAAGAAGAAAAAATTTAAAGTTTATTCTTTAGATAATCTTTTTAGAAAAGGGTCCAAGCAAAATTTATTAAGACTAAAAAATGAAGGTATATCAAATTTTAAAATTGATATTAGATTTAATAGCAAGATAAAAAAACTACCCAAGTTTGATTTAATTATTGATGCTTGTGCAGAGCCTTCAGTTAATACTTATTTAAATGATATTGATAGATTATTTAGCACAAATTTTAGTGGAACATTAAATATATTAAAAAAATGTGTAGCAGATAACTCTAAGCTAATTTTCCTCTCTACAAGTAGAGTTTATTCTCTCAAATATTTGAACAGTTTAATTAAAAAAAAAAAATTAAAAAAAAAAATAAAACCAAAAAAAATATTTACCGATATGAAATCACCAACAATCGGTGCTAAATCTTTATATGGATTTTCGAAATTTGCATCAGAGGAATTAATAAAAGAATTTTCATATATAAAAGATTTAAATTATTTGATAAACAGATTTGGAGTTATAGCGGGACCATGGCAATTTGGAAAAGTAGATCAAGGTTTTTTTAGTCTTTGGATTTGGAGACATTTGACCAAGCAAAAACTAAGCTACAATGGTTTTGGGGGAAATGGTTTCCAAATTAGAGATGTAATACACATTGATGATGTGTGTAGATTAATATATCTACAAATAAAAAAAATTAATAAAATATATAATAAAAGTTTTATTGCAGGCGGTGGCGTTAGAAATGCCCTGTCTCTTAAAGATTTAACTTTAATTTCACAAAAAATGACAAAAAATAAAATTAAAATTTCAAAAAATCCACATACTTCTTATTACGATGTTCCATATTTTGTAATTTCAAACAAAGAAATAAAAAAATTTTATAATTGGGAACCAAAAAAAAATATTGAAGAAATTGCAAATGATATCTATTCTTGGCAATTAAACAATTTTAATATCATAAAAAAATATTTTAATTAAATGTCTTTAGCAATTGTTACTGGATCAAATGGCCTTGTTGGCTCTGAAACTTCAATTTTTCTACTTGAAAAAGGTTTTGATGTGGTTGGAATCGACAACAACGAGAGGATGAAATTCTTTGGTTTGGATGGTGATACAAGACGAATTAAGATTTTTTTAAAAAACAAATATTCCAATTATACTCATTATAATTGTGATATCAGAAATAAAGAAAAAATTAATAAAATTTTTAAAAAATATAAAAAAAGAGTTAAATTTTTACTACATGCAGCCGCTCAGCCTTCTCACGATTGGGCTTACAGCAATATTAGAAAAGATTTTGAAATCAATGCGACAGGTACTTTAAATATTTTAGAAGGAGCAAAAAATAATTTTCCGGATACAGTTTTTATTTTTACATCAACTAATAAAGTTTATGGTGATAATCCTAATAGATTAAATTTGATAGAAAAAGAAAATAGGTGGACACCCCCAAAAAATTCAAAATTTTATAAAGGTATCAATGAAACTATGACATTAGACAATTGTACTCACAGCTTGTTTGGTATTTCAAAAGTTTATGCTGATTTGCTTGTTCAAGAATACAACAAAAATTTTGGAATGAAAACAGCATGTTTCAGAGCGGGATGTATTACTGGCCCAAATCATTCAGGAGCAAAATTACATGGCTTCTTGTCATTTTTAGTTAAAGAATGTCTAAGAAAAAGATCTTATCAAATAATAGGTTATAAAGGTAAACAAGTTAGAGATAATATTCATAGCAAAGATCTTACCCAAGCATTTTGGAATTTTTATAAAAGACCAATCAATAATGCAGTTTTTAATATTGGTGGTGCCAAATATTCAAATTGTTCTATTTTAGAGGCAATTAAATATATCGAAGAAAAATTAAATATAAAAATAAAAAAAAAATTCTTAAAAAAACCTAGAACGGGGGATCATAAATGGTATGTTAGTGACATTAGCAAATTTCAAAAATTTTATCCCAATTTTAAAATTAGGTACAATACTGAAAAAATTATAGATCAGATTTTAGAGGAGACAAAAAGAGAAATACTATAATTTAATAATTAACTTTATCAAAATATTCAGAATTGTTATCTTTTTATACATAATTTATTTGCAAATTTTGATTTTTCATGTATTAACACCTTCGCCTGGTGATTATTGCGAAAGGGTTATACCCGATTCCATTCCGAACTCGGAAGTCAAGCCTTTCTGCGCCAATGGTACTTTGTCTTAAGGCAC
>MDTG01135997.1_pt1 | contig 57418 bp, 67 predicted proteins | sample 811421 | NCBI WGS metagenome assembly MDTG01 (sample SAMN05326645, study PRJNA326480) | marine metagenome | isolation source: seawater | place: Pacific Ocean: South East | collected 2011
CCTTGTTATAAAAGGCGATTTGGCCGCCCTGATTTCTCAGGACGGCCAAACTACTCTTATGATGGGTGCGGGAGGGCGCAACAGACGATCTCTGCGGAATGGGTCCGGGAATGCAAAAACCTCCGCGGCGGGAGCCTTGGAGGTTTCGCAAGTATCGTTGGTTGCGGGGGTAGGATTTGAACCTACGACCTTCAGGTTATGAGAGACAGTCCAGCCATTTCCCGCGTCGTACCGCGTTGACGCCATAGCGCCAAAAACCATCTATTTTCAACAAATTGCCTTGACCCAAACGACTCCCGTCGTCACCAATGATACCCGCTGAAACGCTGCACGCTGCTTCCTATATGCTTCCAAATTTTTTGGGCGGGAAAATCACCATGTCAAAGATCACGAAACGTTCCGTCGAGGCGTTGCCCCCAAAAGAGACCGATTACTTCGTCTGGGACGCGCTCATTCCGGGCTTTGGCGTGCGCGTCTCACCGAAGGGCCGAAAGACCTATACCGTCCAATATCGATCCGGCGGGCGCACCAAACGAGTGAGCCTGGGCGTTCATGGCGCGGTCACCGCCGAGCAGGCCCGCGACCTCGCCCGGCAAACCCTGGGACACGTGGCCAGCGGCGGCGATCCGTCCGGCGACCGGCGGCGAGAGCGGCGCGCGCCGGACATGGCCGCACTCTGTGACCGCTTCCTAGACGAGTATGTTCCGGTTCATCTGAAGCCTTCAACGCAGCGCGAGTATCACCGCTGCTGTGAGATTTTCATCAAGCCCAAGCTGGGCGCGATGAAGGTCCAGGATATCAAACGCCCTGACATCGCGGCGCTACATCATGGATTGCGGGACAAGCCTTATCAGGCCAACCGCGTTTTGGGCGTGCTCTCAAAGCTGTTCAATCTCGCCGAGGTTTGGGGGTTGCGAGAGGACGGCACCAATCCGACCCGCCATGTTCAAAAATACAAAGAGCACAAGCGCGAACGATATCTGGACCCTGACGAAATCGAGCGCCTTTTCGCCGTTCTCGATGCATGTGTGGCGAACGGAGAAGAGACGCTTCACGTCGCAGCCGCCTTCAAGCTGCTGCTTCTGACAGGGTGCCGCCTTAGCGAAATCCAGAAAGCGAAATGGTCCTGGGTGCGCGGGAATGTGCTTGTCCTGCCCGACGCCAAAACCGGGCCCCGCCGCGTGCTGCTCAGCCGTTCCACTGTGGAGCTTCTAAGCGCCCTGCCCCGCTTGCCGGACAATCCTTACATCATCATCGGACATATCGAAGGCCAGCACGTCACGGACCTTCAAAAGCCCTGGCGGCGCATCCGTAAACTCGCAGGCATAGAAGACGTGCGCATTCACGACTTGCGCCACACCTACGCCTCGATAGCCGCCGCAGCCGGTCACTCCCTGCCCATCATCGGCAAACTGCTTGGCCACACCCAGGCGCAAACCACCGCGCGCTACGCCCACCTAGCAGAAGCGGTGACGCGTAACGCGGCGGATGATGTGGACGATATGATTGGCGGTTTTGTTGGCCAACCTCAAACCTTGGCAAACCAAGAAAACGTCGTCCCGCTTTCTCCCCAAACACGCAAATAACAGCGGCTCTTTTGAGTAAGGCTGAATAGGCGAAGTAAGGACTTGAAATGGTCAATCGTGAAAACCCCCACATGGGGCCATTTAGCAGCCCCGGCCCTGTAACGATTGAACTTAACGAAGCCCAGGATGTTGCTCAGAAATGTAAGCTTTCTGATGCTGGAGCGCTTCACCAGGCGCTGCAAATGTGGGCGGACGTGTATTACTGGACGAATGAATCTCAAAATTTCGAACCAATAAAAACCTATCTAGAAGACCATCAAAAAGTGTCCGGGACCATAAAGAAGCTTATCGCATATTTATCCGATGAAAAAAGCAAAGCTGCCCAATCTATTTCAAGGCACTTCGGTCAAATTCAACTTTACAAATCCCTCAATGACCTAAGCAACACGCCCGGCACCGATGCCACCCCGATATATGACTTGGAATACTTTTTGGAGGCCCTAGGACGTGCGAATGAATTGACTATATCCGACAGTCAAAGACACCAACAATATAGGCGCGAAAACAAACGTTTTCTTCAATCCCTTCCCCACAACCCCGGCTTAAAGCTATCTATCCAGAACATGCATTGGTTCTGGGATGCTCAGGGTCATACGGAGCCGGATAAAAACTTCTCAGACTATGTGCCCGAAACGACCGGAGAGCCCGGAAATCTAGCTACGCTTTTTGTCGTGGAATGCGCCCAGTTGATCGACCAGGATTTGCCAGAAGGGACGATCATCTCACACATGAAAAAGCACTGCATCGAACATCGTAAACGCAGTTCATAGGTCGGGATTTTCTTCTCCCGGCTTGAACCGTGATCGCTCCCTTTGCGTCCCTCTAATGTCATCACACGCCTTCGATGACATGGAGAAACACAATGAAGACGCAAACAGCCGACCCCGACCGACTCCTTACTGAAGATCAAGCCGCTAAGCGGCTCTCAGTTTCCCCCCGCACCTTGCGGAACTGGCGCACCCGTGGAAACGGGCCGAAGTTCATCAAGGTGTCTGGCCGGTGCATCCGGTATCGCATCAAAGACCTGGACGAATGGACCGACCGGCGCACCCGCCGCTCGACGTCTGACCTGGGCATTTTCCGCTAACGAGTTTTTGCCCCGGCGGGGCTGACCCCACCGTCGGGGATTTTTGGAGAGCACCGCTCCCGAAAAGGGGCTGGGCCTTGGCTCAGCCCCACTCGGGAAACTGTGTTTGCTCTCCAAAAACAGAAGGGGTCTCAGCGCGAAGCGCGCCTTCAAACCAATCCTGAAAGGAAAGCGACATGGCCAACATAGGCACCCTGAAACCCGTCGGCCCGAATGACTTCTGGTCTGACCTACGCGGCGACATCCGCACCTTGAACTTCAAGGCGAGCGTCATGATCACCGCAACGCCCAACCCGTCAGCGAACCCTGACGCGCCGACACACCGCGTCCAGGTGCGCGATGCGGACGGCGATATGATGGAAGTGGGAAGCGGCTGGAAGCGAGACATCTCGCGCGGCCCGAACATGGGCGAGAGCTTTCTCTCCATCACGCTGGACGATCCCAGCTTCCCCCACCCGCTGAATTTCGCAGTCTTTCGCGATGGCGAAGTGGCGAACGCGACCTGGCGTCGCCGTCAGGAACAATCTGCATAGGACGGAAGTCTGTGAGGGGGTCTCTGTAACACCCCCTCACAGAAATACATGAGAGGGACGCCATGACCGAACCCATCTTGCTTCATCAAGGTTTCGACAATCTGGACATGGCCTATCGTGTCCAGCTTCCCGCCGATCTGCGCAACAAGCTCGCAGCGGCGAAGGCGTCCGCCATTGAAGAGCGCCGGGCGGTGCCGCTGACGTACGCTGGGCGCACCTTCCTGGTTGAAGGGCACGGCGGCAAGGGCGGCTATCTCTATTCAGTCGATACCGGCGTGATGGGCGCGGTCTGGTGGTTCAAGGAACCCAATGGGAATCGAGACCCCTGGGGCGCGCGCGTTTCATCGCGCGCCCTGCCCCTGGCCACAAAAGGGATTGAAGCGGTCAAAGCCGAACATGATCAATTCCTGATCGATTTAGGAATGCCCTTTACGGAAATAGATCGCCGTATTTCCCGATTGGATTACGCAATTGATTTCTATTTCCCAGATTTCGGAATCAATCCGGCTCATTTCGTTTGCCATTCGCGAAAATCGAAAACCGTAGATGGCCATTACGCAGCCAATTATCGCGGTGATCGCATTACCGGCATTCGAATTGGAACAATGCCGAATTCGCAAATCGCGATTTACGACAAACGCCGCGAGGCGATCGATAAGAAGAAATTCTATTGGTGGGAAATCTGGAAAGAGCGCGCGGATAAGGCGGGAATTCAATTATCGAACAAATCCCCTATTTGGCGTTTCGAGTTTCGCGCTGGAAAAGATGCAATTCAAAAAGCCTATCAGCACAAACTCTGGAGCATATTTGCTAACTATCCATCGTTATTGTTTCAACGAATTATCAAAGAAACCCGATTGTGTACGCCGCACTCCGATACCAATCGATCTCGTTGGCCCAATGCTGCGATATGGAACAAAACTGAGCTATGCCTTTCGCAAATATCAATCAACTCAGATTGTTCGATTGATCAAGATGCCATCCTTCAGGCGCTCAAGTCCGAATACCTTCAAACAATATCGGTCCAGAACGCTGGCCTGTTCGTTTCACAAATGGCTGCCTACGGTCTCCAAAAGGGAGATTTACCTTGCATGCTTTCTCAGTTGGGTTTGGACGTTGAGGATATTCTCGAAAGAGATGAAGACGGGACACTCTTGGCAAACCGTCACGCGGCGATCATTTCGCGATATGGGCGCTAAAGAATTAAATCGCAAATATCTACGCCGAGCGCCTGTGCAAGCTCGTTCAGCGTAACAATCGTCGGGTTTCGTTTTCCCGTTTCCAGCCCGCTCAGATATTGCTGGCTGAATCCTGAAATCTCTTCCACCTGCTCTTGTGTCAGGCCCTTTTCTCGCCTGATCCGGGCGAAATTCTCTCCAACGGTCTTTCGAACATCCATGCTCTAGGCATGGCTGTTATCTCCCATTCATGTTATCAACTATAGTATGTATTTGATCTTCAAATGCAGGATTGAGAGCAAACACATGTCATTCTGGGAATGGGCAAATCGCAAGTCGGAAAGCGTGATCGAAATGGCCCTGAAGCTCATGCTGGCCATTATTCTTTTAGCCGGGTTCAGCTTCGCATCCATGTTTGTCATAGGTCGCGTGAACCTTGATGGGCTACTAAGACCACAATTGACCACTGACAGCTGCGCAAACCCGGCCGTCGCGGAGAGTGTTCAGGGCTTGTTCGTAGACGCCTATAACCAGCAAGCGTGGTTCGGTCATTTTCTGCCGCAGGATGTCTCACTTGATCGACAGGTTGCGACCGAGGTCCGTGTAGATGTCGGACGGGTCAAATGTATGGGATGGATTACTATCGGTATGCAGCACCCTGAAGAGCGTCGCGTAAGCTTGCCGGTTAGCTACTCAGTTCAGCAACAATCAGGCTCTTCAGACTTGTATGTTCAATATGCTTTCCGTGCTCCCGATTTCATGGGCAAAGGCCTCGGTAGCCTTTCTCGGGAAGGTTCAGTTCGGGAGTAATCCTTATACCTTTGCAACACATCTCGGAAGTTGACATTTCGAGGCGGGAATTCAGGGGGCTGGTTCAGAGTTTGCCGACGCAGCAGAGACCCGGTTCGCGATAATTCTGGATTTATTTTAGAGCTTCTAGGTTTCGGGCTAAGGCGCACTCCATTCTTCTTTGAAGGGTGGATCGAGAGAATCCGGCTGGCGATCCTCAGCGAGCGGAATTCTTTGAAGCCGTATTGGTAGCGGCAGTGCAGACCCAAATAACATCGCCTCACCACGGGCCAATCCCGAGATTTGCGATGTAACACTCTCAGCTGCTCCCTCGGCAGCACTCGCAACAGCTCTCTTATCGGCTTCATTGGTAAGTCTGAAGACAGACCATGTACCGCACTGAGCCAAAACCGTCGGTGAAACCTCGGATGGGCGTTGAGTGCTCACTAGCAATGACAATCCGAACTTCCTGCCTTCTTTTGCTAAACGTTCATATGCAAGCGCATGCTGCCCGCTTTCTGCGTCACCCTGAAGCTGCCTGAGATAATGATGCGCTTCTTCAAGCACCAATAGGGTCGGATGCGTGTTCCTGGGCCCCCTTAAGAAAATTTGTTCAGCAAGCATTTCAAGCAAAGAGCCGAGCACAAACGGCATAAGATCTTGTGTTAGCTGACTGAGATCTATGACCGTAATCGAAGGGTCGTTCTCCTCATGGGAATAATTACCGAAAATCTTGCCGACCAGAGCGCTGGTCTCCACCGCCATATCCAGCGCGCCACCACCAGCAGGCGCTCCACCTTCTATATCGATTACATCTTGAAATCGGGTATCACTTATGTAGCCGTGAATACGATTGATAAGTGCGCTGACATTCGAATACAGAAAAGCGCTACGCCTATAGTCATTCCCTCTATTTTCTAGCGAATGGAACTCAGCGGCAAGACAACTCAACGCTCGAAAGTGTGGCCAACGGTCAGCTCTGCGAACACGGCTCTGTATGGCATCGAGGGAGGTTTTAGCTGAACTAGCATCACCAGGGCGACAGTCATCAAACAGAGTAAAATTCAACTGACCGACTGGTTTAGCGGCTTCACCGTTAGATTCCACATAGTCAAGATGATTGATTGCAAACCTTAGCGCTGGCGCCTGTGTTTTCTCACTTGGGAGAAGCAACCTGAAGAGTCCGTGTCTTCCCAAAGCGTAATATGGGAGTTTTAGTACTTCAGCCCCATGAGGAGCATTTCTTCCTGGCCGCGCACCTACCGCGATATATTTCACCTTATCTTCGAGATACCGGAACGCAGGATAATACTCTCCATTCACATCGAAAATAACGACGCGAGCTCGCGGATAATTTTCAGCTATTTGCTGAATAATATCAGCGACATAATGCGTTTTCCCTTGTCCCGTGGCCCCTAGTACCGCCATGTGCCGAGACAATAGTGCATTCAAGGACGTCGAAACTCGAAGAGACGGATTTCGCGCCTCCATCCCGAAAACGATACGGCCAGCATCACCTTCAAACTGCCCAACTACTGCTCGAAGTTCCTCGCCTGAAAGGGGAAACGCCTCTGCACCTAATGCGGGCAAGCGAGAATCCCGTGGCGTGAATTCAAGCACTTGATCATCGCGGCTGATTACACCTATCACGGTCGCTCGCAATTGGCGTAGGGGTGGGCTACCTACATTAGACCGAAAACGGTGGGTTTCTCGTGGTTCAGCAAAGCAGAGACTCTGAACACGAGCTACTATCGTATCCGCGCCTGCGGTGACCGCTACCAAGTCACCAGGCTGCTCAAAACTCGATATGCCGCCCTGGTGACCCGATACATGACTTCGAACTGAATCATTTAGGTTCACAACTACTGCTGAGCCGTTCACCTCGACGACATAGCCAATTGGTAGCCTAAGGGCTTGCATCAACGGTCAGCCCTCTGCTTTCGGCTCTGGCTCTCCACCAGTAAAGCCACGAGCGAGTTGTGATAGCAGCTTCTTAGCTTCCGACGACAATCCATCGGTCATCGCAGGGTCTGGGAGATCACGTGTCATTGGTTCGAAGTATGCAGCCTCGCCGCCACCACGGATCAATACGCGAGGCAATGCAAGAGACACTAAGCGCTTAACGAAAGGGTGGCCGATTTCCTCGCCTTCGGCCCACTCCGGATGATAAATGACTAGTTGTAGCGTCGGATTCCAGAGCCCTGAAAGCAGGAGTCGATTGATGTGTTTGTCACCGAAACCATAACCACAAACGATCAAAGTTGTATTGGGGCGGGACAAGAACTCGGTAAACCGTCTCGCAAGCTCGCCGTAAATAAACCCTACTGAATCAACGTACTTTGCGGTACGGGGCTGTATCAGCAAAGGCTCGAACTCACTAGAACTCCCATCTACGAAATTCCTGAGGCCTTCGTAGATAGAAGATGCAGCGCTTTCTATGGGCTCGTCATCGTGATCAAGCTGCCAACTAATAGAGCCGTGTAGCTTCACTAGATTAAGGTTATAGCTCCCAAATCGCGCTTCTCCCGAAGCATGTGAATTCTGTAAGCTAAGATCAAATGCGTTGGGCTGAAATCGTCTTTGGTGGAGCCCCGAAAACCCATTCACAATATGAATACCGAGCAACTCGGCTGCCCACTCAATTGATAAATCGTAGTTGGTAGTGAACACCCATGGAGCGGACTGCCCCGGCTGCCTACTGCCCTGAAGGCGCGCTAGAAGCCGATTATAGGGGGTCAGGATTGCTTCGCGGGAACCATCAGAGTAGTCCCATAATTCATTTGAAAGCATAACAGCTTCAACGATTGCCCTCCGAATTTGATTCAGGCGAGCGTCTATCTCACGATAGCGATCCGTTTCCATATCAGAACGAGAAAGGTCAGCTTTTGAGAGTTCAAGCTTCGCAATCAAAGCTTCAAGGTCAGGGGTTCCATCCTCATTAGATATGTAGCTCTCATCTACGAGCTTAGGCTTCAGCTCAGGATCAGCTTTAATAACGTTATCCCAAATGCCAGCCATACTTTTGCCACCAGCATCGATAGATGCTCCAGCACCAAAAAGCACCCCAACATTTTCCATCCTAAGCGCAAGAGCCAAATGGCTTCGAAGCTCTTGTTCAGTGATACTCTCGCCACCTCGCAGCATGTTGACGCTCAAATGCATTCCCTCCAACTCAGCATTGCGTCCTTGTATATCACCCTACGTCAGGGCGGCACATACTTCCCAGGAAAACTCGACGGATCACATTTTTGGGGAAGGGGAAAATGTATTGATGCACTCTAGAAGCTGTCGCCGATATCACGCATTAAGAGTTTCGCTGTCGTGCTTCCAATATGCTTCCAAATTTGAAATGTGCGCCTGGCCCCAAAAACGAAAAAACCGCTAAGCCATTGGCCTAGCGGTTTAATTTTGGGTGCGGGGGCTCGCACCTTGAGAATGCGGACATCAATGCCGGTGCGTTACGCCGCCTGATCCTATGCCCCCGCCTTTTTAGAAGAGGCTGACAAACATAAAGGCCGCCCCGATAAGGAGTGGCCACTCGCTCATCATGATCACGAGGATCAGCCCGCGACGCCCATCGCTTCAACTTCAGAGCGACAGTTCGCCGTCACAGCGCGCTCTAGGGCGTTCACTTCGCCCTTGGCCTGGGCAAGCTCGCCGGACACATCGCCGCCGAAAACAGACCCGAGCGGCAGCAGCACCAGGAACACGCCCGCCGCATCAGCCGTCGCGGCATTGTTCTGACGCCGGGCCAGAGCGTTCTCGCGCTGACGCGCCGCATCAAGCTCGCCCCGGGTGTCTTCACACGTCCAGCCTGCATACTCGGTCGATGAAACGGCGACAGGCGCGACAGAATTCGCGCGTCCGGCGCATGCGGTCAGAAGGGCGCAAGCCCCAATCATTGCAGCATATTTAAGTGCTTTCATCACAGTCCCCCTGTTCATTTAAAGCGCGATCTAGCTCGCACTTTTTCTCGCATCGCGCAAGTCGCTTATGACGCGTTTATGTCCGCGCAGCTCGCCTTGCGGGCGGCGGCGGCGACGGCCCAGCCTTCCTGCCCCCAGGCGCGGTGACGCGCGAGAAAGGCGGTGAGCCGCGCCTCGGCGCGGATCTCCGCCGGCGTTACCGGCTCGGGATAGGCTGCGCCCTCGGGCGGGACGGGCTCAGGCGGTTCCTCTGCGCACACCTCGGGCGGCGGCGCGATCGGGGCGACGGCTTCAACCGTCCGCCAGCCCGGGCGGGCGGGGCTCATACAGCCTGCGCACAGGGACAAGGCGGCGATCGACAGGGCAAGCGGTCTCAGTCCCGGCATAACGGGCCTCCATCTGGTCCAGAGCGGATTCATAGGCGCGCGCCTGTGCGTCGAGCCGGTCGGCGCACGCCGTGCGCTGACCCGTCACCGAGGCGGCGGCCTGTATCTGTTCAGCCTTGCGGTTCTCAGTCTCACCCTCGGCGCGACCGGCCTGCGCCTCGGCGAGCCGGGACTCGTCATAGAGCTTGGCATGCATGTTGAGGTAGGACGGGGCGAAGGGCGGCGCGCCGATAAACAGGAGCACCGCCGCGCCGCCAACAAAGCCAGCGACGCCGGCTGCGCCGAGCGCCCAGCTCATCCGAACACCCACTCTATCAGCACCTCGAGGCGCGCCCAGAGATAGGGGCGCAGGAACCAGAGCACGGCGGCGAGGAACGCCGTCAGGGCGATCGCCCAGCCGCCCCAGCCCAGAAGCGGGAGCAGACAGGCGACGAGGATCAGAACGAGCAGGCTCTCGCCAACCCGGAAAGCATGGGCAAGCATGGTCAGTCTCCTTTGGTTGTGAAGGGGGCAGGCGGACGGGCGCGATGCGCGGCCTACGCCTCGTTCTCGGTATCGTCAGCGGCGCTCTCGGTGAGCATCATGGGACGCCCCCAGCCGGGGTGCCCGCCCGCCACGGGCAGCGGCCGGCGCACGCCGTCATAGAGCAGACGCGCGCGGCGGATCCGCATGATCGAGACCGCATCGGACTGGTTGCCGCCTAGGACGTGATAATGGGTCGCGTCCTCGCCCACATAGAAGCCCACATGCCCCGCCGTGCCGTTCGGGGATCCACGCCAGAACACCAGCATGTCGCCGACCACGGGCTGGCCCGACGCCACGCCCGTGCCGAACCGGCGCCAGGCGCGGGCCGACAGGAAGCTCGGCGCGATCTCGCGATGACCGGCGCGATGGGCGCAGATCGCCGTGAACAGGCCGCACCAGGGCACGCCGTCATCGGTGTAGACGTCGCGCACCCAATCAAGATCGGGACGCGCCGCAATCAGCTCATCACGCCATTTGAGGATCTCGGGATTGCTCGCCGCCCCGCTGACCTCTTGCACGCCATAAAGCGCCAGCGCCTCGCGCAATATGGGCGGGCCGGGCACGGTCGCGAGCCAGCGATAATCAAGTGGCAGGCGCTCGGCGAGCGCGTGATCGTGGACCGGCATGATCAGCCCTCCCCGTTGGGATCAGATGGCGGGGTCCGGGGCGCAGAGGGCGGCGCCGACGCCGGCGGCCGGGATCCCTGACCCGCGCCGGCGCGGCGCTGCGCCCAGCCGATCACCAGCCCGGCGAAAGCCTCCTGGGCGCTGGCGCCCGAGAGGATCCTGAACACGCCGCGCAGGCCATCGATCACCGGCACAGCGACCAGGACCAGCAGGAAGTTGGCGAGCGGGCCGAGGGCGTGCCCCAGATCCCCCCATTGCTCGAGGAGCACATGGAGCGGGAGCGAAGCATAGACGCCGCCAGCAAGGCCGATCGCGGCGAGCCCGAGGCGCGATTTCCATTCGCGCAAGCGCGAGGCCCGGCGATCGGGCGGGAGCTTGGCGTAGGCGCGGCCGCGAAAGTGCAGATCGCCCAGCGTGCCGCAGGCGTAAGCGGTCAGCTCTAACACCCACCACAGATCAAGCGTCTGCGCGATCGCGCCGACAGATTGCGCCGTGGCGATCGCGCCGGCCGCCATGACGGCGACATAGAAAATGACCGGCTCATAAAGCGCCACGATGAAGCGCCATGCGCTCTCGGCCGCATGGATGAAACGATGGGGCATCTAGGTTTCCTTCTGGTGTGACGCAGACACAGAAAAGCCCGCCTGACCGGGCGGGCTGGACAAAGGATGTTCTCACGATGTTCACTCCCCGCCCCCAGCAAAGGAGGCGGCGATGAACTGGAAAGTCAGGGTTCAGCTCAAGGATCTAGATCAGGCCAAGCCGCTCGAGCTCAATTGCGTTCCGGGCGGGTGCGGTCGCACCTTCCGGCCGACCCCGGCCGAGGTGATCGAGCGCCTCACGATCATGGGGCGCGAGCGTCCCGATCTCATGTATCTGGACGAGCTCGAGACGCGGCTCAAATGCCGGGGATGCGGTCGCCGCATGGTGTTGCTGCAGGCCGAGGAGCAGGCGCCCGAGGCCTTCCAGGGCGGAATGCCTTAGCGGTCCCATCTATGCCGGCGGCGCCACATCCAGGCGCCAATCGTGCTGATGCCGATGAAACCGATCACCGCAAGCCCGATCGCCACAGGCTGCCAGAACCAGTTGGACCGGTGGCGCCAGATAATTCGGCCAGCCCACTGGAGATCTGCTTTGATTTTGTCGAGGAGCGTCCGGCGTGACCAATAGGCCCTGTCGTGCTCATCGCAGATGTCCCGATGGCTCACTCGCCCCAGCTTGTCCGGGGCGAGCGTGCAGCCGTCAAGATAGGCGTCAGGCGGGTTGCTCATTAGCCAACACCTCCGCCTTACGCTCAGGGGCGAGGAGCCCCCACGCGATGTAGAAGTCGAGCGCCGCGCTGACTGCTGGATCCCCAAGGTCGATGTACGCGGCCTGATCGAAGTCCGCGCGCATCGTCAGGTAGAGCCGAGCCGAAAGCCACGCATTCAGCGCTTCCGTCTCTTCCGGCGTCGGCGCTAGAGGATCGACCGGCTCGGGGATCGCCCCCTTCACCGTCTCTTGCGCCTTCTGGCGGAAGACCTCTTCAGCCTGCCGCTCAGCGAACGTGAACAGGAGCCGGAACTGGCCTTGATCAATGCCCGGCTTTTCAAGGTTAGCGATCCGGGTTTCGAGAGCGGCGATTTTGTCTTCGAGAGTGCTCATGGTCGCTCCTTATGCCGGGGCCTGAAGTTCATTAGGCGGGATTTCCAGCATCCTTGCCTCGCCAAAGCTGGCAATTCCGAACAGCTGACTGGAAGGGTCTGAACTGTCTGGACAGAACGGAATGCCGTTTTCTGTGAGGGTGAGCTCATGGCCTAGTTTCGTGAGGCTGTTGAACGAGAATGCCGGGCTAACGGTGTGCCGTTCAAGGTAGCTGGGGTTGCCACCCCTGATCGAAAGGAGGCTTAGACCGTTGTCGATCCAGACAAAAGCGCGTGCAGTAACCGCGTTAGCAGTCGAGGAAATAAAACCGGACCAAGTAGAGCCAACTACATCCCAAGCAATATCCAGACTTGCGCCCACACAGCCACCGTTGTGGCTATAGAAGAATTTAAGGCCATCAGGGGAAAACTGTATGGAACGCGGCACATTGCTTAGACCCTTGTTTCCATCCAAGGTGGCAGTGGAAAGGTCGAAAGGCGTCGAGAGGCTGTATTGCCAGACCCTATCGATCGAGTTTCCGCAGAAATAGAGTTTGGTTCCGTCCGGCTTCATCGTAAGCCCGTCCGGCGAGTTCTCGGAATGCAGGCTTGAGGTGTTCAAAGTATCTGGCCGAGGGGCGATGGTGCTTAGGTCATAAGCGGTCGCCATTAGGCCGGTTCGGATGTTGTTTGAGCTATCGATCCAAGCGAAGTTCAACCCGTCTGGGCTCATCCATGCACCTTTTGACGCCGGGGCAGTCCCGTCGCCCGGCGCGAACTCATTGCCCACGTCATATTGGACATTCACCCAGTCATAACCGCCGTAATACCCGTACAACTCCTCGCTCGCCCGACCCAAACCATCGAGGTAAGTGCTGTTGTTGAGGATATCGCGGAAGACTGGGGACGACGCCAGCGCCAGCGCATCCGCCGCATTGTCGAACGCCTCACTGATCTTCGCAGAACTGACAGAAAGGGTCGGGTCGAGCAAAGGCGCGAGTTCCGCGAAGACGCCCTGCTGCTCTGCGATCTTGTAGCCGCCCTCGATCGAGGCGGTGCTGATGGCCTGCATGATCATCGAGTATGCGGTCGCGGCTGAGGCGGTTTTTGCCGAGACGTTACCGCCGCCAGCACTTGCGTTCATCGCTGCATTGAGAAGGCTCATACCCAGATCTCCACTTCATCCGCCGTGCGCGAGACCAGTTCCAGGTACGCGGGGCCTTCGATTTGATTGTTGGGGGCGGTTAGGTCAAAGGCGTTGCCATCGCTGTCCCTGACCGTGGTTTCATCCGCCTCGCCAACCCGGAAGTCGAACGTCGCCGTAATGCCGCGACCCACGAAAACAGGCTGAGACCATCTAGCAACAGGCGCGGGAACCGTCACTGTCACCGCCGAGGCGACATAGATCGGGTTCGCCCTGATCGCCTCGGACGTGTCAAGGCTTGTGTTGGCGGTGAGGATGCTCAGGGCGCCAGACTGTTTAGCGTTGACCGCCGCCTGAGCCGTGCTGACCGGCTTGTCAGCGTCGGACGTGTTATCAACATTACCCAGCCCGATATCACCTTTGGTCAGCACGACAACGCCGGTCTGACCGTTGACGGACTGGACGGGCGCGGCGGCGTTGATTTCGAGCCAGTCCGAGCCGTCATAGATGTAGGATTTGCTCTCACTGGCGACGACCGCAACGTCGCCTTCCTGCACGGTCAGCGCGTCTCTCGCCGCCGTGTCTGCGACCGCATGGACTTCGGTCAGGCTGACCGCCGGGATTTGCGCGGTCGGGATTTTCCCGCCCACCAGATCGGCCTTGTTCGACAGGGTCGAAACCAGCCCGGCGACTGCGCTCTGCGGAATGGTCAGCGTGTATTCAATCCCGCCGCCTGTCTTCACCCGCAGGAAGGCACCCTCGTCCGCGTAATCGTTCGGCGTGTCGGTCAGCTCCCGAAAGCGCTGAGCCGCCAGTGCTGCGCTCTTGCCGCCCTTACGTTCGACCAGGAGTGAGCTTTGGCCGGCGATCAGATACAGCTCATCGCCGCCCGACAGGCGTTGGGTGGTGACCGTCACCACATCGCCCGGTTCGAGGTCGAGCGGTTCGGTGATGATGACCTGGCCCTCATTGGCGCCGTCAGTGTTCACGACCGGTGACCCCACGCCCTGACGCCCGACCGAAACGCCGTTCAGCAGGACGGTCGCGCCCAGCGTGTTATTGACGTCCACGCCTTCGGTTGACGTGTCCGCATAGACCAGGCGCGCCGTGATGACGTAACGACCCGCCTCGGCGACGGTCAGTTCGGTATTGTTCGCCCCGCCAATGCTGATGCCGCTGTCAGCCATCAGGGTGGAGTTCCACTGCACGGTCGCACCCGCCGCCATGTTGGTGACGTCATCAGTCGAGCTGAAATGAGCGAGGCTGGCGAAGGGCAGTTCAGAGCGCAGAAGACGGTCAGCCAGGTCTTGTTCGAGGTTGTCGACCGTGTTTTGTGCTTGCGTGCCCGTGTGTGTGGAGCGATCCCGCAAGGCGGCGTCCGTGGCGTTCTTTGTCGCCTGCGCCTCGATCCCACCGAGCTTGGACTTTTCAGCGTCGGTGAAGGCGTTCGTGTCCGCCTCGCCCTCATAAGCCGCCTTGATCTCATCGCCGGTCATGTCGGCGGTTGCGCCCGCTTCGATCCCGTCGAGCTTGGCCTTGTCCTCTTTGGACATATACCCATCGACCGCCGCCGTTGCGGCCTGCCAGAGTGAGGCATCAAGTTTGGTGGCGACCGTATTGGTCAGCGCGGTGATCGCGTTCGGGTCATCGCCGAGCGCCGCCGCCAGTTCGTTCAGCGTATCAAGCGCACCGGGCGCGCCGCCGACCAGGGCATCAATCGCAGCCTGGATTTGTTGGCCGACCTCGGTGGCGGTCAGGGCGTCCGTGATCCCGTACCCTGCAAGTGTGTCGGGCCGGGTCGCTTCAATGATCTTGGACCAGTCCAGGTCGGGGATGCGCGCCGTGTCGAACACGCCAGATCCGGTCTGTGATGCGCTCAGCGTCGGGATTTGTGCGATCGGTACGGTGGTGTTTGCGTCAAGCGTTGCGATCCCATTGGCGGCGCCCTTTTCAGAAGTCGAAACAAGCGCATCTAGCGCCGCTTGCAGCCCGGCAATCTGGGCAATGGTGAGCGCAAGCGCCGCTTGGTGCTGGGTGACACTCCCTTCGCTGATCCGGGCGTTGGCGAACTGCCCACTGACGACCTCCGCCGCCGTGTGCGTATGGGCCGAAGGCGTAAAGCTCGAAGGCTTGCCCGTTATGTTTGACCACGGCGCAACTACCTGAGCAGAGACCAAAGCGGAAACGTTAAAACCCGCTCCCGCTGAAATCGCTCGGTTCACAAGGGCGAGCGTATCAGAGTCACTGACGTCGAACAGGGGTAGTCCCGGCTTGAACGTGTCGCCCGTAACCGGGTCCGTCCAGGGGCCGACTTCAGGCGGGATGTAGAGAAAGACGTTCGACATCAATTTTGCTCCAAAGTCTGGGCCATAGCGTCAAGGAAGGGGCGGAATGCTTCTGGGGCATTGGGGTCCGCTGCCAGACCTTCATGAAGGCTGGTCAGAAGCGCGGGGAGATTTTGGGAAACCCGGTGCTGGTCGAGTTCTGGCGAACGCGGGCGCGGGCGAAGTTCTAGCCCCGATGCCGTCATGAAGGCTTCGGTCTCGACGGGGTTCATGCTGTCGAGGCGATGATAGTCGGGCGCATAGAGCGGGCGCGCGCCCTCGGGCAAAGGCGCATCCTTCGCCTGAACGAAGCCCCAGCCCGTCACCAAGCCGTCTTCATCGCGCGTATGCCAATACCGTGTCTTCATCATTTCACGATCTGCAGAAAGGCCAGCTCTTTGAGGAAAGTGCTGGTGGGTGAGGTGATGCGGTAGCGGAGGGCCTGCCCGGCCGCGCCGGGTTGATCGACCGTGGCGAGGCAGAGCGAGTTGCCCGGGTTGCCTGTGATGGATTTGATCGTGGTCCAGCTACCCGCGCCGATCTGTCTCTGGATGGCGTGCTCTTGGCCCGCCGTGGCGAGCGTCTGGAAATAGAGAGAGGCAATCACCAGCACGGACCCGCCGCTTGACGTGACGCTGGTCTGTGGTGTGCCGGAGGTCGCCGCCGCCGAAGCCGTTTGGCTGATCGCGTTGTCTTTGATCTGCAACGTGTCGACGGTCAGGTCTTTGATGTAGCCGCCGTCGAAGACGAAGTTCTGCCCCTCAAGCACGCCGTTTGCGAAGGTGAAGGGTTGGACATCTGCTGAGCCCGTGTAGATCTTGAAAGCGTCGAAATTGAACGCGATCTCAGACGTCGTCCCATCGTTCAACGCCTGCATGTCGGCGATCTTGCCGTTCACATCGAGACGGAAGCCGTAGGTGGCGAGCAGTCGTCCTTCGATGTCTTGGAACGCTTCGAGCCAACTGGTAGCGCCCGCCGGGATGCCGCCGAAGAACGTCAACGCGCTGAAGTTCACGCTCGCAAGCGCGCTCTGCAAACTGGTCTCTGTGAGGTAATTCGCTCCGGCGAAGGCCGTCGTGACGAGACCCTCGTCACGCGCCAACACCCATTGAGAGCCGTCGTGGACATGCCAGGCTTTGTCGCTGACGCGAACCCAAACGTCGCCCTCTTTGTAATCCCCGACGGCCGGCGTGGTCGCACTCCAGATGACCTTGCTCGTGTTCTCGGTGATCGAGCTGTAGGTGAACAGGTCAATGTTCGACAGTGCGCTTTCGAGGTCAGACTTTGCCAGGAAGGTGAGGTTCGCCCCCGAGACCGTCAAAAGAGTCTCGTTTGGCAGGCCATCGACCTTTTGCTTGACGCTTTGAAAAGCGGAGTTAGCCGTCAGGTCGATCAGGGCGACAGCGCTCTGAAGATCGGCTTTCGCAAGGTAGATCCCACGGGCAGACGCGGCGCTGAGAACATCGTTCGGAAGGCCGTCGACTGTATCCTTGACGCCTTTAAACGTGGCGTTCGCCGTCAGATCGATCAAGGCGACTGCGTTTTGAAGATCAACCGTCGCCAGGAAGCGCTCACGCGTCCAGGCTCTTGCGTCCCGGTTCTCGACAAGCTGGTTCCGCTGAAACTCGGCGGTGCCGCCAAGCAGGCGCTCTAGAGTTTCGATCCGAGCCATCAGCTCGTCGCCGGGGGCGGCGAAGGGATCGACGTCTTGTTGACCGGGGAGCGCATACGCCGCTTGAGGGCGGCGGATATAAAACGCACCACCCGCGGCTTCTTCGACCACTGGTACGCACCGGATTTGAACGGCCGCAGCGCCCGCCGGGGCTGTCGCAATGCCCTCAAGGCGACCTTCGCTGCCTCGGTCGATTTCAGCGGAGCTGATAAGGTCGCCGGCAGCGTCCAACCACAGAGCCTTGAGGATGACTTCTGAGACAGATCCGAGAACCCCAACTTCGCACGCCGCCTGTACATAGCGACTGGCCGCGATGGGTTGATTGACCGGCCAGATCAAAACTCGATCAGACTGCTCGCCCGTGCCGTCGAACGGCCAATAGGCCTGAAGCGCGTTCGGATCGCCCGCGACAATCTGCAGAACACCGCCGGGGGCTTTCCAGCCCTCAAGCCCCGTCAGAAGCGGATCGCGCAGCCAAGTCTTGAGCGACAGCCGGGCGCCCGTGTCGGCTACCGCCGCCAGTTGGCCCGCCGCGTCTTCGAACGCTTCGTTCGCGGCGCCGAGCGCGTCGTTAATGGCATCACGAGCGGCGTCGATGCGCTCTGACGGGATGGTCGCATCCGACGCGACCACCTCTCCCGGGATCTCCACGCCTTCGACCACCGCCCAGTCGGACGGCTCGCGCCATTGCGCCCAGGTTTGCAGACCCACATCCACAGTACGGCCATAGGGGATGGTATAGATGGTCTTGCCGCCCAGGCGCGGCTCGATCGCGTCGATCTGGGCAAAGGCGCTGTCCGGATCCCCGGCGGGTTTGATGGCGATCAGCACCATCTGCGCCTCGGGGCTGGTGATGGGGTCAAAGCTGACAGTCAGCGCCGGGCGTTTCACCCCGCCTTCGCTCTCCTCGAGCGCCGCCGTCGCCGTAACATTGGCTGGCGCAGCCAGAGCCGGGGCGGTTGCGGCGTCCACATCGACCGGCACAGAGTCCGACCAGTCGCCCTGATCATCGCGCGGGCCGACCGCTGCGATCTGGAGATCGAGCGCCGCACGGGGCAGATCCGGCGTGCGCAGGCGCACGGTCCAGCCGCTCACCTCGTCGCCTTCGATCACATCGCCGCTGATCGCGCTTTCCGTCCAACCACCGGAGGGCCGAACCCGCCAGCGCACACGCCAGCCCAGATCCGTGCGCGGCACATCGACCGAGCCCGCGCCGGCAATATCGTATGAGCGAACGGGCGCCGGGAAGGTGAGCACAGCCACCGCCTGACGCTGACCGCCAAAGCGGGATTCGGTGTCCAGCGCGGCGCTGACATCGCCAACATCGATCACGGGCGGGGTGGACAACTCACTTTCAGAGGGCGCGGGCGGTGCGGCGCCCTCCTCTGTATCCGGATCGAACGTGTCCGCATCCGTGTCATAGATCGCCCAGTCGAGAATGACCGCGCCGCCATCGGAGAAATCAATCTCCAGCGCCTCGACCTCGACAATCTTGCCGCGCAGGAACTCCGAATTGGGAAAGTCCATCGGGAATTTCAGCCAGCGCTCACCCATCAGGTCGAGCGCCGGCAGGGACAGGCGCAGGGTTCCGCGCGCCTCGGCATTGCGACGCAGGGCGATGCGTTTGAGCAGGCGCGTCAGCTGGCCATGGGACTGGACCTGAGTCATCGGCACGCGCTCATAACGGCGCTTGCCGGTCAGCGCGATGGACCCCTGATCGTACCAGGGCGCGCCCTCGACCTGACTGAACTTCTTATCGGGGTCGGTGTAGAATCCGACAAAGACATTCTTCAGCTGTTCATCAGGCACGCCGCGATTGATGGCGTGACCGATCACCCAGTCAGAATTGATCTCCACCGCCGAGCCGTCATACGCGCCGACCTTGATCGTCAGGGCGCCATCGCCGGTTTCGGACATCCAGCCATCGCAGGACGCCAGAAAGCGCGCAATTGTGTCTGCCGGGTCTTCGCCGACATAGTATTCAAAATCGCACTGATAGCGCGGCTCGGTCCCGCCGCCCTTTTTCGGCACGAGCTGATCACAAGCATTGGCGGCGGCGATCCAGGCGTCGAGATGGGGCGCGATCTCGGTGTCGAAATCCATGCCCAAACCCAACGCGCGATCCGGCTCTACCGGATCCGGAACCGCCGGATTGCACATATAGGTGACCATCTGCAGGACCGGATTGCGGGACCCCGGCGTCCAGCCGCGCCAGTTCTCAACCGACTGGCCGGACTGGCGGAAGTCGAAACAGTACTGGGCGCGATAGACCACCGAAGGACGCGGCAGGCCCAGCGGGTAGACTTTGGGCAGGCGTTCCTTTTTCGGGCCGAGGCACAGCAGCTCCAGCGCCGCAACGCCGTCCATGCAGTGCTGGGATGACCATTCGCCCGGAACCTTGCTGCGCGCCCGGGTGAAGGCGGACTGGTTCGCCGTCCCCAGGCGGGTGTCGATATAGATCGCCTCGAAATACTGCCCCGTGCGCGAATCCCCCTGCACAAAGCCCGCGCCCAGCGGGCCGGTTCCCAGGGTCACAAGGTCATCATGCAAATAGATCTGGTCGATCCCTGCGATGCGGCCGTCATGGAAGGCCAGCACGTCGATGGAATCCCCGCCCGAGGTGGAATAGAGCGAATACGCCCCCGCCGAACGGACCCGGCCAAAGGCGGCGGCGCGTTCGGGGGTGGGCTGGCGCTGCGCGATGCGACTGTCGGGCGTGCTGACGCGGGGCGCAAAGGCGGCGTTGAGGGCGGCGGAGGCGCCGACTGTCAGGCCGACCTTGGCGGCGAAAACCGCACTTTTCGCCAGGAAGGCCGCAGCCGCCTTGGAGGCGCCCGCCTTGAGCGCGGTGGAGGCGACAACCTTGAAGATATAAGCGGCGGCGGTTTCAGCCATAAACAACCCTCCACACCTTCAGCGCATCCACCGGCGCAATCACCAGACCGTCCCGGCCCGCCCAAAGCGCCCAACCCCCGGCGGGCGCCCGCACGGCGCAGACCCGGTTCCGGCGTCCGTTTGAATCCAGAGTGGTCACCAGCCCCACATCGCCGGGGCGGGCTTTCGAACAGGCCACCGCCCGCGCGCCGCAGCCTTCAGCGACCTCGGCCAGGACGCGCCGCATGCCGCCGCGCTGCGCCAACGCCGCGCGCCAGTCCTGTTCGGAAAGATCGTGCACCCATGGCGCGGGATGTTCGCCGGTCGCCCGCTCCACCCAGTCAGCGGTGAAGGCGGCGCAATTGGCGAAGTCCGCGCCGGCGGCGTGATCGAGCCAGCGCGCGAGATCCGCACTCACGCCTTGGGCCATTTCTTCTCAACGCCTTCAGACAGCGCCGCCACATTGTCGAAACCGCGATCGCCGGGCGCGTCGAGCGCCTGATCGGTCGGCGTCCAGAAAAACGCCTTGGCCTGACGTCGACCGGTAAAGCTCGACCCAATCGAGATCGAAACGGTCGAGGTCGGGCGCGTTGGATCGGAACCATCCTGATTAACAGAGACTCCGTGAGACACACCGCGTCGGATCCAGCGCACGGCGCCCACGGGCTGCCAGCCTTTGTCCAGCGGCCAGAGCCCGAACACCGCTTGGCGATTGCGTGCCGAGACCGCTTCGGATTCTGCCAGCGCCGCCAGACGCCCGTCTTCATCCGGCGCGCTCAGGGACAGCTCGATGCGGCTGGCCGTGCCATTGAACAGGGATTCCAGCGTCGGTAGATCCGGCAAGGCCCCGAGACCCCGATAAAGCGCACCGTCTGTTTTCTCCACCACCGGATCGGAGGGGACCGGTAGTTCACCCGGGCCTGACCAGATGCGGACCGGATTCGGCGTCGCCAGCCGGAACAGCAGGGCGAAGCGATTGCCCGCCTCTCGCATGGCCGTCCGCTGTTCATCGCTAAACAGCGCCATTGATCCGCTCCATATGCTCGCGCCATTCAACGGTCTTGCTCTGGATGACCGTCTCGCCATCCTCATCCACGGTCGCAGCCTCGGGATTGGCGAGGACCATCACGCAGCGCGGATCCGCGATGTCGAGCGCGGTTCCGGAGGCGGCCGCTTCGCGCAAGGGCGGGCGCACGCTGATCGACCACAGTCCGCCCGATTGCGCCGTCGCGGACTCGATCCGGTAGAAGCGCGGCCCCCAACCGGGATGGTCAATCGTGAAGACATGGCCGCGCTTGAGCGCGCCACCGCCGGTGACCAGCACGCTCAGCACCGTGGCGCGGGCGACCGCATCCGCAGACAGGGCGATCGCGCTGACATCCTCGGGCGTGGTGATGCGCTTTTTCAGGGGCACGATCACAGGCGTCGAGCCGCCATCACAGCCATCAATGAAACCGTTCCAGTCGAGTTTGACAGCATCACTGCGCAGCGAACACTCCTCGCGCGCGGTCCAGAAGCCCCCGCCCGAGAAATTCGCCGTGGCGATGACGCCAGACTTTGAGCGCCCGGCAATAACCGCCGCGCCGACCAGAGTCGCGCCATGGCGCTTGCGGCGCCCGATAAAGGGCCAGACATCCAGAGCCATGATCCCCCCTAGCCCTTCAGGGCAGTCTGTTGGGCGAGCGACTGGCTCAGCCCGCCTTGTGTCTGTTTGGCAGCGGCGGCGGAGACTTCGACAGCGGTGTTGGCCGCCGTCTCGCGCACCAGATCGAGGATGACATCCAGCTCCAGCCCGTTATCGGTCTGGCGTTGCTTGACGCGGGCGCCGCCCGGCGCGCCGATCACATTGACGGTGACGTTCGGCTGGGCGCGCTGGCCCAGGCTGGGCCCGATCATCAGGGATTCACCGTCAGAGACGCGGGCGAAGGGCCGACCATTGAGGGCGAGGACATTGTTGTCGATGCCCGGATTGCCCCTGATCATGCCCTCAAAGCCGCGATCAAAACCGGGCAGCCCCTTGGTCCCGCCCGCGCCTTTGAACCCCTGATTGAACAGACCTTCCAGCGGGCCAAACAGCGCGCCCGCAATCGGGCCCAGGACAAAGCGCTGCATGGCCATTTCAACCATGATGGCGAGCATGCGACGGCCCATATTCTCGAACGCGTCACCAGCGGACTGGGCGTTCTGCGCCACAAGGCCCAGCTCGCCGCTCATGATGCGCAGGGATCCGGTCGCCAGATCATCGATCTGGCCGGCGGTGTCCTGCGCGTCTTCCGCCATGCGGCGCAATCCGCCCAGCGCCCGGCCCGATTGGGCCTGGGCGATCTCATAGGCGCGCTCTTTCGCCTTGTCGGCTTCGGTGTTGATCACCGGATTGTCCGCGCCGCCCGGATCGGACGGATCGCCGGGCGCCTTGCCCGGACGCAGGCGCGGAACCACCCCCGACATATCCAGAAGATCCTGACGCAGGCGCAGTTCGCGCTCCATCGCCGTGACAACGCCCAGCCGGGCGCGTTCCTGCGCCAGAATGGCGGCGATCTGGTCGCCGCTGATCTCCAGCCCCGCCCGGCGCGCGGCGTTGAGATCGCTTTCCAGCTCGGCCAGTTGCTGGACCGGCGTCATCAGTCCGCGAATCCGGGTCTCGACCAGCGCTTCCAGTTCGAGGCGGCGCTCGGCGGAGAGATTGGCGGCATTGTCATTGGATGCGCCGGGCATTTCGGACGGGGCCCGGACATAGCTGGCGGCGAGATCGGACTCGGCGCGGGCCGTTAGCTCCACTATGCGCTGACGTTCGGCCAAGGCCTCGTTTATCCGCCCCAGACGGTCTTCCATGCGTTCGAGCTCAACGACCGCCATGCGTTGTTCGCGCACCAGCTGGGCGCCATCGCCAAGAATGTTGCGATACCGGGTGATCTGCTCTTGCAGCACGTCCGCCTGCAGCTCGAGCTGGGACAGGGTGCGGTCTTCCAGTGCTACCCGGGACAGCAGAAGCGCCGCTTTCTGCTCTTCAAACCGGGCCAGCGCGTTCTGGCGGGCCTCTTCGGCGCCCAGCAGCGCTTGGGACTGGATCTGGCGGGCGCGTTCCTGTCGCAGTTCCGCCGCCGCAATCCGGTCTGCCGCTTCGGCAAAGCGCGAGAGCGCGCCATCGGTCAGCGCCTGATTGGCCAGCTCCGCCTGTTCACGGATCCGGCTGATCTCATCGCCCGTGCGCTGCAGCAAGGGCGCGGCGTCGCGCAGGCCCAGCTTGTCCGCGAGCGCCAGACGGCGGGCCGGATCCTCGATCTCGGCCAGACGCTCCAGCACGCGATCGAGCGCCTGCTCGACGGGCAGATCATTGGCGCCCAGCGCCTCCAGACCCAGTGCGGACAGACCCTCGCGCGCTTCGCCCGTGCCGAGCGTGCGAAACTCGCCCAGTCGCTTGGCGAACTCTTCCAGCGCTCGATCCGCCTGTCCGGCATCGCCGCGCACCAGACGCAGGGAATCGCGGAACACCAGCACGCTCTCGGCGCTGACGCCCGCCACCCGGGACACATTGGTGATGGATGCGGCGAAGTCCGTGGTCTGGTTGGCGCGCTCCATCAGGACCAGCGCTTCGCGAATCGCCACAGCCACCACGCCAAGGCCTGCCGCAGCCGCCAGACCATAGGGTCCGAGCGAACTGAGGATTCGGCCAAAAGGCCCGGCCTCAGACGCAGCATCCTTCACCGCGTCACCCAGCTCGACAATGGTCGCCTTGGCGAGCTTGCCCTCGCGCTTGATGGGCTGCATCGCGCGGGACAGATCCCGCCCGACACGCTCGCCCGCCGGGCCCAGCGCATTGAGGCGGCGCATCAGATCTTCCTGACCGCGCAGATCCAGCCGGATAACGACAGACCCGGCCTTGCGATTATTGGCCATCCGCGCCTCCTTCCCCCGCCTTGCGGGACTGACGCAGGGCGAGGCCTGCGAACAGGCCCGCCTCGGCGGCGTCGATCAGGTCATTGAGTTCGTGATCGGGCACGTCAGGCATACGCCGCCGGGCCTCTTCCATGTCGATCCCGTCCACCCCGGCGAAGCCGCGGCGAAGGATGGTTCCGCGCTTGATCAGGTCGAGCAGGCGTTGCCCCGCCCAGGAGTGCGGGGCGTGTTCAACCTGCGGGCAGAGATAGCCGGGCGGATCATCCGGGCCGTCACAGCGCGGATCGCGCACCCGCCCGCCGCTGGCGCAAGCCTCGCCCATCGCGGCGCAGTCGCGGCAATTCTCATCGCCCCCTGCAAACAGGTATTTGCAAAGGGCGCTTAGCCGTTTCCCTCTTGCGATATCCCGGCCAGCTTGCGCATCAGCCAGTTCTCGAAGCGGTTGGCGATATAGGGCAGACGCATGGCGGCGCAGATCGAGACGGCATCAGGCTCGATGGCCTCGCCCTCGGCATTGCCGAAGCCCTCCCAGTCGAGGATCAGCGCCTCGGCATGGGCGGACAGGGCCACGGCCTGAATGGCGCCCTCGACGCGGGCGGTGATGTCGAGCCGACCCTCGGGCAGGATCGCGCCATGGGCGGCGAGATGCTCACGCAGGCGGTCGATATAGGCGCTCTCGCCCTCCCCCTCATCCCGCCCGGGCGTGGCGCGACGCGCGAGGGACCAGGCGGCGCGCTCGCTGGCGACGCTGGGCAGGGCCAGACGCCAGCTGGGGGTGACGCGGCTTTCCCCCTCGCCGTCGGCCAGAGCCGGAAAGGTCAGGGTTTCAAAACGGCCCGTTTTGGGCGGTGTCAGATCAAGCCGCATCACGCCCCCGCCGGATAGCTGGCGACGCTGTTGGTCAGCGTCGCGGTGAGAACCGGGGCCGAATCCGTCTGCTCGCCCCGGAAGGCGTAGGATTCAGTGCGCAGGCCCTCGCCCTCGACCGCGCGCTCGGTGGGCTCGAACCGCATGGCGGGACAGGCCAGCACCAGCTTGGAGTTCGCGCCGAGCTCATACTCGATGGACAGCGCCGCCGCCGTCTTGGCCCGGGCGATCTCATAGAAGGCGTTGTCCTTCACCCGCAGATCAAGCGTTCCGGTGAAATTGCCGCCAACCTCGGGCGTGAACTCGGCGACCGTGCGGTCGGCGCGGCCCGCCGGACGGAAGGGGTCGAGCGGGCGCTCATAACGCACCGTGCCGCGCGGGACATTGGCCATGACCGTGCCGCCATAGCGCAGCACCGCGCCCGGCCCCGCCGGCATGATGGCGCGCGTCAGCGCATCCAGCGCCGTGCCGAGCGGACTCGAATCGAGATTCTCGATATCCGAACACGGGCCGGAGAAGGTCACCTGACGGCGCCCGGATTCAGGCGCGACGCCGATCTCCATGCGCTGCAGCGCCCAGGTGTGCGCGCGGCGCCATTTCGCGCCCTCGGCCCAGACCATGCTGGCGCCCGGCACCTCACGCTGACCGGACGTGAAGACATGGTCATACGGCCCAGAACCCGAGGGGGCGGCAGCGCTGAGCAGATGCGGCAGATAGAGGCCGAGCTGGGCCATGCACAGCGGTACGGTCAGATCGAGCGAGGCCTCGACCAGACCGTCCGCCGGAGCCTGCGCATCCATCACATTGTGAAGGTCCGAGCCGATGATGGGATCATCCACCAACGGATCATTGCGCCGCGGCGTCAGCCGGTAATAATCCACGGGCTGGTGATTGCCGTCAGCGGGCGTGCCCGCCACCGCCTGGGCCAGAATATGGGCGAGCGACAGCCGCCCAACGAGTTGAGCCGTCATGGTGTGTGTCCTTTTTTGTTTGAAGCTTCGCTTTGCTCGACCCGTCCGGGCCTGCGCTTCCTCGCTAAAGCTGCGGGCGCGCGGGCGCGCTTGCGGCGGGGCTTCGCCCGCCGGGGCGGTTGAGTATTAAGACCGGGGCGCGATAGCGACCCGCAAGGGCGAACGCCCGCCCGGCCCGTTGGCCGGAACCTGCAGGCCCGGACGGGCCGAAGGAGTCAGGGAAAGATAAGATTATCCGCCAATGGCGAGTTCGAGAGCCGTTGGCGTGCGGAAGTCTTCGCCGTGTTTCAGGCCAAGATCTGCGATCTTGCGATGGGTCAGGCGCACGACCTTGCCGACGGGGCCCAGCTTTGACTGCTTGAGCAGGTAGATCTGGCGCACGCCGGTCGCCGCCGGGACCGTCTCAGAAGCGGTTTTGTCCGCGTCTTGTTCCGGTTCTGCGCCGCCAGAAGCTGAAACGGCTTCAGTTTCACTGGACGTTTCCGGCTCTGACGCGCCGGTTTCGGGCGCTTCAGACGCGGTCGGCTCGGCTGAAGTTGAACCGGTTTCAGCTTCAGAGGCCGTGCTGTCGAGATCCAGCGCCGGATCTGCGTCAGGCCTGGCGGTGGATTTGGCCGGAGCCTTGGCTTTCGGGCTGGTGCTGGCTTTCGTCGGCATGGTGATGTCCTTTCGGTTTTGTGTTTCTCGGGGCGTCCGCCCCTGCGGTTCCGGCCATCAGGCCGGGCGGGCGGTCGCCCTTGCGGGGCGCCTATGCGCCCCGGTTTCCTCAACCAACGGGCGAGAGGCTGTCGAACTCGACCTCTATACCGATGTCGAACAGGTTCTCAGGCGCGTAGCCCTTCTCTTTGGACGTATCGGGATCCAGCTCGATCAGGCGGGCAAAGCTGGCGACGCCGCCGAGCGACCAGTCCGTCGCAAGGGCCGTGGCGATGGCGCCCGTCATCTGAGACATCAGCGCCTGACGGGCGTCGTCATCCGCCCCCACACCATGAAGGCCGAGCTTAAAGAGGGCCGTCACCATCCAGAGATCAGACCCGGCCAGCTGGTCAGTATCCGGCGCGCGGCGTCCCGGGATCAGGCTCACCCGGAAGCGGTTCACGCCGGTCTCTTGCGGATCCGCGAGACGCGGCTCGTCATATTCGAGCGCAGGCGCGCCCTCGACGGTCGCCAGGGCGGTGGAGATCACGGACTTGAGCGCCTCGACAATATCGTCATGCGTGGTGGGCATTGTTTGCTATCCTTCCTCGCGTCCGCTCGGTCGGTTCCGCGCACGAGCGCGGGCGCGCGGTAGCGCTTGCGGCGGGCCAGCCCGCCGAGGCGCTTGATCATTGACACCGGGGCGCGTCAGCGGCCCGCAAGGCCAAAGGCCGCCCGCGCTGATGCGCGGAACCGCAGGCCGGAGGCCGAGGAGCTAAAACAAACCTCTCGTCGATTATCCAAATCGACGCGAGGTGATCTCTTCGAACGCCCGGGCGAAACGGGTGAGGCCTTCGCGCCCGATCGCGTCGGCGACGCTGTCGGGGTCGATCCGTTTAGGGATCCGCACTTGCGGGACCAGCACGAACATGACGACGCCGTTCTCGAAGTCGCCCCGGCGGCGGGCCGCGTCCGTAGCGCTGCGATAGCGCGGTTTCTTGCCCCCGCCCATGCGGACCCGGTCGGCGACCAACAGGGCGAGCTTACGGCCCGGGATCGCCACATAGCGCAGCTTGCCGAAGCGGCGCTCGGCTTCGGTGATGGCGTGCTTGCGCGCCCGGCGCAGTCGCCCGCTGGTCCCAAAGGACCGCCCCGCCTGCGGCGCGTTCTCGGTCGGGATCGCCAGCCAGAAGCCGGACTCCGACCGCAGGGTCACCCCCTCGGAGAAGGCGCGGATGATATGGGGCGCATTGCTCCACCAGCTGATGGTCGGCGTCAGGGATGCGCCCCGCCGGGGGAAGACCCGCGACCGCCACGCCTTGGACACCCGGTCACCCAGAGCCGGTGCAGTGTCGGCCCGTAACTGGGACTTGCCCCAGTCCGCGACCGCGTCCGCCGCCGCCATCGCCGCTTCGGCCAGTTCCTCGACCGTGGCGTCGATATCGGCGGCGAGCGCCTCGGTGACCGAGACGTCGATTCCGAAGGCTGTGGAGTTGAGGTACATGATTCTGGTTCCTCGGCCCGTCCGGGCCTGCGGTTCCGCGCACGAGCGCGGGCGGGCGGTCGCCCTTGCGGCGGATAAATCCGCCGAGGCTCTAATCCTCTCCGCAACCGCGACCGATCGCGCCGGGGTTATCGCTGGCGACAAAGCGTTTCCAGAACACCCAGCCCCTGGGGCAGTAGAAGCCCCACTCGCGGATGCGCGGGCCGGTGATGAACAGGGTCCAGGCCGAACGGTCGTGGATCTCGAGCCGATGCGCAGCGCCCGCCCGGCGGGCGAGAACAGAACCCGGTCTGCGCCATATCCGTCGGAAGGTATCGGGATCCGTTACGCCGCCCGGGCCGGGCAGCACCTCGACATACCCGCCCTTCAGCACGATTGAGACATTCCACCAGGGATGATCGTGCAGCGCCCGGTCATCATCACTGCGCAGGATGTTGTGCAGATAGATATTGAACCAGCGATTGCGGGGCAGGATCCACCAGCGGCGGATATAGGGATCAGCTTTGGTGCCGATGATGAAATCAGGATCGCGCCCGAGACGCGAGAGGAAGCGGCGCAGCATGGTGTGAACCTTTTTCTTGTTCCTCGGCCCGTCCGGGCCTGCGGTTCCGCGAGTCTTGTTTCCTCGGCCTCCGGCCTGCGGTCCTCGCTTCGCTGCGGGCGCGCGGTCGCGCTTGCGAGCCGCTTGCGCGGCCCGGCGTGAGAGATCACGCGCCAAAATCGAAGGTGTACTGGCCGACACTGTCGGGGCCGGTGGGGGCTTCGGACAAGGTCAGGACTGCACCCGAGGACCGGGTGAAGGTTCCGCCCTTCACGGGCTCGACGCCGGCGGCGAGGAAGGCCTTGCGGAAGGCCGTGCCGGTGCGGCGCGCCGCGCGCATCGAGCCGAACTCGCCCGCATTGAGCGGCTCGGTCGTGTCATCGAGGATCACCGGAACCGCCAGCACCACAGGGCTCCCGCCCGGCCCGGCATAGTCCATCGGCTCGCCGAAGGTCGCGCCCGAGGCGTCGCCGAAGGCGGTTTCGAAGGCTTGATCGAAGGAAGTTATGACACCCTCCTCGGCCCGTCCGGGCCTGCGGTTCCGGCCATTGGGCCGGGCGGGCGTTCGCCCTTTCGGGTCGCTGGCGCGCCCCGGTGTGAGTGATCACCCGACGGCGGGCGAAGTCCGCCGCAAGCGCAACCGCGCGCCCGCAGCGAAGCGAGGACCGCAGGCCCGGACGGGCCAAGGAACGGGAAAAGGCGATCAGCCCCCGGGCGCACCCGGGAGCTGATCAGGCTGGGGAGGTCGGGTTAGCCCGGATCGGCGGAGGCGCTGACCTTGACCAGGACCTTGGGCTGTTTGCAGAGCGGCAGGAAGTTGGATTCCGACCACAGCTCCACGCCCTTGCCGTGCTTCATCAGCTCGGCGGACATGAAGATCGGCAAGGCGAAGCGACCCGCATTATCTCCCAGATCCATGTCGATGATCGTCGGCAGATCATTGAGTTCGGACAGGGTGTCCGCCGGGGCGGCAAACGTGGCGAAGGTTTCAGAGGTGCCCACGGGGTAGGCATGGCCCTCGCCCGCAGCAATGAAGCGCTCAGAGCCGGATTTGGTCGGGGCCGAGCCGCGATATTCAACATAGGTGACCGGGCCGAACGGGTTAAACATGCGCCCAGTCGCACCCGCTTCAGTATAGCGAGGCAAGTCCCGCAGCTCACGCTTGTCCTGCGCTTCATAAAGCGCCTTCACTTTCGGATGCTCGACGAACTTGCCGAAGAATTCCGGCGAGACGAGCACTTCGACTTCGGCCAGAGTTTCGCCCAGAAGGTTGTCCTCGATATAGCCCCGCAGCGCTTCATCCGCGCCGCGGATATCGGCCTCTTCATTGTCGAGGTCGAAATAGACGACATGCTGGCTGACGCCGAAATCGGTGTAGAGGTTGGACAAAGTCGTGCCGTCACCATCCTTGATGATGCCCTTGAGCGCCTGAACCCGCAGATACTCCGCCGTGATGGCGTGCTTTCGTGCGATCGTGCGCTGCTTTTTGGCCAGCTCCATGGGCAGGTTCGCGCGGACTTCCCGGCCCTCCACCACAATCATGCGGTCCTGCAGATCACTGGCCAGGATCTGATCCTCGACCGGGAAGTGCGGCACCTGGAAGATCTTCAGATTCTGCCGTCCGTTGTCAGACTTCTGGCCGGGCGCGCCGCGCTCCTTGGCGGCCAGAACCTGCAGGACGCCATTGTCTTCGGTGACCTGCACGAAGGTGGAGTCAATCGGCTCCAGCGGGAAGATGTTCAGTGACGAAACGAGACCATAACGCAAGGGGTGCTTGCGCACCTCCATGGTCATGGAGCGGGCGGAATACGGAAAATTGAACTTAGGCATAGGGGGCTCCCTGACGGCGTCGCGCTGCGGCGCCGTATCCATGTGAAGACAGCGCCGCAGTGGCGCCGTGAGGGATTGAGAAGAGATCAGGGCGGCGCGCCGCCCTGCTCAGATCAGACCGCGTCCACGACCTTGATCTGACGCGCCAGAAGCGCCGCATCGATGGCGGCTTTCTGGGCAGCGCTGGCGCCATCGGGATAGGTCAGGTGCTTGCGCAGCACGAAAGCCGGGCCGTTCACCAGCACCAGCCCGGGCGCATCCGCGCCATCGGGCACGGTCAGATCAGCCAGGGCGATGCCGGCCACCGTCTGGGCGCCATCGACCGCACTGAGATCGAGCGGGACATACTTGCCTGCGTTGGTCTCGGTCACGGTGATCGAAAAGCTGTCGCCGACCACAAAGTCGGTCGCGCCGTCCGCGATGGCGAAGGCGATCTGGCCATTGTCATAGGGCGTGCCCGTGACCGCATCGGCCAGACGATTGCCCGACGGATCAAACACCGCAAAGGTGGCCGTGTTCGTGCCCGCCGAGATTGCTTCAACACTGTAGACGCCCGGCTGGGCCTTGGCTCCCAGAGCGACGCCGGAAATCGCGCCATTTCCGGTAATGCCGTCATCCGCCGCACCAGCGATGGACAGGGCGCCGGACAGGCCGAGGATCAGCCCCAGGGCGATGGACACCGCCGCGCCGGATCCTGCCTTGAACAGGCCGGACGTGCGGGTGAAGGACTGATGGGTTTCATACTTGACCACATCAGAGGGGGCTTTCGGCTCAGCCCCGGTAGACACCATGAGAGACATTGTTCCCTCTTCCTTTCGTGATGGTGGGTGCGAGGGCCTTTATGGCCGCCCCCGCGAGGGCCGAGCAGGCGAAACCGCCCGCTAGTTCCTGAAGGCGGACAGGCTCTTGTGCGCCTGAGACAGCAGCGCATCCGCGCCCGACCCTTTCGGCGCACCGGAGCCTGCACCCGAGCCCGGCTTCGCACCTTTCGGCGTGTAGGCGCTGGCGGATTTGCGGAAGTCGCTCTCGCCCTTGGGCGAGGTTTTCAGCATGTCGAGGGCTTCGGCGGGGGTGAGCTTGCCGCCGGCCACCTTGACGGCGAGCTTGCCGGCCAGGGCTTCACGGCCCTTGGCCTCGGGCGCGTTGAGGATCTTGTCGGCGCGGGCTTCCGCATCGTCATCCTCGCCATCCTCAGCGTCGGCGGCGTCATCGTCTTCGCCTTCGGCGTTGGCGGTATCATCATCCTCGCCGTCAGTCGCTTCGGCGTCGTCTTCGCCCTCGCCTTTACCGTTGGCGGCGTCTTCGTCTTCACCGTCCATGGCGTCGGCGTCGTCTTCGGTTTCGGCGCTGGCAGCGATCAGGCTGCGGATGTCATCGAGTTCGGCCTGGGCGTTGGCGTCGCCGCCCGAGGCCTTGGCCACCAGTGCGGCCATCTTCGCTTTGAGGGACATGGGGGTCTCCATCTGACCAGCCGCGGGAACAGAGCGGCCCTGTTCGGCCTCATCGCAGGACGCCGCGCGGCTGGCCGCGGCGCTGACGGATACGGGATTGGGCGGATTGACCGCAGCGGGCGTTCCCGCGAGGGATTGCGCGATGGCGAAGGCGTCCTGCTCGGCCATGACGCCGTCGATCAGATCGACGGCCAGCGGATCGAGTTCCGCCGGCGGCGGCGGATCGCCTGCCGTGAAGGTGCGCGCCTCCCAGCCGCGAGACTCGCGGACGGCCTCGAGATCCAGCCCGCGACCAAGGGCGAGTTCGACATAGAAGCGATCGGCCAGATGATCGACCTCGGCCTGATAGATCGCGGATTCTTCATCGGTGGGCGCACGCAGGGGCGAGCCCATATCCTTCAGGCGTCCGGATTTATAGAGGTGCGAGCGCTCGCCCCACCGTTCGAGGGCGCCCTCGAAATCGAAAAACCCGATCCGGACGCCGACCGAGCCGACCATCGCGCCGTCGCTGGCGTAAAGCCCGTCACACTGGGCGGCGAGTTTCATGCCCGCCGAGGCGCACAGCTCATCCGCATGACCGATTAACGGCTTGCCGCCATTGGACTGGTTCATGGCACGCAGGGCCTGCGCCGCCTCGGCGCAGCCGGCCACATAGCCGCCGGGCGTATCAAAGCGCAGCAGGATGGCGTCCACGCGCTCATCCTCATTGGCGGCGCGCACCGCCGCTACGTAATCGCGGTAGCCGGGCCAGTAGCAGCCCGAGAACCACCCCTCGAAACCGCGCGACATCAGAACACCGGTGATCTCGATCAGGGCGACATTGTCGATCAGGGTGAAGCCGGACCGGGTGCGCTCTCCACCCTCGGCCCATTCGGGGATCTCCGGCGCCCAGTCATCACGCTCCGCCTGCGGACGGACCGCATCGGTCAGGGCTTCGAGCATGTCCGCCGAGCCCTGCGCCAGACGCGAGATCAGGCCGGGCTCGATATCCGCGCGCCGCGCCTGGGGGGCGAAGTCCGGGTGCATCAGGGCCGTGTCATGGCCGGAGGCCAGCGCAAGGCGCTGCGGCCCGCTCGGCAAGCGGAGAGATTGGGGCATTTTTGTAAGTCCTTCCTCGCGTCCGCTCGGTCGGTTCCGCGCATGGGCGCGGGCGCGCGGTCGCGCTTGCGGCGGGCGATGCCCGCCGAGGCGTTAGATCAGGAAAACCGGGGCGCGATAGCGACCCGCAAGGGCGGACGCCCGCCCGGCCCTATGGCCGGAACCGCAGGGGCGGACGCCCCGAGGATCAGTAAAAACTAGCGGCCCTGCCGCGGCGGCTCTTCCTCATCCCGGCCCGAGGCCGCAGCGGCCATGGTTCCGATATCGCCCAGCTGGAGCCCGGCGCGTTGGATGGCGCGATTGTCGCGGGCGGAGCGGGCGACCACATCGTCGAAGTTCTGGCCGCGGCGGGCGGCGATGTCGGACGGGGCAGCGGAGAGGTTCTCGACTTCCATGCGGTCGCCCGTCGCCTCTTTCACCGGGTCCACATATTCGCGGCCCGGGCCGATATCCTGCCCCGCGATATAGGCGGCGGGGGCGTCCCAGATGGACGGGGCGCCGGGCGGGACCGCCAACTCGCCCCTGTCATAGGCCTCTTGCAGGACGGCGAGGCGGAGCGGACGCACCGCATGCAGGCGGATGACCGAGCGCTCGCGCTTGATGGCGCGAAAGGCGTCATTGATCTCGGTGCGGGCCGAGCTGAAGGTGGTGCGCGAAAAGTCCCGCGTGGCCATGGAATAGCCCAGCCCCAGCGGCATGCCCGCCTGCAACGCCAGGAAGGACATAGCGTCCACCCATTCATTGGCCGAGCGGGTTTCGGAGTTCCATTCAAGCTTGTCGCCCGGATAGGGCTGGATGACGCGCGAGCCCGCCACGGTGCCGACGCCATACTCTTCGTAATACTGGACCCGGTTGGCGAGGACGCCGTCGGCGTTTTCCGTGCCGAGAATCTCGGCCAACGCCTCGGGGTCGGACATGGCGCTGGTGTATTGCGCCACGACCAGGGCGTTGATGATGCGGGCGCGGCGTTCAGCCTCGCCCATATCGCGGAAGGCGGCATAGGCGCCGAGCGCCGCGACAAAGTCGGAAATGCCGCGCGACTGACCGGCCCGGCGTTGCTTCATGACATGCAGGACGCAGGGGCGGGTGTCGGTTTCAAAGCCCGGCGTGCGCACCGGATACCAGCGGCCGGCGAACTGGCCCATGACGCCGGCAAGGCCAATATCATGAGGGTGCGCGTCGAGGATGTGATAGGCGATGGGGCGGCCCCGCTCATCCCGGGCAATGCCCGCCCGGCAATCGGACGCCTGCGCCGTATAGGTTGCGCCGCCCTGCCCCTCGATCTCGATCTCGCCGCCCGCGCCATCGGGCCAGCCCGCAGGCTGGGCCAGACGGTCGGGATCGACCACCTGAAGCCGCGTGCCGAAGGTTTCGGACTCGGCGTCGAACAGGACCAGAGCCAAACCCTCGCCTTCGGCCCCGATATAGTTGCGGGCCAGCAGGTCGAGCTGCAGATCCCAGGGCAGGCGCTCTTCCCAGTCATTGCGGGCCAGCGGATCAGACGCCCAGCGCCGCCACGCCTTTTCAATCGAGCGGGCGAGCGCCTCGTACTCTTCGGATGCGGGATCGAGATCGAACACATCGGCATCGGGGGCGGACTGGAACTGCCAGCCCTCGCCCACCAGCAGGGACAGCTTTTGCTCCACCCCCGAGGCGGCGAGCGGTTCATTGCGGATGACATCGCGGATCCGGGCGATAGCGGTGAGCCGGTCGCCCAGCCAGTCGGCATCGCTGGAGCCGTGCGAATTGAAGGATCCGGCAAACTGGGTGTCGAACGGATCGCCCGCCGCATGGGCGCGGCTCGGCCTGCGATTGACCATCAGGCTGTCGGCTTTGGGCGCCGGGCGCGCGGAGGCGTCAGCGCGGCGCTTGCGCACGCGCTGGCGGGCAATGGCGTTGGACATGATCAGACCCCCACAGGACGGTTCGGACCGCGACGGCCCAGAGCGCGGGCAAGTTCGCGCTCGAGCAGGCTGATCTGGTTGCGGATCGACTGTTCCAGATCCTTGCCGGATCCACGGCCGATCTCGCGGTCGCCATGCTTGAGACGGTCGGCGCGGGCCGGGTCCAGCACCTCATCCAGGCGCGCGCGGTATTTCTGGAGATCAGCCTCGATCTCTGCGACTGTTCGCGCCATAGGCGATTCTCCTCGTCATAGATTCGAGAAATGGAGTTCGACATGGCCAAGTGCGCCAAGTGTTCAAACGTGATCGGTCAGCCTGTTTTCACGCGGTTTCATTCAGCCGGAGGCACGTACATGCTGTTCTCCTGCCCAAGCTGTCAGACTGTCATTTCAGTTGCACCTGATGCCGACACGCTCGTCGATGAGATCCGGCGAGAACTGCAGAGACGCTAGCCCGAGTTCAACCGCCCCAGACGCGCCATGACGGACTCGCGTTTGCTCTCGCTACCGGGCACATCCGCCTTCGGCGCGGGCCCGATGGAGGGGCGGTCGAACAGGTCATCCTGATCCCCGCGCGCAGCCTCGATCAGCGCCTCGATATCGGCCCGGCGATCTTCCCATTGCTGATCGGACCAGGAGCCGCGCCGACCCCGACGCGCGCCGATATGTTCGAGCAGACAGACCGATTGCACATCGGTGTCAAACCAGTGGTTATCGCCGCGCGCCACCCAGATCTGGCGCACATAGCCGGTGGATTTAGAGCGTTCTTCCTTGAGGTATTCAGAGGTGAGCTGCTGGAACAGCGCCTCTTCCGCCTCGCCCGGGAAGAAACAGAAGCCCGGCGGCGGGCCCGCTTCGCCGATCTTGTCGAGCGTGCGGGCGTATCGGGTGACGAGGATCTGTTTCGCCGGCCAGGTGCCGGTGTGCCAGACCTTGAGCCCGTACTTTTTCTTCTTGCCGGTCTTGCCGACCTCTTTCTGTTCGGTGCGGGCGATCAGCGGCTTGGTCCAGCCCGGATCGCCCACCGGCACCTTGGCGCCCAAATGATGATTGCGGGCGACCCATTTATGCACCGCATCGGTGTTATAGCGGCCATCGACGCCGATGCCGTCAAACCGGATCTGGGCGCCGCCGGGCAAGGGCGCGCCCCGCTGGGCGACCACATCGAGCTTGGGCCAGGCGCCCTTGAAGGCTTCCGCCGTTTCACCGGCCAGAAAGCCCCAGTCGAGATACCAGCCGCGCTCTTCCGCGTCGTATCCCTTGATCAGGTAATAGAGCCCGTCGCGCTGCACATCGACCGTCAGCGTGAAGACCAGCGGGCCCCAGGCGCCCTCGCCCTTGGAGAACTCGGTCGTGCGGCGGGCGTAGAGCTTTTCCCAATCGGGGGTGAGGGTTTCGACCTCATACGGGCGGCCCAGATCGAGATTGATGAAGACCATCTCGGCCTTGGGGTCGCCCTTCGCGTCGGCCTGTTTCTGGGCCAGCATCTCCCATGTGAGGAAGGGGTTCATCTCGCCGGTGATCCAGAAGCCCGGACGCATGGCGTAAACGCCCAGATCGCGGGTGAGCCAGCGTTGCGCCTCTTCCTCGGTCGCGATCACACGGGGCGGTTTGACGCCGTCGATCTCGCGGGTGTGGATCCAGATCCCGCGCGCATTCATGGCGCGCTTGTCAGCGTGGGTATGCTCGCACCCGCAGGCCGGACAGTCATAGCGGACATTCCAGGGCGGGCCGTTCTCGGCGATCTGCATGTCCTCGATCCGCAGATCGAAACGCGCCTCGCAATGGACGCAGCCCATATACCAGCGGCCCCTGGAACTGGCCTCATATTTGGCGGTGATCACGCAACCGCGCAGGATCAGCGGTGTGGAAATGTCGAACTTCTTTGCGAGGCCCAGCGCGTAATTCAGATCGACCCGCTTGTCGGAGATGGCGATGGGATGACCCTCGCCGCCGGCGTCTTCCTCCCAGCCCGAAATGTCATCGCGGATCAGGAATCGGACCGTGTGCTGGCGCAGGGTGTTGGGGCTTTCGGCCCCGGCCAGCATCAGATAGGAGCCGTTCATGAAGCGGATCTTGAGCCCGGTCGATCCGCCCTCGGTCCGGGCCGACCGTGGCAGGACCGAGCCGATAATGCCCTGCTCCGCATCCCCGCCCAACGCAGGGCTGGCCTCGATGATGGGCCAGAACTTGTTCTCCGCCCATTGTTTGGCCTGTCCCAGTGTCGGCTGGATCATCATGGCGGGCGCGCGAAGATTGGACAGGACGCCTGCGAGGAACAAATCGGCAGTGACCGTGCCGCCTGACTGGGCGCACTTGATCATCACCACATCCTGACAAGGATCCTCGGGACTCAACCGCGCCAGCGGCTCAACCAGGAACGGCGCAGTCGTATGACGATACGGACCGGGTTTGGGCGAGCCTTCCGGAAAGCGGATATGCGCCTCGGCCCAGCTGCCCGGATCAAAGGGCGGCGGAGGCGCAAGGGCATCAAGCGCCGCAGCCTCGACCGCCAGGGCGTTCATCGTGAACACATAGGCCGGATCAGACGCGAAAGCGGGATCCGGCGTGAACTCAGACTGAGGCGATGACCCGTCAGGCATGAGCGGCGACACGCTCGGCGGCGCGCTCCTCAGCCGCTTGCAGGGCCTGACTGGCAGCTTCGGCTAGTTCGGTCCGCGCTTCGGCAATGTGTTGGTTCAGAACCTGATTAACGCCCGCCATGATCGCCTTGCGCGCCCGGCCCGGATCATCTGGATTCGCCTCTTCCGCAACCAGACTGGCGAGCTGGACCAAGGAGTCCCGCAGAGCGCCCATGCGGGCTGTTTCCCGATAGCGAATTTCAGACACCGGAACGAGCTGGCCGAGCTTCTCCTTGTATGCAAGCTCTTTCAACCGAACATCGATAACGGCGGCGTGCGCCTTCGCACGTCCAACTGTTTCTTGAGTCTGATCACGCCTGGGCCGCGCATCTCCGGAAAAATTGTCATCCGCCGCATCCGACGAGAGGGGCTGTTCCGTCGGCGCAGCGGATGACGCCGCCGCTTCACCCGGGACAGGATCGGTGGAAGCGGCAGATTCTGCGGCGCCTGGCGCAGGGGCGAGGCGCTTTAATGGGTTCTGGTGCTCATCACGTGCGCGGTCAGATGCAGCCGCGTCTAAGAGCTTTTTTCCGTCACGCAAAGGGTCGGGAACAAAAGCGAGGAGCCCCTCCTTATTCCATTTGCTGGCGGCAGCACGAGTAAAAGACTGACCAGTCTCTGGATTTATACGCGCGGCGGCATAAGCCGCACCGCTGCGAAAGTATGCCGGGGAACCATCCGCCAGTTTCGCATCAGGATCGATGCGAGGCGCAGGGGAGTTCGTCACAGGGAAGCCTCCCTAGCTCAGCGCCGCCGCGCCCTCCCCGGCGGCGTGCGGCTGGTCATTATCGTAGCTTTTTATTGCATCCTCGATCGACGCGCCGTCTTCGCGGCGCGGCGTCAGCCCACAAACACGCGCACGCCGCAAGATCACGCTAGCGAATTGCGGGCTCAACTCGGTCATTCGCGCCAAGCGACCACGGTTATGACAAGCCTCGAGAATTGAACCCGAACCGCCAAACAGATCGAGCACGACATCACCTGAGACTGAGGAGTTTCTTAAAGCCCGCTCCAACAAAGCCACCGGCTTCATGGTCGGGTGCGCCTTGGATGCCCTCGGCTTGGGGCATTCCCAAACAGACTCTTCATTGGTTGGGCCGTGCCAGACATGGGCCGCGCCAGGCTTCCATCCGTAATGTAACGCCTCATGGCGATAATTGATGTCAGCGCGTGAAAGGACCATCTGGTTTTTGACCCAGGACAAGCCATGGCGGGTGGGCAATCCAGCGTCCATAAGCCCGAGCATGACAGCGAGTTGACCATCAGAGCCTGGGGCCGAAAACGCCCAGACAGCCCCCCCTTTACGAAGAGCGGTGAATGCATTTGAAAATGCATCAGCCAAGAACGCTCGCAATTGCTCCAGGGGCAAATCATCCGAAGCAATCTCAGTATCATTCCCCTTCAAACCGAGAGCCTTGTTCTGAGCTCGAACTTTCCCGGCATAATCGACGCCGTATGGCGGATCAGTCAGCAGCATCGCGGCCTCGCCGGGCCCGCATACTCGCGTGACAGTTTCCGCTTCCAGACAAGATCCACAGATCAGCTTGTGTGCAGGGCCATCGGGATCCTCGGGGTGCGCCGGAATGATCCAAAGCTCCCCCTGCTTAGCGATGAGCGGACCCAACAGAGGATCAGTTTCGGCATCAGCGATCTTACGCTCGCCCAGCGACTCAGGGTCGGGCAGAACCCAAAGCTCCGCCTGCGGCTGCTTGGGTTTCGTCTTTACCTCAACTGGCCCTGTTGCTGCCTGGCGCGTCGGGTCTTGAGTCCTATCTAATTCAGAAGAGGCCTCATTCCACGGAAGCGGCTCACGCTTCTTGGCTGACCGCGCAACCTCCCGTTTTTCAGACGGCAGATCAAAGTCCTCAATCAGCTTCGATAGCTCATTGGGATTGAACCCTGTGATCTCGAAATCGAAACCGAGATCGTGTAGTTCGCCGAGCTCATCCCTTAGCAGCACATCATCCCATTTCGCCATTTCAGCAATGCGATTGTCGGAAAGAATATGAGCTCGGGCCTGCTCAAGTGTGAGATGCGAACAGTCGAGCCCAGGCACCTCAGTCAGCCCGGCTTTTTTTGCCGCCTCAACACGGCCATGGCCCGCCAGAATCATTCCATCGCGCCAAACAGCAATAGGCGCATTAAAACCATTGACCCTGATCTGCTCGGCCAGAACTTCGATCTGACGCTTAGAATGCTTCCGTGCGTTCCGGTCATAGGGACGCAACTCAGATAATCGATAGATCTGCAGCCGGGATGCGAGCCCTGAACCGTCAACTGCGCCCGAAACGTCAACCATCTCAAAACCTTGTGTGGCTGGTGAAGTCCCGCGCTCAGACGCCCCGTATACGTCGAAAGGGCTCAGGAGGACCCGCGAGGGCGGGTTGGGGACGTGGGTTTTCAAGGGGTTAGTGGTGGCCAGACATGACGACGCCCGGCGCGGTCGTCCGCCCGGGCGTCTGTGTCGGCGCAACTTCGCCTCATGACTGAAACGTATATCCGCCGAACGTTCGAAACGTCAATAGCCAAGTTGACGCGCGACCGTTGACAGGGCGTCTGTCAACAGCAGGAGACGAGCCCCCTGCAGCTGGTCACGCCCGGAAACATTGAGGATTTTGACCAGCGAGTAGTTTTGCAGCGGCTGATCTTTTTCCAGCACGAACACCATCAGCTCGAGCTTGGTCTTGCCGTGCGTCCCGTCCCGCGCCACCACGTCGCGCAGGCGCTGGAGCCGCTTCGCCGCCTCCGCCGCGCGGATCAGGCCCAGCTCGGCGTCGCCGCCGCCGCCGCCATCGACCTTGACGCGCGAGGGATCGACCGCCGCCGCGCCATAGCGGCTCTCCATCCAGAGGTCGTGCCAGGCGCACGCCGCCGCCAGCTGCTTGCGGTTCAAGACGGCAGGGTTCCGCCCCCGTCCCAGCCCCAGCTCGGCGATCTGCTTGGTCGGCGCGAGGGCGCGCAGATGCTTGCCATCGGTGACCAGCCCACGTGCGATCGCCGAGAATACGTCCAGCTCCGCCGTCTGGGTCCGGCGCGACAAGTCCGCCTTAACCTGATGGAACAAACGCTCCCGGTCACGGCGCGCGGCGAACTCATCCGCATCGACCTGATCGCGGATCCGCGCCCGGTCCTCGGGCTTCAGCCGCTCCACCCAGTCGGGCAGCGGCTCGGCCTTCATAGCAACCTGCCGCGCCGAGACCTGTTCGGCCTTGCGCTGCGCCGCCCGGGCGTTCTCGGCCTTCCGCCGCGCGATGGCTGCGCGACGTTCGGCCTCGCGTTCCTTCAGCGCCTTACGAGCCTCATCACTCGCCATCATCCGGCCCTGTCCGCTCATGCTCGCGTCTCCCGCTGTTGGCCTGTCGCCGTCTCGGTCAGGGCATCGGCCCCGACATGTTCATATTCGCTGCGCCATGCGCCCCTATCCCGCAGGCGAGCCTTGGCCCGCTCCCAGAACGCGGGGATGACCAGCGCCGTGTCAGGAAAGCCGAAATGGATCATCGCCCCGGTGAATGTGGACCGGAATGCGACCTGGTCCTCGGCCACCAGATACAGCCCCTTCACCCCGTCCCCGTTGAGCGGATGCCGCACGATCCGAAACCGGAACCCGCCCTCCGGCGTCAGCCAGGGGGCCGCATGCCGGTTGCTGCGTCCCGTCCCGCCCAGCATGGCGTCCAGAAACGCGCCCTCGGCGCAGCCATGATCGTATTCGGGCAGGTCGGGTTCTGGCACAGGCTCACGCTCGGCCAGTCGCTCCGCAGGGCCCGACTTGAACTGACGCAGGCGGCTCTTGCCGCGACCCTTGCCCGAGCCGCCCTCTCGCCGAGTCTTTGACCGGATGGGCTTGGCGCTGTCGGCTGCGGGTTTCGGCTCGACCGCGTCGGTCCGGTCGCCGCCATCCGGCGGCGAAGCGACCGGACCCGGCGCTTTTTGTTTCTTTTTTTCGTTAAAAGGAATCGTTCCTGCTGTCGTCCCAGCGACGACAGGGGGTGTCGTCCCTGGGGCGACAGGGCCTTGTCGCCCACCGGCGACAGGGGGGGTGTCGCCCACGGGCGACAGGGTCGCGCCCTCATCGCCTCCGTTTTCGGCGGGATCTTGAGCCCCGTCCTCAGCCTCAGCGGACGGCTCACCCCGGCGCAATTTTTTGAACTCCGCCAGCGACTGGTCCGGCGCATCTCCCGGCTCTCGCTCATCACCCGGATCCAGATGCACGCGATAAGCCGCAGGCTTGTCCGCGCGCTCGGCGCGCCGCACCTCGACCCAGCCCAGCCATTCCAGAACGGTCAGCGCCTCATTCACCTTCTGGCGCCCGAACCCGCACCGCGCGGCCAGGCGGGACTGACGCGTCGGCGTGGTCCATCCCCGGCGATCCGTGAAGGTGCCCAGGGCGCACAGCACCCGATAATCGCTGTCGCGCATGTGACCGGCGATCACATCCTCGATCGCGCCGGCGGGCGTCACTGACAGGCGTGGCCCGTTCATGCCGCACCCCCAACCATGGGAAGCGGCATCTGCGCACCTGATCCGCCCGCCAGCGCCTCTGTGGCGCGCGGATTGATCCACAGCACCTCGGTGCGCTTGCGCGCACCATCGGCCAGCGCCGCCCGCTCCACGCGGGTCCAGCCCGGCAGGGCGTCGTCATAGAGGGCGCAGGGATAGCCCGACAGCACCACATGGCCCTGACAGCCCTTCAGGCAATCGAGCAGCGCCACATGATCGTCATCGTTCATCTCGACAGCATAGGCCCGGTCATTGGCCGAACCACGCGACGCCGTCCGCGTCTGATGCACATAGGGCGGGTCGCAATAGTGCAGCGTGTCCGGCCCGTCCTGATGCTCGATCACCTGCACGGCGGGGCGATTCTCGATGCACACCCCGCGCAGGCGCTCCACCACCGCCTCCAGCGTGTCCGGATGCGTCGAGAAGTCCTGCGCCCCGGTCTGGTTCTGGCGATAGGCCTTGGCCCGGAAGCCAGTCTGATTGACGCGGCGGGCTGTCGTCCCGTGCGCCATAAAGCATCGCGCCACCAGTCGCCGCGCCCGCTCCACAGGATCCTCCGTGGGCTCATATGCAGCCAGGAACTCATCCCGCGAGAACGGGGTCAGCTTTAACAGTTCGATCAGCCTCGCCGCCTGGGCCTCATCGCGCAGCACACGGAACAGGGTGACGACGTCCCCGTCGAGATCGTTATAGACCTCGGCATAGGCGCGCGGCTTGCGCAACAACACGCTCCCCGCCCCGCCAAAGGGCTCGACATAGATCCGGTGCGGCGGGAAGTGACGGATCACCCAAGGGGCCAACCGCCATTTGCCGCCATGCCATCGCAACACCGGGCGTTTGACGTCCGTCATGCCGCCCTCCCGTCTTGTTTTGTCAGATATCGATTGACCAGCGCCTGCACGCGGCTGCCATCGTCGCGCGTGCTCACATCCAGCGGCGCATCGCCATCCAGCACGCCGTGCTGTTCGCTGGCCTTCAGCCCGGTCATCTCGACCATAGGCGGGTCCGACCCGTCCGCAGCAACCGGGAAGATGGCGTGGACCTCATCGGCCTCCTGCCCTTCCCGGGCGAGGCGTCCGATCACCTGCGTATGGGTGGCGGGCGACCAGTCCAGCTCGCCGATGATCACCGTCTTCGACGCCGCTTGCAGGCCGTCCAGACCCTTGCCGGAGCGCAGCGAGATGATCAGGCACTGGCAGCCGCCGCGCACGAAATCCTCAAAGGCCTCGCGCTTCTGGCGTTGAGATTCCGTGCCCGTGTAGAGCCGGGGCTGGAACTCGGCCAGCTCCTTCAGCCAGATGTCATAGACCTCGCGATGCCAGCCCGCGAGCAGCACCTTTTCACCATCCGACATCGCCATGCGAGCCAGGCGCGCCACACTGCGCGCCTTGGCCACGCCGGTCAGCTGACGCATGCGCAGGTCCAGATCCCGCACCGCCTGCCCGCGCTCGTTAAACGATCCCTCGCGGGCTTTCCGGGCCAGCTCCGCCGCCCAATCTTCAGCGCTGGCCAGTTGCTCCACATCGTGATCGACGTGGACGATGGACTTTTTCACCGGGATGGCGCCCACCGGCTCGGCCCGCACCATGGCGTGGGCATCCACCAGCAGGGCGCGAACGGCCTGCGGGTCTTCCAGTCGCCCGCTGGGCGCAAACTCGCGCAGGAAGTCCCCGCGCTCGCCGAACACTTCGGGGCGCAGATACTTCATCACAGTCCAGATCTCGACGCCCCAGTTGTAAAGCGGCGTCGCATCCAGCCCTAAACGTCGCCGGGCGGCGCGGGCGAAGTTCAGACAGGCCCGCCCCTTCACCGTGTCTTCGCCGTGGCGCAGCTCGCTGATCTCGTCAAACACCACAAGGCCCAGCCCGGCCTGATCGGTGAACTGGCCAAACGCGTCGACCCATTTGCCGATATTGGAATAGCGGAAGACATAGACATCCGCCGGCGGCAGGTCATAGGGCTTGGTCGTCTCCACCTCCCACGCCGTCAGCGTGGTGAAGCGATGCAGCACCTCCACCCACTGGCGCGACAGGTGCGCGGGGGCCACGACCACGGCGGGCAGATTGCCCTCGCGCAGCATGGCCGCACCGGCGGTATAGGTCTTGCCCGCCCCGACCCGGTCCGCAACCAGAAGCCCCTCGAACCGCTGCAGGATCTCCACATTGCGCGCCTGCCCGTCCCGCACGGCCTGACCGGGCCTTAGCCCTGCGAACGCAGGCGGCGTCCAGTTCGGCGACAGAATCCGGCCGGCCTCGGCTCGATCCGCCTTCAGCATCGCCACACCGGTCTCAAGGGCGCGCGCTACGCCGTCGCCCAGATCCATGGGATAGCGCCGCAAAAACCAGTCGAGATCTGCGCACGTCATCTTGTCGGAAGGAAAGCGAAATGGCCCCCGGCTCGCCTTGTGCAGCGCTGGAAACACCGCCTTCAGTCGGATCATCACATGGGCGGGCGCATCCGACAGCACAAAGCCCGACCCCTCGGCGTTCATCTCGATCCGGCCATAGGCGCGCGCCGTCATAGCAGCACCTCGCCCAGGCTGATCTCATCCACACCAATGCCCGCCAGCTGGCGTGGCAGGCCGAGCGCCGTGGCGGTCAGGACAAACAGATGATCCAGCACCCCGGTCTGCGCATAGCGCTCGACCTGACGCAACACGGCCCGCTTGGCGCGCGTCCGGGTCTTCACTTCCAGTCCGAACACCCAATCGCGCCCGATGAAGGCGAAGTCGATGATCGAACCCGGCCCGATGCGGTATTCGCGCACCACGTCACAGGACAGGCTCACCTGCGCCTCGAATTCGGGCAGCAACACCTCCTGCAAGCGCTTTTCATCTTCCAGAGGCAGGGCCGTCGCCTTCATCAGCGCCGCCCGGATATGCGCGGCGGTCAACATGCGCTGCCCCCGCTCCAGTCCGGGATCCATCCCCGGGCGGCGAACAGCAGGGTCACGGCCTTGCGGGCCTGATCGGGGTTGGTGAAGCCCACCCCCAGCCCGCCGGCCATAACCCAATCGAGCGGCCCGCCGACAAAACCGCAGCCGCGCATGGGCTCGCCCGGACAGACATATTTGCGGACCTCGGTCGCGCGCACGCTGCGCACGCCGCCGCCTTCACACCCGCAGCACGGGCAGACGGTCACGTCCGGCGGCTCCACGCCCAGATCCCGCGCCTGCGCCCGCAGCGCGATGAACAGCGCGTCAAAGCTCACATAGCGTTGCACCGTCGCCCGGCGGCTTGTCGCGTCGAGATCCGTGACGGCTTCAACCGTCATCATGCCCGCGCTACGCATGCGCCCCTCCCGCGGGTTCAAACCCGGCCAAAGTCGCCGCCTGGGCAGGCGTCAGGCGGTTCACACCTAACGGGTCCAGCTCCCGCGCCAGTGAATGCGGGCATCGCACCCCGGCCTCCGCCAGCGTTCGGGCGCGGTCGCGCAACACCTGCAGGCGACGGGCATGGATCGCCCCATCCGCAATGGGCGGGCCGCTGGCCTCGGCGCGGCGGTCCCGGTCGTATCGCATCACCACGTCATGCTTGGGCGCGATGCGCTTGACCATGGCCAGAACATCCCCCGCCGCGACCTTGTATTCACGCGCAACGGTATCCAGCCTGCGACACTCACGCGGATGGCACAGATCCAGCGCCGCCCGGGCGGCGGGCGTGTCGGGCAAGGGGTCACCGACCGGACCGAGGCGAAGGCTAAAGGCCCGCTTGATCAGAAGCTCGCGGCGCCAGTGCAGGGCCAGGCCGACCGATCGCACACAGGCGCCCGGGGCAGACCACAAGCTCCGCAACCGCGCCTCATCTTCATCACTCATTCGGGGGGCTCCGCCCTGCCCCCGGCTATGGCGATAGATCTCCAGCACATCCGACAGGGGGGCGGGCTCGGTCACCGGGGTCATGAAATGATTGCTGCAGAACGCCTCGACCATGGAGCGCGTGACCCCCAGAATGCGGGCCGTCTCGGCAGACGACGCCCGCTCTGACACCCGCAAATGGTACAACCGCCGCACCCTGTCTTCGGTCCAATCAGTGTGACGAGCCATTGCGCGCCTCCGTGTCTGCGGCGGGCGCATCCTGCTCTCGCAGGTTGGCAAGTCGGGCGCGGCCCGCCTCGGTGATGGTGTGAAACAGGCACCGCCGCGATCGGCGGATTTCGATCAGCCCCTCCGCTTCCAGACGGTCGCGGACCGGTGCGAAGAACTTTTCAGAGGTCGCCAGGGCGCGCCGCAGATCGCTAGTCATCAAGGCCCGCTGGTCCAGCCGCTCCAGCATGTCACGGGCGAGCGCTGCATCAGAACGGCGACGGGGCAGGCCGGGCCTGTCCACAGGCGGACCAAAGGAAACGCTCTCGACTTCCCCCGTCATGGCCCGGCGGACAAAGGCCCGCGTGTCAGGATCGAGCTTCCAGCCCATCGCCTGGACGGTCTCGATGCGAATGCCGAACGGCCCAAGACGATCCCGGATCTCGCTCATGTACACGTCTAGGGATTGCTGGCTCGGCTCGCGACCGCCTGGCCAGTTGTCGATCAGCAAGGCGCGCGTCACCAACGCCCGGCTTCCAAGGTGGCGAACGATGTGTGCCAGACCCGGACGCAGCTTCCATGCGGCAGGACCTGTCGCCGCCGCATCCTCTTCAAACCGCCTCTCGGACTCGAAATAGGCCAGTCGTTCCCGCGCTTCATCGAGCTCGCGTTGCAGGCGGTCATACTCCGACCGCTGCACAAAGCCGCGCGGGGCATGGGCCAGGGCGGCGCTCATGACAGCACCAGAACGATCAGGGCGATGCCAAGCGCCAGCGCCGCAACACAGCGCCAGCCGCGTGGCGTCAGCGGGATCAGGGGGCGAGAAGGGCGGCGGTTCATCAATACCTCCCCCTCGGCGTTTTCAGGGCTTCTTGCAGTGTCATCCGGCGGGCGACCGTGACGATCTCCCGCGTGCTGACCTCTTGCGCGTCCAGCTCATCCACCGCGCGACGACGGCGCGACAGGCTGATGTCGTAATGATTGAAACGGCTGGCTGGCGGGCCTTGAAACCACGCGCGCTTCAGGCCCAGCCGGTCCGCCGCTGCGTGCAATTCCTCAAGGCTGTCCGCCGTCATATGGCACATCTTCATGCGCCCCAGCGGGTGTCGGGGATCATCCACATAAAGCGCCATCACCGCCCTGCCCCCGGCTCGAGCAGGCCCTGCGCGATCGCGCGCACCTGGGCGGCGGCTTCCACCGCCTCATCCAGACTGGTGATCAGGCCGGGCAGGTCATCGCCCGCATCAAGCCGCCCATTGTCTTCAAGGGCCTCGCCCGCCTTGCCGATGGCCTCGCCCAGCTCCTTGAACAGGGCGGCGAGCGCTTGCGACCCTTCCGCCGCCGGGTCAATCGCGGGCAGCGGGATCACCGTGCAATGCAGCAGCGTCGCCATGGCGCGCAGATGTACCGGCTCATCCAGAAACCGGTCGAACTCGACGGCGCGATCAATCGGCAGGCAATGATCCGCCGCCCCGGTCTGATGCCCGCTCAGACACCGGCTCAACGTCCCGGCGTCATAGCCAGACACGTCGGCGAACTCTTTCCGGGTCGCGCCGTGGCGCTTCAGCGCCAGTTTCGCAGCACGCCGCAGCGCGCTCCGCTCCCCGGCAGTGGTGATGCGGTCCGCGCTCATCGTGCGACCCTTTTCTGTCCGGATTGATCGCCAATTTGCGGGCCGAGAATTGAATCGCGCGCCGTCGCGGTTCCCGCGACGCTGGGGCCATGACCTGCACACGCCCTCTCACCCGCGCCGATATCGCCCGTCTCGCCCGTCGCCTCGGCCTGCGCCCCGATCCCGTCCGCGACCGGGCTGTCGCCCGCCATCTCCGCGTCGAGCGCGTCGAGCGCGGTTTCGATGGCGGCAAGGTTCTGCAAGGTCCGCGACGTCCAGCCCGGCTCCTGCATCTTGCGAAGGGTCGACTCCCCGACGCCAGACAGGCGCGACAATCGTGAGCGCGAAGGCCCTGCGGACTGAAGCCGGTGATGAACAGCCGAAACGGCGCTCTCAATTCGGGAAGTCTGAGGCACAGGACACGCTCCGCTTAACCAGAAATCGGAGCGGAGGATTCGCATTTTTTTGCGAATTGTCAACCGATGCTTCGCAAAACGTTGCGAGCGCATCGCGTGATTTTGCGTGGTACCGAGACACCAAGATGCTCGATTCAGATGAGAAACGCGAAGCGGTCAGGCGCTTTATGGACACCCGTGGGCTCAGTGTTTCCGGCTGGGCCAAAGCCGCCGACATCCCTGAATCAACCTTGCGTATGTACCTGAAGGGCGTCAGCCGGAACATGCGCAGCGACACCGAGCGAAAGCTCGCCGCCGCCGTCGGCGTGACCGTCGACGCGCTCTATGGCCTTGATTATGGCGCGCCTCTTGCGAGACGACTTGTGTGGGTCAAGGGGTATCTGGGCGCAGGCAATGCGGTCCAGCTATTTGAGGCAATGGGCGAAAACGAAGGTTTCTATCAGGTACAGCACCCCTCGGTCGTCACCGATGACGTCGAGCTCTTCGCCATGGAGATCCGGGGCGGCTCCATGTATCCATGGAAGAATGGCGATGTGGTGTTTTGCGAGAAGCGGGATCATATCGACCTGCAAGCCATCATTGGCGAAACCTGCATGGTCGAGCTGGAAGATGGCGGCATGCTGCTCAAGGACGTAGAGCACGGTTATGAGCCCGGCACCTTCAACCTGATCAGCTGGGACGGCTCGCCCATGATGCAGAACATGCGCATACGCCGCGCCATGCCTGTGATCGCCACCGTCAAGAAGAACAAGGTGAAACTCTAGCTTTCGCTATCAATGCGGTTGACCGGCTGGTCATGATTGACTTCGCGGGACAGTGCCGTGACAGGCTTGGGCGCCAACTTGTTCAACATGATACCAGCCGCCACCCATACAGAACCAGCCACCAGGCAGGCCGCGCCCCCTATGGCGTGCAGGGTCTTCAGCTGCATCAATTCGTAATTGACTGTCTGTGAATAGGCGACGCTCGCCGGGGCGGCATAGGCCACACCCAGCCAGATAATACCACCAACCATAACCAGGGCGCCCATGGGAATCAGCGGACCACTACTGTCACTCTGCATGTGAAATTCCCCTTTTGAGTGTGCCAATTCGCTCCAGTGTAGATTTTCGGCACGCTCACGCATTCGCATTTTTTTGCGATTTGTATTGACGTTCGCATTTTTTTGCGAAATGCTCCCCCTCGTCTCGGGGCCCTCCCCTCACTCCCCGGGGCATAGCCATGGGGCGGAGCGCGATCCCACCTCGCGCTCCGCCCGCAGGCCGGGACAGAGGGACACGGGAGCCAACCCATGACGCATCAGGTCGTAACGCTGCCGCGCGCAGCGAATGAGAACGCATGTCCGCCGCCCAGCCTTCCGGGCGAAGCGATCCGCGAGGGCCAATGGGGCCGCGTGGTCGAGGTCGACGGCGTAAAACTGGGCGATCTAGTCGCCTTCACCAGCGGCGGACGCACGCGTCGCGGCTATGTGCTGCGCTTCACAACCCGCCCGGGCGAACCCGCCCGCGCGCGCCTCATGGTCGCGCCCGGCTATGTGGATGGCGGCGCTTACGTCACCCACCCCGTCAGCAAGCTGGAGGCGGTGTGATGGAGACGCTGTTCACAACCCCCTTGCCGCCCTTGGCCAGCGCCTTCCGCAAGATCACCACGCATCACGCGCGCGGCTTTGCTCCCATTTTGCAGACCGTTCTGATGACCGTCGAACCGGGCAAGGCGACGCTGACCTACTCAGATACGGACACCGAGATCAGCTACACGCTGGCCGCAACAACCAGCCAAACCCTGACGACACTGCTACCCCTTCATGCCGTGCGCCAGTTACTCGACACGCTCTCAGGCGGCGAGCTGCGCCAACCTGATGATGTCCACTTCAGCATCTGTACGGTCGATAACCAGTTCATAGCCGACCAGATCGAGATCAGCTGTTGCGGTCTCACGGCGCGGTTCACCCCACTGGATCAGGCGCCAGAAGACTATCCGCGTATCGACTTCCCTGATGATCGCTCACCCCTGCCGCTCAACGGCATTGATTTGGGCGCGAGCCTGCGGCGCGTTCATCGCTGCATCAGCCGGGAAGAGGCCCGCTATTATCTCAACGGCGTCCACTTCTCCGTGGACGGAGGTCAGTTGGATATTGTCGCCACCGATGGCCATAAGCTCGCCCTCGCCCACCATAACGTCGAGACCGGCTGGGACCATGCCCTGAACCGTGAAGTCGAAGGCGCGGTGAATCCAACCGGGTTTACGCTGACCAGAGACGCCGTGAAGGCTCTACTTGGTCTGATCCAGCCCGGCGAGCGGCTCGACCTGCAACTCGATGCAAGACGCACCCTGGTCCGTATCCAAGGCGTGAACTGGGCGCTGACCAGCAAGCTCATCGACGGCCACTATCCAGATTATCGCCGCGTCTTTCCTGACATTGATCCGGGCACGACACCTTGGGCCCAGGTCAGGGCCGGCGATCTGGCGGACGCCATTCGCCAACTCGCCCTCGCGATCCTCAGTGAACAAGCCTCTCCAGATGAAGAGGATTGGCTTGATGACGACTGGGAAGGCGCTGAACAGCTGCTGAATACGCCGACAGGCCCTCGGGTCTGGGAATCCCGCCTGCTTGTCATCAGCCATCACCCCAAGGGCCTGCTATGTGCAATGAAGGGTCCGCTCGGCGGGCATGTCACGGTCGCGGCGAACATCAGCGCTGAGCGCATCATTGCGGGCAAAAGCGATGCGAACTTCGAAGTGCGGCTGAACTGCCGATTTGCCTGTGATGTGGCGGAGGGCTTTGACCCGAGCGACACGCTTCTGATCCAGGGGGCGGTCATGGGTAAGGACAATCCCGTCAATACGACGCATTGGTCAGTGCCCGGCCAGACAGGCCCGGTCGGCCTCCTGACTGAGGTTCGGAAGGGGGCTTCATCATGAGCGCACCCCGCCCCCCTCAAATCATCCCGGACTCCGAGCTAGCGACGCTGACCCTCATATCGACCAGCCCGCCCTGCGAGATCATCGCCCAGCCCGATGACGGCGCCAGCCCGCGCCGTCTCACCATAGATCAGCTCGCCGCGCTGGCGCGCTGCATCCGCGATCCCAAGTTCGCGGCGCAGGGCGGCATCGGCACAGGCAATAAGCTGGTCCTGCCCAATCACAAGACCGGGCCGGGGCCGGAGATCTCTGCGCTGGTTCGCGCCGGACTGATGAAGTGCGTCGGCACCATCGATGACGGCGCCTCGGTCCAGTATTACGCCACACCAGCCGGCGAGCGCACCCTGCGCGCCTGGCGCGCGGCGGCGGCGTCGGGCCGGGTGGATGACAGCCTGCTCGGGGGTGCGTCATGAGCACTGCGCCCTTCGCCCTCACCCCGCGCCAGCGCGAGGTGCTGGACGTCCTGATCAGGGTCCATGACGCCACCGGCATTACACCCAGTTTTCAGGAGATCGCGGACGAGATCGGCCTCGGATCGAAAAGCGGCGTCGCTCGCATCATCGACGCGCTCGAACAGCGCGGCTGGATTCAACGCCTGCCCAACTTCGCCCGCGCCATCCGCATCCTGCGCCGCCCCGAGGAGATCGAGGCGAACTGGCTGATCTGGTCCGTGGTCAACGGGTCATGGTGGCGCGCTAATCAGGCGGGCTATACCCGCGTGCTGGCCGAGGCCGGGCGCTATACGCGCCACACTGCCCTGAGCATCAGCGGGCGAGCCCGCGATGGCTGGGACGGGGCAGCTGCCCCGACCGAGCTGCCCGTCCGTCTTGAGGACGTGATGGCGGCTGCGGCGATGGGCGCAGAGATCACGTCCGCCATTAACGCGCACGCTGCAGATCAGCGGGGGCGCGCATGAGCCCTACCGTAAACCGCACCCTGAAGGACGCCGGGTTTGACCATATCGACCACGCGCTTGGTCGCCCGGTCGATCCCATGGCGGACACCTATCGGGACTATTACGCCCTAAATGCTGACAGCTCACGAGTGTCCGAGTTCGACGCCTCCCCTCATTGGGAAAGAGGTTCGAAGGGCGGCGGCGTCGTCATGTTTCATGTCACGGATGCTGGACGGAAGGCGCTCGCAGAACACCTCAAGACCATCGCCGATCCCTGGCGCCTGTATGCCGTGACCTTCGAGGGCTTCATCACCCACGTGTCCGGCAAGTCCCACAGTTGCGCCAAGTACAGCCATTATCTGGACATCGCTGACGCGCTGTCTGACCTCACCTTCGGCGAGTACCTCAAAGGCGCGCGCTGCAGGCTGGTTGCCTCCACGGGAGCCGCCACATGACCCACCACACCCGCGAGATCATCGCCGACTGTTTCGCAGGCGCGGGCGGCGCCAGCATAGGCATCTTTCTGGCGCTCGGGCGTCATCCGGACGTGGCGATCAATCACGACCCTGACGCCATCCGCATGCATGGGGTAAACCATCCGGACACCTATCATTTCAATTCCAATATCTGGAATGTGGATCCCGATGATGTGGTGCGGCGCTTCGGCCCGGTCGGCCTGCTCTGGGCCAGCCCGGACTGCAAGCACTTCTCCAAGGCCAAGGGCGGACGCCCGGTCAAACGCAATATCCGCGATCTGGCCTGGACCGTAGTCCTCTGGGCAAGGCGCGCGCGCCCCCGGGTGATCATCCTCGAGAATGTCGAGGAGTTCCGCCATTGGGGGCCGGTCAGCGCGGATGGCAAGCCCTGCCCCGAACGGCGCGGCCAGACCTTTGACCAATGGGCGGGCCAGCTGCGACGGCTCGGTTACAAGCTCGAACACCGCGAGCTGCGCGCCTGCGACTATGGCGCGCCCACCATCCGCAAGCGCCTGTTCGTGATCGCCCGCCGCGACGGCGAGCCCATTGTCTGGCCCGAGCCGACCCATGGCGCGCCCGACGATCCTGATGTGATCGCGGGCCGCAAACAGCCCTGGCGCACCGCCGCCTCGATCATCGACTGGTCCCTGCCCCTGCCCTCGATCTTCCTGACGAAGGAACAGGCGCAGGACTATTACAAGCGCACGGGCGTGCGTCTGGTCCGCCCTCTGGCGGAAAAGACCGAGGCCCGCATCGCCCGCGGCGTGAAACGCTATGTCATCGACGCCGCCGAGCCCTTCATCGTCACGCTCAATCATGGCGGCGACCATCAACGCGGCTGGGCGCTTGGCGAACCCTTTCGCACGGTCACCGCTGCGCGCGACGCCCATGCCCTGATCACCCCCTATGTCAGCTACGCCCAGCAAGGCGGCGGCAATCGCAGCGCAACCGATCCGCTGCACACCATCTGCGCCAGCACGAAGGATCAGAATGTCATCATCGCCCCGACGGTGATGAAGTTTCGGGCCGACAGCCTCGGCTGCAAGATCGACGCGCCCCTGCCCACCGTCACAGCCAACAGCCATATCAAGCGCCCCGGCGGCGCGGCGCCTCTGGGCGTGGCGGCGGCGTATCTGATCCCTCACCCCGCCGGAAAGCCGAACCGCTATGGATGCGGGGAATGCGGCGCGGTCTTTCATGACAAGCACGCCTCCGAGGCGGGCGGGCTCGCGCCCGCCGAATGCCCGGCCTGCGGCGAGGAAGACAATGTCACCTTCCTGTACAAACACCCCGCCGAGCCAGACGCCGTGCAGGTCGCTTACGCCGCGCCGCACATCATGACCATGCGCAATGCCGGCAAGCCCTATACCGCCGCAAACGAGCCGACCCACACGGTGACGGCCGGCGGGGCCGGGCTCAGCGTGGTCGCTGCCTTCATGGCCCAGCACAATGGCGGCGCGAACATGGACAGCCATGCAGGGCGGGCCGTGACCCTGCCCCTCAGCACGCTCACCACCACGGCCAGCCAGCAGGCAATTGTCGGAACCTTCATGCTCACCATGAAGGGCAGCGACCGGCGCATGCGCGCCATCACCGATCCCGCCAGCACGCTCACCGCCCAGGGCGGCAACCTCTCCATGGTCGCCGCCTTAATGGGCAAATACTACGGCACGGGTGATGGTCAGGCGCTGACGGAGCCCTGTCACACCGTCACCACGCGCGACCGGTTCGGGCTGATCACTTGCACGATCCACGGCCAGCCCATGGCCATCCATGATATCGGCATGCGCATGCTCACCCCGCGCGAGCTCTATCGCGCCCAGGGCTTCCCCGACAGCTATCAGATCGATCACGACGCCGAGGGCGTGCGCTTCACCAAATCGGTCCAGGTGCGCAGCGCGGGAAACTCGGTCTGCCCGCCACTCGCCGAGGCGCTGGTCCGCGCCAATGTCGAACTGCGCGACCTCACCCCATCCACCCCCGAACTGGAGGGGCCGCTGTTCGCGGTCGCTGCGGAATGAGCAAACCAGATCACCCGCTGCTGGATCCGGCAGTGAAGGCCACACGCGCCTTGAACACCCTGTCATCCGGACGGCTCGATCCCGAGATCATCATCCTCGATAAGCAGACTCTGTCCCTGGTCTCGGAGATCGACGGCGTCGACTACATCCTCACCATGATGCGCGTCCCGAAACAGCGCCCGCGTCCATCTGAAAACTAAGGGTGACGCTATGCCCCGCTGGACCCGCAAACACTTCATCCGTCCCGATGACCTCGCCATCGCCGAGGCACACGCAATGGCTGATCATGGCCTCGGCGCGGTCAGCTTTGACGGCACCGATGACGCTCCGGTCTGGACGCCCGCCCCGACCATCGAGGGCCATGGCGGCAGCCCTGTGCGCCTCAAGCTGTGTCGCACGAAGGGCTGGAACCTGCAGGCGGCGAGCCAGGCGCTCAATGGTCGCGCTGCCCGCGCCGTCACCCGCCCCGGCCCGTTTGGGAATCCATTCGCCAAACGTGATGAGGCCGCACAATACTTCATCATCAACGAGATCAAGTTCGAGGCATGGGTCAAAGGCGACACCCAGCTAGAGGGTAACGCCCTGCTGGTTGACGCCTTTGCGCGATGGATCATGGAAACCACCGACGGATGGACTTTTGCCAACCGCGTCCGCGCCGAACTGCCCGGCCTGAACCTCGCCTGCTTCTGCCCGTCACACCTGCCCTGTCATGCGGACGTGTTGCTCGCCATCGCCAATGGCCGGGACATACGCACGGCCCTGCCCTGGCGGACGGCCTGATCATGAGCCGCGCCCCGATCCCCCCCGACAGCCGCCGCCGCACGCCCGTGCGGGCGTCGGCGCGTGCGCGGGAGACGGGCGCCCCGCTCAACCCACCCTTGTCAGACGCCGAGAAGCGGATGATCATCGCCCTGTTCGAGGGACTGGCCGAGGCCGATCACAACGCCAGCCAGCGCCCTCGAGCAGCAGGACAGACCAGGGGCACATCATGACGATAGCAGATTTGCTCTCGCAGCAGATTGGCGCACAGGCGGCGCAGGTCAGGGACTTTCTGCAGCCCTATAAGGACGCCGCCGCCATCCGCGCGATTGACCAGCTCGACGGCGATGCGACTCAGGGCCATGTCTATCAAGGGCCGAACAGCCTCACTTTCAGCGACCCGTCCGGGCGCGTGCTCAGCTGTGTCCGCTGGCGCATCGAGACCCGGTGGAATGGCCTCACGCACACGGCCCGCGTCGAGGCCGAAACGGACGTCCTCTCATGACGCCCGCCCTCTATGCCCGCTATTCCAGTGATCTGCAGCGCGACCAGTCCATCGAGGACCAGTTGCGGCTCGCGCGCCGGGCGCTTGATCAGGCGGGCCTCGCCAGCGCCCATGCGCTGGTCTTTTCAGACGCCGCCATTTCGGGCGCCGCGACGGGCAACCGCCCCGGCCTGACCGGCCTCCGCCAGGCCATCGCCAGTCGTCAGATCAGCGCCGTCGCTGTGGAATCACTCGACCGGCTTAGCCGGGACCAGGCCGACCTCGCCCTCATCGCGCGCGAGATGCGCGCCGCTGGCGTGCGGCTGATCACGTCCGATGCGGGCGAGATCAGCGATGACGCCGCCGGCATCATGCAGATCGGCATGCGCGGCATGATCGGCCAGATCTATCTCAAGGATCTCGCGAACAAGACCCGGCGCGGGCTCGAAGGCGTCGTCGCCGAGGGACGCCATACCGGCGCTCCGCCCTATGGCTATCAGAAGAAGCCGGGCGGCGAGCCCGGCGAGCTGGTGATCGACGCCGAGGAAGCCGCGATAGTGCGCCAGATCTGCGAGGACTTTGTCGCCGGGCTATCGCCCCAGGCCATTGCGGCCGCACTCAACGCAGCGGGCGTGCCCGGCCCGTCCGGGCGACTCTGGCAAACCTCCACGATCTTCGGCCAGCCCAAGCGCCTCAACGGCATCTTGTGGAATCCCATGTATCGCGGCGAGCAGATCTGGAACCGCCAGCGCAAGGTGAAAGATCCCGTCAGCGGCAAGGCCCGCATGGTCGCCAATCCCGAGAGCGACTGGGTCCGCCGACCGGCGGAGAACTGGCGAATCCTGCCCGAAGATCTCTGCGACGCGATCGACAGAGCCAAAGCGAAGCGCCAGATCAGCCAGTCGCCCAAAGCCCCGCGCCCCAAGCGCGCCCTGTCCGGCCTGCTCAAGTGCGGCGGCTGCGGCGGTTCGCTGGTGATCGCCGGGGCCAACCCGCCCCGCTATGCGTGCAGCACGCGCAAGGACAAGGGCGAGGCCGCATGTGCGGGCATTGGCCACGTCAAGGCGCCCGAGATTGAAGAACGCGTGCTGAGCGCGACTAGAACCCGCCTGCTCAGTCCCGAGGCGATCCGGCTGGGCATGGAAGCCTATCGCCGCAAACGGCGCGAACTGGCGAGCACGGGCGCTCAGGAGCGCATCGACCTCACAAAAAAGATCAATGCGCTGCGCGCGCAGGAAGAACGGCTGGTTGACGCCTTCGCCCAGGGACAGGCGCCCGAGACGGCCCTTGCCCGCGTCAGCCAGCTCGAGGCCGACCGCAAGGCGCTGGAGGCGCGGCTGCACGCGCTCGAGGATGACAGCCCGGTGACCGAGCTCCACCCCTCAGCCCCCGCCCGGTACGCCACACTGGTCGAACGCCTGCAGGCGCTGATCGCTGCAGACGACGCCGCCCTGAAAGACGCGATCAGCGACCGCACCCGCGCGGAACTGATGGACGCCCTGCGCGACCTGATCAAATCGGTAAGCGTGTCCAGAAACAAAAAAAGCGGCGAGGTCGACCTCCAGGTGGAGGGTGACCTCGCCGCTCTTCTTAACTTCAGCTCTCAGAGTCAGAGAGTAGTGGGTGCGGGGGTAGGATTTGAACCTACGACCTTCAGGTTATGAGCCTGACGAGCTACCGGACTGCTCCACCCCGCATCAG
>MDTG01146514.1_pt1 | contig 57407 bp, 62 predicted proteins | sample 811421 | NCBI WGS metagenome assembly MDTG01 (sample SAMN05326645, study PRJNA326480) | marine metagenome | isolation source: seawater | place: Pacific Ocean: South East | collected 2011
ATGCTGAACAGGAGAATACTGTCCCGCTCACATCGAACATAAAACGGTCAAAATTAGAGGTAACAGCGACACATGCTGAACAGGAGAATACTGTCCCGCTCACATCGAACATAAAAGGGTCAAAATTAGAGGTAACAGAAAATCTAGAAGCGGCATCTGAGAGGTCGCGTGTCGCAAATGTGAAATCAATTGTGCAATCACAGGGCCCACATGGAGATACCGGTGAAGTGGTGACTGACGAGCAACGCAGTTCCCCCAATGTTTTTTTGAGTGCTAAATTAATAGACAAGAAAAAAAATAATGAAGACAAATGGAATGAAATAACTGGCCCGAATTTAAAAAAAATCTCAGGTGATAAAAATCAAAAAAGTAATTCTCAAAAGCTATTAAAACTAGAGGCTACCAGTTTAGGAACATTGGATCCTAAAGCAGAGATTGCAGAAAGACCTCTCTTGTCTAATGTTGAATCAAACGTAGAAAAATTTGTGCCCCATGAAAAGTCATTCCAAAATGGGAGAGTTGAGAGTTTAGTAAAAAATAGATTCAATTCGTTCATGGATACTGAGTCCATCTCAGATTATCAGCAGGCAAATCGCTCCAATAATCTTCCGCTGCAGCATGATAACAATACAAGCAATAAAGTGTCTGATGATAGAGCACATGAGAACATTTATACAAATGACAGAAACTGGGCAAACAAATTTATTCAACAACTCCATATAAATGTTATACACGGCAAAACAAATAGCATTAATCTTTATCTGCATCCGATGTCTTTAGGAAATTTGAAAGTGAATTTGAGGAGGGCAGGTGACAAGATTGAAATTTCAATCTCAACACAGACCAAAGCTGCCCTTAAATTATTAACTGATTCGCGTTCAAAACTTGCTATGTTATTTGAGACGTCTGGTGCAAAACTTGATTCACTTAAATTCTTGATGGATACAGATGCTTTCTCTCTTGGGGCAAACGATCAAAAAGAAAATAAAAGTGGAAAATATTTTGGCGAAGGTAAAAAAGCAGGGTTGGCACGAAATGATGAAAAGGATGTTGCTTTAGACACAGATGAAGTATCGTTAATAAACAAAAAAAATAATCGTTTGGTTATTTATGCGTAAGAGATGAAAAAATGGCAGATGAAGAAGAAGTAGAAGGTCAAGAAAAAAAGAAGGGTGGCATCCTCCTCTATGCGCTTATTGGTGTAAGTGGACTTTTGCTCCTGTGTGTTGGCTTAGGAGTAGGTTATTTTATTTTTTCTGCACCTACAAACACGCCGGAGGAAATTGAAAAAGTTATTGCTGAGGTTCAAGAAAAAAAGAAAGAAAATGGTGGGGAAGGCAGCAATAATAAAGACGGAGTTGATGAGGATTGTGTTGAAGGGCCCGATGGGAAACAGAATTGTGGACCAAAAAAAATATCAAAACCTAGTGTTAAAGAAAAAGTTTATAAAACATTATATTTTCAGATGCCTGGAAATATGACAACAAACTTAAAAGGGTCTAAAAGATTTCTTCAAGTTGAAATTGGTATTAGCACACGATATGACGAAGAGGTTATAAAAAATGTTGAGGCACATCAGACGGCGTTAAAGGCAGGTGTGTTAGGAGTACTTAGTGATTTTTCTGAGGAGGATGTTAAGGGGCGTTTAGGTAGAGATGCAGTCGCGAACGCTATAAAAGAAATGATTAACACCAAATTGAAAGAATTAGAAGGCTTCGGTGGAGTGGAAGGCGTTCACCTCACCGGCTTTGTAATGCAGTAGGTTTCTGTTGGCTGAAGCAAATAGAACTCTGTCTGAACAAGAGGTGGAAGCGCTTTTGCAGAACGCCGAACAGGGCTCGAAAGAAAACCAAAGAGCAAGTATTGAGCATACCGGGCCCGTAAGTGAATTTCGTTTTGGCGATGATGAGTTAAATCTTTTAGGAGATTTTCACGCGTTGCAAGTAATAAATGAGAAGTTTGCGCGTTTAGTCCGGGTTATTTTTCAACCCATGCTGCACATACAACCACGAATTAATTGTGATCCACCAACCGTAAAATCCTACAGTGAATACTGTGAGACAATCGAGAGGTTTATGAGTTTATCTACTACGCGTGTTGATGAACTGCGTGGTTCAATCATGCTTGTTATGCCTCCAGATCTAATTTCAATGGCTACAGACACATACTATGGTGGGGCAATTAAAAAACCTACGAAGATTACAACAGAGTTTACTGGAACGGAGCGCAGAATACTTAAAATTTTAACTGAAGACATGAAAAAAACACTCGTCAGCGCTTGGCAGGACCTTATAAAATTATCTTTTTCGGACACCGCATTTGAAGAAAATCCCCAATTCGCTTCATTTGTTGATGGCCAAGAAAGTGTGGTTGTTTGCAGATTTGAGATATTTTTACCAGATGTTGACCCCTTAAATCTTGATATTCTATACCCAATCCAAACTTTGAAGCCCATTGCATCAAAGTTAAGAAGTCAGGTGCAAACCGATGTGGGTGAGAGTGACATGAGTTGGACAGAAAAATTACATGCGGTGGTAAGTGAGGTGCCGATAGTTGTTGCTGCCTCCTTACTCGAGAAAAAAATTCCAATTGCAAAGCTTACAGAGTTGATGGAAGGCGAAAGTATGGTGGTAAGTCTTCCGGAAGATGTAAAATTAAAGGTTTCAGATAGAGCTTATTTTGTCGGTGATATAGGAGAGGTTGATGGAAATCGCGCTGTCAATATCACAAAAAAATTAATAGTGCCGTCTGAAGTTAGTGAAGTTTGAATATAGAAGGGATTGTTATTAAGATGGTTGAAGAAACAGGCGAGGGACAAACGGAGACAGCAAGCGCTTCTAATACCCCTCCGGAAGAATCTTTGAGCGGTTCAAATACTTCTGATGATACCCCGACTTCTGCACTAGCAGTAAAAACAAATAATGCAGAAAAATTAAATTTTTTACAAAATATCGAGGTCCAATTAGCAGTTGAGGTGGGGCGTACAAATATGACTATTAAGGACCTCTTGTTGTTAAATGAAGGGTCAATTGTTGAGTTGGATCAAATGGCTGGAGACCCACTAAATATAATCGTTAATGGAGCAAATATCGCAAAAGGGGAAATTGTTATGGTTGGCGACAAGTTTGGTATACGGTTCGTAGAAATTTCCGAAGCAGAAAAAATAGCACAATCACTATAATGGAAATTGGCTATCAAATTACAATAACAGTTGTTGTCATTGGAATTTTACTATTAACCCTTTTTTTTGTTAGAAAATATTCTGAAAAGATTAAAAGACTTAGAAAAACGAATTCATTATTGGAAGTAAAAGAGGCAATTAGAATTGATGCTAACAACAAGCTTTTTTTAATTGGTGTTGCTGGACAAGAATTCTTGATAATTTCCTCTAAAAACGGGCATAATATAATAAGAGTGACGAGGTGAAACCGGATGCTTGGCAGGTCATCTAATTGGCTCATATTAATTGTTCTCTTTGTTATTTTTTCACCGGAGGAAGCTTTTTCACAAGATGTATCTGGTATTCCCTTTCTATCTGTAGAGGAGGGACAAAAAGGAGAACAAGAATATACAGTTTCGCTAAGAATACTGTTATTCATGACAGCATTAACTTTACTTCCGTCTTTGCTTCTGGGAATGACTGCTTTTGCCCGCATTATTATAGTCCTCTCAATTCTGCGCTCGGCCCTTGGCACCCAACAAACCCCTCCAAATCAGATATTAGTTGCATTAGCATTGTTTATTACCTTTTTTGTAATGGCGCCAACATTTACAAATATCTATGAAAATGCGTATCAACCTTATTCGACTAAAAAGATAAAATTAGAAGAAGCGTTTCAGCGCGCTTCGGCTAGCATGAAAATTTTCATGGTTCGCAACACACGAGAAAAAGACCTTATTGCATTCTCGGATATGAATGGTTCTGGAAAATTTAAAAATGAAACAGAGGTTCCCTGGTCAATATTATTGCCGGCATTTATTACCTCCGAATTGAAAACTGCATTTCAAATAGGCTTTCTTATTTATTTGCCATTTTTGGTCATCGATATGATTATTGCATCAATTTTGATGTCACTCGGAATGATGATGTTGAGCCCCATGTTAATTTCATTGCCTTTTAAATTGCTTTTGTTTGTTCTCGTTGATGGTTGGACAATGACAGTTGGGTCAATAATACAAAGTTATAGTTAGATGATTTTAGAATTCGATAATAACATTGCCCAGTTGAGGGATGCATTTTGGACTATTGTTACAATCGCTGGTCCTGTATTAATCGCGGCATTGCTGATTGGACTAATCATTGGAATCTTGCAAGCTGCAACTTCAATAAATGAAATGACCCTAAGTTTTGTTCCAAAAATTTTATTGGTTTTAATTTTTATGGCAATATTTGCTGCTTTTATGATGACAAATTTAACAGAGTATTTCCTTCGAATTTTCGAGGAAATATCTAATATAAGATAGTTAAACTGGATACCCCTGTAACAATTTCCGCTGCAGCCCTTCCGGATGCGTTTAAGTGGTTTCTGACGCTGCTTTTGTCTTCGCTGAGGGTTGGAGCGTTTTTCATCACGGCACCTTTTTATGGATCCATGTCTATTCCTAATCAGGTTAAACTAGTAACAATAATCGCTCTTGCTTTCTTCTTTATGCCGACTGTAGATATACAAATTTTAAGAGGCTTCGATGAGAGTAAACTAATTTTTCTTATTCTGAATGAGATTCTAATTGGTTTTGCACTTGGGCTTGTTCTAACTATTATTTTTGCTGCTGCCGCAATGGCTGCGGAAGTAATTGCCTCAACAAGTGGCCTTGGCTTTGCCGCCCAAATTGATCCAAATACAACTGCTCAATCTCCGGTTTTGAGTCAGTTTTTTAGTTTGTTCTTAGTTACAATTTTTCTCACCTTAGATGGACATATTGCTATTATATCTATCGTTAAGAGTACCTATCAGTTAATTCCAATTGGTGGAAGTAACGATATTTCGAATACTGCAAAATTTGTATTCGGGACTGGAGGAAATATGTATTCTTGGGCACTTAAAATTGCTCTTCCATTTGTGTTTACAATATTCTTGATAAATTTGACAATTGGCATTGTAACAAGATCAGCTCCGCAATTAAATTTATTTTCCTTTGGTTTCCCTATTACTCTTATCTCTATTTTTTTACTTCTCTTTTTAATGGCAGAGACGATAGGTTGGTCACTAAGAGACCTTATTACGGAATCTCTCAACACGCTCTCTAACTTGTTTGGGAGGTGATTTGTGGCTGAGAATAGTGACGGGCAAGATAAAGTATTTGATGCAACGCCAAAAAGAATTGAGGATGCAAAAAAAGAGGGACAGGTTTTAACATCCAAAGAAGTTTTTGTTATATCATCTATGATATCAATGATATTGATGGGAATCTCAGCTTATCTGTTTGGTGGAAAAATTTTTCTGATAATGACGGATTACTTTAATTGGGGAGATAGAATAAATGAAGTTACAAGAATAAGTTACTTGAGGGATCTCGAATTATTATCTGTTATTCTGCTTATCCTTTTGGTTACTATTCTTCCATTCATATTAACACTGTCTACCCAATTATTGGTTTTTCGGGAGATAAATTTCGCAACAAAAGCACTAAATTTTAAAGCAAGCAGAGTTAGTATTATCCAGGGCTTTAAAAGGATGTTTGGGGTTAAAGCATTTGTTGAGTTAGCAAAAGCCCTTTTTAAAGTAATTATGTTAATTTTTGTTTCATCATTAATTATCTACTATTCATTAGATTTTATTAAGACGATATCATTTATGTCGTTACTAGAGTCTCTAAAAACAACATCGTTTATAACGCTTAAATTGGTAGGCGGACTTTCTATAATACTAGCCCTCATAGCTATAGTGGATTTTATTTGGCAACGACATCAATGGCTAGAGCAGCTCAAAATGACCTCACAGGAGGTACGCGACGAACTCAAACAGACGGAGGGGTCGCCTGAGGTGCGATCTAGGATAAGAGCAATGCAAAGGTCTATAGCGGAAGCTGGTAGCGAAGCGCGGGCAGCTTTAGATGATGTTCCAGACGCAAAGATAATTATAAAGAACCCTGTGCATTTCGCAGTTGCTCTAAAATATGATGAGACAACACCCACTCCTATAATCATTGCCATGGGAAGAGGTCATATTGCAAAAAATATTATTGCTATCGGAGAGAAAGAAGGGATAAAAGTTATTGAACACGTTTTTTTGGCAAGAGCACTTTTCTTTTCTGGTGAAATTGGCAAAGAAATTGCAAGTGAATTATACATAGCCATCGCGGCAGTTTTAGCATTTGTTTATCGATTGGAACGTAACGAAGATGTACCCTTTCCAGAATTTGAAATTCCACCTGAATTAATATTTGATGAAAAGGGTAAAAATCTAAATTAGATTAATATGCGAAAAAAAAAACGAAGTTTTGGAGAATTTATAAGTACATGTTGCTTCGCAGGGATAGGTATATTTTGGTGTCTTTATGGGTTTGAATATTGGATGAGTGAGAAAAAAATCGAAGCAATACTTCTTTTTGTTTGTTCTATTTGTTGTCTAATGGGTAGTTTGCGATTCAAAATATCTTTCATTTTCGAAAAATTAACTAATGGTAGAAAAAAGTAACTCTGTTAAAGGCCGAAATATTTGTTATAGCTGCAGATTTTTGAAAATTTCTCATCAAAGGCAGTATCCCTGGATTTGCGAAAAGTTTGGTTTCAAAGGTCCGTATATGCCCTCGTTAATAATAAAAAGAGAGTCAATGAAAGATTGTCAATATTTTTCTCCAAAAGAGTAATTTTGCACATATAATGATATTTGAAATAATTGGGATTTTATTATGAACTCTAAGCCACCGAGCAAACAAGATCAATTAAGCGAGAGCATTAAGTTAAGCTTAGATGCTGCGGAAGCCGCGATGGACATAACTACTGAATTTTCAGAGGTGCAAGCGAAATTCAAGGTGGCTGCGGACAAAACTGATAAGATTTATCGGTTGAGTATGATTGGAGTTTTTGGATCGGTAATTGTCTCATTCGTGGCATTACTAATAGTTGGTGGTTTATTTTGGAGGACTACAGCGGATCTTAACGTGGTAACACAAAGCAACCTGAAATTGCTTAAGGTTTTTACAGAAAAAATTACTGAATTTCAAAAATCAAACCAGTTTGAGAAACTGACGTCACAAGCTGATGTAATCAATGAGAGTATGGAAACAATTTCAGGAAAAATGGAGACAGCGCTAGAGGCTGTGGATACAGTTGCATCAGAACTTTCTTCCATAAAGAACCAACTGAACGAAACTCAAGAGTCACTTAAAGCGGCGAATGGAAAAATGACAGAAATGACTTTGGCAAAAATTGAATCTTTGAAGGCAGGACAGAAAAAAGTTGAAAAAGCTCTGAAATCTATTGCAAAAATAAATAGAAAATCAGTTAATTCAACGTCAAGGATTAATTCGCAGGTGCGGCGCATAACAAAGAAATTAAAGGAATTCAATATTGAATTTAAGAGGGAGGTAGCAAAAATGAAGAAACTTCAAAAGACTAATGTCGATGAAAATAGTAATCAAATCAAATTTTCTAGATAACTTAGTGTAATTAGTTGTAGTTTGCTCTAATGGCTGAAGATCTAAGAATCGAACCTGAAGTTGGATCTGATGTTTCATCGCAGAACCCAGATAATATACAGTTTTTTAAAATTGCCACTTTAAGTGGGACTGGGTCAGGTTATCTCAATGGATTAAAAAGAGGTGATGTAATAGTTGCCGTTGATGGTAGGTTGAATCGTCATAACTTTAGTGACCTTTTAACAGGTATCAGAGTTCGTAAAGATGAAGAAACTTTGATCACTTATATACGAAATGGTGTTCTATTCTCCGTTTTTGTTACAGGCTATCTTGGAGTAGAGGTGGAGCAAGCTACTCCTGAAACCATAAATGAGTTCAGAAAAATTATTGATAGAGAGGGCTTGATAGGTACGGGAGGATGTCGTCCGTACTCGGTTTATATCAATAAGGAAAACCGATGTGAAATTCGTGACAATACCCCATCAATCCTCGCACTAGTTTGTCCGCCTTTATGGATGCTAAGTCAGAGGTACATGGAGGGAGTGGTTGGATGTATAATGGTATACATAGTTTGTGCTGTAATAAATTTTTGGCTGTTTATCCTTGTATATTGTGCCTTTTCATATTCGGTTTGGAAGGAACAAAAGAAATTTATTGATCTGTTTTTGTTAAGGATGGGTTATAGACCATATATGCGGCTTGCAGGATACTCAGAAGAGTATCTTCAGTTATCACTTTTAAAGGATCGTATTGAAATCGATTTCATGTATCCAAGTCCGGAAGCAAGAGACTATAAGAAATTGAATACGCCTAAATCAGAAGACGATAACAACTATTTATTATAGTTATTCCACATGTCTACTAACGATGTAATGTATTCACCACTTCTCTTAATTCCAGATATACTTGTTTCCATCTTACCAAATTCGAGACTGTACCGATCGGTTAGACGTTTTTTCCTATCGACTAATTCAATTGACAGGGTTTCCAGTTCGGAAAGCTGTTCTTTATAAGAATCTGCGTTCTTTGCAAGTTCACCAGCCGGTCCGATTAAGCTGTCAACATAGCTCTTGAAATCTGGGACAAAGCCCACACCGATATCAAAAAAACCTGCTGAGTTATTCTGCAGAAGGTTGCTACCCAGAACAAAATTTAATCCATTTAAGTCACCTTCGCGGACATTTAATGATACATTTCCATTTTGATCAGGTGAAACAGAAAAAACCTGATTTCCAAGAGTAATTGTATAACTATTATCGGAATTTTCTTCAGTTTGATATGCATATCGTTCAGGCGCAAGGTGATCATTCGTAACATTGGAAATTTGCATCTCATTGTTGTCGGTTTGCAATGCAACACCAAAGATAATTTCCCTGAGATTATTTCGAATTTCTTTATTATTATCCAGAGTTCTATCAAATACTTTCTCATCAAAGGTAATTGATCCATCTAATTCCGTACGAAAACCTAACTGCGAAAGGTAAATTTTATTTTGGCCAAATCCCTTTAATCCTGTTGTCGTTAATTTTTCAAATTTCCTCAGTATTTGGGTCGCTCGTGTGTCTCCAGCGAGGGGTCCATCGTCTTCGCCGTTAAGGCCACGGCTTGTGAGTTCTTTTATATTATTTTTAATTTGGCTTAAATCACTAACCAATGCACGAATATCTTTTTTTAATGAGTCTTGATCATCGGCGAATGAAATTTTAGCAGTTTCTCCTGCCGATGTTGTCTTTAATGTTTTTATTTCTGCTCCTGAAATTGCATTTTTAAATATGTTGTTTCCGCTGTTGATCAATACACCGTCGATATTTATTTCTGCATCCTGTGCACTTTGTGTTATTTTGTTTTGGTCTGCACTGTTGCTACCAGTAATGTCGAAAGCTATTTTTTCGAGGGCATTTGCTCCATCTGAGCCCGTATTACTGATTTTAAAACCATTTTTTGCTCCTAATTCAGAACGGATTATAAGAGATGAGCTAGTTCCGTTTGTAATCAAATTCGCTTGAAGGCCCTCTATGTTATCGAGAGAGGTGATTACCTTTTCTAGGCTATTTGTTCCTTCTGAAATTGTTATTGTGTTGGTAATGCCATTTGACAAGAAAGATTTTTCAGTATCACCGGACCAAGTTCCAAATTCAACACTAATTGTTGCTAATTCAAGCGAAGTTAATGAGTTTGTTCCGTTTGAAAAATCTATATGTATTACTTGCTCTTGCGCAAGCCTATTCACAGAAATGTTGTATGAAGAGTCCTGCAGACTGCTTGAGTTTTTCGCTTTTACTAGGAGGTGTCCGCTGTGTGTATTGGATACAACCGCGTTTGCTAAATCTTCATAGGTAGTTAATTTCTTTCCAAAATCAGACAAATCTTTGCTGAGGTTAGCAACCTCAGAAATCTTTGTTTCAATCGCTGTAGTATCATTTTTTACGTTATCCTGTTCTACCTGCGTTTCAGCCGCGACTAAATTCTTTACAAGTGAGGCAATATCAATTCCGGACCCACTTGTCTTATTGAGTGTTGAGAGAATTTCTGTGCCTGACATTGCTACTACCTTCCTAAATTATTACGGCAAAAAATGTCGGCTTATTTAGGCTTTAATTAGCCAGACGCATCAATTTTGCGCTGCTTTCATCAATTTCTTTCGCAGTTTTGACAAATTTTGTAACCATTTCTATTCGACGCTGATTGTCTAGGGTGTAAACTAATTCATTTATGGATGAGACGTTTGAACCTTCTAGAAAGGCCTGATCAATTTTAGCACCCTGATCAGGTTGTGGTAATTTTCCCCCTGGCAGGGGTTCAATCGCTCCGATGAGGCCCTTTTGCAAACGAATTTTAGGATCTTTGATTGTACCTATGGCCGCAACCTGCGTCCTCTCACCATTTTCTGCATTTGGTAATTCCAAAAATATTTCACCCAATTCATTTATGATCAACTCATTATGCTCTGGGATAATAATAGGTTTGAGATTGTTATCTAGGACTTTGTATCCAGAACCGTCTGTTAAATAAAATTGACCTTGGGCAAGATCTTTGGATCCTTGTAATTGTAAATCACCTCTTCGGCTCAGGTAGGTAATATCCTTATTGTCGCGTATATAGAAATATCCTTTTCCTTTTATTGCTATATCCAGAGGACGGTCAGTCCTTAAATTAGCTCCAGGAGAGGAGTCAAATTGGTTGTCAGACATGCCTCTTTGATATGCTCTAGTGGTGAGTGTGTTCTCAGCCTCTAGGTAAGTTGAACCCCGGTAGGACCTAAGGTCGGTTTTATAAGCAGGTACGCTGATATTAGCTAAGTTTTGCGCATGGGTTCTCATATCGTTTTGAAGCGATTGCATTGCATTAAGTGCAACAAATATAGACTTATCCATGATCCAATCCTAAAAACAAAATATAAAATTTGTACATCTTGCTTCTTAACTTCGAATGTTAATAATTGTCTGAGTGAGTTGGGTTGACGTTTCAATGGCTTTTGAAGACGCTTGGAAATTTCGTTGAGCCGTGATTAGGTTTACAAGTTCTTCGGTTATATCTACGTTTGAGCGCTCTAATGAGCCTGATTGGACACTACCGAAACCTTCCGCACCGGCCTCTCCGAATGTAGGCGAACCGGATGTTGCGGTTTCGACGAACGTTGCATTACCAATCTGTTTTAAACCATTTTGGTTATTAAAGTTTGCCAAAACAATTTTTCCTAAAGGTTTGTTTTCACCGTTGGTGTAATTGGCTCTGAGAAGACCGGTCGCATCAATATCTAATCCGTCTAATCGACCTGAGGTGAAACCATTTTGAACTAAATTATTTACAGCAAAAGGTTGTGCAAGCTGAGTGGAAGCACTGTAATCGACATCCAATGATATTGAGAAACCCGCCGCTTGCTGTTCGTAATGGACCTTGTTTAAAGGACTTACAATCGCACCAGTTTTGTCGAATGTAAGTTCACCCTCGTCAAGAAAAAGAGGGAAGTAATCTGTGACTAAGTTTGCGGGTGGTGACTCTACAATATCCCCGGCTGCGTTTACAAATAAGGGGACGCCTGCCGCAGTGGTAGCTTGAACAAGATTTGTTATTTCTGGGACAGTGCCAACACCAAGTGGAACATCATCAAGACCAAGCCGAGCCGACCCTTTGACCTTAATAGTCGATTCTGTACCGGTTGTGGCAGTCTCAAATACAAAGTTGTTTGTTGCAGCTTGGTACTGAACCGTTACACCACCGACAACTTGACCCGTTTCTCCGTCAACAATTTGGTTTATCCGTTTTTCCAGTTCGGATGACAGTGTAGAACCAACATAATTGCCGGGTGGCACTTCAATAATACCAGATATACCATTAACCGAAACGTTGAAAATATTTGCTCCGCCCGTTGAAGAAAGGTTAAAAACTTCACTTAAGGCCTCAGTAGCTGGAGCCCCTGTTGCGCGAGCGGGCTGGGAGGCAAGCCCTCTACCTGCTTCAAATCGTACATCTGTTTTATTCTGTCCAACACCCATTACGTCATTGACTCCACTAGCCAATGCGCGCGAAGCTGTATCAAAGTCGGTATTCACAACGGAGCCATCGGTTGCAGATATTGAATAACGACCAACTTGAATATTTGACGCTTTTTGTTCTGTGGCTACACCGAGTGCGCCGTTAGCTGCTATTGTTTCCCCAGTTGTGCCACTGCCAAAAACAAACGTTCCAGTGTCTGAGTTGTAATCAACCGTTACGCCAAACCTCTTTGCATTAAGTTGAAGTTCTCCTCCGTCTGCAACAAAAGAATCACCGTAGATGATTGCGGTACTGCTTATAGCCTCTTGCTTAGCGGATGCGCTGTCTTGAATACCAAGATTATTCGTTGACGTTGCAGAGGAATTACCAGAAATCTTAAACGCCCGGAAATTAGAGTCAGTCCCAGGGCCGATTGCAGTATGATTAACGCCGAATTGAAAACGTTGGTTTACAGAGTCATAACCGATCGTAATTGGTGGTTTTTTTTCATCAACCCATACCGTGCTATTGGTTACAGTTGAAGCGTTTGAAGAATTTTGAAACCCAAGTTTTTCAAGGGAGTCGACAACAGAACCACCACTACGACCCAATCCCTCTGCAACGAAATTACCAAATATACCTACTGCGTTATTGCTTCCATCACGGACATCACCGTGCTTGTAGGTATGCCTTGAGGTGGCTGTCTCCCTAAGGACAATTTTTTTACTATTGAAAGATTCTACACTGCCGTGTGGCTGTAAATCCGCACCTTCAAAAAATGCTTCTACATTATTCGATTTATTACTAAGTACGTGAGCTTCTGTGTAACCTGATCCATTTCCCAGTGTGAAATCTGAGTCTGAAAAACTTTGACCAGCTAATGTAATTTTCAATGCGTTATTACCCGTATCAACATTAAAAATAGTAAATTCGCGACCGTTCAGTAAGCTGTCAAATGTATCACTTGCAAATGTCCCGGCAAGGCGGACAACTTCACCAGCTTCATATTTTCCTATATCACTATTAGGAACAGTAATACTTAGGGTATTATTCGAAGAAGTGTATTGTATTGCCCCAGCTAACGTGGCTTTTTCAGTATATACATCTAACGTAGGTATTTTTCCATTGTATGCATGGGCAAGATGCAAGGCGGTTGCAGTTGCACCAGTTCCATTTGTATTTGTGGAGGCATAGTGATTAAAATCTATTATCTCAGTATGCTCGAATACTCCGGTTAATGCACTAGTTGAAGCACGGCCAAAAAGCTGATTTTCGACCCCTAACGCATTACCATCAGTAATGACATATGAGTTTAATGCGTCATTTATTCTTACTTGTGCGTGTGCAAGAAATTCCTCTCGTGTGAAATCAGGTGATGCTCCGGTGACGTCAATATTCTGCTGTGTGGATACGAAAGTCGACTGTAGGAGATCGACTGAAACAGGAGTGGAAAGCCCACTGAATGAACCATCAGCGTTGAGATTAAATAAATCAATCGTGAGAGTGTCATCAACGTTTGATTGTACCTGTAGTTTTTTATCGTCACCGTAAGCATCGTTGATTGCACGCTCAACCTCGGCTGCTAATTGGGTAGCGTTATAAAATCCTGGCCTTAGGTCAATGCTAACTGGAACGTCACCATCATCAACATTAACAAGAAGAAAATCTTTTCCCCAAAAAATTGAGCTTTCATTATTGCCGGCTTCACGAGTTGCCTTATATTTCATCGGGTCATTTGTTATTTCAATAAGTTTGTTCCCTTCTTCACCGAAATCAAATGAACTTGGAGCTCCAGTCAGCCTAGCGGGCTGCGATGGTACTTTTTGATTAAGGTCATCAAGACGATATAGTGGCGAACCCTTTCCTTCAGCGAAGTAGTTATCATCTGGAATTGATGATACGATTGTCTCACGTCCAAATCTATCTATAAACAAGCTGCGTCCAGTATCGTCAACCGCAGGCACTAAATCAGGGCTAACGATTACACCATCGATAACTAGGCGTGTGTCATATTTGTTGGTTGGATCAACCGCATCAGATGCTTTAGTCTTTATGAAGTATACAGTTGCAATAGTTGGATTACCTAGATCATCAAAGATGGTAAGTGATGTCGAATTTGTAAAAGTATCCGGGTCGTTCGGATTAAATTGATATCCATCTGCAAATTTTGGATTGTCGGCTATCACCGGAGAACCGGCATCTAAGTTGACAGCAAGATCAATATTGCTCGTAGCTTTCGGTTCACCAGAAGTAACTGGGAGTTGCAGTGGTACTGTGTCGGCAATATCCTTAGATGTTACAGATCCATCATCGTTTACAGGATATGTTAAAAGAAACTGACCGGTAGAATCAACAACGTTTCGGTTATTATCGACATTGAATGAACCATTTCGGGTATACACCACCTGACTTGATGTCAATGACGGCTTTAGTGCAAAAAATCCTTGGCCGGAAATAGCTAAGTCAAGGGCATTCAAAGAAGCAGCAATATTGCCCTGAGTGAACTGTTGTTTAACACCTTTCAGAATTGACCCCGATCCAATTGATGAAGAGGAGTTTTGTAGAGGTGATGTCGCAAAAATATCACCAAATTCTGCGCGGCTTCGTTTAAAACCTGTAGTGCCAACGTTAGCAATATTATTAGAAGTAGCGGCAATATCTGCCTGTGATCCGTTTAGTCCGGTGAGAGCTGTATAAAATGACATTTTTTAATCCTGTTTAACCTTTGCGAATTTGAAAGTGATAATTTTGAAGGAACTTAGTTTCTAAATCTTAGAATTGCTTCGGAATTCACCGAGCCATTATCCTCTAGATCTAACATTAATTGATCATCTTTTATTTCTGTACCGAGTACTTTGGAAAATACGGAGGGCTGAATATTCTCTGGGCCTTTACCAAAATTTACCAGGGCCGAGATTAAAATCGGTTTTTCTCCGGAGCGATATCCGGGCGGAAGATCCGTCCATGAAAATCCAACTAAACCTGACGGCTGTGCCCCAAGATCAATAGTGTGAAGCAACTCCCCGGTGCTCGCATCAGAGAGATTTATTAGTGTGTTTACAGAAGTCTTAGGCATTTCCAAAACACCATGTAACTCACCCCGGCTGTCAGCTTTGCCAATATTTCCGGGTGCTAAAACGGAATGTCCAAGTATATCGGTAGCCATGGCAATCCGCATCTTGTCAAATTGTCCACTCATTTTATCCAAAGACTCGCTCATTCGATTAATACCAGTTACACTGGAAAATTGAGCCATTTGGGCGATAAAATCTCCATTTTCCATCGGAGCAAACGGGTCTTGATTTTGTAGTTGAGAAGTCATTAACCTGAGAAAATCTTCTTGGCCCAATGTCTGAGAGCTTTTACGATTAGTTTCCGTGGCAGTTTTGATGCCTAGTTTTTTAAACAGTGCATCCTGTGCTTGTTGAGAATTAGATACTTCGCTCATTTTAAAATCCTAATTACTTAAAAAATTTATAATAATAAAAATAATTTATTTTCCGATATCTATTGTTCGGACCATAAGACTTCTTAGAGTAGAAATGACCTCTAAGTTATTTTGATATGCTCGACTTGCGTCTAGCATCTCGACCAATTCTTCTTCTTGATTAACCGGCGATTGATATACAAAACCATCCTTGTCGGCTGCCGGGTTGTCAGGTTCATGAATTTTTTCTGGCGTCCTTTTCAGAGCTACAATTTCTGCAATTCCAACTGTGGACATTCCGGTTTCTCCAGTACGCTCAGACATTATAGTTTCAAAAACCGGTTTTAAAGGTCTGTAAGCTTTGTCTGGGTTTCCCACTTTGGTGTGCGCATTTGCGATATTACTCGCAATAGTATTCAGGCGCACTTGTTGAGCTGAGAGACTTTGACTAGCTATATCAAAAATATTTTTTATTTGATCTATCATTCTTACTCCCCTTTAATAGCTGTCATAAGACCGTTGATCTTTTTATTAAGAAGGGAGAGAGAAATTTGATATCGGGTTACGTTTTCAGAAAACTGTATTTGTTCTACTGACATTTCAACAGTATTACCGTCCTCAGATGCTTGAACTGGCTGTCTGTAACCAACATCATACGGTGAGTCCTCTAAATCAATATGAGCACTATGAGTTTTTAAAACTGGTTTTTGGGGTTCCATAGCTTTGGTAACAGCGTCTGCAAAACGAATATCCCGAGCTTTAAAGTTAGGTGTTGAGCCATTTGCGATATTTCCAGCAATAAGCTTAGATCGTTGTTCCCGAATACCTAAAGACTCAGAGTGAAGTTGAAGTACATTTTTAAAAATTTGCATGACGAGTATTGATCCGTGTATTATTCTTCCAATACTCTGCAATTTACATGCCAGAAAAATATATTTTTAATATATAAAGGTTTGATGATAAAATGCCCACCAGATTTTCAACCAAAGATGTAAATACAACTGCGGAAAGGATATATTCCTTCATCGCTGATAAAAATACCGATGAAGCCTATAAACATTTAGCAAATTATTTTGCTGAAGCTAAAACTAAAGTAATAAAGCAAGCAGTTTTGAAGGTACGATTGAAAGTTTTGATAGCTCGTATTACGGCGTTAAGACTTGGAATATTCTCTCAAAAAGAAATTTCCATCGGAGATTTGGTTTCCAAAGCAGCCAAGACAAGAAACGATTCTGAGTCCTCGCAATTGACTGAGAATTCCGCAGATCAAAAAGAGGATGAAGCAGATGTTCATATAAATGGTGATGAGAAAGAGCAACTTGCGCCAGTATCCATTCTGGAAGATGTAGAGGTTCTTGGAACTTCTTTTACTGCCGGAACAATTGTAGAAGTTCCCGCTAAGCAACTGGCAGAATTAATTGATACTGGAAAGGCCGAAATTGTAAATAAAAAGGGTGAATTGATAGAGAATACCTCTATTGACCAAGATAAGCAGGCTAAAAAAACTGAAGAAATTGGTGAAAACAAAGGTGATGAACAAAAACAATCGAAATTATCTAATGATTCTGCTTCAAAAAAATCTGAGGAGCATAATAAGAGTGAGAAGGGTCTTAACCTAAATAATCCTAAAGCAGCCTCTGAAATTGATGAAGAAAAAATTGCTAAAGCACTTGAAGTTTCTGATGCTCAATTAAAACAGTAAAAACAGCAAGAGTTTAAAATTTTCTAAAGCCATGAGCTGTTAAATGCAAAAAATAACAAATATACTAGTTAACCAAATAATAATTTTTATTGTACTTGGTTCGTTGGTCGGTGTTCTTTCTCACTATTTCACCGAGATAGCTATTTTTTCTGCTGAGTTTGTAAGGTCTTCAGTGGATTATACATCCATTGGATTTATAGGGTGGGACGCTACTTTTAAAATTGCTATAGCACTTGCCGCTGCGGCAATATTCATAAGTATGATCGTGAGGTTTGGTAAAATTGACCGTTTTCACGGTCCTGCTGATGTAATTTTAGCTAGTTTAGATAAAAAAAACCCGATCCGTATTAAAGAGGGTCTCATTTCAGGTCTTGTTTCTTCAACATCGCTGTGTGCAGGTGCTCCCGTTGGCCAATACGGACCATTGGTTCATCTGTCGGCCACTTTAGCCTCTTTTCTCCGTCGACTTGAAAATATTGGGAGTATAAATAAACAATTACTTATTGGATCATCCGTTTCGGCGGCAATTGCTTCAGCTTTTGGAGCTCCAATTGGCGGAATAATTTTTTCACAAGAAGTTGTTCTCAGAAATTTCACTCTGAAATATTTTGTTCCGATTTCGATTAGCTCAGCTTCTTCATTTATTACTGTCAATTATTTATTTGGTAATGAGAATCTCATTCATATTGAAAGGAGTTTTAATATTAACCCAGTATATATGATGATTGTAATTGTTGTCGGATTACTAGGTGGAACTCTTGCGTATGCGTACTCGCGACTGTTAGTGGAGATGAATAAATTTGCCGGCAGCCTTGGTGTTTCACTATCTTTGAGGCCTTTTATAGCAATAATTCCAATAATTATTATTGGCGCATATATTCCACAGGTTTTAGGTCTAGGTGTTGAAACAATTGTAAATGTTTTAACAAACCAACTTAGTATTTGGGTACTTATTGCTATTCTGATAACTAAACTCCTTCTTACTCCTTTTTCGATATCATTTGGATTGTTTGGAGGAGTGTTTTCTCCAGCGTTGTTTATCGGGGTTTCCTTAGGTGCACTTGTCGGCACAGTGTTTTGTGATGCATTTTCACTAGGTAAAGAACTAATCCCACTTTTTGCGATTTGTGGACTAGGTGCTGTTGTTGCTCCTACGATTGGGGGGCCAATAGCAACTGTTATTCTAATTTTAGAAATGTCCCAAAATTTTCATGCTTCCACAGTAGCAATGTTGTGTGTTGTTATCTCAATGATTACCTTTCGACTCCTGTCTACATCTTCATTTTTCGAAATGCAGCTTTTAGGCAGAGGTTTCGATCTATCAATTGGTATGAAGAATTTCCAACTAAGCAGGGTATCAATCGGAGAGATACCGAGATCAGAATGCTGCATTGTCAAACAGAATGAAAATCAAGATAAAATGATAAAGACGATGCAAAAGTTAGCCGTTAGTGAAGGTTATATTGTGGATGATGAAAGCCATTTAATTAAGAAAATAAACATAGTAAACATATTTCATCCTTCATACTTTCCTGAAGAGGATGCGTTGGTGTTTTATGAAGATCAAAGTCTTTTGGAGGCGGTCGAACTGGCAAGCGATTTTGTCGGTGAGAGTATACCAATTATTAATAGGGAAGGTCGCTTCGTCGGTGCGGTTACGGAAGGAGATCTTTTCCAAGCTGTTCAGACCTATTCAATGGATGATTAACTTTTTTTCAAATCAGAGAAAATATTAAGTTGGAAGAAGCCGGAAATATTCTACGTCAATATGTGATTGGCAACTCAGATGCAGCAAAAGATTTGCGGGCAAAGTTGGCTCAGGTTGCTGATTCAGATGTATCAGTCTTGATTGGCGGGCCGACTGGCTCAGGTAAGGAATATGCCGCAATGGGTGTGCATGAGCTATCTGGCCGTTCAGGTAAATCCATTTCTATCAATTGCGGTGCTATACCTGAAAACTTAGTTGAGGCTGAGTTATTTGGATATGAGAGAGGAGCATTCTCTGGTGCGGATAGAAGGCACATCGGATATATCGAACGCTCAGATAGGGGAACTCTTTTCTTAGATGAAATTGGTGACTTACCACTTTCAGTCCAAGTTAAATTGTTAAGGGTGATTGAAACTCAGAGATTTTTTCGTGTCGGAGGAAAAGAAGAATTAAAAGTAAATTTTCGGCTTGTTGCTGCGAGCCACAAAGACCTTACTGCCGAAGTTCGAATGGGTAAATTTAGAGAAGATTTACTTTACAGGATTAATACTATTTTGATTGAGGTGCCCTCTCTTAAGCAAAGGTCGGAAGACGTAAGGGATTATTTTGAGATTTTTTTAAAAAATTATGAAATCCGAAACCATCAAACATATCAAATAAATTTCACTGAAAACTTTTGGTTAGAACTGATAAAATATGATTGGCCAGGAAATATACGTGAGCTTCGAAATGTTGCGGAACGTGCACTGATATTTTTTGCGAACAAAACGGTGTCCGATACAGATATATTCTCTACTCTAATTCCAAATGCCAGTAGAAATAAATTCGTTGATGGCAATCAATCGCATGGATTAAGAAAAGAAGAAAATTTTGAGGATTTTCTATATTTAGAAAACTTCAATGAAGTTGAAAATAAGAAACAAACACAAGCAGAATGTTTGTCGGAATGCATCGATCAACTTTTTAAGATTTCGGAACCTTCGGGTTACCTGGATTTCCACTTGTTGTTGCATTCCATGGAAGAATTGATATTAGGTAGAGCAATAAAACAAACTAATGGAAATATTTCTCAAGCAGCAAAATTTTTAAAATTAAAAAGAAGCACCCTTTCGTCAAAAATATTGAAAAATTCTTATGAAAAATTGTAGAATTTGTTTTTATTCGCGAATATTTATTCTTGGAATTTGTCTGGCAGTTATAATTGTCTTGTTGAATGATAATTTGCTAACGGTCTTCCGTGGAATGTCACCACTAACGATTTCAATTATATTGATCTCAGTTTTAGGTATTTTAGCTCTGATTAAAAAAGTAACTGAATACTATATTAAAAAAAATGATTAATGTGTTAATAGTAACAGAAAGAAACATAGAACTTATTCTAAATCATGGAGAGGTGAAAATTGAAAATTCAGGTGCATTGGATCGTAGATGGTCGGATTACAGTCGAATCAGATAGCCTTGAGGATGCTGAAGAAAAAATGGAAACTGAATTAAGAGAAGCAATACTTAAAATTCCAAATTTTGTCGATGATTTTGGCGCAATTTCCATTCAGGGAAAAGCATATTTTAATAAAGATGATGAAGGAACCGAATGAAATACTCGGAATTAGAAGGTGAACAATTCTATGAGTATATTAAGCAAAGCAAAGTTCGTGGTCTTTAACCCCAAAAAAAATAGCGATGCACTTAAAAAAAAGCGCAAACAAATTTGTGACGGTATCTCCGAACAAATTTCTCTCGCAAAAAATCCATCATATAGGCCAATAAGTTATAAGTGGACAACTGGTGTTGATGGTGAAGTAAAAAAAACTAGGGTTTACAAGAAACTAAAGCCGTGGTGGTACGAGAGTGATAATAATACGCTAATTTTATCAATAAAATATCGTGGCAAACCGCTAAAATTGGTTGATGATTATAACGGTGTTGAAGTTTCAGATGAGCAAGAGTTAATAACAACATTGGAAAAATTTAAGTCAGAATTTGAGAAGGGAGATCTTGATAATCTTTTGACAGCATTACAAAAAACTTAAAATTACATTTTGAAATTGTGATGCTTGCATCTCAGGGTTTCTACCGAATTATCCATTCGCAGGATTACTTTTTTTGTCTTAACATTTATATCCACGGATGCTTCGTTATTTACTCCAATTATTCTTTCTCCTTCTAATAAATTAATTTTTAGTTTATGGTTAACTCCTCTTGCTGAGAGGGTGATATCGGATCCAATTTTTCTTTTTTTTATAATTAAATCTACAACACCAAAATTTGTTGTACGACATTCTAATTTCTCTTGTTTGAAACGGGTAAGTTCGTCACAACCGAAAAGTATCTGAACAAGAAAAAAAAGTTTCAAAAGGTTTTTGGGCATTATGGATCCAGTGTTTTCAATATTTTTACTTTTTGTAGTCGATTTCGATTTCTATACGTCGATTTTTCTCTCTACCAGCAGGTGAGTTATTATCTGCAACCGGGCTGTTTTCTCCTTGACTTACAATTTTGATACGATCACCCCCGATAATTCCTACATTTTGTACTGATCGAGCGACACTCGATGCTCTAGCTGCTGCGAGTTCCCAATTGTCAGCATATTTGAAATTTGCAATTGGTACATTATCTGTGTGGCCGGTGATCGTGAGGGTACTGTTTTTATCAATTGCATCCTTGCTGAGTTTAGCAATGAGTGCTTTTGCTTCTGGAGTAAGTTCTGCGCTTCCTGATTGAAATGCTCCACCCGCACCTAGTGTCACGAAAACCTTACCATCCCTTTTCTCAACTTGTATTGAGCCTTTACCAATCTTATCTGATAAAGCAACTTTCAATTTTTCTGCAGCTTCTTGTGCCTGCATGTCAGCATTTGGATTTTTCCCCGTATTTGCATTCTGCTTTTCACTACCTTGTTTGCCCCCTTGTTGATCTTCTATTTTAGATATGGCAGAGATCAATTTTGCTACATTTGAACTTACACCAGCAAACAAGATTTCATCGGTTTTTTGATCAGTAGCAATTTCTGCAATTTGAATAGCATTAGCAATTCTCTGCAACTTTTCTACCATTTCCTCTGGGGAACTCTCTGCAGCTTTCATATCGACTGCTACTTGACCATTGATCATTTTAACTTCGATATTTGTTTCGCCGGCTATTTCCGCTAAGGCTTCTGCCAACCTCTCGTTTGCAGCCTCCTTTGCTGACTTACCATCAAGATTCTCTCCACCAAGACCTTCTTGATCGTTGTCACCTTCCTGTAACTTATTTGAGCCCTCACTTTGATCATTATCAGTGGGGGTCTTAAGTTCTTTTTTAGTTTCATCTTGCGTGTCTGAGGTTACTTCTTTAGTTAGGGATTGAGTAGGAGATGGGGAAAAGTTTAAACTCAATACCGTAGTGCCTTTTGGTTGTTCAACGACCGGTACTATGCGTTGTACACCAAAGGAGTCCTTTAGAGAGCCACTTATTTGTTTGAATTTTGGAACATTCATTTCAGCGAATGAGAGGATAAGAACAAAAAAGGCCATTAGGAGGGTGGCCATGTCCGCAAAAGTAGCCATCCATGCAGGAGCTCCTGGGGGAGGGCACTTAGGGCATTCCTCTTCTTCTTCTTCAGTTTCTGGTTCCGGTGCTTGATCCTTGGTAGCCATTTCAGGTTATATCACCTTTCTACCCAGCCATCTGAAGTTGTAATTTGGGTGGTAAATTACTGACAAGGGCATCTTGAATGTTCCTTGGCGATTCTCCTCTGGCAATATTCTTGAGACCCTCGATAACCATTTCACGGTATAGGACCTCGTCAGCAGTATATCCTTGCAGTTTTGTAACGATTGGAGCGAAAATAACATTAGCGAAAAAAGCACCATAAAGGGTTGTGAGCAGTGCAACAGCCATTGCTGGTCCAATAGCCTTTGGGTCAGACATATTACCCAGCATTAAAACAAGTCCTATGAGAGTTCCTATCATTCCCATTGCAGGAGCAAGATCTACCCACGCTTTGATGCAATCTTGATTTGCTTCATGTCGTGCACGCATTGCCTTTAATTCTTTTTTCATCTGATCCACTAATTTGGTTTCATCAGCACCGTCAACTAAAAGCTGAAGCCCTTTCTCAAAGAATTTGTCGGGGCATTCCTGACCATCAAGGGCCATCATCCCATCTTTCCTGGCAATTCCGGCCAATTCTACCATTCTTTCAATCATTTCTGGCTTCTTTTTTACGGGCGGTAAAAACGCCTTTGACATAGCGCCGAAAGAACCCAAGAATACGGGTAGGGGAGCCGTATACATTACAGCGAAGAAGGTTCCACCACCAACAATAAGAATTGAAGGAACATCAAAGAATGGAGCCAAGCCACCCCCTGTTATCATTGCTCCGGCAATCATACCACAGGCCCCAATGAGTCCAATAAGTGATGCAATATCCATAAAAACCTCTGCAAGTTGTATGAGCGAAGCTCAAGAATTTTTGTCTTTCTTGCAAATTTTATGCCATTAATTGGCTCAGAATTTGCAAGTAAAATTACATTAACCTTATGAAAGAAAGATTTTCAGTTTGTATGAAATAGATATAGTTCTACAATGTAACCGTATCAATATTCTAATGTCAGGCCAATGAAAATAACCATCATATTTATCATTAGTACAATTATATTTTGCTTTAGGGCTAATGCTGATGCGCCCCAAATTATTTTAAGAGATGGCAAGTATGCGTATGATGTGGAACAAAATTTATACTGGAAACGATGCAGTTTTGGTCAGGTATGGTTAGACAACACCTGCAAAGGCCAGATAAAAAAATTAACTATCTCTGATGCTATTGTTGTTGCTAGCAAGATGTCAAAGATTGATGGAAGAAACTGGCGCTTACCAACACGAGACGAATTGCAAGGAATAATTGATATAAAAACTGATTACCCACAAGTAGATAATGAAATTTTCCCCAACACATATCCGGGTCCATATTGGACTTCAAGTAAGAATTACTTTGATGAGGAACGAAGTTGGACAGTAAATTTTTTCACAGGACAATTTTTTTCTCGATTTTTGAACACTCAGGTTCATGCAGTTAGATTCGTCACGGATAAGAACTAGCTAACTTTTTCCCCTCACGCAAGTCAATGAAAACTCTGTTTTTTTAGTTTGTGGAATAGTTTTATTTTTACTAGGCGTTACTATTGTGTAGCCGGGTCCTGATGTTTTTTTTATTTCAGCCGGTTTTTTTTTACGTCTAGTTTCTACGAAATTTACTGAAAAATCATTTATTGCTTGTCGGCATGTCTGCATATTTTCCATCGGAATACATGTGATAGAAGATGTTGTGGACATAACCAACAAATATGCGCTGAACAGATTAGGACACATAATTCATTCTCCTCAATTTTTTTAAGTATACCGAATTCTAAATTTTATACTTTAATAAATGTATAATTATTTTCTAAATAAATTCATTGTTTAGTCGTTTCTAATTTCGATCACCAACTTGTTTCCGGTGACGGTAACAACCTCGCGGGTTTTATTTTTCTCGAGAGATATTTTTAGAAAATTTATATTTATATATGGAGAATTTATAATGGTTCTTTCTGTTAATACAAACAACGCGTCATTAAACGCACAAAACGCTCAATCAGTCACTAACAAAGCAATGGATCAGGCTATGGAGCGGCTCTCTACTGGTAAACGTATCAATGCTGCTGCTGATGATGCTGCTGGCCTTGCAATTTCCACTCGCATGGAAACTCAAATTAAAGGGTTGGAAATGGCGATGCGCAACGCCGCAGACTCACAGGCTTTAATGAATACGGCAGAAGGTGCGCAGGCAGAGGTATCAAACATACTTCAGCGTATTCGAGAGATTGCCATTCAAGCAGCAAACGATACGAATGTTGCCAACGATCGTGTTAACCTTCAAACTGAAGTTAATCAGTTGATAGCTGAAATGGATCGTATTTCCACCCAGACAACCTGGAATGGGATGGCGGTATTAGATGGAACTTTCACTGCAAAGAAATTTCAAATCGGTGCTGAAGCAAATCAGAATATTGCATTGTCTTTGGACAGCGTTGCTTCATCTGCATTGGGTAATTTTGAGCTCAATTCCACGGTGCAACTTAGTAACACCGCAGGTGGTGGTATCTTAGCTGATACTTATACTTTGGTCGGTCCGCAGGGCTCTACTACAATTACAACATCGGCTGGTGACTCTGCTAAAGAGTTTGCCGCAGATGTTAACGCAGCAACTGGTTCTACCGGTATAAAAGCGGATGCGGTAACGAAATTGAAACTTAGCGGTCTCAGTGCAGCTGATACAATTTCGCTTACTATTAATGGTACTTCAACAGCTAGTGTTGCGGTTACAGCTACTTCTGATCTTCGCGGTTTGATGACGGCCATTAACGCCAAAAGTGGCACGACAGGTGTCACAGCTACACTTTTCAACGGCTCCAATGCTGCTTTGGAACTTGTAGATGTTGATGGTGATGACGTTTCAGTAACTCTGGTTGCTGCGACTAACAGCACCGAACTCACACTTTCGGCTTTAGATCGGAACGGAGCTCAAGCTTCAAGTACAGCTGCGTCAGATGATTTGATCGTTACTTTAATTGATGCTGGTGGTACAGCTGCTGCAGGTGAAACTGCTGCTGGTGGCCCGGCTATTGTAACTGGTCAAGTATCTTTATCATCTTACGGTGCTTTCAATGTCCAAGTTGCTAACGACGGCAATGATTATGACGAAGGCACAGCGGGTACGATAGTTGCGGACGGCGAATTCTTTGGAGATGGAGACGGTAACGCAACATCCACCTCTAATGGAGTCCTAACTCAAGTTTCCACAGTTAATGTTTCAACCAGAAGTGGTGCTGAAACCGCTCTAAATGTAATTGATGGTGCACTAGATAAAGTCAATAATCAACGCTCAGAATTGGGTGCAATGTCTAATCGTATTGACAACACTCTAGAGAACCTACAGTCCATTAGGACAAATATACAGGCTTCTCAGGGCCGAATTCAGGATGCTGATTTTGCTGCTGAGACAAGTAATTTGGTTCGGGCACAAATCCTAACCCAGGCGGCGACGGCAATTTTAGCCCAAGCCAATGCCTCTAAACAGTCAGTACTGACACTACTTCAGGGCTAAGATTTAGTAGGATTAACAAAAGTGAAGACTTTTAATAAGGTATAAAGACTATTTAAAACTGGAGAAAAGTTTTCACAGAATAAAGGCCCCGGCAGATTAAATTCTGCCGGGGATTCTTTTTAATAGAATAAAAAAACATTACATTGCTAAAATTTTTTTTCACTTGGTCGTTATTATAAATAGAAATTATTTTTTTGAGAGATTACTAATGAATGCCTATTTACAACACTATTCGAATAATCAAAATAATGGATCGACAATACCAGATGATCCACAAAAAATTATACAGACGCTTTTGAGGGAACTAATAAAAAATATTAATGTAATTATATTTATTGATGGTAAAAATAATGGGAAATATACCCAATCCGTTTGGAAGTCTCTCTCAATCATTTATGCATTACAAAGCAGTCTAAATTTTGATGAAGGTGGAAAAATTGCTGAAAATCTTTTTACTGTCTACGAATTCTGTCGTGGCGCCATTTTAGAGAGACAAAAAGGGAGCGTTAAACTAAAACAGGCGGTATCCTTGCTGTCGGAGATAGAGGAGGCTTGGTCGCAAATCCCAGAAACAGCGCCGGCTGTAAAGTATGGTTAACTGAACCTTGTGCCAAACGATGAGTTGATAAGATTTACAAATAATTCTTTTCGAATGTTTGCTTGCGCAATCATTGCCATCGATGTCTCTAAAATAATACTTGATCTCGCGAGCTTAGCTGATTCCAATGCTATGTCAGCGTCGATTATGTTGCCGCGTGCACTGGTGAGTGATAATTTTTGTCCTTGATTAAAATCTTCAGCAAATTTTAGTCTATTCATCACCCCTCCAAGTTCAACCCGTGCATCCGATAAACTCTGACTCGCTCCAGAAATTATCTCTTTTGCCTGTTTTGCTCCAGACTCAGATGAAATATCAATAGTGCTTAAACTTGAAAAACTGCTGCTGGCAGACGAGAAATCACTTCCAGCCCCCTCTGTCATACTATAACTGAAGGCATTTTGTGAATTCATAACTACATACCCTCTAACTGCGGCTTTTGCCGACACACCACCATCAGTGTTGCTGATCGTTTGAGTGTTTACCTCATTATCATCTCTGTCCACCGCAGCTAATTGAATTGTATCTGTACCGGAATTATCGTTATTAAATGCAGTAAAAATGATATTTTTACCCTGTGAAGATAACAAACTGACAGATGTCTTATCGGCTGAGGTTTCTGCGTGGACTCCAGTGGTTGAACTTATATTGTTGATGGCAGTTGTGATTGCACTTAAATCTGAAGAGTCGCTTATAGTAATGTTACCGCTTGCTGAACCGTTAAGAGTGAAACTGATAGTTCCTGAATCCGATAGTGTTTTTAACTTAGCTCTAGTCTCAGCAGTGGCTTTTACACCTGTTTGATCCGTTGCGGCATTTACGAAGCCAGCTATGGTTTCAGCACTGGCACCAGCAGCGTAGTCAATTGCAGAGGTGGTGTTTCCGGCTAAATTGAAAGCACCGTTTGTGGTTGCGCTGGCCGCATCACTGGCGGCTTTTGCTGCTAAAATTGAGGTATTTGTTCCTAATTCGGTTGTTCTCAAAGCATCGATGGATATTTTTATTGAAGTAGCACTATTAGATCCATTCAAGCTTTTATTCACAAATGAACCGTCCGTTAAATTCTGTCCGTTAAAGCTCGAAGTAAGACCTATACCATCAATTTCGTTTAACAATCCCGTTACAACTGTTTGGTTGCTGGCTCGGCTTGTCGTTGTTGCTGTTGATGATGTGGATAAATTCGCACTATCCAACATAGAGTTTAACAGTGTTTGCACGTTTTTATGAGCTAAGTCAGCTGTTTCCAGCATTTTTTGTGAGAATAAGTTAGCTGCAGAATTTTGCACGAATTGTTGTATTTCGCCCGTTAGTTTACTTATTACCCCTAGTGATCCAGGATCGTCAGCCGCAGAATTTACACGTAAACCGGTCGATATTCGTTTTTGCGCCTGAGCCATTTCCAAATTTGCTTTATTGGCTGACTCTGCGGCTCTTAAACTTGTTATCGCAAAATCTGAAATGCGCATTTACTATTCCTCCGAACGGAATTATTCTTAAACTATAAATTAAAATAGTCGTATATAATAACGGTCGGCTTAAAATGGTTTCTTTTGGCTTCAAAGTCAATCTTTGATCATTATTTACAAAATGTATGCAATATTTTATTTATGAGAGACTTGCAGGCTGAGGAGAGAAGATTATTATTGTTTAGAAGATGAGAAGCAATAGTTGAAGGAGTGCTGTATGTATTGCCCAACTTGGATTTACGCTATAATTTGCAACGAAATATGCAAAAATTACGTAAACAGCGATCTGGACATTGGTGCGTTCGCCAATAAATATGGATCGAAGTCGGTAAATACTTTTTCAGATTTAAACGCTTCAAAACTCGCAGCTGGAGCAGAAGCAATAGTACGTTTCCTTGGTACAGTGGAAGGGGTTGATGTGCTGCAGGTTTGCAGTGCTTTTACATACAACACAGCGTTGTATGATAAGGCTGGAAATCCAAGAAAAACCAAAGGTTTGTTTAAAAAAGATGATACCCAAGGGGTTAAGTTAGAAGCAACGGAAGAAGACGTTGAAAAACTTTTTCGGACATTCGCATTTAGGCTCAGATCTAACCCAAATTTACTCGCTCCAGAGGGGTTTTCCCTAAGATCGGTTGAAGGTTTAACTTGGGTAGCTGAAGTTGTTGAACAAGATGTTTCTTTTATTGATACTCTTTCCTGATTTTAATTACCTCTTAGCACCTTTGAAAACTTCGGATCCAAAAATATTTCTTTTGCCTGTTTCTGAATCTGTTGCATTTCTTCAGGGTCAAGATCAGCTAGTTCGTCCCTAAGTTCTTTTGATTGTTCTAATTCCAAAGCACTGCCAACCAACTCCCAAACCAACGCAGAATTTTTATTGTTTTTATTGTTAAAAGGCTCTTTCAACAACCACGCAGATAATTGAGAGATGAATTTGGGCGATCCTTCGTAAATCTTTTTCTCCAAAATTTCAATGATTTCCTTGTGCAGTTCAATCAGACGTTTTTCGGGAAGAAGATCCGTTAAAGTTTCAAGATACCTTTTTGCTTTATCCAAATGATTAAGTGAGGCAAGTGCACACCATTTATACGCTTCAGAGTAATCTTGCACTGTTCCTTGCCCTAATTTCAACATTACCGATACATTAAATTGGGCTTTTGCATTGTCATTTTTTGTTGCTAGAGTTAGGAAGCCAGCATACGCGGCCCGATATTTTTTTGCTTTGTAAAGCTCACCGAATTTATTGAATTGTGATTTTATGTTAGTCTTTACTTCATCTTTTAATAGTCGTTCCGATTGAAGTTGATCCTCAAACTCATCCAAACGTTGGACCCCAGTTTCTTTCATTTTCACTGTCGTTGATATATTAGGATTTTTTGATCCATTAACAGCTTGTTCAATATTTGTGTTTTCTTTTACTGGTTTTAATCCCTTAACTTCTAATGACTTGCTTTGTTCTGCTTTTTCACCATTCTCGCCGCCCAAATCAACCTGTGACATTTGGCCACCAGGTTCAACATATCTATCGGGACTGTTAGTGATTTTCCAAGAGTTTGTCTCTGGCATAGTTCCTTTACCTTTGATCCATTCGATGGAGAGATCAATATCATTTCTTTGCGAGAAGTAATCTTGAAGAAATAAGGAGCCGGATGCCCATGCTGTCTTTGGGTAAAACTTCCGATCTGAACCGGTTGCATGGACTGTATTTGAAATAACTATCGTCAAAAAGCCGCAAAAGACAACTGTCATTCTGAATTTTGGGTTCTTCACTCTATAAAAAGACATAGAATTTAAAGCCTGCCATTCATTATTATTTAGGCAGAGGCCATTAAAGCCAATTTCAAGTCGAATAAATTTGAATGGTACATTGGATCTTCAGATGCTTCATAAACTGTCACTTGTGGGCGGTTGGTGTCGGACGTTGAAAATACAACAGAGATTGAAGGTGGCAAGTTCAATCCTAATGTTTGTAATCCAGTTTTACCATTTTCTTCAAGATATTTCTGTATTTTAGGATTTAACCAACAGGTTGCTAGTACCCTGCCGAGTAACTCTGGCAAGCAGACTAGTAGTTCTTGAGAATCTTCCTTAGAAAAATCTTCAGAAGGATCAAATATTTTTTCATAGGGTACAGGTAATGAAGTTTTCTGATGATAGGGAACCACATTTTGACGAAAAATTTTAATATCTCCCTCTCTAATGCCTAAGCTTTATTAATTCGGTTTCTGCGTTGCATGCTTTTTTTTCCTAGATCTGCACTGGCAGAATACACCGACTGTCCAGTTTTATTCAATGTCTGAAGGTTTTCACCTTCGGGATTATCATGACCAGATAGACCCTGTTCGTAGAGAAAAGAAAATTCTCTAGGTCGATCTCGTTTTACGCCGTCTTGCTGCATATTCGATGTTGCATGGATTTTCCTTTGTAAAGCTATCAGTTGATTTTCAGCCCTTTTAACACGCTTCTCCAGAGGTATCACCCAGGTAATTAATAAAAGTAAAATTAAAAATGCCGATATTAATACTGAGATCGGAAGTGGTGCTAACAAAGCATTACTGGCTATAAAATCTAACATTATAAAACTTCAGACAATTACCTTTACATACCAATTCAAAATAATTTCATTCCGTAATAAAACCGTAGACGCAAAAATTCATTGCTCAACATTAAGTTGAACATTAAAATTTTATTTTTTTTCCAACCGAAGCAAAACGTCTAGATAAATCTAAGCAATTTACTAATTTTATTCGGTTAGTTGTTGAGCATTTTCTAGCAGTTTATCCGCAATCTTTTCATAATCCACAGGATATTCGTTATTACGGATAGCTTCTTTAATTTGCTGCACCGCTTCCGCATCAACAGGCGGGGGCGTGTCAGCAATATTCTCTGCCATTCGTTTTGCAGCGTCAGATAACTGCAACCCACTCTCAGATCCAGCAGGAACTGCTGGTGCAGGAGCCGAAGCTCCAGTCGGAGAAGCGCTGTTGTCGACAGAACTGTTAGAAACACTCGCCGGTGTGTTCTCGCTACGACTAGGTATGTTAGCCGAAGTGATTGTCCCGGGGAGATTTTGAACCGGATCAACCATAAATTTTCTCCACTTCAGTATGCGCATTAATTAGCGCGGTTGGTCATTTATATGCCATAAAGCACATTAAATATACATCTATGACACATTATATACGACCTATTATCTTAGTTGTTTAGAAAAAATTTTTATTTTTTTTCCTTTTTCTAAAATTCCTTTTAAAACACGACCCGAATTTAGATTTTTAACTAATACCCGACCACCAACTTGTGCATCATTTAATACAACGCCACTAGCCGAAATGCGAATTGCTCCGAAGGTCCGGTAAATTGCGATGTTGTCACCTTTATAAATATCCCAACGGGTTTGCAAATGCCGAGGTGCAACAGCAATATTTGCGGCTACGTAAGATTTAGTTTTTCGTCCGACTACGTCACTTTTACGGCGAAAATGTAACTGGGATTGATTGGCAGGGGATTTTGCAATGTAAAGGTCAGAACTTCTTATAATAGTGTTGTTCTTTAGAGGAATTCTATATTTAACGACATTGATTTGTGGTTTAGACAGAAAATTTTTTTTACGATTGTCAAAATTAAATTTCTCTTTTTTATAATCCTTTTGGATTTTGGTAGAAATACTTTTCGGTTTTAAAGGCGCACCAGTTTCCTGACCATAAGTTGTTCCAAGAAGCCGATTTCGTATTACAGCTCTCCATGCAGGACCCATATCGTCAGCACACTCAACAGTGACTGTTTTCCAATTTTCTCTTATTGGTTTTGCAAGAAGCTCGCCATCACAATCAGGCCATACTCTGATCTTTGAGGTGAGAGGAACGACATGAATTCCTTGTTTTTGGGCGGTATTTTCAATTAACTTTATTAAAGAAGATCCGGGTATTGCATATACTGTTAAAGGGTAAATTATTAAGTATATAATAAATACTACTCTACTTAACGAAAAAAATCTCATCTCGATTTCTCATTCTATTTTCATAATTTTTGGTCATTGTTAACCGTAAATTGGTGCCGCTAAGCATGAAATCTTTGTTTCCAGTAGGAAAACTTTTTGGGTTGTTTTTAACAATTTTTTCTGCAACAGATTTGACATTGCTGACAAGTTTTAATCTGTTTTTTATGATGCGATAAAGGGTATCGCCACGTCTTATTTTATATTTTCTTTCCATTGAATTTACAGTGTAACCCTGCGATCTAGAATAAAGAACATCTTGCGCGAGTGATGAGTGGGTAATAGCCACCAACAAAATAATTGCAGTGTTTAAGACTTTTAAAATTCTAATCATATCTAACCATCGTTATAATTGGGTAATTATTTATATACTTGGTAAGGTTTTTGTTTATACGAAAGAATGTTTTTCGTTTTTCTATTTTGTCTATAAGAAATAGTTCTCCATCCGCGCCATTTTTTTCTACCCAACCTAAATCATTTCTATTTATTCCATTAGCGGATCCGAGTTCTACGAAATGACGACCACTAGCATATTTCAGTTTTGCTCGGAGCGGTAAGCATTTAGATTTAATAGGTTTGAGTATGTTTTGTAGATTTAATATTTTTTTAAAATCTATGTTTTCTGTATTAAATCGCAACGCTGAGTTAGTTAAAACATTAAGAATTCTACTTGGTGTGGCGACTGATTTGGTGAAATGAATCGATCCATATCCAAGGGTGGAATTTTTGTTATGCACCTTTACAGAATAATTCAGTTTATAGGATTCTTTGAAATTAAAATCTATTTTTTCTATGTGAAATGAAATGCCAATTGAAATGGCATTCTCTACCGGTTTGTTTCCTATATTGTATAATAATCTATCATAAAGATTTGCATTGAGTGGGATTGAATTTACCTCGTTCTTGAAATTTATACGGTAGGAAGGATTGCCAAAATTCTTTTGAATATGAAGTTTGAAGTTTTGAAATGAGGAATTTACTAGTTTTTCAAAATACAATTCTTCATCACGATCCAAATTACTAAAAGAAGTTGCAGGAAAATTAAGAAAAACATTTCTAATTAGTTTTTCTTTTTTACACTTTATCTTTTTCACACTTTCGGTAAATTTAACTGAAACAGTGATTTGTATTACGTTGTCGAAAATTTGTTCATCGATTGTTTTGTAGTCAATAATTCTAGCATTTGAATAAACAACTGTTGAATCATCTATAAGTTGCCCTTGTTCGGTATGGCTGTACCCGAAAATTCTGCTTTTATGTCTAGTGGAAGCATCAAAAAGAGCGGATTTAATTGCAGTGTCCCGGGCGCTGTTTAAATTCCCATTGATAATTCTAGCAATCCCTGTTCCTTTCTGAACACTAGATGCTTTAACCTCACTTATACAGGTAGTCCATAGAAGTGTAAAAAAGATGACAGTTGTGAATAAGCAGATATGTAAAGGTTTGTTCTTCACTAGTTACCAACCTTTAATGCTTCTTCGACGATATTTCGTAAGGTAATTCGATCCAGTTCCATGGCCACCTCATAATTATCCGTGCCAACCGGACCAACTCGTACAGTTTTGGCTCCGCGCACGATACCACTGACTCGAGTTCGCACTGTATCGCTTTGTACTACCGCATCTAGAACCGTTGCATCACCATCAATTTTCACTCCATGCACTTGTTCAGTTAGTTGTCGGAGGGCAATTATACGCGCGGCTCGTATTGCCATCAGACGTCTTTCTGACTTATTTTTGGATGGTTGTGCCGACATAGCTGCATAACCTACTGCAACGATTGTTGGTATTTCACTTTTGACAGCAAGTGATCGAGTTTCCGCAAGTGCCAAAGCCGATGCCTGTCTGATTAGGTCTTTATCAACTTTTTGCTTCGCATTTTTTGTAGCATCTGTTTTCTCAACCACCGCAAAATCGGCTGGTAGGCACGCAGCAATAAGATTAAAACAAATAGCTCCCAGAAAAAGACTTTTGTAGATTGATTTTGATTTAATTGAGATTTTCATTAAACTCTCTCGTTCTATAAATTGGTTGTATTTTTGATTAAACCCATGCATATTCTATGCCAATTTATATTACGAAGTTTAGGCTTATTTTTTACTTTTTTCTTCAGTGGCGACTATTCGTGTTTCATCCATACAATTGGCACATGAATTGCATACAATTTTTTGACGCGTCTACTCTACGTGGAACTCGCAAGTGCGTTCGCCTGATCAGTTTTTGGTCATTTATTGATTAGGTCATCTCACCGCGAATTATTTGAGAATATTATGCTCAATTTTCACCACAAATTATATGACGGGTCGTATTTTGATGAAGCGTGCCACCCGTCAAAAGTCGGCGGGTGGCTTTTTCGTTATGATTTTGTTAAATCAGAAATATTTTTGTCCGAGTATCTTATTAACCTTTTACCACGTGACTTTTTAAGCTGCGACCAGTAGATACCCTTTTGCTCACCAAACTTCTGAAAGAGATGAGAATAAAATGCTTAGTACAAAAACCATAAATTCAGCAATTTTGATATTTGCCGGAAAATAAATATTTGCTGTATTGTGATTGCAATTCTTTTTCAAAGGTCAGGAACAATCTCAATTAAGGTGTGATTGGTTTTTTGTTAGATAAGTTTTTTAGATGGGGAATAACGGTTTTGTTTAATAAAACATAAATGAAAATCCTTAATCGAAAGGATGAAAAAGGCCAATCAGGTGAAAAATACAAACACAGATCCTCGGTATCTTGACAGTAGGGCATCGCGCAAAGAGCGGGCAAGGCTAAAATTACGTCGAGATTTTCCTAACGCATCCGATTTAAGAGTTAGAGCAAAGCAGCGCCTCCCAAAATTTGCTTTTGAGTATCTTGATGGGGGAGCAGGGTCCGATGGCAACATTGCAAGAAACTGGAGGTCACTAGACTCCATTGAACTCATGCCGCGCTATGGGAAAGTGATCCTTCCCCCTCCGACTAATGCCAAGCTATTTGGAAATTCTTACAGTTCACCCATCGGTATTTCTCCTATCGGGGGACCTGGCACTGGCTTTCCCGGTGCGGAGCGGTTCCTCGCCACTGCTGCCCAGGCCGCTAAAATTCCCTATACGCTTGGTGTCTTATCTGCCATTACAATCGAGGAGGCAGCGGAAATAGCACCAGATGTACTTTGGCTACAAATCTATCGGTTTGCTCGAAATAATCATAAAATTGGTCTTGATCTCGCTCGTAGAGCTCAAGTAGTTGGCGTCAAAGCATTAGTGCTTACGTGGGACACACCTGTTAGAACTACAAGGCCACGCGAAGTCAAAGCCGGAATTACTAATCCTTTTAAATTAAATGCGCGTTTGCGTATCGATGCTTTATCCTCGCCACCATGGCTTTGGTCACTAATGCGCAACGGTATTCCCCGTTTTGTTAGCATTAAACCATATATGGGTGGTGCTTCTAGTGCAGAAGAAGCCTCTAAGTTTATGCGTACTGAAGGCGGAGGGGCATTTACATGGGATGAGATAAAGCTTTATCGTGATAAATTTAAAGGACCACTGATAATCAAAGGAATTTTGCACCCTGAAGATGCGGCACGTGCAATAGAAATCGGCGTGGATGGTTTGTTCGTTAGTAATCACGGCGGTCGACAGATTGAAGCCCTTCCGGCGTCTATCGACGCATTGCCTGCAATTGCGGCACAAGTTAATGGTCGGGCTACGATTATCTTAGACTCGGGAGTTAGGACTGGAATAGATGCAGCGCGAGCATTAGCCATTGGCGCAGATGCAGCTTTTGCTGGCAAAGCTTTTCTCTGGAGCTTGGGTGCACTTGGTAAAAATGGTCCAGCACACATGATCGAGATATTTTCTTCAGAGCTCAGCGCGACACTCGGTCAGCTTGGCTGTATTTCAATTGATCAATTACGATCCGTTCCACGACGTCACATGAGTGCTTGGACACCGGAGGATCTAATTACTAAAGGGTAGTTTAGAATGTCTCAGACTGGTGAATTAAATCGAGTTAAAGTTAAACGGGTTTATAGAGGGTTTACCCAATCCGAACTAGATGTGCAGTATGACGCTAGAGGTGCAGCAAATGATGGGCAGCGTTTTAGAGATTTTATTAAAAAGGAAAGTGAGAGGGCAGTAAGAGAATTAGATTGCCTACTAGATATTTCATACGGTGCATCTGAAGACGAGGTTGTTGATATTTTCCCAGCAGATAAAACCGGCTCTCCTATAGTTTTTTTTATTCATGGAGGATACTGGCGGTCATCATGTCAACGTGATGTAGATCTATATGCATTAACTTTTATTCCTGCAGGTTGCACATACATTAGCGTAAACTACTCGCTTGCGCCGGCCGCTTCGATCGATGATATTGTTAGGCAATGTAGGGCTGCGCTGTCTTGGAGCTTTGAGAATGCAGAAACTTTTAATGGTGATCCAAATAAAATTTATATCATCGGAAGATCGGCTGGTGCCCATCTCGCAGGAATGATGTTAACAACTGACTGGGAACTAATGTACGATTGCCCAAAAGATATCATAAAAGGTGCTACTTTAGTTAGTGGGTTGTTTGATCTAGAACCTGTTCGGTTATCTAGCGTCAATAATTGGGCTTGTCTAAGCAAAGAAGCTGCATATAGAAATAGTCCAGTGCATCATTTGCTTTCAGCGGGGTGCCCCCTGATTGTTGCTTGGGGTGGAGAAGAAACGCACGAATTTAAAAGGCAATCGGATATAATTGCGTTGCAATGGCTTGCACGAGGGTGGCCGTGCGAGAAGATAGAATTAGTTAATAAGCATCATTTTGCATCTATGGAGGATTTAATGGACAGGGAATCCCCACTCACCAGGGCGGTGTTGCAGCAATTGGGACTTTTGTAGTTATCAAACATTTTTTTATGTTATCATCACCAATGGCTTGCAATTTCATACTTAGGTTTGGCATAATAATCCAATAGTCGTTCGCGGATAATCTTTTTGATCTTGCGGGGAAATATGGGAAGTATACAGGAGAGGAATGTGACCATGGCTAATAATTTAAAAAATCTTGTTCTCGAAACAACTGCGCCCTTCCAAGGTTTGTGCGAATTGGTTGCGTATGATGAGGGACTTTTCGAAAAAGAAGGATTGGTGGTCGAATGGGCGGATCGTGATAAAGGGGTGGATAAATCGATCCGAACTGACATCACCGATCCTACTGGATTAAATGCGCACTCAAGCCATGGCAAGCTTTTTGAACAAGGTAAAGCTGATATGTACAATGCCTGTGAATGGGGAAACTACTGTCGCGTTCAGGATACCAAAGTGGATAGTGGTAGACAGATTGGTCGCCGAGCGATTGTGACATTTGCTGGTATTGTGGTAAGGGCTGAGTCTGATGTTTTTACAGCCCAACAGCTTGCAGGTAAACTTATCGGTGTTCCTTTTTTCTTTGGAACGCATTACTTAACCCTCCACATGCTAGAAGGGTTCATGCCCCGTGATGATATAAAACTTTGTAAGGCGCCTAATGGATCTCGGTATCGTTATGATGCTATGATGTCAGGTGAGATTGAGGCAACTACACTTACTGAACCCTACTTAAGTTTGGCAGTTAAAAATGGTTGCCGTGTTGTTTGTTCAGCATTTTATCACGGTACTGAAGTGGCGTCGGATAAAGTTGACGCCGAAACATACGCTAGGTTCAATCGGGCGGTAAAAGAAGCGGTGAAGCGCGTCAATGCCAACAAACCTAAATATGCGCAATATTTTATCGATTATCACAAGGAGAAAGACCCAGAAATTGGTAAACTTAACGCGTCAGACATTCCACTCGGGCATATTGTGGTAGTTGATCCTGCCCCGATACCAGATCAGGAATTAGAAAATACAGCTCAGTGGATTCAAAGCTGGGGTATGCTGGGTGAAACTGCTGACCACAATGAGCTTGTTAACATCGAGGTTCAGGCTGGCGGTCACTTCGCAGGAGATTAGTTTTCGAAAAGGTCCATTTGTTCGTTCTAGAGAGGGCTTGTATATATTTCTTATTCTTTTTTTATTCGTATTATAATTCTGCAGCGATAATGTTAAAAAAGTAACCTTATATGACAGGAAACCTCTCTTCCATTAAACGGCGAAAAAGTATCCCGGTTAATGTTGGTGGAATTATTGTAGGTGGTGATGCACCTGTAGTTGTTCAATCGATGACGAATACGGATACTGCAGACATTGAGAGTACTGTTAAACAAGTAGCAGACCTAGCTCAAGCGGGGTCAGAACTTGTAAGGCTTACCGTTGATAGAGAGGACTCCGCTGCGGCAGTTCCAAAAATTCGGGATCGGTTAATGCTTATGGGAATTGAAGTTCCTCTTGTAGGCGATTTTCATTATATAGGCCATAAGTTACTCACAAAATATCCTGATTGTGCTAAGGCCTTGGCAAAGTATAGAATCAATCCTGGCAATGTTGGGTTCCGTGAGAAACGCGACATACAATTTTCTACAATGATCGAAGTTGCCCTGAAATATGACCGTCCAGTGCGTATCGGAGTAAACTGGGGTTCTCTTGACCAAGAGATGCTCGCAAAATTAATGGATAAAAACGCACAATCGGTCAGTCCGAAGGACATTAAAGAAGTTACTCGTGAGGCCATGATCCAATCAGCCTTATTGTCAGCGGAGCGTGCTCATGAAATTGGGATGGGACCAGAAAAAATTATTATATCGGTCAAAGTTTCAGACGTTCAGGATCTTATTGCTGTGTACCAAGACATTGGGTCTCGCTGTGATTATGCGTTGCATCTGGGTCTAACTGAAGCAGGTATGAGTTCAAAGGGGATTGTTGCATCAACGGCTGGTATGGCCGTTCTTATGCAGCAGGGAATAGGGGATACCATCAGGGTTTCATTAACACCTGAACCGGGAGGGGATCGTTCCCGCGAGGTTATTGTCGCGCAAGAGATGTTACAGACTATGGGATTGCGATCATTTCTTCCCTTGGTAACTGCATGTCCGGGTTGTGGAAGAACCACCAGCACGGTTTTTCAGCAACTTGCCGATAAAATACAAACTCACATTCGTACTCGTATGCCAGAATGGCGTGAAAAATATTATGGTGTGGAAGATATGAATGTTGCTGTTATGGGATGCATAGTTAATGGCCCCGGCGAGAGTAAGAATGCAAACATAGGTATTAGTTTACCAGGAAATGGAGAAGATCCAGTTGCGCCGGTTTTTATTGATGGACAAAAATCTACAACTTTGAGAGGACCAAGATTAGCCGAAGAATTTCAAGAAATTGTAGAAAATTATATTGTAAGAAATTACTCTAAGAGAACGGATAAAAAGAGCCCCCATTGAGTATTGAATGAGATTTTCCTATCACTTTCTGTAGAGAATCGTCCCAAGTAGTATATGCCTTTTTGTAAAGGGCTTAGAGTTAATACCTATTTAGTTTTTTAATCATCTTAATTATAATTTTTCCATCTACGCTTAACCTCGTGCAAGACACATTGCTATTCCCATCCCTCCGCCGATACACAAAGTGACCAGGGCTTTTTTTGCATCAATTTTTTCCATCTCGCTTAAAAGTGTAACCAAAATACGGGCGCCTGACGCACCGATCGGGTGTCCTATAGCTATGGCTCCTCCATTGACGTTCACTTTATCTAGATCTAGTTCTAGATCTTGGCAAACTGCTATAGCCTGAGCTGCGAAAGCCTCATTGGCCTCAATTAAATCAAGTTCATCCACCTTCCAACCAGCTTTTTTAAGTGCTTTTTGGCTTGCTGGAACTGGGCCCATTCCCATTATGTCCGGATCTACTCCAGCTTGAGCCCATGAAACTATCCTGGCTTTTTCATCAAGGCCTCTATGTGCTGCATTTTTGGCGGACATCAAAGTTACAGCTGCTGCACCATCATTTATACCGGACGCATTACCGGCAGTGACAGTTCCATCCTTTGAGAAAACAGGTCGAAGCGCAGCTAAATTACCTTTTGTGGTTCCATGTCGTGGATATTCGTCTTCATCAACTATTTGTTCCGCATTGCGATGTTTAAAAATAACGGGCACAATTTCTTCTTTAAATTTTCCATTTTTCCAAGCTCGTTCTGCTCGTTGTTGTGAAGAAAGTGCAAAAGTATCTTGGGCTTCACGACTTATATTCCACTTGGTTGCAATATTTTCTGCCGTACAACCCATATGATAACCATTAAAGCTATCCCACAATCCGTCATGGATCATGGTATCAATCAAATTGATATTACCCATTTTTGTGCCATCACGTAAGTTAACGCAATGTGGTGACTGACTCATATTTTCCTGCCCGCCAGCGATAACTATTTCGGAGTCTCCTGCCTGGATTGATTGTGTACCAAGAATAACTGATCGCAACCCTGAGCCGCATACTTGATTCATTCCCCAAGCACATACTTCTACGGGTAACCCAGACCTGATTGCAGCTTGCCGAGCAGGGTTTTGTCCTGCTCCCGCAGTTAAAACCTGTCCAAGGATTACTTCAGAGACGTCATTCGGTGTAATTTTACTACGGACAATGTTTTCTTTAATAACTGCCACGCCGAGCTCAGCTGCAGACACCGTGCTCAGTTTTCCATTAAAACTGCCTACAGCTGTGCGAACAGCGCTGGTAATAACTACATCTTCCATTTGTCTCTCCTAACAGAAACGCACAAATTTATTATAAAAGGCTAGTTCGATTTCTTTCTAAAAGATAATTAGTTACCATATCGCATAAGTTTTGTCCGAGTATAATTTGTTCAATTGGGTATGCGAGAGCTTTCTTCCAATGTAAGTTGGAGTGCAAGAAACGTAGTTTTGCAAAAACACAGAGATGTTTTACAACAAAACCAGCTAGTTGAATTGTATACGGGTGCAAGATGAGAAATGGATAACATGGTAAAGCGTGTAGAAAAACCTGATCAATATTGGCGTAAAACCTTAACACCTGAACAATATCATATTTCTCGGGAGGCCGGAACTGAAAGACCATTTTCGGGAAAATATAATGATTTCCCGTGCAAAGGTAAATTTTATTGTTCCTGTTGTGATAATTTATTATTTAGTTCTGAAGCAAAATTCAATTCTGGCACAGGTTGGCCTAGTTTCTACGAACCAGTAACCAAAGAAGCCACAAACCTTGTCAAAGATACTACATTTTTTATGCAACGTGTCGAAGTTACCTGTGCATCATGTGACGCCCATCTTGGTCATGTGTTTAATGATGGACCTCAACCAACAGGTCAGAGGTATTGTATAAATTCTGTTTCCTTGGTCTTCAAAGGGGAAGGTAAGGATTAATCAAATGATCATAGTTACCTGTGCTGGAGGGAAAACCGGCAAAGCTATTGTAAAACAACTTGTAAAAATAGGCAGGGAGGTTAGAGCAATTGTTGGACACCAGAATTCCATCGCAAAAATTCATGATTTGGGGGCTGCCGAAGTTTTTTGCTGTGATTTGAATGACGCAAATGCCGTCGAAAATGCTTTTATCGGCGGAAAACAACTATATTATATAGCACCAAATATGAACCCGGCAGAAAGAATATTTGGTAAAAATATTATTGCAGCAGCTCGTGTGGCTGGGTTAGAAAAAATTGTTTTTCATTCTATGCTTCATACACAGTTGGAGGAGCTTCCGCACCACTGGGAGCGACATTTTGTAGAGGCTGATTTAATGGAGTCTGGACTTTGCTACACAATACTTCAGTGTGGATCCTACATGCAAAACATGCTTCCAAATTGGAATAGAATGATTGAGACAGGGGTCCACAGTATGCCATACGCGATTTCATGTCCGATGAGCCTTGTTGACCTCAATGATATCTGTGAGGTTGCTGCAAAAGTATTGTCTTCAACAAAATACAATTTTGGTACATATGAAATATGTGGTGATGCAATTACTTTATCTGAAAAAGCGAGCATTCTCTCGAACGTATTGGGGAAAGAAATTCGTGCAGAGAAATCATCCCTAGAACAAGCATTGGAACATGGAAGGATGCTGAACTTCAGTGATTACTCAATAGAAACTATGAAAAAAATGTTTCCATATTACGATAAACACGGGCTAGTTGGTTCCCCGTGTGTTTTGGAATGGATTTTAGGCCGTTCCCATTCCAGTTTTCAGAGTTTTGCGGAAAGGATGGCTGCGGGCTGAACAAACAAAAAGAAGATGGCGAGTTCTTAATAATTCCATGGCGAATACAGGCCGCTGTCTATGGCTGCGGTATGTTTAGCCATAGCTAAACAATATGGCGACAGTCATCTTGCCGCTTTGGATAGTTTCTCTGGGTGCATCTCCATTGATTGCAGGAATTGCACTCGGGTGCCGTTATGTGTTGTTAACTTTTCTATCAATACATTCCGGCGCTCTGATGGACCGTATTGGCACACGCAAAGTGATGCTCATTTTTGGGATTGCAGCAATAATCTTTAACGGATCTTATCCTTTTTTTCCAGAGCTAACCGCTGTTGTATTAATACAGCTATTTGCTGGTTGGGCGGGAGCAATGGGTTGCCTTGGAAGCCAGACACTAATTGGTCACCTCATGAAGGGAAACTCCGTTTATGCTGGTCGTCTTAGCGCTTATTTGCGGGTTGCCGCATTTGTTGGGCCGCCCCTAGTAGGAGCAATATGGGATTTTTTTGGTGCTTGGAGCGCATTTGGATTTCTTGCCGCTTGGGGAGCATTACCTGTAATCTCAGCGATGTTTCTTCCTAAAGATTTCCAAAAACAGGCTGTGACCCTGGGTTCTTTTTCAGATCTTTTACCACGTTGGTTGGACTATAGTGATGCATTTCGTCTTCTTGCTGTTCCAGCCATTGTTTTGTTATTAGCGATCACTATTGTAAGATATGCAGGTATTTCCATTCAGCACACATTCTATGTTGTTTGGCTAAATGAAATTGGCCTAACCGGGATCAAAATAGGGTTTTTACTCTCGATTTGGGCAGTTGCAGGTGGGTGTTCCGCGTTGTTTGTGGGAAAGCTTCTTAATTATTGCAAAGACATATGGCTTGCGATTGCAATGGTATCTCTTCAAATTTTACTTCTTACAATTACCCCTTTGATACCAAATTATGTGTCATTTCTTTTGGTAATGGCAGTCTACGGGGCCACAATGGGAATAAGTCAACCTTTGCTGATTGGCATGATGGCGCGTGCTACACCACAGGAGCATCAGGGAAAAAGCGCCGGACTCCGAGCTACTGCGAATCAAAGCTCAGGATTTGTTCTACCCATTACAATGGGAGCAATTGCTGAATGGATTGGTTTAAAAAATGCTTTTTTTGTGATTGGTTTAGGTGTTTTGACAATAATGTTGGTAATAGTCTTTACATTAGGTCGCAAGAAAAAATATTTTATTTCTCATAAATAATTACCTGAATGGGTTGGCCAAAATTTGGTGCTGCCAAATCCGGACAGGCTGAGGCAGCTACGGCCAAATCCATCTCAGCGCGAAAATCAACATATATTGGATTCTTCGGACGGTTTGAAGTATGCTTGATTTCGCCAGATTTTAGGTCAATATCCACATGCTGGAAAATGTTTAGGGGGCTTGGTACAAGTTCCGGTTGAACATTCCATTGACTAAACCCGTCAATAAGATTCTCCCAGCATCCACGGTTTGGTATTGGGATTTCATCGCCATGGTGATATTGGTTCAACCGGCCTTCTTCTTTTGCTCTAGCATAGCGAGGTCCTGAGCAAGTTCCATATTGAAGATCATGGTACCCTTGGCCAGCGAATTGATCCTCAATTATTGTCATCATGGGATTATTAAGTTTGCTGAAGAGGACATCGCCATTCGAAATCCATATTTTCATGTTGAACGCTTTGGTGCGAGCCTGATCAAATCTCTCATCTGTGTTATGTAAATTAATACACGCAAAATCAACAATGGTTTTAGCTTTAATACGAAGTATTTGATTTTTTTTCATCGGTCGCCCCCATCCAGAGTTTGCGGGAACTTTTTCATCACTAATTACTCGCATGATTTATCCTTGCTGACTTAGTCAGGTTTGAAGAGCGTGATTTTACAATCGGAAGAAGATGGAGAAATTTCTGATGTCGGGCAATTTACAGTTGCACAAATAAGGTCAATTTCAGCTTGGAAGCGAAGATCAACACACTTTAAAAGACTCTTCGGTGTTGATTTAAGACTTCCACCCGGAGCAATGTACATATTGCGAAACAAACCTAACGGGTCGGGTAAATTTTCTAGTTTCAAGTCGATATAAGGAGAGATGGTTTTAAGCATGATTTCAGGACACTCATGGGTCGATTGCAAATCATGAAGTCCAATTCCCGAAAAACCATCCTCGGTGAAATTCATCATCGGATTGTTTTGTTTGCTAAATAACCGATGTCCTGCTGTAGGATATAAATTCAAATTGTATATCCGTGTACGGGCAGTATCAAAGTACTCTTTGGGATTATTAAAATCAAAGCAGTTGAATTCGATAACACTCTTGGCAGAAATAAGAAGCGTTTGTCCGGCCTTTATATCACCAACCCAGCCATAGGTTGGTTTAAGAGTTGTTTGTGTAATCATTTCCATATCGAGTGTTACCTAGTTTCAATTATGATTTAAATTTGCTGTTTTGCATATTAACACATCAATTATTGCCTCCATGCCTGCTCAAATAAGTAATGCAACGCAATTTTATTATTCCTATCGTTGAGTTGCTACACAAAATTATTAGATTGCTAGTTACCCATATAGTCTACCAGCCTTTTTTGTAACAAACATGCTGCTAGACTCAGAATGTTTTTATAGTAAGTATTATAGCCTCAAAGATAAGAATTTAAATCTTCCATCCAGCCAAATTGAAAATCAGGCTTGGGATGTGACCAAATCCTTATCAAACTTCTTATGATAACCAGGGAGGAAAGGTTGAAAATTTTAATTTGGCCAGGATCGCTTAGGCAGGGTTCGTTTAATCGTCAATTGGCAAACGTTATAAATAGTCGTCTTGTTGAGAAAGGTGTAGAAACTGACCTTATTGAATTTCGTGATTTTGATATGCCTTTGTTTAACGCGGATATTCAAGAAAAAAATGGTATACCAGACGCAACAAACGCTTTAGCGGATAGAATTGTCTCGAGCGACGGATTTGTGCTTGTTATGCCGGAATATAATTTTGGTGTCCCAGGGCCTGTAAAGAATGCAATCGATTGGTTGTCCCGAATACGTCCCTATCCGACAGCCGGCAAAGTATGTCTGCTAGCTTCTGCCGCTCCCGGGCAGGTTGGCGGTGCAAGAGGTATAATTGCTCTTCGGCCTGCACTCTCCTTTATGGGTGCGTGGTTGGTTCCTGAGTCCTTCTCATTAGCACAGGCATCGAATGCGTTTAGTGAAAATAATCAACTTAAAAACTCAGAATTGGAAAAGTTACTAAATGACGTGATTGGAAAATTTATAGCTGCTGCAGGTAGTCTCAGAGTTTAATGAAAATTGGTAACCTTCCATGGGTGGCTGCTGAACGTGAGCCAGATAAGGTGGCCATAATAGATGGAGATCTTCGAAAGACATGGGAGGATTGGAACAACGATATTTGCCACATAGCAGGTGGTTTTTCGGAGATTGGCTTATTGCGTGGCGATCGATGCGTTTGTATAATGCCGAACAGTTACGAAATGGCCACCACTTACTTCGCATGCCATCTTCTGGGATTGGTTTTCATTCCAGTTAATTGGAGACTAACGCGACACGAATTTCACTACGTATTATCTGATGCCCAAGCCTCGGTTGTTTTGTTTGATGAAGTGGCCCTACCAAATGTCCGCAGTGTTATTAATAATGTCTCTATAAAGCGGGTCGTTTCAACTGCTGTCAGCAGTAAAGAAATAAAGTTCGTTGATCTACTAGATTCTCCAGCAGCAAAACCAAAAGTCAATATTTTGGACAGTGATACGTGTCTTATGCTCTATACATCTGGAACGACAGGGAGACCAAAAGGTGTGCTTCGAAGTCATGCCGCCGAGAAATTAGCTGCGATAGCTTGTGCAGCTCAATTAAGATATTTGTCTGGCGAGAAATCACTTGGTGTAATGCCTTTGTTCCATACTATGGGTATAAGAGTTCTATTGATGACAGCATTGGTAGCTGGCACTTGGGTCAATATGCGGCGATTTGATGCTCCATTTGCCATACGCCTAATAGAACGGGAGTCAATAAGTGCACTTTTTTTAGTACCCACCATGTATCATGATCTGTTAAAAACAAAAGAGATTAAAACTACTAATATTTCCTCAGTTAGGAATTTGGCCTATGCTGGGATGGCAATGAATAGAACGCTAGAAAAACAAGTGGCAGAAACATTCTCACCAGAGGTTTTCGCTAATTATTATGGTTCTAGCGAAATATTTACGTTCTCATACTGCGATGACTTGACCACAAAGCCTGGCAGTGCCGGGTGGGCTGGAATGGGACAGGTTCTTCGTGTGGTTCGCGCAGACCAAGATGCAACTGTTGGTGGTAATGAAATCGTCGCCCAAGGAGAATTTGGCGAAGTTGTTGCAACTATGGAGAGTGGAGAAGCATTTTCTGGTTACTGGAGGAGGCCAGACGCGGACTCCAAAGCTATTCGAGACGGTTGGTATTTTACCGGTGACTTGGGGTATTTTGATGAAGATGGAGCACTTTTTCTCTGCGGACGGGTAGATGATATGATTATTTCTGGTGGTGAAAATATTCATCCGGAGGAAATAGAAAATATACTTTTATCTTCGGAATTTGTAGACCTAGCTGCAGTAGTAGGTGAGCATGATGATCGCTGGGGCCAAATTGTCGTTGCTTATGTACAATCAGCATCTGCGGCAGCGAATTCGACGTTACTGGACAAGCATTGCAAGTCATCAGTTTTGGCTGACTTTAAGAGGCCGAGAAAGTACGTGTTTGTCGACAAAATTCCGGTTTCTGCTTCTGGAAAACTTATGCGGCGCCTCTTGCGTGATGGGGATTATAAAATTTCTTAAAAGTAAGAAACACATTTAATTTAATTAATAAATTCTATTGGGAAGTTTATGCAAAAAAATTATTCTGAAAATCGAGCGAAGTGTTTGCAACAATTAGATGGGCTTAGGGTTGAAATCAACCTTGCAAAAAAGGTGGGATACGTAATTTTAGAGCGACCGCCATTGAATATTATATCCTACGATGGCAGGGAACAAATTCGAGCTATAATAGAGGAAATGGATAGAGATCCTGATGTTGCAGTCATAGTAATTAGGGGCGCAAATGGAGTTTTTACATCTGGCGGAGATGTAAAAGCGTTTCCTGATGTTCCATTTGATGGGATGTCGGATCTTGCTTGGAATATAGGAGCGCCGGAACGCGCTAGTAAACCCGTTATAGCTGCATTGGAAAAATATGCATTTGGTGTAGGGTTTGAGCTTGCGATGGCATGTGACTTTCGTTTAGCCACTCAGGAAACGCTGATAGCGTTGCCCGAAATTAATCTTGGAGAAATTCCAGGGTCAGGAGGAAGTGTACGAGTTGCTAAAATAGCAGGGCTTACTCGGGCTAAAGACATGGTAATGTTAGGGAGAAAGATTCCAGCCGCTGAAGCTCTTCGATGGGGACTTATTACGGAGATTGCAGATAATTCGGAGAATCTCACATCGTTGATCGACCAATACACTGCTGCGCTTTGTGAAAAAGCGCCGTTGGCGCTTAGAGCGCTTAAACGTGTACTAAATTCTGTATACGACTCGAGCTTAAAAGTTTCCATGGATATAGAGGGACATTCGTACGAAAAATTACGTTCGACAAATGACTATGCTGAGGGCATTACAGCTTTTTCTGAAAAACGTACTCCAAATTTTAAAGGGGAATGAGTAAAAAGATAAATCGAAATTCTTTTCAGTTAAGGGGTATATTTTGCAGTGGTAAAGGTGCTTGCTAATTATGAGGAGAGTGTCAAAGTACCTAACGGCCGTACTTCGATTGGACGCAGATTTCGAATAGTATTAGCACGAAAGTAATCACTGGTATGAACGAAAATGTAGATTGGTCTGACGAAATTTTCTCTATTCTATTGGAGCAACGTATTAAGCAGGTAGCTTATGTACCAGACGCGGGTCACAAAAAACTCATAGAGCGGGTCAATGAAGATAATTACTTTCGAGATGTGCCACTTACCTCCGAAGAAGAGGGGGTTGCACTCCTATCAGGGGCTTGGTTGGGTGATGAACGCGGAGTGTTGCTGATGCAATCTTCCGGCGTTGGGAATATTATAAATATGCTTAGTATTTCAGTCGAATGCAGGTTCCCATTATTCATGATCATTACGATGAGAGGGGAGTGGGGTGAATTTAATCCCTGGCAAGTGCCAATGGGGAAGGCTACTCAATCAACGTTAGAGGCAATGGATGTTAAAGTAATTAGGGTTGATGTGCCTGATAAGGTCGCTGAAACCGTGGCGGCAGGGATCAAACTTACTTTTGATTCGGGCCGGATGGTTGCAGTTTTGATCGGACAGCGTGTAATTGGTTCAAAAGATTGGAACCGGTGACCATATGAAGGGAAATGAATTAGTAATACTCGATCGTCGACATCTTGTAGAAAGAATTTTATGTTCGCGCGACGATTTGTTGTTGGTTACGGGGCTGGGTGCGCCAACGTGGGACGTTGCAGCACTTGGAGATAATTTAAACAATTTTTACTTGTGGGGAGGAATGGGCGGCGCGGTGCCAACTGCTCTTGGACTTGCCTTAGCACAATCAAAACGACGAGTACTTGTGCTTACCGGTGACGGGGAAATGCTTATGGGAATTGGCAGCCTGGCCACTGTTGCGGTACAGAAACCCAAAAACCTTGTGATAGGTGTAATTGATAATCAGCGTTATGGTGAAACTGGGATGCAAAGGTCCGCCACTGCGTTTGGTGTTGACATAGCTTCTATAGCAAGGGGTGCTGGGTTTGAGACGGCAACTAATGTTACAACTTATGGAGAATTGGATTCCGTTATACCTCAAATCTATAATTCCCAAGGACCGTTGCTTTTCAATTTTAAAGTGACTGTGTCTGATCATCCGATGATATTACCGGAAAAGGATGGATTGGAACTAAAACACCGATTTCGTGCACATATTTTGAACGCAAAAAAAAAGATAGGGGGATAAAAAATGTCTGATCTTAAACGTTACCAGATGGTGATAGATGGCAAATGGGTCGACTCCTCGAGCGGCAAAACCTTTGAGAGTGTAAATCCCTTTACTGCTAAACCATGGGCAATCATTCCCATGGGAAGTAAAGAAGACGTTAATGCTGCAGTTGATGCAGCATGGCGGGCTGGAAGACATGGTAGTCAATGGAGGGCCATGACACCGTCGGCACGAGGCGCTTTGATTAGACGGTTGGGAGATGGTTTAATGGCAGCTTCAGATGAGCTTGCAGTTACAGAGGTAATTGATAATGGGAAACTCATTGCTGAGATGTCGGTACAATGTAAGTATCTTACTCAGTGGTATTATTATTTTGGTGGACTCGCTGATAAAGTCGAAGGTTCAGTAATTCCCATCGATAAGCCAGATACTTTTAATTTTACCGTATGGGAACCGATTGGGGTTGTTGCATGCATTGTCCCTTGGAATTCACCTTTGCTCCTTCTCGCTTGGAAACTAGCACCGGCATTAGCAGCAGGTAATACAGTAGTTATAAAACCATCTGAGTACACGTCTGCATCAACACTCGAATTTATGAAAATAGTTGAAGAAGCAGGTTTTCCACCCGGTGTAGTGAATGTGGTGACAGGTTTTGGCGGAGATACTGGGGCCCCATTAGTTGAACATCCAAAAGTTTCAAAGGTTGCATTTACAGGATCTGACACGACTGGAGCCAACATTTATCAAGCGGCCGCAAAACATATGAAGCATGTCACAATGGAATTGGGAGGAAAATCTCCAAATATAGTGTTTGACGATGCTGACATGGAAAATGCGGTTAAAGGGGTTGTTTCTGGCATTTTTGCGGCCAGCGGGCAAACCTGTATTGCTGGGTCACGATTACTCGTACAAAAGAGTATTCATGATGTATTTGTGGAAAAACTTGTTGAATTGGCCGCCACCGCTAAACTAGGAGACCCGATGAGCACAGAAACTCAAGTTGGGCCTGTTACAAATGTGCCTCAATATAACAAAATACTAGAATATATTGATTTAGGAAAAAATGAGGGAGCAAAGGTTATTCTTGGTGGGGGTAAAGCGGAGGGACCAGAATGTGGAGAGGGTTGGTTCGTACACCCCACTATTTTTACAGAAGTTGACAATAGCATGCGAATTGCTCAAGAAGAGATTTTTGGTCCGATTCTCGCAATTATTCCATTTAAAGACGAAGAAGACGCAATTGAAATTGCGAATGATATTGTATACGGCCTTGCCGCGGGTGTATGGACACAAGATATCCGCCGAGCAATGTTTATGGCTAGTCGGTTGGAAGCAGGAACGATTTGGATCAACACCTACAGAGCTGTAAGTTATATGTCACCTTTCGGAGGGTATAAACGATCTGGTTTGGGACGGGAAAGTGGTCAAGAAATGATTAAAGAATATTTGCAACAGAAATGCGTTTGGATTTCAACAGCTACTGAAGTTCCCAATCCATTTATTCTTAGATAAAAAAACAGAAAATATTTTTTAGTCTTCTAAATTTATTGTTTCCTTAAAGAAAAGATTTAACATGCCTCTAATGGGACATGTAAGCGCGTAGAATCTGTTATAATTCCCCCCTTAACGCGTTCCGCAAGAACATCTGGTAAAGGCCTTTCTCCGTCTGCACAGAGCCAAAGCCTTAACAAATGACGCTTAAGTTTTGGGTCAGCCCAATCTTCAAAGGCAGTTCTTCCGTGGACCGTTACATGATTGTAAAGAAATTGTATGTCGCCGGCCTCAAATTGCATTTGCATGTGGAGTTTTTCGAGTAACTCATCAAAAAAATCTAACGCAGAACTCTCAGTTTTTGACATGCGAGGGACTTGTTCGAAACGTTGAGTTGAGTCGATGTATTGTCGGCCATACCTGCAGCTGAAATAACCATTCACAACATTAAAAACTGGCAGAGCGTACCACGGATTTTTACCCTCTGGCACCTCATTTCTTCTATCCCAATAGGAATCTTTCGATAGTGCTGCAACATAGTCAGGCCTATATTTGAGCATATGATTATATACTGACACCGTACTAGCGATTCGGCTAAGTCCACCAGACATTGGGGTTTGAAGGACCATTAAACCCACAATATCGCAGCTGTCTGAATGAAAGCGCTGATTAACATTAGTGCGGTAACCTCGTTCCCGAGCATCTGTGTTGTAATCCAAGTCAGTTAATTTTTTAACATGTCCAATCATATGACCCTTTGCATTCTGTGACACCGCACGTCCCAAATGAGCTCCAATACCAAAAAATATTGCAGCTAATTGCTTATGGTCAAATTGGTCAACTGGGAAGCCACGTATGAGAGTTATACCTAGGCCATCAAATAATTGTTTTCTTATTTTTCGGAGTGTTTTCCCAAATTCTAATAAAACAAAGTTTCTTTTTGTTATTGTTGTTATATCACGACCGGTCTTCTCAAAAATTTCCAATGCCCTCTCAATTTCTCTGACTTCACCCTTGGTTATTTTGTGTATCCAGCGTCCTGAGGATCTCAATTGGGATCCTGTCCATTCCCCAGGATCAACAATTGGTTGGCCCAGAATTGCGCTGCCGCGTTGTTTCGTTGATCTACACAAAGTCATTCTTACATCCCATAATCTAATATTTTCTTCGAATTTTATAATTATAATTAATTATCGGAAGATCATGGTACCCGGTAAAAAATAAATTTTCACCTAGAATTTTGCGACTTTCTCTCAAATTCACTTGCCTTAACAATTTATAAATACCTCGACTGTTATTATTTTTTATGTATAAAAATAGATTTCTTTTTGCTTTTCAGTTGCTCATTAGTCTTTTTTCAGAGAAGTTTGTTAATAGTGAAAATGAGACACTACCCGAAACCATCAAAGTAAGGGCCTTTAACTTTCACAAAAAGTGCTTTTTATTTTGAATTTTGATCAACCTCATAGATACGAGTAACGAATGACCTTGAGAAAACCCGCTGTAACGAGCCAACCAATTAACCCATATACCTGTCAACGTTGGTCACCGCGCTCTTTTTCTGAAAAATCCGTTGATGATAAAACAATAGTTTCGCTGTTTGAAGCAGCACGTTGGTCTGCATCTTGCTATAATACGCAACCTTGGCGATATATTATTGCGTCCAAAAATGATCCTGAAGCTTGGAAAGTTGCTCAAAATTGTACACTGGATTGGAATAGGCGATGGACGCAATCCGCTCCGATAATCGGTTTCGTACTCGCAGAACCCACAGAGCTGCCGGGAGGACACAAAAATAAGTGGCACAAGTTCGACACGGGAATGGCCTGTGCTCACCTCACAATTGAGGCAGAAGCACAAGGGTTGTCCGTACATAAATTTGCGGGAATCGACAATGATGCGGTTCGGAAAAACTATGCTATACCCCAGTCTATCGAAATAGTATGTGGTATAGTTATTGGTTATCAAGGTAGTGTTGAAGCACTTGACGAAGATTTGAGAGAGCGAGAAATCGAAGAGCGCACAAGAGATCCACTTTCAAAGTTTGTTTTTAAAAGTAAATACGGGAGTCCAGCTCCGGAGGTCGAAGGCAATTAAACTTTGTCACATAGGATAAACATCGTAAAGCAAAAACGAATCTGATTGTGAAACAATATATTTCTACTAATATTTTTCTTTGCCATTATATTCTAATTGTTGGTGCATATGTTTTTTATCACGAAATGGCGGTAAAACTTGTCTATTAAAAATCCAGTGGGATTAGCTTGTTCAATTTACGGATATCAATAAAAAATATTTGATATGAAGCGTACTGTTTTAGTTTGCTGCCCAACCTTAAACTGAAACAGGCGGAAATACCAGGGATTTGATCACTACGGGGACTGCACCTGATGCATTGATCATTTCGCCTATATCTATGAAATCAAATTCGTTCAAAGTAACTCCGTCAATTGATACCACCGGGCAAGCCAGTTTAATTTCTTCTTTTAAATGTATTCCAATAAGTCCGCCAATATCTCCGTCATTTACTAAAACAAGTGGAATATTCTCGTTTATATTTTGTTCGAGGGCCATCTCGACGCCTCTACCAAATTGTTCTAACCGAGAAAAGCTTGCAGATCCCTTCCAACTAAAGGATAAAGCTAAGGGAGAGTCCGGATTGGCGAGGTCTAATCTGGTGCGTGCGTTGTTAACAGAATTTGCAACCTTTTTTGGATTAATTTCATCCCCAGAAAAATCAAAATCTGCAGCTAGAACAGGTACATTTCTGATAGGAATTACCTCAGTAGGCGCAATATAAATTGTGGTTCCAGATAATTGTACAGTGTATTGAGAGGCTCCAACGACTGTAGCACGTATTGTTGCAACTGGTTCCTCTATGGGGATTTTTAATGCCTCTACACGAGCTTTGGTGAAATTTGCAAGTTGTGAACCAAGATCACCAAATTGTATTTTCTCATTTCCATAAACGAATTCAGAAACACCGCCAGAAAAAGTCAATGCTTTAATATCATTTGCTCTGGGTAACGGTGGAAGTAATAGCATTTCCTTAGTTTTAGGTGACAACTCTGCAAGTCCAGCAGCCTCTATTATTCTCATCGCCATTCTGTCCGCTAATTGCAACAATACTTCGGGGTCTGGACTATCATTTATAGATAGAGGAAATCCAATATCTTCAGCATGGGTTTTCCCGGTTGGTTCAATACGAGTAATAGTTCCGTTGTCATCGAGGACTATAAGTCTTGCTCCTGCATCAAGAGCTGTCACATGCGACACTTTTCCTTCGAAACACTGCGAAATCTTTGTCGTTCCACCTCCGATGTCTATATTGATCACCAAGCCCTTTTTGTCAGCTGATCGGATTACGGCTCCAGAACCATGAGCAGCCATTGTGGCCTCAAGTCCATCACCAGCGCTCACTGCAACAAACTTTCCCGCTTCCGCAGAGAATATATCGCCTATTGCTCGCGCATTAGCTCGGCGCACGGCAACCCCGGTTAAAATTAGGGCCCCTGTGTCAATTTCTGAACGATCCAATCCTGCGCTCAGATAAGATTGGTCAATAAATTCCCCAAGAATTTTGGCATCGATTGTGTCACCTTCTTCATATGGGGTAAGTTGAATGGGTGCCTCGTGAAGTGTTTCCCTCTGGGATACAAAGTATCTAGACCCGACTCGCTCCATCAAAACGCGGGAAAACACGAGATGCGAGGTGGAAGACCCAATATCCACACCTACACTTGTCAATTCAATTTCTTCTTCTTCTTGTATGTGGCGTTCGGCGCTTGTAAAACGGCCGCCACTATCTGCATTAGTCACTTTTATTCCCTTCGGGCAACCCCTATGTCTCCCCGCACTTTTTCAGGTAATGTGAGTGCCTATGGTTAAACCACATAGGGAACTAATTTGCTTGGCGTTCGTAAAGTTCAGGTTCCATTCGAGTTTTAATATCGTATTTATCAAGACCTCCTTCAAATTCCGTTCGAAGGTAGGGGTCCTCGATGTCGTATCCTATTGCGGTTCCTCCATCCCGAACGTCAATAGCACCGTAGTCGTTAGCCTCTTCACCAGGGCGTTTGACAGTACGACCCGGATGGTGTGGCCCAAACCAAGCGGTTAAACGGAAAGGCCCGTCTGACATTCCGAAATGCTGATGATACCAATCGCCTGACATTGGTGCAGCAGAGACCATTCCAACTGGTTCGTAGTCTTGACGAAGAACTTTATCCTCATTCCCATCTTTCCAGGGTGTTTCCCCATACTTTGCAGGCCATGTGTAAGTGTACCCCTTGCCTTTGATGCAAATAAGGACCGCAGCCGAACCGTGCGCGTGACCTTTAGAATACCGGCCTGGCTCATGCTGACCTATCCATAGATAGAAATTATTATCAGTCATATGCGGTTCGATGCGACGATAGCCCGGGGAACGCCTATTATCTAGTGGTAATTCACAATCCACAATATCAGGGACGATATTTGTTTGGGTCATTGCAAGCCCACGAATAGGATCGGCGAGGATCTCATCAGAAGGTTTGTAGTAATCTTCTCTATCTGGGTCGAATCGATCTCGAAAATTGTATGGACAATTAAATATGAATTCTGAATTGTCATAAATATTCATTACATTTGGCGCAGTATTTCCGCCGAGCAATAATGCAGGACTGCTAGAAGCATTAACAATCCTATATTTGGCGTTCATAGGGATAGACCAAAGTGATCCCTTTTGCCACTCAAAGACATGAGCTTTATCTTCGTGCCCTTCTTCCCAAACCTCTGTAGATCCTCGCCCCTCGACAACAAAATATTGTTGTTCATAAATATGTTTCACTGGGTGAGTGGCACCTGCACCGGGCACCTCCATTACATGACAGCCCCACATTCCTTCCGTACCAAAAAGCTGCACAAATGTTGCGTTAGTTCCCATCATGTTCCATGGTTTTAATGGCAAATTTTGAACTTTATCAATTCCAATATGCCGATAAATTGGAATATTTTGTTCCTCCATCCATATGTCATATGCGCTTTTTGGTGCCTTAAACTCACCATATCCAGACCGGGTCAATAAATCTTTAGGTTCCACCCAATCGTGTGTGTGTCCATCGGGGCCATCGTGAGGGGCCATGTTACAATCTCCGTATGAAAAAAAGTACTATACCTTTAGCAGAAGCTTCTGTCCCCGCAACCCTCAAAAAGTAATTATTAGTAATCGGCTAAAACGAGATCGTGCTTTTAAATCCAGACTTTATCCAAAATGATCTATTCTAGGGTCAGTATTTTTTGAAAACTTAATTCGAATCGACCCAGTTTTAATAAACTTTAAAGATAATTTTATCCGCGCATGAGAAAACCCAAGCCAGATCATTTCAGTGGTCTTATTTGAACAGGGTCACTGTTCTGTGTGTTAAAATTACTTGTGTTATTGCCTCGAGGAGAGACCGTCATTGAAACTGAGGCACCCCCGAGGGCTCTTCCTCCGATTTGAATGGTGGCAGCCCGACCGGTTCGAGTGTAGGTTAAAACGCTTGTTGCTGCTCTAACGGTGCTAACGGCAGACCAGCCAAAACGCGGCATCTCTGTAAATACGAAATCGTAAGCGCGACTTGGGTTAAGTTCTGTAGTGTATACAACCCGGCCAATCCAAGATTCTTTATCCCCTAAAACTATAGTCCGTTCCAAATCCATGGCCGCTCCAGCAGGAATTGGAACATCGGTAAACTGCGCGTATGATGACGGTGCAGGTGCACCGGCGGGCTCTGACCGGCTTGAAAGCGAGAGCGAGGTTGTATCGTTGCATGCTTGTAACACGCAGCTGGCAAATAAGATTGAGGTTACTAACGTTAAACGTATTGCTTGACGACGACGAGACGAGAGCGAGATAAACATTAAGTTCACCATCAAATGCAAATGAAATTGGTTAAACACCGTAATATATTACAACAGGGTCCGAGTCGTCTCCAAGGTCAACTGGTAAAAAAATAGAATGTAATAAACTAACTTAAAAAATATCATGGGTATCATTCTTTAATATGAACTATATTTTGCTTTAAGGGCAGGACACGTAACGATATTTCGGTAATTTTCGGACTAACATCAGCAAACATCCGAGCATGTTAAAAAAAAAATGGTTTTATATCCGAAAAGCGTTTGACAGGGGGCAACTGCAAACGTATAACCCCCCCTCTTGGAGCTTTCTTAATAGATAGTTGCGCACTTCTGATTTGCCTACAGCAAATAGCTGAAGTGATTTGTTTTAAATGTGAATATTGGAAGGGATGCGCAGGCGGCGTCGTGTTGTCGAGCACGCTTAGCCGTTTAAAGCTTGCGCATTCTTGATTACTCAAAATGTGCATATGCTTTAAGCGAAGCGAGGCGAGCTCAAGGATTACGACTCTAAAGATTTATCTTTAGGGAAACCGTAAACCTGAGAGTTTGATCCTGGCTCAGAACGAACGCTGGCGGCAGGCCTAACACATGCAAGTCGAACGAGAAACAAGACTTCGGTTTTGTGGAAAGTGGCGGACGGGTGAGTAACACGTGGGAATCTGCCCAGCAGTACGGAATAACTTCGGGAAACCGGCGCTAATACCGTATACGCCCTCCGGGGGAAAGATTTATCGCTGCTGGATGAGCCCGCGCCCGATTAGCTTGTTGGTAGGGTAAAGGCCTACCAAGGCTACGATCGGTAGCTGGTCTGAGAGGATGATCAGCCACACTGGGACTGAGACACGGCCCAGACTCCTACGGGAGGC